>Ga0182737_1000204_pt1 | contig 104238 bp, 112 predicted proteins | sample eDN5th30CBELigOP_FD_128878 | JGI IMG/M metagenome (GOLD analysis project Ga0182737, IMG submission 128878) | Enriched Organic Plus compost microbial communities from Emeryville, California, USA - eDNA 5th pass 30_C BE-Lig OP (version 2) (version 2) ... | reverse complement strand
GCAAACGGGTCGTATCGTACTACAATGATCCAAAAGGAGAGGATATGGGCGTAGATACAATCAACATTGGTCATCTTGAGGTAGAATCACCATGGGGGAACGCCGGAGGTGTTGCAAAACAGATAGAGGATGTGCATGCACTATCACAAACAGGTGTTGGGTGGATAGAAGGTGGTAGTTGGACGCTCGAACCGCGACTTGGCAATGGCCCTAACGGAGAATTGGTTTATGTACACGATCCTGAGACGGGGGAGACGCTCAACGCGTTAGGTATGCCAAACAAAGGTATGGACTGGCTGGTACGTGAACTCCCTTATATGAATGACGAGACAAGAGGTAAGCCTTTAATTGTAAATGTTGCGCCTGTAAGCTCTAGCCCTGTCTCAGAAACTCAGGAACTTGTAACGCGAGCCTTTGATGCAGGTGCTTACGCCGTACTTTTAAATGCCGGCTGCCCAAATGTTCCAGGTAAAGACAAAGGTAGGCATGAAATACTGAGCAGTAATGCAGATGCTCTGCGTCTAGTACTAGCTGGACTTAAAGATATTACAGAGAAGTATAGACCTATATTTATACGTACAACCCCTATCGAAAAAGAGCAGCAATTGAGCGAAACTGCAGCGGTTATTGCTGGGAGCGGTGTGGTTTCGGCTGTATTTACGCCAAATACTTGGCCTGTCCAGCCCAAGGAGAATTCGCCATTAGAGGTTCCACGTGGTGTTGGTGGTAGAAGTGGTCCGATCACTGCAAACAAAGCGATAATCCAGGCAGGCCAAATGAGGTACTATCTAGACCGTATGGGTGGTAAGTCTATCGATGTAGTTGTATCAGGTGGTATTACTTCAGGTGCGCAATTGCAGGAAAGTATGGCAAGAACTGGGGCGGTTGCTGGCGCAGGGACAACATTCTTTTACGAAGCGAATGAGCGCTGGACAGATGCAGTACATACCTTGTTGGAGGATTATCTACTTGCAGAAGAAGGTTAGCGGTAATTTGTGAAGGTGAGCGGGAAGTCGAAATCTTGTGATTTCAGGAGCTGGATGACTTTCTGGAGGTCGTCTTTGGAACTGCTGGTCACGCGGACGGCATCACCTTGAATTTGGGTTTTGATCTTCGGATATTCGTCGCGGATGAGCTTGGTGATTTTCTTGGCTTTTTCCTGGTCGAGGCCTTGCTTGAACGGCACTTCTTGGGTAGCTTTGAGATTTGATTCCACAATCTCCTTGGAAGTGTCGAGCACCTTTTGGCTCTGTCCACGGGCTGCAAGTTTTTTGCGGACAATGTCGAGGATGGCTTCGATTTGCCATTCGCCGTTGCCAGTAACTTTCAGCCCGGTCTTGTCGCCGTTTAGCCACTCAAGCTCGGCTGGCGTGCCTTTAAAATCGTAGCGATTTGCAATTTCACGCTGCGCCTGGTCGAAGACATTGTTCATCTCCGCTTTGTCGTACTCACTGACAATATCAAAACTAAAATTCGCCATACAGTCTAGTATAGCTTAAAACAGGGCTTCCTGGGGTGGTTGTTCTGGTGTTCTGGGGGCAACAAGTTTAAGGCATGCTTCAAGCTCTTCAGCAGTTTGCGAAGAGCCAAATGGTTCAATGGCGATAAAGTCGTCTGTCGCTAGTTGCTCTAGAGTAGTGACGCGTGTTGGAGGTGTTACGCTTGGCGGGATTAGTTCAGGGTGTTCAAATGGGACGACATGAAGTACGCCGCGTCCTATGTGTGTAATACGACCAGGAGTCCGCAGTCCACCACGGTCAAATAACACAGGTGTGCCCTCTAGATTGCTTATTATATTATTGTGGTTAGACTCAGAGCCACTCGTGGCCATAATTTTCCCTTTCGCTCCTTAAGTTTTAGATACTCTTAATTGTAAACGTCGGGAGGATATTCTGCTCCTGTTTTATTTGCAACAATGGGTGTTGGTATATAGATATTGCTTCGCCGAAAAGCTCAATTGCTTATCAAGCCTTTTGGTGAAGACAGAGGAGGTGATATGCGTGACGGGGGTGAATGAAACGATCGCTTGATAGAGCGCTCAAATTTCAAGGCCGCCAGGCGGGGGCGTGACGTGCCACTTAGGACACGCCATGCTGACACGATCATCGTTGCCGTGTCTTGCCCCGCCATACTCTCCTAGAGCCCGCTACGCGAGCTGGCGCCGCGTGCTGCTCGCGAGTCGCGCTGTCCCGATGCCGAAGAACACCAGGAGCATCAGGCACACGACCAGTACGGCCAGCAGAGGCGCCACCCGGTGGTTCTGTGCGGAGACTGTGACTCCGATCAGGGCGAACGAACTCAAGAGAGCGCCGCCGGCCAGATAGATCAAGGCGTCCCTTTGCGGGGAGCCTTCTACCTTGCGGACGATGTTCGTCACTGCGGTGCAGAGCGCCAGCAGTACCAGGCTAAGGAGCAGCATAGGAGTAAACCTCCTCTGTAGTGGTTTCAGCAACTCGGATGAGTGCCTCTTTTTATTATACATTATTTCTACAACAAAGTCAAGTAGTCATGTATTCACTACCTCTGGTATACTTTGGTTGATGGAATACCAGAATCCGAAAATCTTTGAAGTAGCCGAGAAGCTGAAGCACCGATTTCATGAGCTAGAAAATAAGGCAGATATTCTCAAGGCGGTTGAGCTAAAGGCACTCTATAGCGAAATCCCGACTCTACCAGCAGAAGAGCGAGCTGGATTTGGTAAGGAAATTAATCTGCTGAAGCAAGAGCTTGAGCAGCTAGTGGCCGAGCAGCAGGAAAAAGACGAGGCGTTGCCGCATATTGATGTGACGGCGCCATTTGACGTCAATACGCCGCACGATAAGCACCCGGCACTGCTGTCGGCAGAGTTTGGTAGCAAGCACCCGCTCATGGCTGAGCTTGAAAAGATTCTCGATATTTTTTACCGGATGGGCTTTACGGCCGTGGAATCGCGCGAAATCGATGACGACTATCATATGTTCGGGGCGCTGAACTTCCCGGAAGGCCATCCGGCTCGAGACGACTACGACACGTTCATGACGACTCAAAAAGACAAGGACGGCAATCAGTTTATTGCACCTGCGCATACATCGACGATGCAGAATCGAGTACTGAAAAAATATAAGCCAGGGCTTGAAAAGGGTGAACCGATCGCGGTAGTGATACCTGGCCGCGTGTTTCGCAATGAAGATTTAGATGCGCGGCATGAGCATACGTTTTATCAGCTCGAGGGAGTGTTTGTCGGTAAAGGGATTCATGCAGGGCATTTGATTGCGACCCTCAAGACGTTTTTGAGCGAGTACTACCAAAAGGATGTTGAGGTGAAGACGCAGCCGTTTTATTTTCCGTTTACTGAACCGAGCTTTGAGTTTGCGCTTTCGTGCCCATTCTGTGACAAGCAAGGTTGCAGTATTTGCTCGCACACCGGCTGGATCGAGCTGCTTGGTTGCGGCATGATTCACCCGAATGTGCTGATGGCGGCTGATATTGATCCGAATGAGTACACTGGCTTTGCATGGGGTGGTGGTATCGAGCGCTTGGTGATGATGAAGTATGACATCGAAGATATCCGCCACTTTGAATCAGGCAAGCTAGAATTTTTGAGGCAGTTTTCATGAAAATTAGCTTAAATACACTTCGTTTCATTAACAAAAAGTACGAAATGGCGGGCGACCTAGTGTCGGATGGTGTGGACGTGCTTGTTAAGAAAATTGGCGCACAGCTTGGCGCGGTAGAAGAAGTTATTGCATTTGGCAAAAAATACGAATGCGTGGTGATCGTAAAAGTTGTGAAGTGCGAGCCGCACCCGAACGCCGATAGATTAAAGGTGTGTACTATTGATGATGCAGGTGCAGTAAAAGATGTTGCCCGTGACGAGCATGGCTATATACAGGTAGTCTGCGGCGCGCCGAATGTACGCGAGGGGCTACTGGTCGCGTGGTTGCCACCAGGCAGTACGGTGCCAGACACGTACAATAAAGATCCGTTTGTGCTTGAAGCGCGCGAACTGCGCGGCGTGGTAAGCAACGGTATGCTAGCGAGTAGCAAAGAGCTTGCTATCAGTGATAGTCACGAGGGTATTTTGGAGATCGAAGATGATGTTGCGCCCGGGACCTCGTTTGTGAAGGCCTTTGACCTTGAAGATGAGCAAATTATAGATATTGAAAATAAGATGTTTACGCACCGGCCGGATTGTTTTGGTTGGATAGGGGTGGCACGCGAGCTTGCTGGTATTCAGCACCAATCGTTCAAGAGTCCTGATTGGTACAAGCCTGATATAAAGATCGCTGATCCTAGTGAGACAACCCTGGCGCTACATATACAGAACGAAATACCCGGCCTCGTGCGGCGCTTTGTACTGCTGCCGATGGAGAACGTGACGGTCAAGCAAAGTCCATTGTGGTTGCAGCTTAGGCTTGTACGGGTTGGGCTTCGGCCGATTAATAATATTGTAGACCTGACGAATTTTTATATGCTTGAAACTGGCCAGCCACTTCACGCGTATGACTATGACAAGGTAAAAGCTCGAAGCGAGCAGGACGCCACTATTGTGGTGCGCCATCCGCACAAGGGCGAAAAACTGAAGCTGCTGAACGGCAAAGAAATTACTCCACGCGATGAAGCGATCGTTATCGCGACCGACAAGGAGCTTATCGGGCTCGGTGGCGTGATGGGTGGAGCTGACACCGAAGTTGATGAGACGACAAAAAACGTCATATTGGAGTGCGGCAACTTCGATATGTACTCAATCCGCCGCACGTCAATGGCGCATGGATTGTTTACTGACGCGGTGACACGGTTTAATAAAGGCCAATCACCGCTGCAAAATACTGCAGTAATGGCGAAGATTGCTGAGGATGTAACGAAACTGACGGGTGGCACGGTTGCTGGGCCGGTTCTGGATGATAATCACCTTGACGAAGAGGTCAAGCAGCGAAATTCGTTACACCGCCCAGTTCGTACGAATGCGGCGTTTATCAACGAGCGGCTCGGACTCAACCTGACCATGGAAGCTATCACGACGCTGCTTACGAACGTGGAGTTTAGTGTGCAGATAGTTGATACCGATTTGCTGATTACCGCTCCGTTTTGGCGGACGGACATTGAGATTCCTGAAGATATTGTCGAGGAGGTTGGGCGTTTGTACGGTTATGACCATTTGCCGCTTGAGCTTCCGAAACGTTCCGTTGCGCCAACACCCAAAGATAACTTACTGGATACGAAAACCAAGATCCGCACGACACTGGCGAACGCTGGCGCCAACGAGCTACTGACTTACAGTTTCGTGCATGGCAATTTGTTGGAGAAGGCGGGTCAGAGTCCTGAACAGGCATATAAGCTGAGCAACGCACTAAGCCCAGATTTACAGTATTACCGCCAGAGTCTCACGCCAAGTTTGCTTGAGAAAATTCACCCGAATATCAAGGCGGGGTTCGAGCACTTCGCGTTGTTTGAGCTTGGTAAAGCACACGTGCTGGATAAACTGGACGAAGATGGCTTGCCTGCAGAGTTTGAACGCATTGCACTTGTAGTGGCTGCCGATGACAAAACAGCCAAGCAGATACCTGGTGCGGCGTACTATCAAGCGCGCAAGTATCTCATGCATTTGTTGAGTGCGTTCGGGCTCGCAGGCTGGGCGAGCTTTGAGCCGATTAATACCGAAGAGACAGATTCGGCAACGCCGTATTACGCACTGAATCGGGCGGCGACGGTGAAGGTTGGTGATGCGATTATTGGGCGTATTGGCGAATATGCGCCAAGTGTGCGGAAAAAGCTTAAATTGCCGGTGTATAGTGCTGGGTTTGAGTTAGGCATCGGCATTTTCCTTCAATCAGATGAGCCAAAGAAGTATATCCCGCTGCCGCGGTTCCCGAAGACCGAACAAGATATGACGCTGCGTGTGTCGGTAGAGTTCTCTCACCACGAGGTGTTTGACTTTATTTCCAAGGAACTAACTACTATCCAGCCGAAAAAGACACTGAGGCGCTTGAGAGTGATAGATCGGTACCAGTCACCTGAGAGTCCGGGATTGGTTAATATTACCTTCCGCTTAGAACTGACGAGCTACGAAAAAACACTGCGTGACCACGAGGTTAGTAAGTTACTTGATGATGTTGCATTGCTTGCCAAAGAGAAATTTGGCGCAGAGCGCATCTAGTTAGATCAAGAATAGCTTCAACAAATTTAATATTTCAGAGCTTTTAGCACTAGGTTTTTGCGGCCGGTATCTGTTACTATTGAATGTGGAAAAAAGAGGGAGTGTGTATGCCAAAAAAGCAGCAGGTTGATATTCAACCGCGCGACAGGCTGTTGCCGAGATTGACAATGTTTTTCTTCCGCAGGTCAGGTACTGCTGCGTTAATTTGGTTGGTGATTGCAACGTTCGGCATCGCGAGCTACACGACATTGCTTAAGCGAGAAGGTTTTCCGAGCGTTAATATTCCGCTCGTAGTTGTTACCGGCTCGTATGCTGTTGATGACGCTGAACAGGTGGATAAAGCGCTCGCGAAGGCCGTATCCGATGCGGCGCTCAAACAAGAGGGTGCGAGCACTGTGGTCACGCAAAGTGAAGAGAATTTCTTTAATGCCACCATCCAGTATGACGAGACTGTGAACGGTTCTGAGGCGGCCAAGAGGCTGGAAAAGGACCTTGAAAAGAGCGGTACTCTACCCGAGAACGTCCAGCTGAACTACGACGCGCCGTACTTTGGCGTAACCGGTGGGTCGCTTGAGCCAGTGGATATGACGATTTCGGTGTACGACAAATCCGGTGAGCTCTCGCTAAAGCAGCTTGCTGAGAAGGCGGGATTGGTTGCGCAAAAACTGGATGACAAGAACTTGAGCCAGGCCAAGAGTTTCAAGGTCAGCGAGCCGTTCGATACTGTTACGAACCCAACAAACGGCCAGGAAGTAACGATCCAGCGCACCTTTGACAGGTTCGGTGTCCGTGAAGGCAATACAAATAAGTTCTATAACTCAGTTGTTATTAATGTCGCCGGAATCAAGGGTTTCGACGCTATCCAACTTGACCATGAGGTAGAGGAGGCGCTTGGCCAGCTACGCAAAGACCAGGCGCTAGCCGACGTCTCAACTGCGATTAGTGCAAGTAACGCGGTTACCATCGAGGAATCTATTAGCGAGCTGCAGCGAGTGCTGCTCGAAGGTCTGATAGTAGTGCTCATTGTTGGCTCCATTGTGATTGCGATTCGTGCCTCACTGATCATCGTGGTGGCGATGGTGACAGTGCTGATGGCGACAACGGGGCTGCTGTACTTACTCGGGTATAGTTTGAACGTTATTACGCTGTTTGGTTTGATTTTGAGCTTGTCGCTAATTGTTGACGATACCATCATTATGACCGAGGCGCTCGATGCTGCGAGACGTCGCAATAAAAATGCAGCCAAGGCTGTCGAGCAGGCAACTCGTAAAATCAGCCGAGCGATGGTTGCTGCGACACTAACAGCTGCCCTAAGTTTTGCGCCGCTGTTGTTTGTCGGGGGTATCCTGGGGAACTTTATTCGTGCTATACCGGTTACCATCATCTCGGCGCTGCTTATAAGTTTGTTTACTGCACTCATTCTTATTCCGCTGTTTTCGAAGTATTTGTTGCTTGGCAGGAAGCAGATGGGTGAAGGTAACGTCAAAGAAGTTGCCGCTGGTATTGAGGAGAAAATTGCCGGCTTTATTGCGCGACCAATGGTCTGGGCGCGTCATAAGCGTAGCCGGGAGGTCTTGGTTGGTTTGGGTGCGATTGTGTTCAGTGTCTTTATGATAGGTGCTGGCGGATATATATTCGGCAAGAGTGTCGAGTTCAATATCTTCCCGTCGACGAAGGACACAAACACCATTGCCGTAACGCTGACATATCCACCGAATATTGAGGCTGAACAGGCCGGCAAGATTGCCGACGAGGTTGACACTAAAGCGAGCCAAATTATTGGTGAAAACCTGGTCCAGGGTTCGTACTATGGCGTTGGTAACAGCCAGACGGCAACATTGTATGTGCAACTCGTACCGTATGGTGAAAGGGAAGAGACCGCGCCACAGATCGTCGAGCGGTTGGACAATGCACTAAAAAACCAGCAGAACGTAAAAACTGATGCGTACACGCTCGATGTTGGTCCGCCAATATCTGGGTTCACAGTGAATATTAATGCAGAAAACCGCGAAGCGGCGATTAGACTTGCGAATAACATGGCTGAATTCTTGCGCGGTAATAAGTTGGAGCGTCCAAATGGTACGTCAGCGAAAATTACAGAAGCACGAGTCAGCAACACCGACGTGTATGAGCGCGCTGACGCCGAGCCTGTCGTGAAGGTGACTGCACAGTTCGACGGTACTGATACCTCGACGCTGACTACTATCGCGACCGATTTAGTCAAAGATACGTACACTGACGAAAAGCTTGCCTCGTATGGCCTGAAAGCGGACGACATTGATGTTGATTTAGGTCAGGAATCTGAAAACCAGGAGTCGTTTGCAACACTGGCGCTGGCATTCCCGGCGGTATTGCTCGTGATCTACATTCTACTGGCGGTCCAGTTCCGTTCACTCCTGCAGCCGCTCATTATCTTTATGGCAATTCCATTTAGTTTCTTTGGTATCGCAGCCGGCTTAAGCCTCACCGATAATCCATTCAGCTTCTTTACGATGCTTGGCTTCTTTGCGCTGATTGGTTTGAGTATCAAAAACACCATTCTGCTCACTGACTACGCTAACCAGGCAAGACGACTAGGCCTTGGGCCGGTCGATGCTGCGGTAGAAGCGCTGCATGAACGGTTCCGCCCGCTCATTGCGACGAGCTTGACCGCTGTAGTGTCGCTGATCCCACTCGCCATTACTAGCCCATTCTGGGAGGCGCTTGCGGTTACCCTGATCTGCGGCTTGCTTTCAAGCACCTTCCTGGTCGTGACTGTCTTCCCGTACTACTATCTGGGAGCCGAGTTCTTGCGCTGGAAGACGGGTGTGCTGTATCGGAAGCTGCGCAAAGCGTAAATAATACGTCATTCTTAGTTTTGCCAGAATACAAAGAACGCTATAATAGAGAACAGCAAAGAAAGGGGAGATATGGCCGAAACGACGCCAAAGTGGGATGCGACACGCATATTCATTTTAGTTATCGTCGCAGTATTTATCGTTAGCTCACTGACAATTAGTATCATGGTTATTGCTGAGCTCGTGAGCGGTGATGATGCTAATAATAACGTAAGCACTTCACAAGAAGAATCAAATGAAAGACAGGAGGGTGATTTGGAAGGTACACAACTCGCGGACTTTACTCCAATTCCGGATGATCAAGTTACGGAATTACAAAAAATTGATACACAGATTGGTGACGGCGAGGAGGCTAAGCCAGGCGGTAAGGTGACAGCACACTATACTGGTGCTGTGGCTGCAACTGGCGTCATCTTCCAAAGTTCTCATGACACAGGAGATCCGGTGGAATTCTCATTAGATGGCGTTATCAAAGGATGGTCTGATGGTGTTCCTGGCATGAAAGTTGGTGGTAAGCGCCGTCTTATCATCCCAGCAGACCAGGCATATGGAGCAAATCCGCCACAAGGTTCAGGTATCCCAGCCAATGCAGCCTTAGTATTCGATATTGAGCTCGTCAAAGTCAGCGAGTAAGAAATTTAACGTAAAAAACACAATATATAGCGTATTGTAAGTGCGAGGTACGCTATATATACTATGCTTAGCATAAGCAAATAATCAAAAAGAGGGTAACAATTATGCCAAAAAAGATCACTGTATTTACAACGACGACCTGCGCGTACTGTCCGATGGTCAAGAAATTCTTGAGCGCAAAAGGTTTGCAGTTCGAAGAAGTAAATCTGGATCAAAACCCTGAACGTCAGGCCGAGGCATTAGCGCTGAGTGGTGCGCTAACCGTACCAGTTACCGTTGTCACAAAAGATGATGACAGCCAGGCGGTGGTAGTGGGGTATAATTTAGCAAAACTGGCACCAGCTGTAGCATAAGGAATATTTGTGGCCAATACCGATATCCCAACTCACGACGTAATTATTGTGGGCGCAGGCCCTGCGGCACTTTCCGCGGCGATTTATACGACACGCGAAGACATCGACACGCTCTTGTTTGAGCGCGGTGTGCCGGGTGGTTTGGCGGCGATAACTGACTGGGTTGATAATTATCCGGGTTTCGCCAAAGGAGTGGCCGGACTCGAACTTGCCCAGGCGTTACAGCAGCAGGCCGAGCGTTTCGGTGCGGTGATTGAGTTTGGTGAGGTGTTAAAAATTCACGACGAAGGCGAATATAAGCGCTTAGAAACCACAAGTGGTGATATGCGTGCGAAAGCAGTGCTGATTGCCACTGGCAGTGATTATAAAAAAATCGGCGTACCAGGCGAGCAAGAGTACTATGCCCGCGGCGTCCATTACTGTGCAACCTGTGATGGCGCGTTTTACCGCGATAAGCGTCTGGTCGTAGTCGGTGGCGGTAACTCGGCGGTGCAAGAAGCGATTTTTCTCACTCGGTTTGCATCGAAGATTGACCTGCTCGTGCGTTCGAAACTAAAAGCAAGTGATGTGCTGATTAAAGAACTCGAGACGCACAAAGATAAGATTACAGTGCATCTTGGGACGACAACCGATGAGATTGTCGGTGAGGATAACAAGGTGACGAAGGTGATTGGCACCACAACGGCGACGGGCAAGAAAGTAGTATTTGAAACTGATGGCGTGTTCGTATTTGTGGGGTTGCTACCAAACTCTCAGTTCCTCGAGGGTTCTGGTATTGAGCTCGATGAAATTGGGCTAGTAAAGACTGATAACCGCTTGGAGACGAATATCAAGGGTATTTTTGCCGCTGGTGATATCCGCAGTGGTGCAACGATGCAAATTGCTTCAGCTACCGGAGAAGGCGCAACTGCTGCGCTGATGATCCGAGAATATCTCGAAGGTCAAAAACACCCAGTCCAAAATTAAATTGCAAATAACATCACTTCTGGTATAAAAGTTGTCATGAGTGAAAAATTAGGTCCGAGTAGCAGCATGACACTTGACGCTGCGGCAGAGTTCTTTAATGCTGATCCAAAATTAGGAGATAATATTCGACCGGCAGATGTTAGTGCACTCATCGGTGCAGGTATGATCTCGTACACAATGCTCCCAACTACAGATGGAGTAGAAGTGAGGATAATACTTTCAGACCTACAGCGCGCTTTAAACGATCCAGGATTTCAGGAGACACTTGAAGGTATTGCCAACTTCAATGCAGCTACTCAAGCAGCTACTCAAAAGCCACGGCGAAGGGGCCTGGGCTTTATACTCGGTCATAGTTGGGGAAGAAGTCAGTGACGATGCGATTGCGTGGGAATTTCTCGGCGACCAAACCTTTCTGAAGGTCTTCGATCATTGGCTCAGGGCCGGCAAGGTAGATGAGCGTCCGCTCGTCCGGCTCGGTGAGCTTGAGAATGTGATCAGCCGTCAAATGACCGCGTTCGCCACCCCAAGCGTCTGACGGCTCGGTGACGACAATGGTTGCATGGATACCTGCGTCATCGAATGTCTCTTGGAAGATGATGTCATCCTCGGTTTTAACTGCATAAATGAATTTGATTTGCCGGGTTTCTTCAGTGTCGTGCAGCCATTTGAAAATACTATGATATGGAGTGACACCCATGCCGCCAGCGACGAAAACAAGTGGTATGGTTGGGTCTTGCGGCAGTACGAAATCACCCATTGGCGGATCCATGTCTACGACGGTACCAGGCTCCAGTGCACGTAGTGCGTCCTTGAAGCTGCTGCTCGGTTCGCTGAATTTTGTGGTAATTGAGAGCATATCATCGGTTGGTGAACTCGACACCGTGAACCAACGCTTGATGCCGCGGTCGTCTACTTGCACGTGGGGCAAGTATAGTTCAATAAATTGTCCAGCGATGAAATCTACCGGTTTTTCTGGTTTGAACCAAAAGGTGGTGATGGTTGCAGATTCTTCGTGACTGTGGTCGAAGGTGACTTTCATGAGCTAATGGCTCCTTTATTACTTGGTGTGACGAGCTATAAATTTGTGTGGATGATTGGTAAAAATCTCTGTTCTTGGGTACAGCAGGTGTATGAATTTTACTAAAAATGAGTGGTTAATTGTATACAGACGTATAGTCAGATTATATCGTTTTGCGAGGTGGTAAGTAAGGGGGTTCATCAGCCACATGTTGAGGCTGATGCCGTGCGCGCCAACTGCTCGTGCGGTTTGTACGGGGTCGAACGGGCTTACAAAACTCTGGATAAAGAATGTTACATCTGGCTTCTTATTAAACACTGCCCGCATAACTTGTGGGTGACGCCCGGTCAGACTAACCTCCATATCCGGGTACTTACTGAGAACTGAGATGAGTTGGTCGGCAATGCCGGGCACTTTTATATCGAGCACTACTGGCTTTTTCGTGCCGATCAGGTCCAGTGCTTCGGTAAGTGTGGCGACCGTCTTTCCGTTAGAAAGCTTGATCTTCTGGAGTTCGCTCAGCGTGACGTCCTCAACGCGAACACTTGTATCAGACAGCCGTCCTGTATGCGGGTCGTGTAGCAGGACAAGTACATTGTCCTTGGTGCGGCGGACATCCACCTCTATGGCGTAGACAGGAAGCTTGAGTGCAGCCTTTATCGCATCTAGCGAATTTTCAAGAGCAAGGCCGGCGGCCCCGCGGTGTCCGATAATCTTCATGATACTACCACTAGTGTAGCGTCATGAAGGGTTCGCGGGCAAGTTGCGCTTCCGTGGGTGTGGCTTCGGGCGACTAAAACGATCGGGATGGTCGGTTGTAACCCATACGTCAGGATAAAATTTTTGGATGAACCAAATAAGTGTCGGGCTGTTTACCGCATAGACGCATAAGCGCAGCTTGTATCGATGTGCTAGATGATAGGTCAGAGGGTTGAGAATCCAGAAATTGAGCGTGATGCCGGCAGCCCCGTTTTTCAGGGCGGTCTGGATGATTTCGAATTGCCCGAAGTGCGACTGTGCCAAAAAATCTACATGCTCGCCGCACTCTTCAGCCACGCCTTTAATAAAATGCTGGATCCGCCCGGTGAGCGTGAACTGTGTTTTTGGGAACTTTTGGAGCGTCTGCACGAGTGAGCGTGCGGTTGAGAAATCTTTCAGGTCTAAAAATACATGAGCTCGGTTGTCGATGAGCTTGAGGGCCTCTTCGAGTGTCAAAATATGTTCGCCGTTTTTCAGTGTCAGCGCCTTGAGTTCTTTGAGTGTGGAGTTGTGCACATTCAGGGCGACGTCGGCAATTTCTTTAGTGGTGTGGTCATGCACCAGCACCGCATGGCCATCGCGAGTGTAACGGACATCAATTTCGATGGCAGCAATATCATAGTTGAGCGACGCTTGGATGGCAGAAGAGGTGTTTTGTAAGCCCAGCCCAGCGCCGCCGCTGTGGCTAATAATTTTCATAGCGTTAGATTAAGTGTACAATATAACTAGCTGAAATGACTAATATGTAAGGAGTACCAATGCCTGATTTCAATCAAGTTTTAACGCCTGGTGACTTTCAAAATGGCACCCTCAATACCGTTGTTGAGATTCCAAAAGGTTCGATGATGAAGATCGAGTGGGATCGGGGTCGTGCTGCCTTCATGCTCGACCGTGTAGAGCCGGGGATTTTTGCGAAGCCATGCAACTACGGCTTTATTCCGCAGACACTCGACGAAGATGGCGATGAGCTTGACACATTGATTGTGACCGATGAGCCGCTGCCAACTGGTATTTGGCTGGAAGCACGCATCTTGGGCGTGCTTGACTTTACCGATGACGGTGAAGCCGACCATAAGGTTGTGGTGGTGCCAGCCGATGACCGCCATACTGGTGACCGCATCAAGACGCTGGATGACCTCGGCGAGCGCTGGAAACAGCAGGTCGAGCATCACTTTACGCACTACAAAGACCTCAAAAAGCCAGGCTCGACAGTTGTGAATGGCTGGGGCGACGTTGAGGCAGCAAAGAAAATTATCGCCGAGTCAATCGAACGCTATAAGAACCAATAGTTCATGAAGAAAATCATCCCCGAGAACGCGGTACTGATACCAGAGCAAGCTGAGTGTGTGTTCAAAGGGGTGATTTTTGACGTCTATCAATGGCAGCAAGAACTGTATGATGGGTCTCATAGAACATTTGAGATGTTAAAGCGCGCCGATACGGTTGGTGCGGTGTGCATCGTAGACAATAAAATCATTATTCTTGAAGACGAGCAGCCGCTTAAAGGTGTACGTCTGAGTCATCCTACCGGGAGACTTGAACCAAGCGATCAAAGCGTATTGGCTGCTGCGCAACGAGAAGTTCGCGAAGAGACGGGATATATGTTCCGTAACTGGCGGCTCATTTCTGTTTCGCAACCTTTCAGCAAGATCGAGTGGTTTGTTCACTTTTTTGTTGCGTGGGATGTGAGCGAACAGGCGAAGCAGGTACTTGATGGAGGTGAGAGAATAGTTACTCAGGAACTATCATTCGATACAGTTAAAGACCTTACACTACAAGGAAAAGACTATTTGGGTGAACTCAGGCAAGTCTTTACGGACGCGACATCAATAACCGATATTTTAAGTTGGCCGGAATTTAAAGGCCAGGAGGTTGACCGATGAGTGACGAGTGGTTGAACCAGGCGGAAGCAGCCATTACAAAAGTGCTGCAAGAGGCGCGGCCGGAATTGCTGGCGGCGCACGGTAATGTTGAAGAAGAGGTGAAATCTGACAACTCGCCAGTTACGATGCTGGATGGGAAACTTGAGCAACAGCTGCGCGAGGCGCTTATGCAATTTGATGCAAGCATTCCGGTTGTCGGCGAGGAGTACGGTGGCGAAGCAAGCGGGACGTATTGGCTTGTCGACCCGATTGATGGGACCGAGAGTTTTATACGAGGATTGCCATTTTTTCAGAATCTGGTCGCATTGATTCATGACAACGAACCGGTGTTCGCTCTGGTGCACAAGCCGCTCATCGGTGATGTGTATACTGCGCGAAAGGGCCAGGGTGCACTCAAGAATGGCCAGGCGATACAGGCGAGCACTCGGCCGCTAAGCCAATCTATAGTCGATATTTTAGCCGGTGAATATACAGGTCAGCTCCTGCAGGCCTTAAGTGGTAAGATAAAAGGCTTTAAGCGAATCAATGAACTTGTGTATGTTGCCGAAGGGAAAATTGATGCCATGATCTCTTGTAGTGACCGGAGTGGTCCATGGGATAACGCACCGCGTATGCTGCTTCTGCAGGAAGCAGGCCTTAAGGTAGCGAATATTGGCTCGAAGAGTTTCGACTTTACGAATGGATATTACATTGCGGCTAACCCGGCAATTTTTGATGAGCTTATGAGCATGGCCGCAAATGTAGTAGTACGAACAGAGACAACAAGCTAAAAGAAACTATTGCGTTGACTTGCTTATGCTTTTACAATGGTTTTGTAATGCATAAAAATCTTAAAAGAGGTGGGGTATGAAGACTCATATAGCAATTAACGGCTTTGGGCGCATTGGCCGTAGTGCGTTCAAGGTTGCGTTTGAACGCGACGACCTAGAGGTTGTTGCTATCAACGATCTGACAGACACCAAGACACTGGCCTATCTGCTCAAACATGACAGCAATTACGGTACTTATCAATACGATGTCAGTGCAGACGAGCACGGCATTATCGTGGACGGCAAGCATATTAAAGTGACGGCCGAGAAAGATCCGGCTGCACTACCATGGGGCGAGCTCAAAATCGACGTGGTCATCGAGTCAACTGGCCGCTTCACCAAGAAGGAGGACGCCGAACTGCACCTCAAGGCGGGCGCAAAGCGGGTCGTTATATCAGGTCCAACCAAGAGCGACGGCGTGGACACGATTGTGCTTGGGGCAAATGAAGACAAGCTCGAGAGCGCTACCGAGGTTATTAGTAACGCAAGCTGTACGACTAACTCGATTGCTGCTGTTATGGCGATATTGGACGGCGAATTCGGTATTGAGAAAGCAATGCTCACAACGGTTCACAGTTATACAGCGAGCCAGGTGCTGCAGGATGCGCCAGCCAAGGATTTGCGCGAAGGCCGTAACGCAGCAGAAAATATCGTGCCGACCACCACTGGTGCAGCGACTGCCGTAGCGCTGACAGTGCCACAGGTAAAGGGTAAGTTTGACGGCATGAGTATTCGTGTCCCAACCCCAGTAGTTTCATTGAGCGACGTCACGATTCTATTCAAACGCAATGTGACAAAAGAAGAAATCAACGAGTGTCTCAAAAAGGCCGCTAAGGAGCCGTTTTACCAGGGAATTCTCGATGTGAGCGAAGAGCCACTCGTCAGTAGTGACTACATTGGCAACAGCCACTCAGGTACCGTTGATCTGCTACTGACAAACGTCGTTGCAGGCAATCTCGCAAAAGTAGTGGTGTGGTATGACAACGAATGGGGTTATAGCAACCGTCTCGTTGAGGTTGTAGCCGATACCGGACGGTTACTGCACAAAGCAAGTTAAGAAACCGGAGGCGTATGAAGATATATATCGACGCCGATCACAACGGCTTTGCCCTGAAGCAGCAGATCATAACCTATCTGCAGCATATGGGGTATGACGTCATTGATGTAGGTATGCCTAAGCTGGATCCGCACGATGATTTTCCACTGACTGCGAGTCGGGTAGTGATAAATATGCAGGGTGACACCGACCACTCTGTCCGGGGAATTTTAATTTGCGGTAGTGGCCAAGGTGTCTGTATGGCTGCGAATCGGTTTAAGGGCATTCGTGCAGCACTTGGTGTCGACAATCAGCAGGCACGGGCTGCTCGTAACGATGAAGATAGTAATGTCCTCTGTCTTTCTGCGAAACAGCTGACACTCGAAAAAGCTAAAACGATCGTGCATACCTGGCTGACAACGCCGTTTGCTGGGGCGCCGCGGTATAAACGAAGGATTAAGCAACTCGATGAGCTGGCTGGATAAATTAGCACCAACCGAAATTTGCCCGTCGATACTCGCAAGCTATGCCGAGGAGTATCGCCGGCAGATTGAGCATGTTGCGTCGTTTTCACATCGTCTGCACATTGACGTTGCTGACGGCATATTTGCACCTAACAAAACCATCCATCCCTCTGAAATTTGGTGGCCAGGGGGTGTTCGAGCTGATGTGCATGTAATGTACAAACGGCCGATAGAAGTTATTGATATCCTTATTGCAATGCAGCCGCAGCTGGTAATTATGCATGCAGAGGCTGAGGGTGACTTTGTGACACTTGCGAAAAGGCTACATTACCACGGCATAGAAGCCGGGGTGGCGCTACTCCCAAATACACCAGCTGAGTATATTCGGCCAGGTATTGATCTGGTCGACCACGTGCTGATTTTCTCGGGCGATCTCGGGCACTACGGCGGTAAAGCCGATCTGACACAACTGGAAAAGGTGAAAAAAGTTCGTAATATGAGTAAACGAGTTGAAATTAGCTGGGATGGTGGCGCTGCACCAGATAATGTTGGGCAGCTCTCTGCTGGCGGCGTTGAAGTTATTGTGAGTGGCGGTTTTATCCAGAAGGCTCGCGACCCGAAAGCAGCTTATGAGCAGCTGCTGAGTAATGTATAATCATAAGCAGTAATGAGTAAAACATATACCATCCAAGAGCTCGAGGTGATAGCCAACGATATTCGGCAGGATATTATTCGTATGCTCGAGGCGGCTGGTAGTGGTCACTCTGCTGGTCCGCTTGGACTTGCGGACATTCTAACTGCGCTCTATTTTGACGTACTCAAGCACAACCCAAAGCAACCTGACTGGGAAGATCGCGACATTTTTTTGCTTAGTAATGGCCACTGTGTGCCAGTGCAGTATGCAACAATGGCTCGGGCGGGATATTTTAACCGGAGGGAGCTGATGACGCTGCGTATGTTTGGTTCGCGCCTACAGGGCCATCCTGAGCGCGTGAAGCTGCCAGGGCTTGAAAACACCAGTGGGCCACTCGGCTGTGGCTTGAGTCAAGCATGCGGTATGGCACTGGCAATGCGCATGAACAAGCAAACACACCGGTGGGTGTATGTCGTGATGGGTGATGGCGAGCAGAATGAGGGGAACGTCTGGGAAGCTGCAATGCTTGCAGGGAAGTACAAGCTGAACAACATCATTGCGTTTACTGATAGGAACAACATCCAGATTGATGGTCCGACCGAACAGGTGATGCCGCTTGAAGACCTGCGTGGTAAGTGGGAAAGTTTTGGCTGGCACGTGATTGATATAGACGGAAATGATATCGAAGCGGTGATCGATGCCTGTGCGATGGGTAGGGCTATTGTTGAGAAACCAGTGATGATTATTGCACATACTATTCCGGGTAAGGGTGTTGGTTATATGGAGTACGATTTTCACTGGCACGGTGCTCCCCCGGGGTTATCTGATATGGAAGGTGCTCCACCGAAAGGAGACCAAGCCAAGGTTGCATTGCATGACCTCCGGACTTTACGTGGCAAAATCAGGAGCGAACATGAGTAAGGATATGCACCTGGCAGATTATTTGAGTAAGGATGTGGCAAAAGAGCCGACGCGCAAAGGTTTTGGGCGCGGGTTGCTCGCTGCTGGTAAGGCGAACGAAAACGTCGTAGCAGCATGTGCTGACTTGACAGGCTCAACAGCCATGGACTTATTTGCGAAGGAATTTCCCGACCGGTTTGTTGAAGTTGGTGTTGCGGAGCAGAATTTGGTAACGCTAGGGTCCGGCTTGGCGGCCATGGGCAAAATCCCGTTTGTGAGTAGTTACGCGGCATTTAGCCCAGGTCGCAACTGGGAGCAGATCCGTACAACGATCTGTCTCAATGAACAGCCTGTGAAAGTTGTGGGCAGCCATGCCGGACTCAGTGTTGGCCCCGATGGTGCCACACACCAGATGCTCGAGGATATTGCGCTGATGCGTGTGTTGCCGTATATGGTGGTGGTAGTGCCAGGTGATGCAATAGAGGCCGAAAAGGCAACGATAGCGATGGCGAAAGATACCAAGCGGCCGGGCTATTTACGATTGGCTCGTGAGGCGACGCCGATTTTTACGACACCCGAAACACCATTTGAAATCGGGAAAGCCTACGTGTTAGAGCGAGGTGATGAAGTGACGCTTATTTCTACTGGGCCGATGACATATTTGGCGCTGCAGGCGGCCGAAAAGCTGTTTAAGGATGGTATTGACGCCGAAGTCATCCACTGCCCAACTATTAAGCCACTCGACACGAAAACCATTCTTGCAAGTGTGAAGAAATCGCGGGCAGTTGTGACGATTGAGGAGGGACAGATTGCCGGCGGGCTCGGTGGTGCTATCGCAGAACTACTTGGAGAAGAAATGCCAGCAGCGCTCCGAAGGATTGGTGTAAAAGACCGTTTCGGCGAATCAGGGACGCCCGATGAGCTACTGAAGCATCACGGTATCACCGTTCACCATATTATGCTCGCAGCGCACGAAGTAGTAGATAGAAAACCAAGCAACACAAGGAGACCCTAATGCCGTTAACCCTGCGTCAAATCCGAAAGAACTGTGAAGAGGCCCGTGCACTCATGGAGCGTGCTCGCGTCGAGAAATTTGCCTTAGGCGCATTCAATCTCGATAACCAAGAAACCCTGAAGGCGGTTGTCCGTGCTGCGGCGAATAAAAGGGCGCCAGTACTCGTAGAGGTGAGTAAAGGTGAAGTCGACGCGCTTGGCCTCGATAATGTCCGAGACATGGTTGATAACTACAAGGCAACATACGGTGTTCAGATGTTTATCAATCTAGACCATAGTCCATCGGTTGCCGATGCAAAAGCCGGTATTGAAGCTGGCTTTGAGTTTATTCATATCGACGTGAGCCAGGCGAACCACAGCGCCACCGAAGATGAAATCATATATGCCACTCACGAAGTTGTTGATTATGCGAAATTAACTGGCGCTCTGGTGGAGAGCGAGCCACATTACTTTGGTGGCAGCTCCAATGTGCATAAAGAAAAGTTTGACTACAATGAAATCAAAAAGACGTTTAGTACACCTGAAGGGGCACGGGAATTCGTCAGGGCAACTGGGATAGATACTTTTGCTGCAGCCGTGGGAAATCTGCACGGTAGCTACCCTGTCCCGAAGAAACTTGATCTGGAGCTGTTGCAGCAAGTTCGTGACGCGATAGATTGTAATATTAGTCTCCATGGCGGCAGTGGCACCCCGGGACACTACTTTGTCAATGCGGTGAAAATTGGCGTTACCAAGGTAAATATTAATTCTGACATGCGAGTTGCGTACCGGAATACGCTCGAGAAAGTGCTTCGTGAAAATCCAGATGAATTTGCTGTCATAAAACTTATGGATCAAGTTATCGATGCCGTCCAAACGGTGGTCGAAAGCAAGGTAGACATGTTTAATTCCGCAGGGAAAGCTGCTTAAATTGAAGCTATTGCAGAAAATACATAAACAGGTACAATAAACATAAACGGTATAACAAAGGTGGGGATATGAGTAAATTTGATGTTCTGAGTGTGGGTGACGTAGTAACTGACGCGTTCATTAAATTGCTAGATGACAGGGCAGAGGTATACGATACAGACGACGGTCCGAAGCTAGCTATGCCGTACGCAACGAAAATCCCTTTCGAAAAAAGCGAAGTTTTGCCAGCCGTTGGTAATGCTGCGAATGCTGCGGTGAACTTTGCGAAGCTTGGGCTCAAAAGTGGCTTTGTATCAAATGTGGGCGAAGATTCAATTGGCCGCGATACGATCTCGTACCTCAAAAGCGTGGGTGTTGATACACGCTTCGTGCATATCAACCCAGGCAAGAAGAGCAATTACCACTACGTGCTGTGGTATAAGTCCGACCGCACTATCCTCATTAACCACGAGGAATACGAGTATTTTTGGCCGTATCTTCGCGACGAAGATGAGCCGCGCTGGATCTACTTTAGTTCTATTAGCAAAAACGCCCTTGAATTTCATGACCGGGTCGTTGGGTATCTTGAGCATCATCCTAATGTGAAACTTGCCTTCCAGCCTGGCACGTTCCAGATGGAGGCTGGCACCGAGCGTTTGCGTGAGGTCTACAAGCGAAGTGAGCTGCTGGCGCTCAACAAGGAAGAAGCAGCAAGTGTAACCGGCGGAAACAAAGATGACATTCACGACCTTATGAACCGCATGCATGATCTTGGCCCGAAGATTGTGATGATTAGTGACGGCCCGAACGGCAGCTATGCGAGTGATGGTGAAAATCGATTTAAGATGCCAATCTATCCTGACCCTGCGCCGCCGCTTGAGCGCACTGGTGCTGGCGATGCATTTACGTCGACATTCGTTGCAGCGATTATGAAGGGCAACACCATCGAGGGCGCATTGCAGTGGGCACCGATCTCTTCCATGAACGTAGTGCAGCACGTTGGCGCGCAAAAAGGCCTGTTGACCGAAAAAGAAATCGATCAATATCTGCGAGATGCTCCTGAGTGGTATCGCCCAGAAAAAATCTAAAGTAATTAAGCTACCTAGAGAGGCAGAATATAAGCAGGCTGGCTATTTCGTGCGTGCAAAAAACATAATTTACAACGAAAGTTTCCAAATTAACAGTAGTGACTTAATCACGCTTGTGGTAAGATAGATACGATGACGAGGGTACTAGCCGAGCTGCTGCGGGCTGAACAGCCGCGCTTCAATCATCTGCTCCAGCAGTTAGAGCGGGCTTCTGGACGGCCAAGCCATGATATCCGTTTGACAAGTGAATTGAGCCAACGGTTGCGCACTAAAATTAGTGAACTTGGGCTTGACCCTTCGGATACAACCTCGGCCGAACTCTATCATGCACTGCTCGAACGATTTGGAAATGATGAGCAGCACTTGCGCCAGCATTTGCGAATTACGCCTGACACTAAGCCTGAAGAAACGATAAAAATCATTCATCGCTATGCAGCGAAACAAATCAAGCAACAACAGGTACTTGCACTCAAACCGGCAGTCGCAAGGAAATTACTGAAACGGAATCCGCCGAAGCGGGCAATGAAACAACTGAGCTACCGGTCGCTTGACTCGATGCTCAAGCACGAAGCTCCCGCACATATTTATGCCGCTGCAGCGCTATTTGAAACCAAAACATGGCGTAAGAAATTTCTCGACCAATACAGCCAGCTTCAGTCGACGGATTTTGAGGTGCGCGACTGCATAGTTTCGTTGCCTCTGTCGACACGGTGGCAGAAAATCGCCGCTGGTGTCACTGAGCAGTATCGCCATAATGTGCTTTATTTTCAGGAGCTGGGGGCGATTGTGTTGTTGCCGCTGCAGCGAGATTTGCCCGGGCTTGCGACTATTAATTTACTACTCGTATTCCATGCTGCAAACCAGATTGCAGCAACCAGCTCGTACCTCAAACTGCAGCAAATGAAACCAGGATTTGGTGACGCAGTGCGGTCGGCCGCCGGCCAGTCAGAACCTGCTACCGACACAAAAATGATCGAATGGACGGTACCATGGCGGATCGTTCACGATTATTTTGCGCGGTTCTCTGACAAATACAACCAAGTATTTTTTGAGCCACACGTGAGCCCGAGTGACTTGCAGTGGCGTGCTCCTGAGTCTTTCTTGGCGCAGTTGCATCCAGCATTTCGATTCTGGGAAGATACTGCCTACACTGCTCAGTTACAAAAGGGAGCGCGCGTTTCCCTCAATCTACTCGATGTCGCCATAAGTTATTGTAACCGCCTGCCGTTGCTTGCGCACCATACTGCACAGCTCGAGCAGCACTTACAACACGAGCTTATCGTTCGCTACTTGAGTGCGGCACACATCGAACAGATACTCGGTGAGCAGCCAGCGCCCGAATTTGCAGAAATTGACTAACTGCCAAGAATTTCGGTCAACTGCTTGCGCTCATGCTGGTCGAGGATTTTACGAATTTCATCGACACTCTCAGTAATCTTATAGAGTTTCATATCAGCTGCGTGAATAGCGTGGAATTCATCGTAGAGCGTTTTATGAATAAATTCATCGAGCGCGCCCCAGAAGGTGTTGCCGACGAGTATAAGCGGCGCTTTGTCGATTTTGCCGGTTTGAATAAGCGTGATAATCTCAAAAAATTCATCGAGCGTACCAAATCCTCCCGGAAAGAACAAATACGCCTGCGCTGAGTAAGCGAGCAGAACCTTACGTGAGAAGAAATAACGGAACGTTTGAGAGTCGCTGGTGTATGGGTTGAGCGCTTGTTCTTGTGGCAATTGAATGTTGAAGCCGATTGATTTACCGCCAGCTTCATAGGCGCCACGGTTGCCAGCTTCCATAATACCGCCACCACCACCGGTAATGACCGTATAACCTTGCTGGGCAAGCATCTGGGCAATCTCGCGAGCTTTGACATAGTATGGATGGGTCTCTTTGAATCGGGCTGACCCAAAAATAGTTACCGTGTCGGCGTAGTTAGTAATTTTATCGAAGCCATGCACAAAATCATCCTCGATTCGCGAAATACGAGCTTTGTGATTCTTACGAATTTCACGGAACATGTCTGAGCGCCGGATTGGGCCTTCGATGTATTTTGGTTCCTCATGAGTGTGTGTATTCTTGTCCATTACCGCAGTATACCACGAGAGCATAAGCGTCATGTACGTTAGTGGTTAGCTCTGTAGACAGGGGATGATGATCCCTCGTAGAGTTGCTATACTATAAGGATGACGAAATTCAAGATTAAGTCAGACTATCAGCCGACGGGTGACCAGCCGGCGGCGATCGCACAGCTGACGAAAGGGCTACAAGATGGGCTAAGACACCAGACGTTACTCGGCGTGACTGGCTCAGGCAAGACGTTTACTATGGCCAATATTATCCAAAATGTCCAAAGGCCGACGTTGGTGATGAGCCACAACAAAACTCTTGCCGCTCAGCTATATAACGAGTTCAAGAATTTCTTTCCTGATAACGCGGTACACTATTTTGTCAGTTACTTCGATTATTATCAGCCGGAAGCCTACATTGCCCGCTCGGATACCTATATCGAAAAAGACAGTCAAATCAACGAGGAGATCGATCGTTTGCGTCACGCTGCCACTGACGCACTACTGAGTCGTCGCGATGTGATTATCGTGGCGAGCGTTAGCTGTATTTACGGTATCGGTTCGGTCGAGGACTACGACGGGCTTTCCATCAATATCGCAGTGGGCGAGCGCAAAGTGCGTGACAAGTTTTTGCGCCAAATGACCGATATCCAGTACCAGCGTAATGACATTGATTTCCACCGCAGTACGTTTCGGGTGCGCGGCGATGTGGTTGATGTATTTCCAGCTGGCGAAGAGCTAGCATATCGGATTGAATTCTTTGGCGATGAGGTTGATCGTATTACCAAGGTTGACCCGTTGACTGGAGAAATTCTTGCGAACCTTGACTCATACAAAATATTCCCAGGCAGCCACTATGTGACGCCGCAGCAAAAACTCAAGATTGCACTCGGCAAGATCGAGCAAGAGCTTGAACAGCGAGTGGCTCAGTTCAAGGCAGAAGGGAAGTTGTTGGAAGCCCAGCGACTCGAGCAACGTACGCGTTTCGATCTGGAAATGCTCGAGGAAACTGGCTTTGTGAAAGGCATCGAAAACTACAGCCGATATCTCACAAACCGTGAAGCGGGTGAGCAGCCAGCCACGTTGCTTGATTACTTCCCGGATGACTACCTGATGCTTATAGACGAGTCGCACATGACAATTCCACAAGTGCGGGGTATGTACAACGGCGATCGCGCCCGCAAAGAAAATCTGGTGGAGTACGGTTTCCGTCTGCCGAGCGCGCTCGACAACCGCCCGCTGACCTTTACCGAGTTTGAGAAGCACGTCAACCAGGCGATTTATGTTAGTGCAACACCGGCTGAGTATGAGCTGAGCCGCAGCTCTGAGCCTGCCCAGCAGGTGATTCGCCCGACTGGCCTGCTTGATCCACCGATTGAGGTGCGCCCAATTGAAGGTCAGATTGACGACCTGATTGCCGAAATTAAGGCTACGGTCGCCAAGCATCAGCGCGTGCTCGTGACAACCCTGACAAAGCGCATGAGCGAAGACCTGACCGAGTATTTGAAGGAGCTTAACATCAAAGTGGCGTATCTTCACAGTGATGTCGATACGCTTGATCGCACCGATATACTGCGCGACCTGCGCCTCGGCACGTATGACGTGCTCGTTGGGATTAACCTGCTTCGTGAAGGGCTCGATTTGCCGGAAGTCAGCCTGGTAGCGATCCTCGATGCTGACAAAGAAGGCTTCTTGAGAAGTGAGCATGCGTTAGTGCAGACCGTTGGCCGTGCTGCCCGTCATGTTGAAGGCCATGTCATTATGTATGCAGATACTATTACCCGCAGTATGCAGGCGACGATTGACGAAACCGCCCGCCGCCGCAGTATTCAGGAATCATTTAACAAAGAGCATGGCATTACCCCAACCGGCGTGAATAAAGCGATTGATAAAGGTATGCGCCCCGACCTGCCCGAGGAAGCCAAAACCGCCAAACTTAATCTCAAGAAAATTCCAAAAGACGAATACAAACACCTCATCAAAGACCTTTCGCGCCAGATGGATCTCGCCAGCGCTAACCTAGAGTTCGAAAAAGCTGCCGAACTCCGCGACATTATCGCCGACATCAAGTCGAAGATGTAGCTAAGCAGCCTCAGACATCATTGCGGTACGTGCTAAGTGTTTATGGCGCGCTGCCTTGTTGGTGCCCGTGAGCGCGTCGATGATTTCAAGCTGGGCCTTTCCTACGACCTCTGGGTAAATTTGCGGTGCGAGATGACCGACTTCTGGGTACGGGAATATCGCGCTTAGGTCAACTAGGTGACCTGAATGTTCAAGCGATTCCTGAATAGGAATCATGGCATCCGCTCTATAACCGTATATCGCGGTTTTAATGCCGAGTTCACCAAGCTGTGCGGCTTTGTCGCGTATGCTACAGTTCCCAATTGAGAGACCTTCTTTAACCGCTCGCAGACCGCCGGCCATGACATACTCGACGAATTCTTCAGCTGCGGCCGGGTTCGTATAGGCTTTCAGTTGGCCATTCTTGAGCGCCGGGAACAGTTCACGGGTTAAAAAGCTAGGTATGCGATATAGTAAGAAGTCTTTGACTGAGTGCGGTTCCATGCCCGCAGCGGCGTTGAAGCTCATTGTTCTGACGTGCTTGGGCTTACGCAGGGCAGTTTCTACCCCAGTCCTGCCGCCCATAGAGTGGCCCATAAGGTCATTTATTGAGGTATCTACTCCTCTTTTTTCGATGTGCCGCATCTTCTGTATGCCTTTCATGGCTCCCCACACGGTTTGTGACAGCAGTTTCTCCGGATGCAATAGATGCTGTGGGTTATATCCGGCGAAGCGTTCGAGTTTTCTTGATGGCTCGACAGTGAACGAGGGCTTGCCGTTACGGGCACACCAGTTTCTCAGCGGAACATAGCTGGACTGCGTGCCGAACCATCCATGGACGATACCGAGCGGTACCGGATCAAGGATTTCTTCAGGTACTTCAAGAGTGAATCTGGCAGTAAAGTTCTTAAATACCTCCTCGCCCTCTATGACGATAGTGGGGATTTCTAGATCGGGTGGCAGCTCATGTGGATTGGGCGGCAAAGTACGGAATTCGTAATTGGGCTGATGTTTCGCCTCTTTAAGTCGGTGAGGTATGTTAACCATAAGCGCGCTTACTTTACATGAATCGTATTCCCAATGCTATGATTTGTAAAGCATTTTCTTTGCGTGAAAACTACTGTTATACTGGTATAAATGACAAAACTATCTCGTGACGATGTATTAAAATTGGCGCGACTTGCTCGCATTGATCTAGCGGACGACGAGGTCACTGAGTTTGAGGCCGAGTTTAACGAAATCCTGCAGTATGTTGAGCAGCTGCAGGCAGTAGATATCGAAGGATTTCAGCCGACTTCTCAGGTGACTGGGTTGACAGACGTGTGGCGCGAAGACGAAATAATGGATTATGGGTATGAGCCAAAGGATTTGCTGAAAAATGTGCCTGAGGTTGAAAACGACCAGATTAAAGTAAAGAGGATGATTGGGTAATGGCAGTCTGGGAACCAATTGCCGATATTGCACGCAAGGTGCAGGCTGGTGAACTAAAGGCGGCTGACCTGGTCGAGCAGGCGCTGGCTACTATCGAAGAAAAAAGCGATTATCAGGCAATTATTGCCACAACCGCTGAACGAGCTCGGGAGCGCGCCAAAGAAATTGACGAGCGTGTTACGAAGGGCAAGACTGTCGGGAAACTGGCGGGCGTGCCGTTTATTGCCAAGGATAATTTTTTGGTGTTTGGTGCCGAAACAACAGCTGCGAGTAATATCTTGAAGGGTTTCGAAGCACCATATCAGGCGACTGCGGTTGAGAGGCTTGAAGCGGCTGGCGCAATTTGTGTCGCTAAGGCGAATCTTGACGCCTTTGCACACGGCTCATCCACCGAAAATAGCGATTTCTTTACCACTAAAAACCCGGTTGACCCGGAGCGTGTGCCGGGTGGTAGCTCGGGCGGCTCGGCTGCGGCGGTCATGCTCGATATGGCCCCGTTTGCACTCGGTACCGACACAGGAGGCTCGATTCGCTTACCGGCCAGCTTTACAGGTAGCGTTGGGTACAAGCCAACTTATGGGCTCGTGAGCCGCAGTGGTGTGGTGGCTATGGCCAGCAGCACGGATGTTATCGGACCAATTACGAAGACCGTCGAGGATACGGCACTTGTGCTCGAGGTGATGAGCGGCCAGGATCCGCTCGACAGCACCACGATTCCGCGCGACGAGCAGAGCTATACTGATCTGCAAACTGACCTGAGCGGCAAAAAAATCGGCGTTATCAAAGAGTATATGTCCGACGAGCTCGATGCAGATATAAAGGCGCAGGTTGCAGCTGCTATCGAAAACATGAAAGCAGCTGGTGCGAAAATTGTCGAAGTTAGCCTACCATCGTTGCCACTGGCGCTTGCGGTCTATTACATCATCTGCCCGGCAGAGGTCAGTAGCAATCTGAGCCGCTATGATGGCCAGCGTTATGGCTTTACCTATAAAGATGCCAAAAACCTTGACGAAAGCTTCAGCAAGACTCGCAGCCTCGGTTTTGGCAAAGAGGCAAAGCGCCGCATCATGCTCGGGACGTATGTACTGAGTAGTGGCTACTACGACGCGTACTACAAGCGAGCGCAGACTGTTCGAACCAAGCTTATCAACGAATTTGAAAGCGCATTTAAATCTGTTGATTTTCTGCTGGGTCCGACTGCACCATCGACAGCGTTTAAAATTGGTGAAAACGTTGACGATCCGCTCAAGATGTATCTGACCGATATTATGACTGTTGCGGTGAATCTGACTGGTGTGCCGGCGATTAGCATTCCTTGCGGAACTGTTAATAATCTACCAGTAGGCTTACAATTAATTGCCCCGCAGCGGGCAGATCGGGCGCTTTTGGGTCTTGCGAAAGCTACTGAAGGAGTACTTGCATGAACGGAGATTTACTAGCAATTGCCGTTTCGCTGATAATTTTACTTGGCTTAATAAGCGGTATCGGCTTTGTCTTAAAGCGAAAACGTAAACAGCCGCTGGATGTTGAAGAGTTTACTGCCAAATGGAAGGCCGCGCAAAAGCTGTGTGGTAAGCAGGAAACTTGGCCACTCGCCATAATTAATGCGGATAAGTTGTTGGATGAAGCGCTCAAAAAGTGCAATTACAAAGGTAAAAGTATGGGTGAGCGACTGGCGAGTGCACAGCGTGATTTGAGCGATAATGACGGCGTGTGGTTTGGTCATAAATTGCGTAATCGGTTGGTCCACGATGAAGATGTGAAGCTGCGACAGGCAGATGTACAGAAAGGACTGATGGGATTGCGTCAAGCGTTACGCGATTTGGGGGCACTCAAATGATCACTGAGGCCGTAAAGAAACAGTACAAGATCACGGTTGGTATTGAGTGTCACGTGCAGCTGAAGACCAAGACCAAGCTGTTTGCGGCTGTTGGTAATGATGCCCGCGAAGCACCACCGAACACGCTCGTGAGCCATATTTGCTTTGGTTTGCCTGGTGCCTTGCCGGTACTCAACAAAGAAGCCGTACATCTGGCTGCGAAAGCGGCATTCGCGCTTGGTACCGAACCTCAGCGATTTAGTAAATTCGACCGCAAGCATTATTTCTATCCTGATTTGCCGATGGGCTATCAGATTACACAGTTTGATGAGCCAATCATTTTGAATGGCTCAATCACAATCGATGTCGACGGCGAGCAGAAAACCATCGGCATTACTCGGGCGCATCTGGAAGCTGACGCTGGCAAGAGCACGCACCCAGCCGGTAAAGATTACAGTCTGGTTGACTTGAACCGAGCCGGCACACCGCTGTTGGAAATTGTCAGTGAGCCAGAGCTACACACGCCGGCCGAAGCCAAGGCGTACGCCCGCGAGCTGTATCTGCGCATGAAGTATGCTGATGTATCGGATGCAAACCTGTACTACGGCAACATGCGCTTCGACGTGAACGTGAGCGTAAGTAAGACAGATGGGCTCGGCACACGTACTGAAACCAAGAACATCAACAGCTTCCGAGCGGTCGAGAAAGTGGTTGAGTACGAGGCGAACCGCCAGATTGAAGCGCTGGAAAATGGCGAGGAAGTCGTCCAGGAAACTCGTGGCTGGGATGATGACAAGCAGAAAACCTTCAGCCAGCGCACCAAAGAAGACGCGCATGACTACCGCTATTTCCCGGATCCAGACCTGCCGCCTGTCACCTTGAGCGACGAGTATGTCCAGAATGTTAAAGCCGAAATGCCTGTCATGCCCGACGAGTGGCGCAAGAGGCTTAAGGCGCTTGGTCTTAATTCAGCGCAGATCGAGTTGCTTCTTGACGCTGAGGTTGACATTGAAGAGATAGATTTCCTGCCTGTAATTGAGTTGCACATAGATAATAAGGATCGTGCAAAGTATTTGGCGAACTGGTATGCAAATGTGTCTATCCCGCTACTTCGAGAAGGCAAGTTTAAACTAGATTCAGATCAGCACATCCTCTTAGAGACCAGAATTTATGAAATGCTGAAAGCAAATAAGTTGAGCTCAACAAAGGCAAAAGAGCTTTTCGAAACCCTGGCAGGTCTTCGTGAACTACCGGCTGACATTGAGAAATATGCCGAGGAGAAAGGATACATCCAAGTTTCTGATGAAGGAGCGATTGCGGAAATCGTGACGAAAGTATTGAGCGAGAACCAGAAAGCCGCGGATGATGTGAAGAATGGTGAGATGAAAGCGATTGGCTTTTTGGTTGGTCAAGTAATGAAACAGAGCCAAGGTAAAGCCAACCCGCAGCTCGCCCAAAAACTCATAAAAGAACAGCTTGGGATTTGACATGACCGATCTTACGAAATGGAAAAAAATTCGTGAGACGTCCCAGAAGGTTGGTTGGCGTTACGTCACCGAAAAAATCTTTATTGACCCCGAAGGTAATGAGCAGTCATATACCACTTGGAATAGGCCAAATGATAAAGCCGCGGCCGTTATAGCGCTTACACCCGACAATCGAGTGGTTATAGTACAAATGTATCGTCAGGGTCCAGAGAAAATACAATTTGATTTACCTGCTGGTTTGGTTGATGAAGGTGAAGATATAGAGGCTGCAGCGAGGCGCGAGCTGCTGGAAGAAACTGGGTATGTTACTGACGAGCGGCTGGAGTATCTGGGGTCGTATCACTGGGGAGCATACAACAACCTGGAATCGCACTATTTCTTTGCTCGAAATTGCACCCAAAAGGTGACCCCAGAGCGCATACGTGACGAATACATCGTAGTAAATTTAATCAGTATTGAGAAGTTAATTCAAAATGCAAAATCCGGGCTAGTCGGTGATGCGGCAGCGGTGCTCATGGCATATGAAAAGTTGAATGAAATTCAGGAGGGTTCATGACAGACAAAACGACACGACCAAAAGTGCGAAAGGCAGTGATCGCCGCTGCAGGATTTGGAACGCGTTTCTTACCGCAGACCAAGGCCATGCCAAAAGAGATGTTGCCCATAGTCGATAAGCCGGTTATTCAGTATGTGGTTGAAGAGCTAGTGGAAGCAGGCATAGAAGATATCATTATCGTGACCGGCTATTCCAAGCGAAGTATCGAAGACCATTTTGATAATCCTAGCCAGGACTTGATTGCAAACCTAGAACTTGGCGGACCCAAAAAGGCCGCGCTACTTGAAGATGTGAAAGCAATCGCAAACCTCGCGAATTTTGTCTATGTGCGCCAGAAAGGCCCGTATGGCAACGGTACGCCAATGCTGAATGCAGAGCACCTCATTGGAGATGAGCCGTTTATCTACACCTGGAGCGATGACTTCATTAAAGCTTCACCAAGCAGATTCCAACAACTGATAGATGCGTATAACGAGTTTGGTTGTTCGGTCATGGCGAGTATCCGCGTGAAGGATGAGCGGGATTACGACCGCTATGGATTTGCGGGCGGGAACGAACTCCGCAAGGGCCTCATTGATATAGAAACCATCATCGAAAAGCCTGGAAAAGCTCAGGCTCCAAGTGATTTAGCTACGGTGAGTGGTTTTCTATTTACCTCTGATATTTTTGAGCATTTGCACCGCGCACAGGATAACCTCAAAGAGGGTAATGAGCTGTGGTATAACGATGCGCTCAAAACGATGCTCGCAGATGGCCATCGGGTGATTGCCTGCGAGGTGCAAAACGGTAAATACTACGATGCCGGCAACAAGCTTGAGTATCTCAAAACCATCATCGAGTTTGCCATGGAGCATGAAGATATTAAAGACGAGTTCTGCGAATACCTTTCAACACTTGTAAAGAATAGCAAATGAGCGTATAACTCAGTAGTAGGACTATAAACCAAAGGAGTTTTCATGGAGACCGCAACTGAAATTCTCGTCATTATTACTTCTTCAGTGCTGGTATTGTTCCTTTTGGTTGCAATTTTTGCCACCATCTTGTTTATCAAGCTACTGAATCAACTGAAGCGTCTCGCAGACAGGGCCGAATCTGTGGTTGATGCGGTTGAGTCTATTGGCGATGCAGTAAAAATGGCAAACACGCCCTTCCGATTTAGCCGGCTGCTGAAGAGTCTCTCAGATGTATTTAAGCAAGCTAAATCAAAGAAAGGGAAATAAGGATGGACAGACGAACCGGTAAATTTGCAGCGGCTGCCGTACTTGCTGGACTTGCAGGATATATCGTTGGTATCTTGACTGCACCAAAGAGCGGCAAAGAGACGCGCAAGGACATTAAGGATGCAGCTCAGACAAAGATTACAGAATTGGAAAAACGGCTCAAGAAAATTCATACCGAACTTTCAGCCCAGATTACTAAAGTCAAAAAACAGGCAGCTACTTTGAAGGGCAAGGCAAAGAAAGAAGCCGATACACTTATCGAACGCGCAACGAACGCAAAAGATAAAGTCCGGGAAGCACTCAGCTCTGTGCACGACGGCGAGGCTGATGACAAGGATTTGCAGAAGGCAATCGACGAGGCAGAAAAAGCTGTCGAAAATCTCAAGCAGTATATAATTAAGAAATGATTTTTAAGCGCAAGCAGCAACAGAAAACCATTACCAAAAAGATTGATACAAAACGCAGCGAGGAATACGAAGTTATCGGCAAGCTCGTGGTGGATTTGTACGATGCGGTGAACCCAGCCAAGGCTACGCTATACAAAACAGCATTTCTGAAAGGCGTATTGACAGGAGTCGGAGGCGTTATCGGTGCGACAGTAGTCATTGCAATACTACTTTGGGTGCTCTCGCTCTTTGATAGCGTGCCGCTGATTGGCGACTTCTTTGATTCGGTTGAAGACACGATCCAGCAAGGCCAGCCATAAGCAATTTTGTTGTAAATCTCAGGCTATGCCCGAGCGGTCTGTTTCAGCTATACTTAAGTGAACAGAGGGATCGCAATGTCTAAAACTTCGGCTACACTCAAGCCAAGTGATTACGTGCATTTGCACAATCACACGCAGTATAGTCTTTTGGATGGGCTGACACGTGTCGGACCGTTGATGGAGTTTACGAAACAGCACGGCATGGAAGCCGTGGCTATGACGGACCACGGTACGTTATCCGGGGCAATCGAGTTTTACAAAGAAGCTCTAGCCGCAGGTGTAAAGCCGATTATTGGACTTGAAACATACGTTGCTGCGCGGAAACACACCGACAAAGATCCGCAGAAAGACAAAGCGCGTTATCACTTGATTTTGCTTGCCATGAATATGACGGGCTATCAAAATATCATGCGCCTCTCTACTATCGCCAACCTTGAAGGGTTTTATTACTATCCCCGCATTGACCGTGAGCTGCTCGAGCAATACAACGATGGCATTATTGTATTAAGCGGTTGCATGAGTGGTGAGGTTGGCGACGCACTTAAACAAGGGCAGTATGAGCTAGCTAAAAAAACCGCAGAGTGGTATAAGTCGGTGTTTGGTGACCGGTATTATCTAGAACTTCAAGACCATGGTCACCCGGACAATCCATTGACGAGTCCTGAACAGCAAGCCATTAACGAACAGGTACTGCGTCTAGGCAAAGAACTCGACATACCGGTTGCGCTTACCTGTGATGCGCACTATTTAATGCACGAAGACCAAGATGCGCATGAGATTTTACTCTGTGTCGGAACGGGTTCATTTTTGAGCGACGAAAAGCGCATGACGTTGAAGGATTTTCCGCTGCATGTCGCACCGCCTGAGGAACTGATAGCACGCTGGGGCAAAGACCACCCTGAGGTTATCACGAACACCAAAGCGATCGCCGACCGCTGTAATATCGAGCTCGAACTTGGTAAAATCTTAATCCCAAAGTTTCCGGTACCGAAAGGAGAAACCGAGCAGACATACTTGCATAAGCTAGTCTACCGCGGATTAGCATGGCGCTATGGTAGCGTGAAAGAGGCGGATGCAGAAAAAATGTCCACTGAGGAAGCCAAGAAAACGCTACCAAAAGAGATATTAGAACGTGCCGACTACGAAACAAAAGTTATCGACGAGATGGGTTTTAACGGCTACTTCCTTATCATCCAGGATTTCATCAACTGGGGCAAGGACAAGGGGATTGTGTTTGGTCCAGGACGTGGTTCGGCGGCAGGTTCTATTATTTCGTATGCGCTAAAGATTACCGAGCTTGATCCGATGAAATACGATCTGCTGTTCGAGCGCTTTCTCAATCCTGACCGTATCAGTATGCCCGATGTTGATATCGACATCCAGGATACCCGCCGCGGCGAGGTGATAGAGTACTGTGTGCAAAAATATGGAACGGAGCGCGTTGCTAATATTGTAACGTTTGGCCGGATGTTTGCGCGCAACGCGGTACGAGACGTTGCTCGTGTCCTGCAGGTTCCATACGCCGAAGCCGACCGGTTGGCCAAGATGATTCCTGCGCCTGTCCAAGGCCGTCATATCCCGCTTGAGGAGTCATTGCAGAAAGACCCTGACCTTAAACACGAATACGAAACTAATGAAGTCTCCAAAGAGGTGCTAGACCAGGCGTTGCGACTCGAAGGCACTATTCGTTCGCACGGTGTTCATGCAGCTGGTGTGGTGATTGCGCCTGATGACATCGTGAAATTTGCGCCGCTCGAAATGGCCCAAAAAGGCGTAGTGACAACACAGTACTCCATGGGCCCGATTGAAGAGCTTGGATTGCTCAAGATGGATTTCCTCGGTCTGTCCAACTTGACGATTATCAAAAACACGCTTCGTATCATCAAGCGCGTCTATGGCAAAGATATTGATATAAACACTGTGCCGCTCGATGATGAAGAAACGTATAAGCTATTCCAGCGTGGTGATACAACTGGCGTGTTCCAGCTGGAATCTGCTGGCATGAAGCGTTACCTCAAAGAGCTGAAGCCAACTACGTTTGAAGACATTGTAGCGATGGTAGCTTTGTATCGCCCAGGTCCGATGCAGTTCATCGATAGCTTTATTAAGCGTAAACATGGCGAAGAGCAAATCACCTATCTTGACAAGGGTATGGAAAACGCACTTTCCTCAACATACGGGATTTTGGTCTATCAGGAACAGTTCATGCAGATATCGAAGGAATGGTGTGGCTTCACTGGTGGACAGGCTGATACGCTGCGTAAGGCGGTTGGTAAAAAGAAGATTGACCTGATGCGCAAGATGAAGGTTGAGTTCGTTGAAGGCGCTGTCAACCACAGTAATGCGCCGCGTCAGATTGCCGAAAAGTTTTGGGATCAGCTCGAAGAATTCGCAAACTACTGTTTCAACAAATCACACGCAGCCTGTTACGGACTTATTGCCTACCAGACAGCATATCTTAAGGCGCACTATCCGGCGGCATTTATGGCGGCGCTCATGACGAGTGACTACGATGATACTGACCGCTTAGCTATCGAGATCAGTGAATGTCAGCACATGGGGATTGATGTATTGCCACCGGACGTGAATGAGTCGTTCGTGGAGTTCGCGGTACTCCCTGGGGACGACGGTCAGGTTTCGCCAAAAGCACCGATCCGTTTTGGTATGAATGCCATCAAAAATGTCGGAACGGGTGCGGTTGAAGAAATTCTCCGCGCCCGTGACGAGCATGGCAGATTCTCAGATATCGAGCATTTTCTTTCGGTTGTAAACTGCCGGATTGTAAACCGAAAGACCATGGAAAGTCTTATCAAAGCCGGAGCATTCGACCGGTTCGGTGAACGGTCGCAGCTGCTGCATAATTTAGACACCATGATTGCCTATGCGGCTAAGCTGCAGAAGCAGGCTAGCAGCGGCCAGACAGATTTATTCGGAAATAGTATAGATGAGGTTAGCGCGAAACCGCAGCTGATTCTGGAGCCTGCGGTGACCGTGTATACGCCGCGAGAGCAGCTGCTGTGGGAGCGAGAACTGTTAGGTTTGTATCTGAGCCAGCACCCGCTTTCTATGTATGAGCTGTTTTTGAAAGAACAAACGATGCCGCTTGCTGAGTTGGTGCCGGAACACGACGGCAAGGCGGTAACTGTGGGAGGAGCGATCAATGACGTCCGCGAAATCACCACTAAAAATGGTCAAAAAATGGCATTTGTAAAACTTGAGGACCAAACTGGTGAAATCGAGCTCATCGTTTTTCCTGGCGCATTCCAGCAGACGCTCGGTTTGTGGGAGCGGGACCGCGTTGTGCTCGCGAAGGGTAAGGTGAACGCGAAAGATCGCGAGGGTAATCTGAGTAGTGAAGTGAAAATCTTTGTTGATGACGGCCGAGAAATCACATCGGAGCAAGCCCAGAACTACAAGGAAACCGGAAAGCAAAAGAAAGTGCCAAAGGTTAAGAAGACCAAGGTTGCGGCTACTAAAGTTACTGCCACGGCTCCGACAACAACTTCCTCGGCACCTGAGCGACTCTATATCCGCTTAGACGATAGCAGCAATCAAAAACTACTTATGAGCCTGAAGCAAACCATAGACGCTCATTATGGCGACACGGACGTTGTCCTTGTGCTTGGTCCGGCCAGCGAGAAACAGATAATCAAATTACCGCAAGGTGTGACCAAGACCGAACAGCTGCTTACGCGCCTGAACGAGCTGGTTGGCGCCGAAAACATCAAGCTGCAGTAATCTACTGAATGACGCCGACCGTTCGGGTCAAGATAAAGCCAATCATAATAGCGCTCACGATGACCACATCAAGGACTTTGTGCTTGAGGATGAATTTCTCGCCCTTGGCAAAGCGTCGATGCCAGGCAAGGCTATGGCGTGTCACGAACACCATTAGCAGCAGTACAATGACGACTGAGACCGCAAAGATACTCCACGGCGCTGCGCCGCTGGTTGCCATTTCAACCCGTGTAACCTGCTTTTGTTCAGGTACCACGGCGCTCACCGTAATCTCGTTAGACGTTTCACTGCGTTCTGCGGCGATAGGCTGGGCTGCTTCGGTGTCTGCGCCTGCGGCCTGACTTGGCGTATTACCTTGAGTTGAAGTCGATGGTGTTGATGATGGCGCACTTGGTGCTGCCGCAACATTGTTGGCTGGCTGGGCGTACAGTGCAACCACAATAGTCTGCTCGCCATTTCCTTGATATGATGCGCTGTTGACGATACCGAAGCCAACCTCTGTATATCTGGTGTTCAGGATGTTTGCGCGGTGCCCTGGACTATTCATCCAGCCGATAACCGCGTCATTGCTCGTAGCGAACCCATATGCTAGATTTTCACCTGCTGCAATGTAATTGTAGCCAGCTTGGCTGATAAACACCCATGGTTCCTTGCCGTCAGGCGTATTGTGCGACCAGTAGTCACGAGCTGCCATATCTGCTGCCTTGGCTTGCGCTGCTTGTGAAAGGGTGGCGTTCAGTGCGAGCGCGCCGAGGCCATGCTCGGCACGTCGGGCATTGGTACTGCTGAGCAGGCCACTCTGAGTCATGTCGGTGGCATAACTCAGTACATCTGTCTTGTGTAGCATTAGGCTATTGACGAACATCCCGAGCCCAACAATGAACAGTAGTGGCAGATATGGCCAATATGTCTTGACGAAGTGGCTGTTACGCTTCTGGTGGTGTCCGTGGCGCTTCTTGTGCTGGATGGTGTTTTTTCTTTGTTTTGGTCTGGTGGCAATGGCCATGGTATTTGTATTAACGATATTTCACCACAAATTATACCATAACCATTTCGCTTCACACAAAGTATTTGCAGTGGTACAGCGCCATTGCTGCTGCTTGTACGACATTGAACGATTCTTTTTGGCCGGACATTGGTATTTCGAGTGCAATGTCGCAGCGCTCGAGGACATCATTTTCCATACCTTCGACTTCGCGGCCGAGCACAATCGCAATTTTGTCAGGTGGCGAATAGGTAGGTAATTTAGTTGACTGCGTAGTTTGTTCAAGCGCAGCCAAGGTATATCCGTTGCCTTTTAATACCTCCAACACTATCATGACATCGGCATCGTGCGACCAAGGTTGTGAAGCTTCGGCGCCAAGCGCGGTCTTTTGGATTTGTCTGTGGAGTTTGGCAGCTTCATGGGGCAGGCGCGGGTCTTTGTCGTACCTCGGATAGGGTGTGTATCCAGTGAGGTAGACGTGCGAGATGCCGAGCCCCTCGGCAGTTCGCAGCAGCGAACCGACATTATGGGTGCTGCGCAGATTGTGAGCAATGACTACAATATCTCTCATCATCACCGTACTATAGCCGATTTTACGCCCACAACATACCGCTCATGGTTTATAATGTATACCAATGAGCCAAGATGCGAGACGAGATGAAGAAGTCTCTACCCAGCGACGTGCTGGGCTTTTGAGTTTAGACTACGTCGACACCTCGCAAATCACCGACAAGCAGCTTTACCGTGAGTTACTCACGAATGAAGAGCTGTATCAGATGCGCGTCATCCCGATTAAAGTCGAAAAAAGCTACATTCTCTTCGGTATCACGACCACGACCTCGCAGCAAACCATGCGCCAGCTACAGCAACGCTTTGCTGATAGTCGCGTAGCCTTCGCGATTATTTCCGAGAGTGGTTACCGCGATTACATGAAGCTGTACGACCCGCCGAAGCAAATTGTCTACCAGGATATCTCGTTTAATACCGGTGGTGAGGATTTAGTCAGCACCATTTCTGCCACGCTTGAACAAGTGCGTGCCGATGACATGCTTGCGTATCTGGTGCAACAGGCCGATCGATTGAAGGCATCTGACATCCACACTGAAAACCAAGCCGACAGGGTACGAATCCGTTTCCGCGTCGATGGCGTGTTACATGTGGTGGCAAATCTCTCAAAAGAGAAATACCGCTTGCTGGTTGGCGCGATTGCCTCGGCTGCGAATGTATCAACGAGCTCAGACGAGGCGCAAGCCGGCCATATCAACCGCACCTATAGCCTTGCAACTGGTGAACAGGTGACGGTCAACCTGCGTGTCGAGACCATTAACAGTGTGCATGGTATGGACGTGGTGATGCGCTTGTTTAATCTGAAGATGGAGCTCCTCACACTTGATAAGCTTCAGTTGTCGCCGCGTGAAGCCGCGGTCGTCGATGAGATTATCCAGCACCCAACCGGTATGGTGCTGGTGGTAGGGCCAACCGGATCCGGTAAGACGACTACGATGTATTCGTTGATTAATACGCTGAATTCCGATGAGCGTAAGGTGATTACACTCGAAGATCCAGTCGAGTATTTTATGGATGGTATCGTGCAAATCCCTGTCCAGGGTAAGCAAGAAGGCACGAACTTCGCTGAGAAACTTCGCGCGGTGTTGCGCCTTGACCCAGATATCGTGATGGTTGGCGAGATCCGCGACCAGGATACAGCACGTACCGCACTGCAGGCTGCTTTGACCGGGCATCTAGTTATGAGTACTTTCCATGCGTCCTCGGCTGCGGCGGCACTAACCCGCATGATTGATTACATTGGCATCAACCCGTTGTTTGCCTCGGCAATTCAGCTGATTATGGCACAGCGGCTGGTACGCCGGCTCGACGATGCAACAAAACAGCCGTTCCAACCTGATGGCCCGATGCTGCAGTTCTTGCAAGAAGTTATTGAGACGCTTCCGCAGGATATTCCAAAGCCCGATCTCGGTCAGGTGACACTCTATAAACCTGGATCTTCGGCTGAAAATCCGTTTGGGTTTGCCGGACAAATCCCAATTCGTGAACAGTTGCAAATGACTCCTGGGGTGCAAGCAATCCTTAAACTTGACCAGCATCACATCACTACCGAGATGATCCACGAAGAAGCTATGAAGGATGGTATGCTCACTATGCTGCAGGATGGTGTCCTCAAGGTTCTTGCCGGCGAAACCACCCTCGAAGAGGTCTACCGCGTTGTCGGATAGAGAAACATTGACAAACGTGATACAATATATTCTAAATTAATAACATTAAGGATATGACATGTCGCGCTCAAAAGGTGCATATATCGGTGGTTTCTTCGGGAGTAAAGCCCAGGCAAGAAGGGTTGGCAGCGCAATTCAAGAATTCTATGGATTCGCAGATCTATACACTGACTCGTTTGCATCATCGATGGACGATATGGATAGAACTGCGACAGCCATACACAAGCGGCGCACTACTACTAATTCTGCATCCATGGAAGTTGTCAGAAGGGCGCTTGAGATGGATGCTCGTCCAGAAGAAGTGATACTGGTTGTAGGTTGCACTCCTACGCCGTTACGTCAGTTGGCGTATCGAGCGGTTTCAAAAACACTTCTCATGCCGGGTAGAGTGGGGATGCAAAACGCTCTTCGATTTTATGCTGAGTGCACATCTGAGATAGTCAGGCACACCCCAGGGAACGCAAAGCGCTTGCTCAGAAACAAAGACGACAATGTCCCAATCCCGGAAGGGAACGTATTTGATGTTGCTATTAGAGCTGCGGGATTGGATATACCAACCACCCTTGTGTTTGCAACAAAAGATGAGTTTGGGTTTGGGCAAAATGCGCATGACCAGATTACAGAGGCGCGCAACCATGACGTAGACATAGCCTATTTAGAAGGCTACCACGACATGCAGCTACATTACCCCCGTGAAGTTCATGACGCACTGCAGGATCGCAGGAATTTTGTGTACTAGACAATAACCTTTGATACCGCTTCGACGAGCCCGGGGGTGAATGCGCCGGGGATGATTTCTTCTGGGGTTGGATTTGGTACAAGTGAGGCGATGGCCTCAGCGGCTGCGACTTTGTGGTCGTCGGTAATTTTTTGTACCCGGTTATCAAGTGCACCCCGGAAAATACCCGGGAAGGCGAGTGAATTATTAACCTGATTCGGGAAGTCACTGCGGCCAGTTGCCATTACAGCTACGCCTGCGGCCTTGGCTTCGGCCGGCATGATTTCGGGTACCGGATTAGCCATTGCAAACACAATCGGGTCTTTTGCCATGGTTTTGATCATCTCAGCCGTGAGCAGTCCTGGCTGCGACACACCGATGAATATGTCTGCGCCTGTGAGCGCATCTGCCATCGAACCACTAAGATCGTCCTTATTTGTGAACTCAAGTAGGCGCTGCTTAGCATCATTTAAATTAGCTCGGTCTCGACTAATGATACCTTTGCTGTCGACTGCGATTAGCTGCGGCGACGCATATTTCTCAAGCAATTTCGCAATCGCCACGCCTGCTGCGCCTGCGCCTACAATGACGACCCTGCTTTGAGACAGGTCGCGACCGGTCACTTTGCAGGCATTGATGAGCCCGGCAAGTGTCACCACCGCTGTGCCGTGCTGATCGTCGTGCATGACCGGTATGTCGAGCACGGCTTTTAGGCGTTCCTCGACTTCAAAGCAGATTGGCGCTGCAATGTCCTCAAGATTAATGCCCCCAAAACTTGGTGCAATCGCCTTGACGACCGCTACAATCTCATCAGCCGAATGGATGTCCAGTACAATTGGCACTGCGTCAATCCCTGCGAAATGCTTAAACAACATAGCCTTACCTTCCATGACTGGCAGGCTGGCTTGCGGGCCGATATTACCGAGGCCAAGTACTGCTGTACCATCGCTCACTACTGCCACGGTATTGTTTAGCCATGTGTAATCGCGTGCATCCTCAGGGTGTTCTGCGATATGCTTGCTGACCGCCCCAACTCCTGGCGTATAGTACACCGATAGCTTCTCCTTGCTATCAGGCGTATCTTTGAGCTCAAGCGCAATTTTTCCGTTTAATTCCTTGTGTCGTTTGAGCGCTTCCTGATTGTAGTCCATTTGTTATTTCCTCCTGCTTTGGTTTCGCTCGGCTTCAAGTATTGACAGCTCACGCTGCGTGGGTAGCCTTTTGACTCGTCGTGGTGACCCCGGCTTAATGTAAGGGCTCAACTTCGTAAACTCCTTCTTGTGCTTACGTGGCTTATTGGTACCTGCTGCACGGGTTTCGTCGTGCCAGCTTCTGAGCAATGCGTCTACCTTGTCCTCGTCCTCGACGAGTATACCTGCAACTTCAGCGAGCGCGGCTACCACGATCCGTCGCTTATCAGCTGGCCGTAAGTAATTGACTACTATGCCATGAAACGCGATGCCAAGCTCAGCCGGGCTCTTAGCTGTGTTTTCTAGCTCCTCACAGACGCCTATGAGCATATGGCTGCCAAGAGCTTCAAGAGTCTCTTTCGGGAGAGAAGACTCAATCCGTTCTCTTATTTCTTCCTTGCTTCCATAGAGAAGGGAGTCGGGGTCAGGTCCAAGAGTTTCGGTCATGATACCAGTATACGCCATCCAGGTTTTATTTTGATAACAGATGTGGTATACTGCTGTGTAAGGAATTGCTCAAGCGACAAAACGCTTGAAAAACTTAGGAAAATAGTGTAAGGTTTATTAGATATGCAAAGTGTTATCCAGAAAGTGAACGAAAAGTTCAAAAAATCAGCAGTGGTCGACGTCAAGAGCGGCGACACCGTCAAAGTACACCAGAAAATCCGCGAAGGCAACAAAGAGCGCGTGCAGATTTTTCAGGGTCTTGTCATCCGGACTGACCGCAAGGGCTCGCATACCAGCCGTATTACTGTGCGTCGTATCGCAAGCGGTGTAGGGGTTGAGAAGAGCTTTTTGCTCCACAGCCCATTGGTGCTGAAAGTAGAAGTGACCAAGCGCAGCAAAGTCCGCCGCAATTACTTAAGCTACATGCGCGCGCGTACCGGTAAGGCTGCTCGTCTGACAGGTGTTGAGTTCGACAAGTCTATCAACGAAATCCGTGACGAGGCTGCAGAGGCCGAAGAAGCTAAGTTGGCAGAGGAAACCGCAAAAGCCGCTGAAGCTGAGGCTGCAAAGAAAGCAGAAGCCGATGCAGAGCTTGAAGCCAAGGCAGCAGAAGTTGCCAAGCGCCACGAAGAAGCTCAAGAGGAAGCCAAATAATAGCATTCTCGCCAAAACAAAACTCCTGGTTTAGCCAGGAGTTTTTTATAGCTTGGGGTTGACAGAGTGGGAACGGCACAGGGAGGGAGGAGTTGACCGGACGGTTGTCCAGACACACTCCCGAGGCACGCGCCTCACAAACCGGAATGTCTGCCCCTGCTTCTTCTTAGCTCTAGAACTCTAGAGCTCTCGATACTTCATGATCGACACCACAAAGATTAGACAGGCGAAGATGGCCGCCATCTCTTTGGCCCCGGGGAGGGACATGATGGCAGCGATGAGCTGCACCAGTAGCGGCAAGCCAAAAAAGACAATGCCCAATATCCAGCTGACGCCAATAAACAAGAGAATGACTCCGAAGAGCTTCTCGAGCCGGGTGAACATCATGCCTTGATCTCGCCTGGTGTGTTCGCAGCTACCCAAAGTGCGGAACAGAAGAAGGCACCGATTACGATGCCGCCGAACATGTTCTGCTTCATGTAGTAGCCGATACACGCGAGCAGGAACAAGCCCAAAAAGTACTTCATGACTTTGACCCTTCTAAGAAGCGTCCCACTCTGTATAGGTTCGAGAGTTGGAACGAATGGACAATGACAGTACTGCACGTACAACTCCTCTTTATGTTATAGCATAAAACACAAGCAAAATCAATAATTAAACGTTTTAATCTTAGAACTAGGCACACACAACGCTGCTGGTCTACACTAATACACATGATTACTGTGGGGATTGATGAAGTTGGGCGCGGCTGTTGGGCAGGGCCGCTTGTTGCTGGTGCCGTTATTTTGCAGGCGCCTATACAAGGACTCAAAGACTCCAAGAAATTAACCAAAGCTAGGCGTGAACAACTAGCTGCAGAGATACAGCAAAACGGTATAGTTGGCCTCGGTTGGGTCGAACCGGCCGAAATAGATGAAATTGGGCTTTCAAGGGCAGTGGGGCTTGCGATGGAGCGGGCGCTCGCTTGTATCCCCCATGATTTTGACGAGATTATTATCGACGGAAGTATTAATTACTTTCCGCACGAAGCTCGGGCAAAGGCGGTCATTAAGGCAGACGACAGTGTATCAGCTGTGAGTGCTGCAAGTATTGTTGCAAAAGTGGCACGCGATACGTACATGGCTACCGAGGCGCACAAGCTGCACCCAGAGTATGGGTTTGGTAAACACGTGGGCTACGGTACGAAACTGCATGTGGAAATGCTGAAGCTACATGGCGTGACACCGCTCCACCGCAAAAGTTATAAGCCCATCATGGAGCTGCTATGAGTACGACGGATACCGGGCGTCAGGCCGAAGCGGCGGTGGCTGAATATTTGAAAAAGCATGGGTTTAAGATACTGGAACATAACTGGCGGACACGTTGGTGTGAGATAGATGTGGTCGCCCAGAAAGATGACACGGTATATTTCGTGGAGGTCAAGTATCGGCGCAGCAGCCGCCAGGGCGACGGGCTAGAGTACATCACGCCCAAGAAGCTTAATCAAATGACATTCGCAGCCGAACTCTGGGTCAGCAACCACAACTGGCAAGGCGAATATTGCCTGGCCGCAGCAGCCGTCGCCGGCGACAACTTCCAGGTCATGAGTTTCATAATAGATCTGTAGCTAGTATTATGCGCCAATACGGTATACTGTCTGCAATATGGCAGAAAAAATTAGGGTAGCAACTTGGAATATTGGCGGCGCCCATACGGTAAATTCCAACCAAGTATTTGATTACGACAAAGAAAATCTACCGTACTTTGCTGAAAATTTGCGTTCACTTAAACTTGATGTCATCTGTATACAGGAGTCACACACAAACAAAAATGACGTGCTTGCAGGAAGGCTTGCGGACATGCTCGGCATGCCGTTTGTGTTTGATTCGCCACGCAGCCCGTCACATATTGATGAAAACTACCAACTCTCAAATGCAATAATTTCTAAGTATCCTATCGAGGATACGCAGCATATTCTCTTACCAGACCCGTCTTTTGAGCTGTTCTTCCAAAATGGCACGAAGGCAAGGTTATTTCATACGTACGTACAAACAGCACAGATACGGGGTGCTATGTTTGCGAATACGCACCTCCAGCCATTGCACTTGTTTGGGTATTCGTGGGGAGAGGGCGTTGGTCAAAAACTTGCATCTGAAACAGAGCGGGTTTTTCTTGATAACCTTGAAGCCCCGTTGCTTTTTGCGGGCGATTTTAACACATCTCATCTGCAGCAAGCATTCCCCCAGCTTACCACGTCGTTTCATCTGCAATTTGCGCTCGATGACCGACCGACAGATAACCGTGGCAAAAAAGTCGATTACATTCTCTACTCACCTGAGTTCACACTTGTCGCATCAGATCTCATTATTACGAGTGAGAGTGACCATTATCTGGGGTGGGCTGAGTTTGAGTTAAGCCCATAATTTTGTTAATTGTTACTGCCACGTGGCCTACCTGCTGGTGCAAGCTGGGCGGCGGTTTGGTTCCAGTTTAGGCGGTCGGCCACGGCCTGATTGATGGTGGCGTCAGCGGGTTTTGTAAGCTTATTGCTGCTGTCACTTGCGAGCATGCCCCATGTCAATTCGAATGGCAGACGTTTGAGGTTTTGCTTTTCGATTTCAGCGAGACAGCTGTCCGCAAAGCCTTTGCAGGTCGGACCAAGCTCAAGCCACGATTCGAGCTGCTTTTTATCGTAGTCTTTGCCAAGCTTCAAGTCTAATGTCATAACAGCGCTGCGCATGACGTCTGGTTCGAACTGTTGATCGAAAATGAAGTTACCTAACGAATAAACGATGAGTTTACCGTTATAGCTCTCGGAATTTTGTACCCAGTGTGGGTGCCCGCCAAGTACGGCATCGGCGCCATTATCTATCATTTTGCGGTATAGGTTTGTACGCAGGCTGTCTGCGGACGGCTTATATTCGGTGCCCATATGCGGCATGGCAATGACGGGCATGTATTTGGCATAGCGTTGCATGACAGCGAGCGATTCGTCAGATGGTACTTTAAACACGCCGTGGTAGCCGCAGAGTGCAAACGGCAAGCTGCCTGCCTCTTCCTTGACGCTACCGAATACCACCCGCACAGGCATGCTAACAATTTCGCAAACTTCATCTACGACTGACGGGTCGTAGTGGCCAAAGTACTGGATATTATGGATACCTAGTTGCTCGCGGGTAGCGCTAAAGCCGCTGGCATGCCGATTGTCGGTATGATTGTTGGCCAGTGAGACGATGTCAAACCACTTGGCAAACTCTGGCAGGTAGTCTGTTGAACAGTTGAACATCAGCAGAACCTGCTCTTCTTGTTTAGTTGGGGTGACGCCTGGTACAGTTGGGCATTCGAGGTTGCCGATCCATGCGTCGTAGTTGTCTTTTTCAAAACCGCTGAGCCCGGAAAAAGGATAGGCTGTCTTAAGCGGACTGGCTTCTGACCACTTTGTCATGCTGCGACCCCAATAGATGTCGCCGGTAAATAGTAGTTTGCTCTCAACTCCGGAGAGGGTAGGTTCGGCTGCCGAAGCTTCGCGCGCAAGTGGTGAAAGACCCTCTTTCTTTTTGTCGTGGTGCGGCAATGTAGCCCAGAGCGTGACGAGCCCTGTCACGATAATCAAAACTATCGCAAATATTGTCCACCGTATGTGGTGCCGCGCTTCTGCCTCCCCGTGCAGCCGGTACGATCCCATAGTAGGTATAGTATATACCTAAATTGCAAGCATAACTATTACTGCTTGAAAAATGCTTGGATGTTCGGCAGATCGCGTTCCAGCCATGCTAGACGGCTTTTGATTTCCTCGATGCCGATATCGATGTTACGGCGTAACACCAAGTTATCGCGCTTTGGCATGAAGAATGTCTCGAACCGTTTTTGTAGCTCTGGTGTGTTGGAGACGGCAGCCGCAAAGCGAGGCCAGTAGTCGTATGATTTGTCTTGGGCGTATGTCTGTTCGACCCAATCCCAGTTATCCTCCATCCACTGCCAGGCTTGGAGCTTTGTGTAGCGGTTGCGCAGTAGCATAAAGATGAGCCGGTCGGCATCTTGTGGTTTAAAGACTTTTGGATTTTTGGCCAACTCCAGCAGTTTCGCGGCTTCGTGTGGATCACGAGTCGCTGTCAGACCGCCACTGATATCGCGCTTGAGGTCGCTATTGGTTGTCTTTTGGTAGAGTTCGAGCAGGTATTCAAACGCGCCGGGGTGTTGCAGTTTTACGGCAACACCGAAGATGATGCCGACGAGCTCGCCTGATACCACACTTGGATCGGTCTTGTATTGGTCGAAGTATGCGAGCGATTGTTTGATAATTGCCGGGTCTTCGGCGTACGCACCAAGTCCCAAGATGGTGCCACGCAATTTTTGGTCTGCGGGCGAGTCATCTGGTGATTCCTCCCAGCCGAGTCGCTTGTACTGCTTGGCGATAAGCTCGCGGATTTGTGCTTTCATGACGGGTTCGATACTCTCATCAAGGTCAATAAAGCGGCGCGCATCGGCGTACACCAGAGACATAATGTCCCAAACTGGCTCGCTCGATTCATCCTTATACGCCTCAATCAGTTCCAGCGTGTCCTTTAGTGATTCTAGCCCAGCCCGCGACAGCATCGTCCCGTTATTGAGGAGCATCAGCCGGTCGATTACACCGAGCTTCTGCGAGCGCACCATATCAATCAGCGCCTGCTTGTGCGCAGGATTTTTGTACTGCGTAATGTAATGACCTCGGCTGCCTTGGTTGACGACCACAAAATCATCACTAGTGAGCTCATGAGCTTGGGTGGCGCTATCGAGCACTTCCGGTGCGCCAGGCAGGTCAATAAACAGTGGCACTGGCCACACACGGTCCTTATCGATCATGTCGAGGTTGTCGAGGAAGTGTTGCTGCGTGAGCCGCAGTGAATTACCATGCTGGTCAATACTCACGACCGGGAAGCCTGAGCGCTCCAGCCACGGATTCATGAACGCGCCGATGTCCTTGCCGCTGGCTTCGGACAGGGCAGCCCAAAGGTCGGCGCCCCTGGTGTTTTTATAAGCGTGTTTTTTGAAGTAGCGTTGCAGGCCTTTGCGGAAGGCTTCGTCGCCAATGTAGTTTTTCAGCATATAGAGCAGCCGGCCGCCCTTGGCATAGACAATCGATGGGTCAAAGATAGTGCTAATTTCATCAGGGTGGTGGACCGGAATTTTGACTGGTTGTACGCCAGGAGTTGAGTCGCGTCGAAACGCTGATAAGCCTTCGGAAACCACGAACGTATCCCAAGGATGCCAATCTGGCCAGAGTTCAGCCAGTGGCGCATATTCCATCATGTTAGCAAAGCTTTCATTGAGCCATAGGTCGTCCCACCACTCCATGGTGACGAGGTTGCCAAACCATTGGTGCGAGGTTTCGTGCGCGACGACTTCTGCAATGGTTTCCTTGGTACTCTGTGATGCCGCTTCAGGGTAGAGAAGGAGTACGGCCTCGCGGTAGGTGAGCAAGCCCCAGTTTTCCATTGCGCCGGCCGAGAAGTCGGGCACAGCTATATGGTCGAGCTTTGGTAGAGGATACGGAATTTTGAAATAATCTTCAAACCATTCAGCAATTTTGACTGCAGCATCAAGTGCAAAATCAAACGATTCGGCTGGCTGCGCTACCGTGCCCCAAACTTTCACGTCAAGTCCGTTCTTAGTCCTTCCGGCTTTGTTATGGATTTCGCCCATCACAAACGCAAGTAGATAGGTACTCATCTTCGGTGTAGTTTCGAACGCTATGGTTTTGGTGCCGTCGCCATTGTCGGTTTCGGATTTTGGTAGCGTATTTGCGATGACTGTTTCATGCGACGGAGCAGTAATGGCAAGATCAAACGTTGCCTTAGCTGCCGGCTCATCGATACACGGAAAGCCTTCGCGGGCAAAGTGGCTTTCAAACTGCGTCATAAGCAGTGACTTCTCTTTGTCTTCGTGGACAAACGGGCACGGGTAAATACCGGTCATACCTGGCGTAATCTTACCTTTGAATTCCATCGTTACCAGGTAGTCGCCGGGATAGAGCATGCTATCAGCATGCAGGCGCACCTCTTGGAGCGTGTTTTGGTTGTTGATGCGATTGATAGTGATTTGCTGTTCGCCTTTTTTGTCGTATTTTACGACTTGTGCGTTTGTGATGGTTAGGCCGTTCTGGTGAAACGTCAAGCGTTGGCTGGGCCGGCCAACTTTCTTGCCCTTTATGGATACTGAGCCGCGGAAGTGTTTTTTATCGGCGCTCGGCACGATGTGCACGTCGTAGTGTTCAGGCTGAAAGCCCTCAATAAGTCTTTTTACAGATTTCGTCATACATCTATTGTAACGGAGAGCGTGATGGGTGGACAACAGATTGGAAAATAACGTATAATTATGTTTAAAGAGGATATAATTTATGACAGAACGTCACGGGAGTGATCAAATTTTATGTGGTCCTTGGGTTTTGCTCAGTCACGAGAATGAGCAAGCATTTGGTGAGTTTGCCACTATAGAAGAGGAAGATCGGCAGCGCTTGCGGCAGTTGGCCCGCACTGTGCTACTGGAAATGGATGGAATTCAGCATATGACTGAGGCAGGTCGTCAACGTTTGGCAGACATTTCAATCCAGCCAAAACCAGAAGAATTGCAGCGGCTTATGACACTACAAGTGCTAGGGGCTTTCATAGTTAATGGTGGCCGCATACTGAGTGGCAAGGAGCATATGATAAGCCGCGCACTGTATATGGGTCTTCACGGTAAACCTAGCTTGCAGTCAGTGATTGCCGACCAAATCAAGCGTATTAACGGCACAATTGCAGTACCGCAGCATCATAGTAAGACACCGTATATCACGCGTAAAGGACTTGCGGTATTTGTGCGCGAGGCACGGGTTGATGATTTGCCGGGGGTGCGACTTGCGTTTCATCGGTACCGTTTAGGGGGCAGGCAAGAATGGTCGCCCAGCGGACAGCTTTTTGCCCGGTTATTTGAGCACAGCGAAGTAGTGGTGGACGAGGTCAAGGGTAAGTCGAGACGTGAAGTTGACCCCGAATTCTTAGTAGCACTTGGCTCGGAACAGGATGTAAAAAAGGCTGGATTTAAAGATGTTCCGACAGTTGTTCGCTCTCTCCGTAGAATGAACAATAACAAGATCATTAGAGATGCGCGAAAAAGTCAAAACAAGTTGTTCATTACATCATTGGGAGAAGAATACTACCGTGAAGCACAGGCGGCGTATTCTATATCTCCCAGAGCTGGGGCCGCAGATGCGTATGCCTAAAACCGTTAACTAAGCAGGAATGACTAGGCAAATATATAAATGTGCGGTATACTGGGATTGATTGGTCGGCCACGGTGGTCGACTTTTTTCGTGTCAGAGACCTAATTTCTAAGAGAAGGGAGAACAAATGGATTTAGATATGAAACAACTGGCAGTTGCTATTCGTGCGATTGCTGAAGAAAAAAACCTGCCTGAGGAGACCGTCCAGTCGGTTGTCGAACAAGCGTTGGCAGCGGCGTATCGCCGTGATTATGGCGACCGTGAGCAGGAAGTACGCGTCACAATGAACCTGAATACCGGTGAAGTTGATGCCTATGTTATGAAGGAAGTCGTTGAGAAGGTTGAAAATCCTGCATACGAGATTTCACTCAAAGATGCACAAGTAATGAAGAAGAATGCTGCAGTCGGTGAAGAGATTGAGGTTCATGAAAAAGTTGAAAGCTTTGGCCGTGTGGCAGCCCAGACTGCGAAACAGGTAATTTTGCAGCGCTTACGTGAAACCGAACGCGAAGCAGTGCTCGAGGAGTACAGCGACAAAATCGGTACCGTCATCAATGCGCTTGTATCACGAGTTGAAGGTAATATTGTGCGCATGGACCTCGGCAAAGCCCAGGGAATCATGCCGCGTAGCGAGCAGATTCAAGGCGAGCGCTACTACCCTGGCCAGCGCCTGAAGGTGTATTTGAAAGATGTCGAACGTGGTTTTCACGGTCCGCAGCTAGTTGTCTCACGCGGCAACCGCGAATTTATCGAATTCCTTTTCCGTGCTGAAGTGCCAGAAATGGAAAGTGGCGCTGTGGAAATCAAGAACATTGCTCGTGAAGCCGGTGTGCGTTCTAAGATAGCTGTCAGCTCAACTGTGCCGGGCGTAGATCCAGTCGGAACGTTTGTTGGCGGCCACGGCACTCGTGTCAATGCGGTCATGAGCGAGATTGGTGAGCAAGAGAAGGTTGACATTACTGTATGGGATGAAGATATAGCGACGTACATCACGAACGCGCTGAGTCCAACAAAGGTAACCAGCGTTGTGCTCGATGAGGCAAACAAGAAGGCTAAGGTGATTGTGCCTGAGGATCAGTTGAGTATTGCAATCGGCAAGGGCGGCCAGAATGTGCGCCTGGCCAGCAAATTGACCGGCTACGAGCTTGATATTGAAGCCGAGAAGGGCGCTGAGCCACCTGAAGGCGCACAGGCTGAAGTGAAGCCAGTTGTCCAAAAACTGAAGCGCAAGAGTGAGCTCGAAAGCAGCCTCCTCGAAGCCATCGAACAACACGGAGAGTAGAGAGTAATAGCTGATGCGTGAGGAATGTCCCCTAGTACGTGCCGTACAGGGTGACCCTGCGTTTGCTCAAGGTGAGGTAGTGCGTGTTGCCCCATGAGGTTGCAAACGCGTGTATACGCTGTTTTGGTGCTACCTTACTTGACCAAACCGCATTTTGGGGCCGCATACAGGAAGACCCATGCTTGGACTTCATGTGCGAAAGCAAACTTACGGAAACGTATGATGTACATCGGACAAGGGATGGACAAATTGAACTAGCATGGATCTCGGGCACAGGGTACAGTGGGTCAGCAGACGAACCGGAAGATACCGGCGGCTGGGCGCTAGATGTTATGAAAGTCGGGATACTTTCATGCCGAAAATATAGTAATTAGCACTCTTGACTTGAGAGTGCTAATTTCTTATTATAGATTGTATAGCAGTGTTTTACGTAGAAACACGCGTATAATTAACATGAGACTGACATTGACAGGCAAGGGAAAAGAGCAGCCGGAGACGCGGATTTATTCCGCGCCCCGCGCGATGAGAAAAACCGTAGGTTTGTCTCATTAACCTGAAAGGTGGTATATATGATGCCAAACAACCCAGATTTTCAAGAATTTTTGCAGCGACTAACCAGCAATGCGCATGGGAGTCTTCGTCATGCAGATGAAATTGCACGGGGACTTGGCAGCGCATATATCGGTACCGAACATTTGCTGCTTGGTGTGCTCGCACAGGATACCAGTATGGGCGCGAAGCTCCTGGAGGGTGCAGGGGTGTCGCTGGACCGTGCCCGACTGGCGCTCAATCTAACGCCAAAGGCATTGGTTATCAATATGGGTGCCAAGGGCTTGAGCGAAACGGTGAAGCTTACGCTAAAAATGGCGTACGACGTGGCTCAGGACTATGGCCAAGAATTCTGCGGCACTGAGCATATCCTCTACAGTATCTTAAGTCAAAAGAACGCTCGTGCAACGGTGCTGTTGCGTGATATGAATGTGGACGTTGATGCGCTCATGAGCGAGCTCGAGCGGTTTCTCAATCGCCAGCAGTTTGAGGAAGGCGAGACCGGCAGTACCACAGCGCGGCGTACGGGTCGTAAGGGTCGTAAAACAGCACTTGATTTTTATGGCACTGATCTGACCGAACAGGCGAAGGCTGGCAAACTTGATCCGGTGATTGGCCGCGAAAACCAAATTCGCCGTATGGTTACGATACTCAACCGTCGTACCAAGAATAACCCAGTGCTTATTGGTGAACCAGGTGTTGGTAAGACAGCAATTGTTGAAGGTTTGGCGCAGCGAATTGCGGCCGAGGATGTTCCTGATGCGTTGCTTGATAAGCGGATTGTGATGCTTGATTTGGCGGCGATGATTGCCGGCACCAAGTATCGTGGTGAATTCGAGGAGCGGCTCAAGAAAGTCATGGCCGAACTTGAGTCTGACAAGAAGACGATTGTGTTTATTGACGAAATTCATCTTGTTGTCGGCGCAGGCGCAGCTGAAGGTGCGATGGATGCAGGCAATATCTTAAAACCTGCATTGGCGCGCCGTAAGATCCAGCTGATTGGTGCCACCACAACTGATGAATATACGAAACATATCGAAAAAGATGCTGCGCTCGAACGACGGTTGCAGCCGGTTCAGGTGCCCGGAACAAATACTGCTGAGACACTGGCAATTTTGAAAGGACTACGTAAGCATTATGAAGAGTTCCATGGCGTAAAGATTAGTGACGAGGTGCTTGAAGATACGGTTGGCTTGGCTGACCGCTACATCAACGACCGGCAGATGCCGGATAAGGCGATTGACCTACTTGATGAAACAGCTGCGCATCTGCGAGTCGATAAAGGCAAGACGCCGCCTGAGGTGCGCCGCCTGCAAAAAGAATTAAAGCTGGTCAACAATCGAATAGACGATGCGGTTGATGCCGAGGATTACGAACGCGCTGCCCGTGAAAAGACACGGGCCAGCCAGATTAATGAAGAGCTCGAGAAACTACATGCTGCTGGTAAGGGCGGTAAAAAGCTTGAGGTCACAAGCGACGATGTAGCAGAAGTGGTTTCACGTATGACCGGCGTACCTGTCGGCAAAGTTATCCGTACTGAGGCGAAATACTTACTGAACCTTGAGAAGAACATCGGCAAGCACATCATTGGTCAACACGAAGCTGTCCACGCGGTAGCACGGGCGATGCGCCGCAGTCGTTCTGGCGTCTCGAGTGGCAAGCGACCAATTGGTTCGTTTATTTTCCTTGGTCCGACTGGTGTTGGTAAGACCGAATTAGCACGCGTGTTGGCACGGGAATTCTTTGGCAGCGACGACGCCCTCATCAAGATTGACATGAGCGAGTTTGCCGAGCACCATAATGTGGCACGGCTGGTCGGTGCACCCGCAGGCTATGTGGGCTATGACGACGGTGGTCAGCTGACCGATAAAGTCCGCCGCCAGCCGTACAGCGTGGTGTTGTTCGATGAGATTGAAAAAGCGCACCCAGAGACATTTAATATGCTCCTCCAAGTACTCGAGGATGGGTATTTGAGCGATGCCAAGGGTCGCAAGATTGATTTCACAAACACCATTGTCATCATGACGAGCAACATTGGCGCCGAGAAACTGCAGAAGGAAGCGAACTTTGGCTTCCGAGCGACTGGCAAGTCTGACCTCGAAGACCTCGACAGTTTGCACGAAGCCAACAAAGACAAAGTACTCGAAGAGCTCAAGAAAGCGATGCGTCCTGAACTCCTAAACCGCATCGATAAGACAATTGTCTTCCGTGCGCTGACCAAAAAAGACATCCTGAAGATTGTTGACCTGCAGATTCAGGAGCTGCGCGAACGCCTACAGAAGAAAGGTATTGGCCTCGACATTACAAAGGCCGGCAAGCAATATCTACTTGAGCATGGTTACGATGCCAAGAACGGCGTGCGTCCGCTAAGGCGTCTGATTCAGGATACCCTTGAGGATCACATTGCCTTGCAGCTGCTCGATGACAACTACTCGACTGGTGATATTGTCCATGTCTCAGCGCGGCAGGGTGAGTTGGCGTACTCCACGACAAACGAGTAGAACCTGGAAACGTAAGCGTATATAATTCTGCGTATGGATTCAGCACACCCGCGGAAGCGGGCGTATATAGGAGTTGTGGTTTCGCTGCTGCTGTGGGCGGTAGCTATTGGCGCATTTTTCCAGCGCCAGGCAATTTATGATTGGTGGCGGCTGCGCGATTATGATCCGCCTGCTGAGATTATCCGACTTGCGACTGACACGACCATGAATGATGGGGCTCGGCGGTTGTTTTATGTCTACCATCCGCGGGTTGAACCGAAGGAGGATTTTAACAAGCATTGCCGCAACGGCGAGTTTACGATTGTGCTCGGGTGCTACGTACATAACCGAGGTATTTATCTATTTGAAGTGACGGATGAGCGCCTCCAAGGTGTCAAGGAGGTAACGGCTGCCCACGAGCTGCTGCATGCTGCCTATGACCGGCTATCAGTCAAGGAGCGCCAACAAGTTGACCAATGGACCGAGGCGGCATTTGCGAGTTTAGATAACCAACGCATCAAAGATACTATCGCGCAGTATCGTGATAATGATCCGAAGTCAGTACCGCATGAGCTGCATTCGATTTTAGGTACCGAAGTGGCAGATCTGCCGGTTGAGCTCGAGCAGTATTACGCACGCTACTTCACAAACCGGGCGAAAATTGTGGCATACTCTGAAGCGTACGAGGCTGCGTTCAGCTCAAGGCAAGCACAAGCCAAAGCGCTTGAGGCCGAACTTGAGAGTCTCCGGCAGCAGGTTGAAGCGCTCAATAAGGAGCTCGATGCTGAAAGTCGGACGCTCCAGAGTCAGTATCAGGCGCTGGAGCAGGATCGTGGCTCAGCTGATCCTGAAAGCTTTAATGCCAGGGTGAATAGCTATAATGCTGCCGTGCGTGCATACAACCAAAAGGTCGCACGTACATCCGGACTGATTGATAGGTATAACGGCTTATACGAAGAATATCAGGCAGTGGTGCTTGAGCAGCAAGACCTGTATAAGCTGATAGACAGTCGCCCAGAAGCGTTGCAGGCACAATAGTTTGCTACACTTATAACATGGCTAAAAAAGATGTTCACCAGTATGTCTGCAGTAATTGCGGCGCCGTTTCGGCTGCATGGAGCGGACGGTGTCATAACTGTGGCGAGTGGAATACACTGGTTGAGCAGCTTCCGGTGAGTACAAGTACAGCAGTTTCGGGCGGCGCAGTACTACAGACGCAAAATCTCGATGTCTCATCAGCAAAAGATCATAAACGGTTGCCTACAAAAATCAGTGAGGTTGACGATGTGCTTGGTGGTGGGTTTGTGGCGGGTAGCGTAAACCTGATTGCCGGGCAACCTGGTATCGGTAAGAGCACACTACTATTGCAGCTGGCTGACCGATTGGCGTCGCAGGTTCTTGTGCTGTACGTCAGCGCAGAGGAATCAGCACACCAGGTATCGCTTAGGGCGGAACGACTTGGAGTAAAAGCCAAACAGTTGCAGATCGCGACCGCAAATTCTGCGAATGATATTGCCGCAACTATCGGCGGTGGTGAGTATCGGATTGTAGTGGTGGATTCGGTGCAAATGATTTCGGCGAACGAACTGAGTTCGGCGCCAGGAACGGTCAGCCAAATTACCGCGAGTACACAGCTTATCACTGAGGCTGCCAAGCGGACAAACACCGCAGTGATATTGGTTGGCCACGTCACAAAGGAAGGTTCTATCGCTGGGCCTAAGGTGCTTGAGCACGTGGTTGATGTGGTGCTGCAGCTCGAGGGTGATCGCTACGGAGGCTTTAAACTGCTGCGAGCAGTGAAAAACCGGTATGGCTCGACCAATGAAGCTGGAATCTTTGAAATGAAAAATGAAGGGCTGGCACCGGTTGAAAATCCATCCGCAGCCTTACTGGCCGAGCGGCAAGTGAGCGATGGCTCAATTGTGCTCGCGACACTTGAAGGTACGCGTCCGCTGCTGGTAGAGGTACAAGCGCTGGTGAACCCCACGAGTTATGGTTACCCAAAACATGCTGCCAGCGGTCTGGACCTAAACCGATTGAATCTGCTGGTGGCAATGCTCGAAAAGCGAACGAAACTGAAGCTTGGCGATAAGGATATCTACGTCAATATCGTGGGTGGCATCAAGATATCAGAACCGGCTGCAGATTTGGCGGTCTGTATGGCAATTGGCACGGCTGCCAAGGGCTTGCAGCTGCAGCAAAATCTCGTCGTCTTTGGTGAAGTCGGTTTGCTTGGAGAAGTACGCCATGTGCCGTTTGTCGAAAAGCGCTTGGCCGAGGCTAAGAAGTTGGGCTTTGACGGCGCAATCGGCCCCAAGACAAGTGGGCTCTCAGCAGCTCAGGCAAAGACACTGCATGTTGCAACTGACGTACGCAGCGCGTTGAACCAATATTTACGAAAGGAATAATTTGGACACTATAGTCATACTTTTACTCTGTCTCATTGTCCTACTCCAGCTGGGAAATGCAGAAGCGACCATGAAGGTAGCGAACATGTTCGGCAGGGGTCGGCGGAAGATTATTCTCGATAGCTGTGCGCTGATTGATGGACGGATTGTTGATTTGGTGCGGACTGGCTTTGTGAGCGACGAGTTGGTAATCCCGAAGTTTATTTTGCGTGAACTGCAACTGTTGGCCGACGGTAAGGATCCGCACAAGCGCGAACGTGCTCGGTTCGGGTTGGAAATCGCAGCTGAACTACAGGAGTATTCGTGGGCGAATGTGAGTATTGACGAGAGCAACGTCCCTGGTGCGACTGACGACAAACTGGTGCGGCTTGCTAAGAAACGCGGCGCCGTGCTCTGTACGACAGATTATAACCTTAATAAGGTTGCAACTGTCGAGAGTGTACGGACGCTTAATGTCAATGAGCTTGCTCAAAGCCTTCGCCCGGTGACGCTGCCAGGTGAGACCATTGAGGTAAAAATTCTCCAGAAAGGCAGCAACGGCGACCAAGGCGTTGGCTATCTTGAAGACGGTACGATGATTGTGGTCGATGGTGCTGCAAAGTCTGTTGGCGCAAGCGTGCAAGTGGTGGTAGACAGGATGCACCAGACCGTCGCCGGTAAGATGGTGTTTGCGCACAAAGCGGCAAAGGCGCAAACGGCGTCTGCAAAGCCGGCTGCGCCCGCTCGCCGGAGCACGTCTAATTCGCTGACACCTCAGACCAAACGCTCCCGGCTCATCTCGCTGTCGCCGAAAGGTGCGCTGGCACGCTCGCGCAAGACGCTTTCACCGCGGCGTAAAACTATCCAGTAAAAGCCTCTAGCCTAGAGTACTGAGATGGTGGCTGGTGCGTTCGCGTTGCCAGAATAGAGGACGCTGTCAGACACCGTTGCGCTGACGCTCACTGCTGGGCTCGCGACCTTTGGTATCCACGTAAAGGTGATAGGGCTTAGGTGGCTTGGTGCCTTTGAATCGACTTTCTGGCCGTCAATGTAGAGGTCAAGCACGCCCTGGAACTCAGGCCGGTTCGGGTCGATTAGCAAGTGCGTGCCTCGGGCAGCCGTGACGCTAATTTCACATGGCTGGTCTACGAAACAGCTGGTCGGGACGTTAAAGTACGCGATGCTTGGTTTGACGTCACTACAGTTATGAACATCGTCGGTTGCTGTGGTATTGACTGGCTGGCCACCACTTGAAGAGCCGGCATCGACGAAGATATCAACCGAGAAGCTCGAAGTATTGGCGTTACCAGCCTGCTCTCTGGCAGCTTCAGGGGTACAATCTGTTGCAAGCTTCTTCGACACTTTATCGATCACTTGTGAGGTATTCGCGCCAGCTGCTTTTGGCTTGTACCATGACGGATAGAGGTCATTCGCTGGGCTTGGTTCACGCGAGCTACTGCCGACGTGTTGACGCACGATATAAGCTGGTGCTGTCTTGACGCCTTCAGGCTTTTCCCAGTTCTTGGCAGGAAGGTTTTCGTGCGCAGCTTTCATCCAGTTGTACCATATAGGCCGGGTCATGGTTTCCATGAAGCCGCTCATTTCTCTTGTGCGGTCGTGGTAGCCGACCCATACGCCCGCAGCGTATTTTGCAGAGTAGCCGAGCATCAGGCCGTCTTTGGCGTCGTTAGTGGTACCGGTCTTGACGGCGAACTTCCAGCCTTTGTAGTTATGGATTTTTTGTGACATATAACTGGCGTTCGGGTCAGACAGGATGTCGCTGATGATATAGGCAGTGTCTGGCCGGATTGCCTGCTTGGCTTTCGGCTTCTTATATTTATCGATGGTTTTACCCGATGCATCAACAATCTGCATGATGTAGGTACGCGGGATATATTGTCCGCCGCGAGAGAAGGTGCCATAGGCGTTGACATGTTCATCGAGGTAGAGGTATGCACCGTCACCGATCGATGAAGAGGCGTAGCAGGGGATTTCCTGGGTTTGCTGTTCGTCGCCATAGCACTTATAGCCGCTGGCCAGACCCATATCCTCAGACAGTTTAATCGTCTTCTCGATGCCGGCGATCAACATGGCTTTCACTGCTGGAACGTTTCGCGAGCCACCTAGCGCGTAGCGGATGGTGACTGGCCCAGGGAAACGGAAGTCATAGTCGTGCAGACAGTTACCGCCATCTTTTGGACGACGCTTGTCAGTACACTTGTAGTCGGTGCCTGGGATCGGTGCCTGGATATCATGGAGGACTGATCCTGCGCCTGCATTGGTTGAGTTTTCGATGAGCGCGGCATAATCGTACGGTTTATAACTTGAGCCTGGAGGCAGCTGATAAAATGCTGCGTAGTTGTTTTCGCCGTATTCAGGTGTATCAATGCCAGGTCCACCGACCAGCGATACAATCTGTCCGGTTTCGACATCAGCCGCTACAAAGGCCGCAACATCGCCTTTCTGGCGTTTGATAATAGGCAGGGTGTTAGCGACATGTTTCTCTGCCTCAGCCTGGAGGTTCATGTCAAGTGTTGTGGTGACTTTCCAGCCGCCTCGGTTGATAGTCTGCTGGCCGTAGCGCTGCTCGAGTTCTGACTTAGCAGCGAGCACGAAATACGGCGCCTTGATTCCCGCGTACTTATTCTTGCGTGGTTTGATAGTGGAGAGGATGTCAACAGCTTTGGCTTCCTCGGCTTCTTTCTTGGTAATCATACCCTGGTTGACCATTTGATCTAGGATATAGTGCATACGGCCGATAGCTGCTTCGTCATTCCGGTCAGGACTGTAGTACGAGTAGTAACTCGGTGCTTGTGGCATCGCGGCCAGATACGCTGATTGAGCTAGCGTCAGGTCCTTGGCGGTGGTTTCGAAGTAATTGCGGGCGGCTGCCTCAACACCGTATTCGATGCCACCATACGGTGCGATGTTAAGATAGCCAGTCAGGATTTCTTTCTTTGAATACTCTCGTTCAAGCTCAACCGCCAGGATTAGCTCTTTGATTTTGCGGGTATATGTACGGTCTTCGGTCCAGTCTTGGTTGAGCTTTACGAGCTGCTGGGTGATGGTCGAACCACCTTGTCGGACACCACTACCAAAGAGGTCATTCCAGGCAGCCCGGGCGATACCGCTCACATCGAATGCCCCATGGTTATAGAAATTTTTATCCTCAATCGCGATAGTCGCATTTTTCATGTACTCAGAAATTTCCTCGTCCTTCACGGGGAAACGCTGCACGGCATTGTAATCCTGCCAGAGTACTGTCTGGCCCGTGCGGTCGTAATAGGTGATGCTACCGCCTAGTTTTTGGCCGGAAATATCGGTGATGTTTGGCAGGTCTTTACGGAAATATGCAAACGTGCCGACAAGAATCAAAAAACCAGCAACGATACCAATGCCGGTAATTTTGAGCGCCATAATGCCGCCTTCGCGACTAAACCAAAAAGCGGCTGCACGTTTCGGATGCATGCGGTACAGAATGCGCTTAAATCTATTCTTCGGAAGAGTGCTTAAGTACGCAGCCTTTTCACGAGCACGAGCATCCTTGCGGGCTTTGTTGCGCTCGCTGAATGACCGATTGATTTTGATGGTTTTCCCACTTTTTGTTGTGAACGTATTTTGGCTGCGACGTTTGCGGCCTACGTTGCGACGTGATTTGCTGTCCATGAAACTCTTTGGTTCTCCCTCTATGCCCCACATTCAAGTTCGGTATACAGTCACAATTATAGCAAATTTTGGGTCCGCGCAAGCAATTTTATACTTCAGTTTTACCCCTAGAATGCGCTATAGTAGCTGCTATGACATTATCTGAAGATCTCTTGTATCGCGGTCTTATTAAGGACACTACTTTTTCTGATGTTGCCTGGCTTGATGAGCCGAAGACGTTTTATTTGGGTGTTGACTGCTCATCCGACAGCCTACAGGTTGGGAATTTGGCGATATTTTTGTTGGCGTACCGTATGCGGAAAGCTGGCTGGAAAACAGTACTCTTGGTAGGCGGTGCGACCAGTTTGATTGGTGATCCGGGCGGTAAAGGCGAGGAACGCGAACTCAAAAGTAAAGAAGAAATAGACCATAACGTCGCGGGCGTTAGCAAACAAGTCGCAAACTTGTTTGCAGGTGAAGATTTTGTGCTAGTTAATAATTACGACTGGTTTAAGGATATCGGCTACCTGGAATTTTTGCGCGAAGTCGGTAAGCACTTCAGTATGACAGAGCTAGTACAGCGTGATTTTATCGCGACGCGTATGGGCGAAGGTGGCTCTGGTATTAGCTACGCAGAGTTTAGCTACAATCTCATCCAGGGCTATGACTATTGGCACCTCTATAAAACCGAGGGTGCAGTATTGCAAATTGGTGGCTCTGACCAGTGGGGTAATATGCTCTCGGGCGCGCCACTTATCCGCAAAAAAGAAGGTGCGGAAGTGCACGCTATGAGCATGCCGCTAGTTATTAATAAATCAACCGGCGTGAAATTTGGCAAAAGCGAGGGCGGTGCGGTTTGGCTTGATCCAGGCAAAACGAGCGTTTATAAGTTTTACCAGTTTTGGCTCAACGTTGATGACGAGAGCGTAGAAGAGTACCTAAAGATTTTCACATTCCTTGATAAGGATGAAATCGAGGCTACGATGGCCGAGTTTAACCGAAACCGAGGGAGTAGGTTTGCACAGAGGCGGCTTACGGAGGAAGTGACAAGGATTGTGCATGGACAGGATGCGCTCGCATCGGTGGAGCGTATAACGGCAGTCTTGTTTGGCGACGGCAGTGTCCGTGATATGCAGCCGCACGATGTAGAGCAGATGAAGGCAGAACTCCCGACAGCTACGAAGTCTACACAAGACAGCATCAGTAGCGCACTGGTTGAGACAGGATTGGCTAGCTCAAACGGTGAGGCGCGGCGCCTCATCGAGCAAGGTGGTATTCGGGTGAATGGCGAAAAGCTCACAGCGGATCGAGCGTTTATTACTGACGACAAACAAGCGGCTGGTTCGGCGCTGCTCAAGCGCGGCAAGAACCAGTTTGCGGTCATCGATATAGCGTAACTTCCTGTATACTAGTTGTTTATGAGCACATCGAAAAAATCATCAAAGACGACAAAATCACAAACCGATCCAAAGAATGCGCGTATTCCTGACGCCTACAATGATCCGTCTCACAACTACCTGCGCTACTGGGATGGTCGTGACTACGAAGATGCTAGCGAGCGCATGGCGATCAAACGGCTTATCAAAGGTAAGCGCTTCAAGCACGCGGTTGATATTGGCGGCGGCTATGGCCGACTCTGTGTCTTCCTTGAGAACTACGCAGATAAAGTAACGCTTGCCGAGCCGAGCCAGCAGCAGCTCGATATCGCCAAAGATTTTCTCAAGGATCACCCGGATATCGAACAGAAATTGGTACAGGCTGACAAGTTGCCGTTTAAGGATGGTTCGGTTGATCTACTGACTATGATCCGCGTTATGCACCACCTGCCTGACCCATCACCTGAGTTTAAGGAATTTGCACGTGTCCTGAGCGACGATGGCTATTTCGTGCTCGAAATTGCGAACTATGCCCATGGTCGCAACCGTCTAAAGCATCTTCTGAAGGGCAAAAAACTGCCGACCGAACCTGTCGACATCCGCTCAGCAGAGAATAGGCGTGATGACGAAATCCCATTCGTGAACCACAACCCGAATACTGTGATTAAGCAATTAGGTAACGCGGGGCTAAAGGTAGAAAAGGTATTGTCTGTTTCAAATCTTCGCAGCCCAACGCTTAAGAAGGTTGTGCCGCGTGGAGTTATGCTTTCGGTTGAGAAGTTGCTCCAGAAGCCACTTGCCCCGACGTACTTTGGTCCAAGCGTGTTCTTCTTGGTGCGCAAAGCGAAGTAGTCTACTTATGGAACTTGAGTTCGGTTGCCTGCGCTTCGACCCGTATAGCGACAGAAAAATATTGGAAGGGATATTGCGTCATGCTAGCAGCCCAAAAAAGGATGCATTAATCGATGAAGTATTCAAGGCTGCCCTATGTAGACGACTCGAGCACTATCTTAAGGAAGTAGATCAGAGAAGGCCGGGTGAGATTGGTGATTTCGCTACCACCATACCCGAGCAGCCTTTTATACATGCTTTACTTGAACGCGCCGGCATAGATATAGGAGAAGTCGAGCAGCGAGCGACTGTATACTGATAGATATGCACGATATGTCGCTTAGTTCACTGAAAGGTGTCGGTGAGGCTGTTTCTAAAAAGTTAGCAGTGCTGGGGCTCAAGACAGTCGAAGACCTTATTGATTATTACCCGCGGCGGTATGATGATTTTTCACATGTTGTGCCAATTGGGCGGCTCAAGCCTGGTGTGGTAACGGTTAAAGCAGTAATCAAACAGGCTAAAGGTCGGTATTTGCGGCGTGGTTTACACCTAACCGAAGCAGCAGCGAGTGACGAGACGGGCAGCGTGCGGCTGACGTGGTTTAACCAGCCGTACCGGGCGGCTGCGCTTAAACCAGATACCGAATATTACATCTCGGGTGAGTTTGGGTTGCACTACAAGCATCTCAGCATACAAAACCCAAGCGTTGAGGCGGTCAGCGAGTTTCCGGTGAATACTGCCCGAGTCGTGCCTGTCTACCGGGAGACGAAAGGGCTGACGAGTAAACAGATCCGCCGTATATTTCGTGAAGCGTTGCCGTATATTCGGAGTCTACCAGAGCAGTTGCCGGCCAACCTAGTTAAGAAGTATAAGCTCATGTCGTATGCTGAAGCGCTCGAGCAAATTCATTTTCCTTCGTCCACGCAGTCGCTCGAAGCGGCGCGGCGGCGGCTCGGTTTCCAAGAGGTTTTTGAGCTGATCACCGCGAGCCTGCTCAACAAGCAGGAAAATGAACACGAACCCGCGACGCATATTCCGTTTCAACAGCAGCTTGCCAAGGATTTCGTGAGCCACCTGCCGTTCAAGCTTACCGACGCGCAGCGCAAAGTCGTCTGGCAAATTTATCAGGATATGCAGCGCATGCGTCCAATGAACCGGCTGGTTGAGGGCGATGTCGGCTCTGGTAAGACAGTGGTAGCTGCCATGGCTGCGCTGATGGTAGCCGCTGATGACAAACAAACTGCGTTTATGGCACCGACTGAGCTGCTGGCACGTCAGCACGCCGAAACGCTGTATCAGGTACTCGGTTCGCTTGGTTTTGACGACAAGATAGTACTGTTGGTCGGCGGTATGAAGAAAGCCGAAAAGCGGCATGCCCACGACGCTATCGCTTCAGGACAAGCCAAGATTATCATAGGTACACACGCCCTCATCCAGGAAAAAGTTGACATGCACCGGCTGGCACTGGTGGTGATTGACGAGCAGCACCGTTTTGGTGTTGAACAGCGTAAGACATTGATGAGTAAAGCTGGTGTAATGCCGCACGTACTGAGCCTGACCGCGACACCGATTCCACGTTCGCTGGCTCTGACATTGTATGGTGAGCTCGATATTTCGTTGCTCGATGTGAAGCCAGGCGGTCGCAAAGAAGTTGTTACAAAAATCTGCTCACCCAATTCACGCACTCAGCTATACGAGCATATTGACAAAGAGCTTGAGGCTGGCCGGCAGATGTTTGTGGTTTGTCCACTAATTACCGAGAACACGGAACAAAAAATGAAGTCGGCCGAGGAAACATTCCGTGACATGCAAAAACAATTCAAGCATCGCAAGGTGGGATTACTACACGGCAAGATGAAGGCTCAGGAAAAGAATGATGTGATGGAGCAGTTCTTACGGCACGAAATCGATATTCTGGTATCGACTACGGTGATTGAGGTGGGGGTAGACGTTCCGAACGCGAGCATCATGCTGCTCGAGTCGGCCGAGCGGTTTGGGCTGGCGCAGATCCACCAACTACGCGGTAGGGTGGGACGTGGTGGCCACAAGGGGTATTGCTATCTCATGATGAGTGACTCAAATCCCCCAAGCAGCCGACTGCGGGCGATTGAGAGTAGTAACGACGGGTTTAAGCTAGCGGAACTTGACCTTAAATTGCGTGGACCTGGGGCGATTTATGGTGCGATGCAGCACGGGGCGCTTGATCTGAGAATCGCAAACCTATCTGATACAAAGCTCATAGCGAGTGCCCGTGAGGCGGCGAAGACGTTCGTAGAGAGTGGCGAAGATTTGCTACAATATAAGGAGTTAGCAACAAAGATTGGCCGCCTTAGGACAGTCACACATTTGAATTAACGGGCAGAGAAAAGGAAAGACAAGAGCCGGGCAACACTATTATGTATGCTGGAACAACACTGACTCCTATGTCAGGGCGAATTTTAGGAGCCCACCAGAAACTTGACCGGGTCGCACGTAGACATTTGAGCGTATTACTGGGCAAGGACGACCACAAATTTCCTCCTATCCGGGAGATCCTGAAATTCGAAGGACGTAACGGGCCTGATGGCATCAAGCGCAAAAGTCCCGCTCAGAATGAACCCTGGCACTACATCAATCCTTTTGACCTTAAAGACACCGAGCTGGCGCGAACCATCGAAGACCACCACCAGTCACTTATAGAGGCGTTGCGCGATAAGAACGATACGCGAGCAGCTTTCGAGGCCGCCTGGCTGGCACATGCGATAGTTGATGGTTTGACGCCAGCGCACCATTTTCCGTACGAAGAGGAGTTGTCCAAAATCCGCGATGGCCAAGGCCTAGAAACTCGAGATACGGTAATGCAGAAAATTATTATGCCCGGAAGCTCTCCTGGCAGGCAGGTGCGCAATAATTGGAAAATGTGGGGGCCGAAGGGGCTCATGAGTACGCATGGTTTTTTCGAAATTGGTATTGCAACAATGATTGCGCCGCTTTCGTTTCGTCATGCTGTGCCGAAGCGGCGGGATATCGAAACAGTACAGCAGCACGGCATTATCGAGTTTTTCCAGCAGCGCGCCAGAGAAATAGCCGGGCACGATTTTTATCGGAAGTACTATCAAACCGGCTGGACGCCGCGGCTCGCCCAGGAGGTCCGTCGGGAACTAGCGCCGGCAATCCTTCAAGTCATTAGCTTGGCGTGGTACAGTGCAGCACGCACTGCCTTTCAGGAGCAGGCATGAGGGTGATTGCAGGTACGCTCGGTGGCCGGTATTTTGAGTCGCCACACGGCCATCGGACGCACCCGATGGCCGAGAAAGTTCGCGGCGGGTTATTCAATGCGCTCGGTGATATTGAAGGGCTGACTGTGCTTGATGCGTACAGTGGCAGTGGTGCGTTGGCTATTGAAGCGATAAGCCGGGGTGCCGAACGTGCAGTTGCGGTTGATATTGATAAAAACGCCCATGTAACCATTGGTAAAAATGTACAAAACTTGGGGCTTGAAGATAAAATCCAGGTAATCCGTGCACGCGTTGTAGCCTGGCTGTATCGGAATTCGACTGCGAAGTTCGACCTCATCTTTGCTGATCCGCCATATAACGACATTCACGATAAAACACTTGAGAAGCTGGCAGTACGTTTAAAACCAGACGGTGTCATAGTATATTCGTTACCGCCGAATGATCCATTTAAGCTGCCAGTTGACAAATATGAGAAGCTTGCTGAAAAATCCTACGGTGACGCCACGCTTCACTTCTACCGCAAAATCCAGTAAAATACAGGCATTCACCTCCCGAATAAAGGGACAAGAGCAGCCGGAATCTGAATGCACTTCAAATCCCGCGCGATGAGAAAAACCATAGGTTTGTCTCATTACACATGCGGATGTGGTGGAATTGGTAGACACGCTGGTTTTAGGAACCAGTGCCGAAAGGCGTGAAGGTTCAAGTCCTTTCATCCGCACCATACTTTGGACTTTGGAACCCCCACGCCGAAAAGGCTGGGGGTTCCTTGGCGTCTGGGGTCCGTAGCCGGCCAGGCCCATTCCTGGCCGGTCTAGCGCCGCTCTCGCGTCCTTCCCCGCGTCGACGCGCCCAACGCTGCCGGGCGGCGCAGTCTGGATCGAATCCCAGCTGGCCATCAGCTCGTCGAACACCGGCTGCAGAGTGCCGTTCGTGATCTCGCCGTGATCTATGTACAGCGCAGAGAAGAAGCCCTGGTTCATCAGCCCGCGCGACCGAGCCTCGGCGCGCCGGTAAGCATCGCGAGGGTCTTCCGTCAGCCCAACCGCGAGTCGGACGTTCTCCGCGACCACGCCGAGGTCAACGCGGGAGAGGCGGAAGTAGACCCTGATGCCGCGGAGCCCGATGCTGTATCGCCTCGGCCCGATTCGATACATGTCGAGCAGGAGTTTGTGCGTCGTCACGCCCGCTCGTTAGAGCATGCGCACGTCTATCTCGGCCCCACCTCGCCGAATGCCCGCGGGACCTGTTCGGTCAGCTTCAAGCTCCGTGCGGCCGGGCCAACGTCGCTGCGCGGGTCCGCGTTTCTGACGTTTGCTATCGCGACTGCCATCCTCGCAACCGCAATCGCAGCCGCCCTTGGCGCGACTTCGGAGCTACGAGAACTCTCCGCCGTCTTTCTTCTTGCACCACCGGCGGCGATCGCGCTGACCACCCGCGCAGCCGAGCACCCCCTCGCCACCTCAATGCTCCTGGGCCCTAGGTTTCTCGCATGGGTCGTCGCTGGCTGCTCAATCTCGACGGCGGTTGTACTGCGGCTTGCGGCGCAAGACTCCACGGCTGCCGCCTGTCTCGCCGGACTGGGTTTTGTGGCGCTCTTGGTCTCGACGGTCCTTGGCGTTGGTTGGGGACTGGCGCAGCGATCCCGTCCGGACGGATCGTCACCCTAAGCTTGAGTCCCGGTTTGCCTACACGCGATTTGGCGCTATACTGAGTGTTGGATAGCTATTTAAACAGGACACGCTTATGAACGAAGGGCACCCAAAAGGCCCTGAGCCCGACAGCACGGAACATAACACGTCACAGCCGAGCAGCAGCACAGAGTCGGAAACCGAGAAGCAAGTAACGTACGGGGAACTAGCAGCCACACGGCAGAGGCAGCTGCGGGCCGCCGCATCTTTGAAGGACGCCGTCCTAAGTCGCACATCGAAGCCTGGCAGCGGCGCAGTTGTTCTTCGAGGAGCCGAGGGATATCCGGTGTTCCCCGGGATACAGACCAACGGCAACGGACGATTCGCCGACCTGGTGGCTCGCTCGATAGCTGCCGAGTTCGACGAACTCGATCGAACGCGGCCGCAGGCCGAAGAGGGTCACCGCGACCCAAGCTAGTTCCCTCCCGGATTGCGATCGCCTGAGTGGAGGGGTCCGCCACGCCAGCCAACTCGTGCTCGCCCCGCTCGGTGACAGCCGCGCTCGTTGTGGGCCGCACCACTATGCGGCAGTTTGGTGCGTGCCCTGAGCAATACGGGCTGCAGCTAGGGCTTGAGCAGGTCTAACGCCTTCACCCCAAGCCGCTCCGCGATCCGCTCCACGCTCCTGAGCGTCAGGTTGCGTTCCCCACGCTCCACCCCGCCCATGTAGGTCCGGTGCACGCCGAGCACGTCGGCGAGGTTCCCGATGCTGCACACCACCTGCCGAAGTCGATACGTCGGCTCCTGCTTGCTGCCTAGTCACGGGTGGCGAACTGGTGATGCCTACGCTCGTCCGCCCAACCGGTCGACAGCTCGGATCAACGCGAGTACCAAGGAAGCAGTACGTTGGGCAGCATGGGACGAGTGTTGGGGATCTCATGCTCCAAGGGCGGGGTGCTGCTCGCGCTGGTAGGAGATGACGGATCGCTTAGCGCCTCTCCGGACCGCGTCAAGCCGTCCGCCCTCCTGGCGGAAGACGAAGCGTTACGAGCCATGCTGGCCGACCTTGGCCGCATAATCTCGTCCGCTCGTGTGTCTCGAGTGCGGCTGCTCCTCCCTGAAGCCAGCGTCGGCCACAAACACCCAGACATCGCTCCACGGATCGCGTACGAGACGCTCTTTCGACTTGCGGCGTTTCAGGCCGGTGTGCCGGTGGAGCAGCTTTCTCGATCAGAGGCGAGAAGGCGACTCGGCCTTGGAACGAGGGGCGAGTTCGAGAAGCTACTGACTGAGGAGATCATCGGCCTACCGGTCGGGCGTTACTGGAGTGAGGGACGGAAACTCGCGATGGCCGCAGCTCTAGCCGACATTGGCTGACGCGCATCCCAGTGCAGGCCTTTGACTCCGCCCGTCTATCCGCTCTTGTAGACATACGAACCGTCTGCCACCCGGACGATGCGACCGTCTCGTGCAGCTCGGCTCCGCTTCAGTGCATACAGCACCGTGTCCTTGTGCACCTGTTCACCGAGCCGATCCTCGATCGCGCGTCTAACCGGCCCCGATCTCATCGGCTGGCGAGCTTCACGTAGCACTTCGAGCGCCAAACGCCCGGCCCAGCCCGGCCGTCGAGAACCATCCGAAACCGCCGGCTCAACCGACTCCATCGCCCGGGCGGTTGACACGACCTCCATCAACGTCCGAAGCTCAACCCCGACCTGAGGGTTCCAAAGCGCACCTCGAGGGGGCACCAAAACAAACGAGTCAGCCTCAGCGCTGGCTCTTTTGTTTTGGTATGAAAGTCTCGAACCTTCAAGAGAGAGCAACGCGAACGGGAAGGGTCGCGAAGTGAGGACGCGCGCAGGAGCTTGCTCCGAGCACGCCGGAATAGAGAAGGACGAGGCCCGCTAGCTCCTTTCATCCGCACCAATCAGAAAGGCTCTGGATAATGTCAGGGCTTTTTTGATTAGGAGAAAACACAACGGAAAATTGCAAGACAGAACACAACGTTGTAAAATATATAAAATGGAAAAGGCTGCCATTGAGAGGAGAGGTCGATTCGGGCTAAGCAGAATAGCTGCTGTTGTGGCTTTGATGGGTGTGTTCGCTGCTGGGTGCGAAGGAAAGCAGAATCATGATACGGCAAAGCCTAGCGCTACGGCTGAGCCGCCTCAAACATTTCAGCAGCCAAAGCGTTCACTGCCCAGACATGTGCTCAGCGATACGTATGTAGGTGGAGTGCGGACGATTATTTTCAAAACAAAGAAGCCGGAGTTTTTTCTGCAAGTTACTGAGCTCTGTGATCGAGGTCGTCTTATTACACAAACCACACGTTTTCGCCGTGCACAAGGTGATTCACAGGTATATCATCAGGTATATGATTTTACCGTGTCGAAAGACAAGGACTGTTCACCCGGGGAAGAAATTGACCCGTCAGACCAACGTCCTGTACCGACACCGCACCCGTCTCCGACCCCGACTCCCACACCAGACACCACAACCAGAAGTTAGTGCGTAATTTCGTTGAGTGCTGACTGGGCTGCTGCTACAATGTTTCTAGAATTAAGGAGGGGTTATGGAGATTCTAACAATTGTCTTAGTCGTCGTGGTGATTTTGGTCATTGCCGACGGATTATTTATCGTGCGCCAGCAGACTGCCGGGATTGTGGAGCGACTGGGTAAGTTTCATCGGATTGCAGGGGCAGGCTTGAATTTTAAGCTGCCGATTATTGACCGGGTGGCAGGGCGGTTGAGTCTCCGTATTCAGCAGCTTGACGTGCGTGTCGAAACAAAGACTAAGGACAATGTGTTTGTGTTGGTTGTGGTAAGCGTTCAGTACTATGTACTGCCGAGCAAGGTAGTTGATGCGTTTTATCGCCTGCAAAACGCCCAAACGCAGATTACTTCGTTCGTGTTTGATACGGTGCGTGCGCGCGTGCCAAATATCATTCTCGATGACGTGTTTGAAAAGAAGGACGATATTGCCCAAGCTGTTAAAGCTGAGCTCGACAGTGTGATGGACGACTTCGGCTATGGCATTATCAAGGCACTTGTAACTGACATTGATCCAGATGCTAAGGTGAAAGCCAGTATGAACGAAATCAACGCTGCACAGCGTTTGCGTGAAGCTGCTGTCCAGCAAGCTGAGGCTGATAAGATCCGTGTCGTCAAGGCTGCTGAAGGTGAGGCAGAGAGTAAGGCGCTGCAAGGTCAGGGTATTGCGAACCAGCGTAAGGCGATTATTGACGGACTGAAAGAATCAGTTGAGAACTTCAATAACAACATCCAGGGCACCAACGCACAGGATGTAATGAACCTCGTGCTCATGACCCAATACTTCGACACCATCAAAGATATCGGCCTGAGTGGCAAGTCAAATGCTATTTTGATCCCGCACTCACCTGGTGGCATGGGCGACATTAGTGAGCAGATGCGCAATGCCATCATCACTGCCAATGAGGTTGAGAAGAAGTCTCACGGCCACCGTGCGTCTTAGGCGATGCACGTACTCTACGTGACGGGTTTAGGAGACAGCGGCAAGCTTGGCCAACGATGTGTCGTGGCGCTCTGGCGATTATTTGGTGTGACTCCTCACTTTTTCGCATCATGCTGGGGGAATACACAAGAATCATTTGAAACGAAGCTCGATCGCTTACTAAGGCTTATTGATAGATATGCAGAGGAAGATAAGCCGGTTGGACTTGTAGGCGTAAGTGCGGGGTCGAGCCTGGCATTACACGCCTTTGCGGCACGCAGAAACCAAGTGAGTGGCGTAGTGTGTATCAGTGGCAAAATTCATCATCCAGAAGGTATGCGCAGCCGTGTCATGGAACACAACCCTAGCTTTCGCGATTCGCTACATAAGCTACCGAGGACACTTTCCATGCTATCTCAAGAAGATCGTGCTCGTATCCGTACTGTCTACTCTGACGGCGATACGGTGGTGCCAATGGAAGATTCAATGATCCAAAATACCGAGATGGAGTTGGTTGGCCATCGTAACCACGGTTTGACAATTTCGCAACAAATTACGCTCGGCGCTTGGAGGAACTTGCAGTTTTTGCGCCAGCTGCCTCGTAAGTGATACGCAAGTATAGCAGTGCCGGCAAACAGAGGTAGGCGATTGAGAGTAACATTGAAATGAAACCGCCAAACTGACCGAGGACCGAACCCGGCAGGCTGATAATAAATGTCAGCACGAAATACGCGAGTATGATTTTCCAATTGCGCTTCACAAGACCAAGACTACGCTTCACGCTTTCAACTGGTCCGGTTTGTTCCTCGACCATTACAAACAACGTGAGTGATCCAAAAAACGCAAGTAGCGTAAAGAAGATGACCGCAAGCATAATCATCGCCAGGCCGATACCAGGTAACGCAAACGACGCCAGCCACAACGCAGACACAAGCAGCATGAGTAGTATCAAGCCGATCATACGCGGTAACAATGGCCACGCCTGTTCAATCGCATCAGGTACCGAAAGTTTTTTACCTTGGACGCTCTGCAGTTGGGTAGCGATATTCGCGAGTGCTAGTACACTGCCGACAATGACAATGCCAATCGCCGCTACAACCGCGGCATTAATGTTGATACTACGCACGAACTCCTCGGCCACCTTCATATTGAGTTCCCCTTCGGCAGTCACGAGGTCATTCGGCAACCAAGCCATAAGCAGCCCGCTGACGATGATGTACGGCAACAAGAACAGCGCAGCAAAGGTAATAAAGTTCAAACGGAATGCATTCCAGCTAAAGCCGATAAGCCGAAACTGATTGCCGAGAATCGTAAAGAAATCATCAGTTTGTTTTGTCGGATTTTCTTTGGGAAGCTTCATGACACCTGCCTTGTTTAGAGTAATTAACAACATTTAACCATTTCAGTTTGCTACTGGTCAATTTTAGCCGCGCAAGACGCACATCTGTTACAATAAACAGTAAAGGAATAACAGATAATGAGCTTGTCAACCCAACCATATAAAGGCGCACGAGATTTTTATCCCGAAGACAAGCGCTTGCAAAAATTCATGTTCGGCAAAATGCGTGAGACTGCCGAACGATTTGGCTATGAAGAATATGACGCGCCAATTCTTGAGCCAACCGATTTATTCCTAGTTAAGGGTAATCAAGAGATTATCGACGAACAGACATATACCTTTAAAGATCGCAGTGACCGCAGTGTGACTATCCGCACCGAAATGACCCCTACAGTCAGTCGACTGGTTGCGGGTAGACGACAAGAACTTGCCTATCCGCTGAGATGGTACAGTATTCCAAATCTCTGGCGGTACGAGCGTATGCAGCGGGGGCGGCTGCGCGAATTTTGGCAGCTGAACGTCGATATCTTTGGCGTTGGCGGACTTGAGGCTGAGCACGAGATTATTTCCGTTGCCGACAATCTACTCAAGAGTTTCGGCGCCACACACGACATGTACAGCATCAATATCAATAGCCGGAAGCTGATGGATTATGCCATGCACGACTATCTTGGTCTTGATGCGGTGCAGAGTCAGACGCTCGCGAAGCTAATCGATCGGATACACAAAATGAGCCCGGAAGATTTTTCGGTGCAGGTAGACGCCATTTTAAACCCAACCCAACGTGAAGCAGGTATTGCAACGAAGGTGAGTGAGCTGATGGCCGTGAAGCAGCTCAAGGACCTGCCAGATGAGCTCAAGTCACACACAGCGTATATGGATATGCAGCAGCTATTTGACTTGCTTGAGAAGAGCCATGTCACGAGCGCAGTCTTTGATATCACGATCATGCGCGGTTTTGACTACTATACCGATATCGTATTTGAGGTGTTTGATAAAGACCCTGAAAACAATCGTGCGATGTTTGGCGGTGGCCGCTATGATGGTATGGTGGCGCAGTTTGGTGTCGAAGCGGTGCCAACTGTCGGCTTTGGCATGGGTGATGTGACGCTGCAAAATTTCCTGGAATCACATGGGTTGGTGCCGCAGCTGCACACCGAAACCGATGCCTATGTCGTGTTGGTCGGTGATGTCTATACCGAGGCGCTGCCGGTATTTGAAAAGCTGCGCAGCATGGAGCTGAATATCGCAATCGATACTTCCGGCAGAAAGCCTGATAAGCAAATAAAGACCGCGGTCAAGAAGGGTATCCGCTACGCAATTTTCATCGGCGAACAAGAGCTTGCCCAGGAGCGTTTCGGTGTCCGTGACCTCGTCAATGGCGACGCCGAGGTGCATAGCCTCGAACGCATTGCCTCTATGATCAAGGACTATCGTCGTAAGTGACCGCCACGAATCACGCTCTCACCGGCGCAATTATCGGCTTAACAGTTGCGAACCCAGTTGGAGCTGCGATAGCTGCATTTGTGTCGCACTATGTTTGTGATGCGATACCACACTATGGCAGTCGCGACGACCGGTTGAAAAGTGGCTATAAATTTATGTTGTACTTGGCTGCTGATGCACTACTTTGTGTGTTGCTGGTTGCTATGCTAGCTATCTCGCGACCAGACGCCTGGCTGCTTACGGCAGTCTGTGCTTTTTTGGCGACAAGTCCTGACCTGTTTTGGATAAACCGTTATCGTCTTGCTCTTCAAAACAAGCCGTGGCGCCCGAATCTCTACTCTAGATTCGCAAGTAAAATCCAGTGGTTTGAGCGGCCCATCGGCGCAGCAGTTGAGGCAGTGTGGTTTGTAGCGGGGGCTTCTTTGTTAATGACGTTGATATAACTTTCGTTCGTACCCGGTAGTATCGAGCAAAGACGGGAGATGACAAGCCGATAGTAGCTCAGGGAGATCGTTCGGGTCCTGTTTGTGGTCCATTCACATTGTTACCTCTCTGTTGCGAACAGGTGTTAGTAGCGGGCTCGTAACTCAAGAGGAGATGAGTTATAGGTCTGTGAAACCCTTTTGCAAACCAGTAGCTCATCTCCTTTGTCTGCTTATCGATGTGTTTCGGAGAAAAAATGCCTCGACGAAGCGAGGCTATTATTGTTAATTATAGCACAAAATGTCAATATTAGCAATGAATTAACTTACTAATTCCAGATGAGAAAGCTCGTGACTAATCTGTTGTAATCTGTTACAGTACATAGCTATGCAAGTAACAACTGATACTATCGACAAGACGAACGTAAAGATGACGATTATTGCTGAGCCAGGTGAGCTTGGCGTAATCAAGACACATGTGCTAAAGGAGCTGGGTGCCAAGAGTGGTGCTATCCCAGGCTTCCGCAAGGGTAAGGTGCCGCCAGCAGTACTCGAAAAGAACCTTGACCCATCTCTGGTGCAGGGGGAGTTTCTGGAGCACGCCGTGAATGACTTGTTTATCAAAGCCGTTGAGGTTGAAAAGCTTCGCACAGTTTCACAGCCGAAGGTTGAGATTACAAAATTTGTACCGTATGACACGCTGGAATTTACGGCCGAGGTAGAGGTGATTGGTGAAGTAAAACTACCGAATTACAAGAAGCTGAAGGTTGAAAAGAAGAAAGTGAGCGTCACGGCCAAAGATGTCGATGCAGTACTCAAGCAGCTGCAGGAGCGCGATGCTGAACGCAAGGAAGTGAAGCGCGCGGCCAAGGATGGTGATCAGGTACTGATTGATTTTAAGGGTGTTGACGCCAAAACAAAGGAAGCGATCCCTGGAGCCGACGGCAAAGAATATCCGCTGATCCTTGGTAGTAAGAGCTTTATCCCTGGGTTTGAGGAAGAGCTGGTTGGTTTGAAGGCTGGCGAGGAAAAGACCTTTGATATTACCTTCCCGAAAGATTATGGCGTGAAATCACTGCAGTCACGTAAAGTGACGTTTACAGTGAAGGTGCATAAGGTCAGTGAATTGATTGACACTAAGCTTGACGATGCGTTTGCCGCAAAGATCGGGCCGTTTAAGACGCTAGATGAGCTGAAGACTGACATCAAGAAGCAGCTGACAAGCGAACGTGAAAACGAGGCCGAGCGCGAGTACGAGAACGATTTGATCGAAGCGATTGCCAAGGAAGCGAAAGTTGATATTCCGCAGAAGATCGTTGAAGATCAGCTTGACCGCATGGAAGCTGAGGAGAAGCAAAACCTCATGTACCGTGGTCAAACTTGGGAAGAGCATCTCAAGGAAGACGGCGTAACTGCCGAGGAGCATCGGGAACGGAACCGCGAAGGCGCAATGCTTCGAGTAAAGGCTGGGTTGGTGCTGAGCGAAATCGCTGAAGCCGAACAGCTGACCGTGACACCTGAGGAACTGGAGTTTCAGATTAGCCTGCTCAAGCAGCAGTACCAGGATCCAAAGATGCAAGAGGAGCTTGATAAGCCTACGAACCGCCGCGACATCATGAGCCGTATCTTAACTCAGAAGACTATGGCGAAACTCAAAGAATACCAAAACGCTTAACCTTGCAATTACCAAATTCTGAAATTATGCTAGCCTTATTAAACTAGAGTTGGTCAGGTAAGGTAAGGGTCACCGAGATAGGGGTTACATATAATCTTACGATCGATGAAAAGGTGAGCGGTAAGGAGTAGAAGATGCCAGAACGTGACTACAGGGATGTGCATCCAGTTGTCGAATCGATGATCGAAGATGCCCAGGGTGCTGTACTTGATGCCCAAGCGAAAAAAGACGAGCACAAGAGAGCTCATGCGCTGTTGAGCGATGCGACAAAGCGATACAACGAAGCAAAGGAACAAAGAGACGCCCTGCTAAGACGCGCACAAGTCAGTCTTGTGCACAATCTTGCGCACGATGACTCAGACAGGGTGAAGGGAGTGGCAGTCGGTGATTATGTTGAACAGATGATGGTAGCGCACGGGCATGCAAAGCCTGCCGCCACAAGTGCCGGCGAACTAATCGTTGACTACTGTATGAGTCCGAGTGCTGGCCAGAAGCCTAGCCCAGTTTTGTTTCGCAGCAGCGATCGGCTTGGTCATCGCTCCCAAGCTGTAGTTGTATTTGACAGGCATAACTTGGTAGAGGTTCATGGTATGTCGAGCAAAAATGGGCAGCTTCATCTTGGTTTTGGCCTAGACAGACAAGACTTGCTTTTTAGTCAATATGGATACGATGATTTTAGGGCAGGGCTACCTGTGCAAGACTCATCATTTGAGCCCAATACAGAAAGATTAGTGGTGACTGATGACCCCGAGCGGGCAATTTCCGGACAAATAAACGCAAGAGATGCGATTATTTTGGGCGCTGAGGCGGTTGCAGCTGCGCTAGAAGCACAGGCAAATCACGTGCCGACGCATACATCGTATGATCACTCATCGTATGATACTTTGCAGCACATACTGTCGCGCCTGACGGGTAAGAAGTTTATGTATCGTCATCAGCCGTTCTCGTCTGAATCTGCGCGCACAGAATATGTAGCAGAAGTACGGCAATGCGTAGCACGACTAGTTGGTAACCCTGGCAATAGTGTTACACTCCCGATTCAGACACATTATATGATTAGACACAAGTCAGGGGTAGACAAAACTGAGTTTGCAGAAATTGTACGCGAGGGGCTAGAGCAGAGCGACTTTGACAACATAATGCATACAAGTAATGCATCTAAAATGTATACAGACACACTAGCAGCCGATAGAGGCACATATGATTGGAGATGGCACATTGACGACGCTGTGCAATTCTCGGCAGAGGAGATAGCTGTGCGTATAGTGTCCCATAATATAGTCGCTAGTCTTAACAGTAGGGCAGGCTTAGTACACGCGTTGAGCCGAGATAAAGGTCTAAAACGTCTCGTCGCAGAGTCTCTACTGAATCACCGAATGCCTGAATCTAGGATTGGACGGTTCACGACATTCTTTACGAAGAGAGGGAGAGAACTGAGTGCACTGCGAGAGATCGTTAATCAAAATTAGCACTCTGGGTTGACGAGTGCTAATATTGGGCGTATAGTAGTTTGTATGAGCGATGATAATACGCCGCAAAGCAGCATTTTAGTCCCAACGGTAATTGAGAATGAGGGGCGCTACGAGCGCGCCTATGATATTTATTCGCGTTTGCTGAAAGACCGGATTGTGTTTCTTGGTACACCGGTCGAACAGAATATGGCGAACATGATTGTAGCGCAGCTGTTGTTTTTGCAGGCGCAAGATGCCAAAAAGGACATCTTCTTCTACATTAACAGCCCGGGCGGCAGCGTGTACGATGCGCTGGCGATTTATGACACCATGCAATACATTACCAATGATGTGCAGACGGTTGGTATTGGCATGCAAGCCTCGGCGGCAGCATTCCTGCTCAGCAGTGGAACCAAGGGTAAGCGCTTCTTACTGCCGCACTCAACGGTGATGATTCACCAGCCATCGAGCGGTACTCGTGGTAAGGTGACGGATCAGGAGATTGACCTGAAGGAGTCCTTGCGTGTCAAGTATCTGCTCGAGGAAATCATGGCTCGAAACACCGGCCAAAAGAAAGAAAAGATCCACGAAGATATGGAACGTGACAAGTGGCTGACTGCTCAGGATGCCAAAGACTACGGCATTGTGGACGAGATTATCAATACACCACCAAAAGCCTCATAGGGCTTACGCTTGCACATGCCATCGCAAGAATTTATATTTTAGAAAATGTTGGTAAAGCACGTGCCTGTCTGCGCGAACACCAGGAAATATACATCTGAGTTTAGTCTTCTTGACCCGCTTGCTGGCAGATGGCTAGTGGTTGACTCTTCTCAAATTACCCCAAAAATAGCACATCGAATCGCAAAGAGAGCAGCAGACCTACGTGATTGGAGCTGTGGGCGACGGGTGTGGCTTCACCGACGACCAACGATTGTAAATCTGGGAGGATACGCGTCTGTAGATGTCATTGGCGAATCTGCTAGCTTTCAAGTTGGAGAAGCAAAGCGACACCTTGAAGTGGCGCTTCGGGGAAGGGGCTTCTGGCTGGGCAGGTCATATATGTTGCCGTTTCCAGAGAATGGCATGTCTCCTCCGTGGTGTCTGGCTGATGAAATCCGTCATTTGAATGAATTATTTGAAGCTGAACCGACAGAAAACAGCCACATAACCGTGGTTAATAAGAATGATCTGGAGGGAAAGCTTGAATTACCAGGCTCTGTCAACTTGTTTGCTGCATATACTGGAACGCTGCAGTGGGAAGCGCTCGACGAAAAAATCTTCTATTGACTTGCGATGCTACGAGGCTTATACTAATGCGTAAGAAGTAGTGGGCGGTTTGTTGTTGTGATTAAAAAATGACCATGAATGTGGCAAATTTCGCATCAATAATCTCGCAGGGATCTTCGGCGCCAAACCTAAAAATACATAAAAACCAACAGTTAAAGCGGACAAGACCGCTTATTTGGCTTATATAAAGCGCTTATATAAGTCGTTATTACTCAAATAGTAGCGTAAACAGGGGAGCAGCACGTATTTATGGCCAAAGCCGCAAGCACACGTAACGCATCAAATACCAACACTAAACAGTCTCGCACGTACTTTTCTGGCACCCAAACAGTGCTAGATTTGCCTAACCTCGTTGACCACCAGAACCGTTCGTTCCAGTGGTTTGTCGACGAAGGTTTGGGTGAATTGTTGGCTGAAATCAGTCCAATTGACGATTATACGGGCACGAAGTTGTCATTGCGCTTCAAGGAATATCACTTTGAAGAGCCAAAGATGACAGAGGCCGAAGCCCGTGAAAATAACGTCAGCTATGAGGCGCCGCTTAAGGCGACCGTTGAGCTGACCAATAAAGTAACTGGTGAAGTTCGCGATCAGGAAATTTACTTGGGTGACTACCCATGGATGACCTCTCGCGGAACTTTCGTAATTAACGGCGCAGAGCGCGTGGTTGTAAGCCAGCTCATGCGCAGTAGCGGTGTGTTCTTCACTGCTGACCAGCACGGTGCAACTCAGTTGTATGGTGCGAAGGTTATCCCTGGTCGTGGTGCCTGGCTTGAGTTTGAAACCGCTGCGAATGGTGCAATTTATGTCAAGATCGACCGCAAGCGTAAGCTCCCTGCAACTACGCTGCTGCGCGCACTCGGTATGACCGAAGCCGCCATGAAGGAAGCATTTAAGGATGTAGATACCGGTAAGACCAGCCACCTTCAGGCAACACTTGATAAGGACTCGACCAAGGGTCAGAACGAAGCGCTGATTGAAGTATATCGCCGCTTGCGCCCAGGTGATTTGGCGACCGTTGACAACGCCCGCTCCCTTATTGAAAACATGTTTTATAACTTCAAGCGCTTTGATTTCAGCCGCGTTGGCCGCTATAAGATCAATAAGCGCTTGAACCTCGATGTACCAAACACAGTCGAAAACCGCGTCATGCGGCTTGACGACCTCAAGGCAATTATCGCTGAAATTATTCGGTTGAATAACACGCAGGAACCAGCTGATGATATCGATAGCCTGGCGAACCGCCGTGTCCGCTTGGTTGGTGAGCTCGTCCAGCGTCAATTCCGTATTGGTCTGCTTCGCATGGAGCGTAACACTAAAGACCGCATGTCTATGAGTGAGATCGAGACCGTGATGCCTGGTCAGCTCATTAATGCTCGTCCAGTTGTTGCGGCTGTTCGCGAATTCTTTGCAAGTTCGCAGCTGAGCCAGTTTATGGATCAGATTAACCCACTCTCTGAGCTCGCTCACAAGCGGCGTTTGAGCTCGATGGGTCCTGGTGGTTTAAGTCGTGAGCGCGCAGGCTTTGAGGTTCGCGATGCCCATGCAACTCACTATGGTCGCATCTGTGCGGTTGAAACACCAGAAGGTGCCAACATCGGTTTAGTACTCAATCTGGCGAACTTTGCCCGCATTAACGACTATGGATTTATCGAAACACCGTACCGCGTTGTCAAGAACGCAAAAGTTACCGATGAGATTGTCTACCTCGATGCGTACGAAGAGCAGAAATGTGTTATCGCCGGTGCCGGTAACAAGCTCGACGAAAACGGCAAGTTTGTTGAACAACGTGTCGGTGCCCGCACCCAACTGATGTCGGGTGAGTTTGACGTCAGTGAAATTACACATATCGATGCGTCACACAATCAGATTATTGGTTCAAGCGCTGGCTTGATTCCATTTATTGAAAAGAACTACGTCTACCGCTCACTGATGGGTAGTAACCAGCAGCGTCAGGCAGTGCCGCTGATTCAGGCTCAGTCGCCGATTGTTGGTACTGGCCTTGAAGCAGACGCTGCCCGCAACACTGGCCAGATGACGCTGGCTGAGGATGACGGCGAGGTTATCAAGGCTACAGCTGACGAGCTGATTGTGAAGTACAAGAACGGCGCAGTTACCTACAACCCGCAACACTTTGTCCGTAGCAACGAAGGCACCTCCATCAACCAGAAAGTGGTCGTTAGCACCGGCGACAAGGTGAAGAAGGGTGATGTACTAGTAGAAGGCATGTCAATCCAAGGCGGTGAGCTTGCGCTTGGCAAGGACCTAGTTACTGCATTTATGCCGTGGGGCGGTTACAACTTCGAGGATGCGATTATCATTTCACGCAAACTCGTAGAAGACGACACGCTGACCTCTATCCATATCGTTGATTACATGATCGAGGTCCGTGAAACCAAGCTTGGTCCTGAAGTGGTAACGAGCGACATTCCAAATGTGAGTGAAGATGCATTACGTCACCTCGACGAAGACGGTATTGTTCGTATCGGCGCTGAGGTACATCCGGGCGATATCCTGGTTGGTAAGATCACACCAAAGGGTGAGCAGGAACTTAGCTCAGAAGAGCGTCTGCTGCGCGCAATCTTCGGTGAAAAGGCCAAGGAAGTTCGTGATACCTCACAGCGTATGAGCAACGGCAAACATGGTAAGGTCGTTGGCGTGAAGATCTTCAGTCGCGAAAATGGCCATGAGCTCAAGGCTGGTGTGATTAAGCAGATCCAGGTCTTTGTGGCTCAGATGCGCAAGATTTCTGTCGGTGACAAACTCGGTGGTCGTCACGGTAACAAGGGTGTGATCGCTCGTATTCTGCCGGTTGAGGATATGCCATTTACCGAAGATGGTACTCCTGTTGATATCATCTTGAACCCGCTCGGTGTGCCGAGTCGTATGAACATCGGTCAGCTGTATGAAACGCACTTGGCGATGGCTGCACACGCACTTGGCATGAAAGTCGCCAGCCCAGCCTTTAATGGTGTGTCAGCTGAGAAGATTTCTGAGCTTCTGAAAGAAGCTGGTTTACCTGAGGATGGCAAGCAGCAGCTCTATGATGGCCGTACCGGTGAGGCATTCAAGGAGCGTACTACAGTTGGTTATATGTACATGATTAAGCTGAATCACATGGTGGCCGATAAGATCCATGCTCGGTCGACTGGTCCATACACCATGGTGACCCAGCAGCCGCTTGGTGGTAAGGCACAGAACGGTGGTCAGCGCTTCGGTGAGATGGAGGTGTGGGCACTTGAGGCGTACGGCGCAGCTAATACGCTGCAGGAAATGCTGACAATCAAGTCTGACGATGTCTATGGCCGCTCAAAGGCATATGAGTCGATCATCAAGAAGACAGAAATTGTCGGACCGAAAGTACCGGAAAGCTTTAACGTGCTTGTGAAGGAGCTGCAGGGATTGGGCCTTAAGGTCGATCTCATTAAGTCTGACAAGGCTTTGGACGCAGAAGAAATTCTGGCTGAGAACATCAAGGATGAAGCAGAGCACCAGTCGGATATCGCGGTTCCAGCCCCTATGGCCTCTGACATTGATGTGACCGAGGAAGCCTCAGTTGACGAGTTCGAAGACTTCACTATCAGTGATGCCGACGGTAATGACGCAGCACTGGTAACAGCGCAGGAGGATGACGCTACAACAGATAACAACGAAGGAGAGGAGGCTTAAGAATGCGACGCTATTCATACGGCACAAACATTGCAGACTTCGACGCAGTTCGCTTGGCGGTAGCCAGCCCTCAGGATATTCTTGCCTGGAGTTATGGCGAGGTGTTGAAGCCTGAAACTATCAACTATCGTACGCAGAAGCCAGAGCGTGACGGCCTCTTCTGTGAGCGAATCTTTGGTCCGGTCAAGGACATTAACCCGCACGACGCCAAATACAAAGGTGTACGTTCACGCGAAGCTGCAGTGGACAAAAACGGCGAAATAGTTACCCGCTCGATCGTTCGCCGCGAGCGCATGGGTCATATTAACCTGGCGGTTCCTGTTGCTCACATCTGGTTCCTCCGTGGTACGCCATCAGCAATTGGTCTGCTGCTCGGCATGACCGTAAAAAGCCTCGAACGCGTAGCATACTTCGCGAGCTACATCATCAAGAGTGTAGATACTGAAAAGCGCGACCAAATGCTAGCTGACAAGGAAGCTGAGTTTGAAGCTGCCAAGCAAGCCATCAAGCTACGCTATGAGAAAGAAGCTGAAGCCGAGGGCGCTAACGTGAAGGCATTAGCTGAGGCTCAGACGAAAGAACTCGAAGAATTGACTGCTGAGTTTGAGCAACTGAAGAACCAGCTGACCAGCCTCGAGAAGCTTAATCTTATCGGTGAGACAGATTACCGTGCGCTGCCGCAAGAAGTCCGCGAGCTCATCACGGTTGGTATGGGTGGTCAAGCGCTACAAGACCTGCTTGACGAGATTGACCTGAAGCAGCTGATTGCTGACCTGACAACCGAAGCTGAAGAAGCAAAAGGTCAGCGTAAGAAGAAGATCATGAAGCGATTGCGCTTGCTCGAGAGCATGGAGCGCGCTGGTATCAAGCCGGGTTCTATGTGTGTCAGTGTACTGCCAGTCATCCCTCCTGATCTGCGCCCAATGGTGCAGCTGACCGGTGGTCGTTTCGCGACATCAGATTTGAACGACCTGTACCGACGTGTTATCAACCGTAACAACCGTCTGAAGAAGCTGATTGAGCTGAACGCCCCAGAGGTTATCCGCCGCAACGAGCAGCGCATGCTTCAGGAGGCTGTTGACGCCTTGATCGATAATAACGCTGCCCGCAGTGGCCGCGCAGTGGCTGCAACCGGCCAGCGCCGTCGCCTCAAGTCTTTGAGCGACCTACTCAAGGGTAAGCAAGGACGCTTCCGCCAAAACCTGCTCGGTAAGCGCGTTGACTACTCAGGCCGTTCAGTGATCGTGGCTGGTCCAGATCTCAAGATTAACCAGTGTGGTCTGCCGAAGATGATGGCACTCGAGCTATTTAAACCGTTTGTAATCGGTGAATTGATTGCCCGTGAACAGGCACACAATATCCGTTCAGCGGTTCGCATGATTGAAACCAGCGAAACTGCCGTATGGGACGCGCTCGACGAAGTCATCAAGGGTAAATACGTACTCTTAAACCGTGCACCATCACTGCACCGTCTTTCAATCCAGGCCTTCCAGCCGGTATTGATTGAAGGTCGTGCTATCCAGTTACACCCGCTCGTCTGTAAGGGCTTCAACGCCGACTTCGACGGCGACCAGATGGCCGTACACTTGCCATTAAGTGATGAGGCGCAGGCTGAGGCCCGCGAAATCATGGCGGCTAATAACAACCTGCTGAAACCGGCTGATGGCTCACCAATCTTGCACATCGAGCAGGACATCGTGCTTGGCGCATACTACTTGACCTATGATCGTCCAGGTACTGACACTAGCAAGCCGTACCCATTTGCGGGTCAGTACGAAGCAACCATGGCATTTGATGCTGGCGAAATCACCTTGCAAACGCCAATTCGTGTACCGTTCCGCGGCGAAGTTCGCAATACCACTTATGGTCGCTTGCTCTTCAACGAAACTTTCCCTGAGGATTTCCCATTCCAGAACGAAGCGATGACAAAGAAGCGTTTGCAGAAGGTAATGGCTGAGGTTTATCAGAAGTATGGCCAGGCTCGGACTGCTGAAATTGCTGACAACCTCAAAGATCTTGGCTTTAAGTACGCTACCCGTTCAGGCCTTTCGATGGGTATGAGTGACTTCGATCCAGTCGAAGGCATGGACAAGCTGATTGAAGAGGGTGAAAAGCGCGCAGCCGAAATCTCTGCACAGTACGAACAAGGGTTCATTACTGATGAAGAGCGCGCCCGCTTGACCGTTGATAACTGGACCAAGATTGACAACCAGGTTCAGGAAATGCTCGCAGAGCAGATGGTTGGCAAAGACAACACCACGGCGATTGCCATGAACTCCGGTGCTCGTGGTAACATCAGCCAGATGAAGAGCTCGGTTGGTATGCTCGGCGTTCTATCTGACGCAACTGGTAACGCGATTGAGTTGCCGGTACGTTCAGGTTACGTTGCCGGTCTGTCTCCGCTTGAATACTTCACCGGTACCCGTGGTACCCGCAAGGCGTTGATTGACATCGCTCTCAAGACCGCTGATGCAGGTTACCTGACTCGTCGCTTGGTGGACGTTTCTCAAGATGTATTTACGATTGAGGAAGACGCTGCAGTGAGCGACCCAGGCTACTCAATGCTCCGCGAAGACGCCAAGGAAGTTGGCGTGCCATACGCTTCACGTCTCGAAGGCCGTTATGCTGCTGAAGATGTGAAGGATTACGTTAAGGCCGGCGAAGCCATCACGCCACAAATTGCAGCTGCTATTGATGCTGACGAATCTATTGATGCAGTCAAGATCTATAGCGTTCTTTCTGCGACCAATGTCCGTGGCGTCCCGCAAAAGAGCTACGGTATCGACCCAGCTACCGGTGAGCTCGCAGTTGGACACAGTCCAATCGGCGTGATCGCTGCCCAGAGTATCGGTGAGCCAGGTACCCAGTTGAGCCTTGACTCGAAGCACCGCTCAGGTGCTGTGCTCGCAGATGACACTGCACAAGGTTTGAACCGTGTTGAGGAGCTTTTGGAGGCTCGTCAACCAAAGGGTCAGGCGTATCTGACTGAAATCAGCGGTACGGTAACTGCGTGGGAAGAAGGCGACCACTATGTGGTACAGGTTGCTGCTGATCAGAGCGAGCCAATTGTACTCGAGCTCGAAGGCCGTACGCCACATGTCAAGGGTGGTAGTGACGTCAATATCGGTGATGTTGTCGCTGCTCATGATGAGGGTGCAAACCCACTCATGGCACCAGTGGCTGGTAAAGTTGAAGTGACCGATAAACAAATTATCATTACTGCGACTGCTTCAAGTGCTGCACGTTACGAAATCCCAGGCTTTAAGCAGCTACTCGTGAAAGACGGTGACCGCGTATACGCAGGCCAACGTCTCACGAACGGTTCAATCAACCTGCAGGATCTTTTGCGACTGCGCGGCGTTGAAGCAACCCAGCGCTACATCATGAACGAAGTGTTACGCATCTTTGCTGGCCAGGGCCAGAACATTGCTGATAAGCACCTCGAAATCATCGTGCGCCAAATGTTCAGCCGTGTACAGATCGAAGACGCCGGTGACAGTGAGTTCGTTACTGGCGACATCGCTTCAAAGATGGCGGTTGTTGAGACTAACGAGCGTCTGGCTGCCGAAGGCAAACAGCTCGTCAGCTATAACCAGCTATTGCTTGGTATCACCAAGGCTTCACTCAGTACTGACTCATTCTTGAGTGCTGCAAGCTTCCAGGACACTACCCGCGTACTTATCAGTGCTGCAACTAGTGGCCGAGTTGACAAGCTTTATGGCCTCAAGGAGAACGTCATCTTGGGCCGCAAGATCCCTGTCGGTACCGGCTATAAGGCTGATGACGATGACGACGCAGGCGATGGCACTGTGACAGACGAAGAGGCTACAGAGACAGTTGCAGCTGCTTCATAGTTCTGGTAAAATATAGTTCATAAACAATTTAACGCTTCGAGCTGTGGGAATTCAGGAGCGGGCGACAGGCATAACGCCCGGCTCCTCCCACCTGGCAGTAAAGCGAATCCATTCAAAGGAGAATAGATGCCAACAATCAACCAATTAGTGCGTAAGCCACGCACCAAGGTGACTTCGAAGAGTAAGTCACCAGCGCTTCAGCGCGTCACAAACAACCTCCGCACTAAGAGCTACGAAAAGCCAGCTCCATTTAAACGCGGCGTTTGTGTAAAAGTAACAACCAAAACCCCGAAAAAGCCAAACTCAGCACTCCGTAAGGTGGCTCGCGTGCGCCTTTCAAACGGCCACGAAGTATGGGCTTATATCGGCGGCGAAGGCCACAACCTGCAAGAGCACGCTGTGGTAATGATACGCGGTGGTCGTGTCAAGGACCTTCCAGGTGTGCGCTACCACATCGTCCGCGGCACGCTTGACCTCCAGGGTGTTCAAAACCGCAAACAGGGCCGTTCTAAGTACGGTGCGAAGAAGGAGAGCAAATAATGCCACGTAAGAAGACTAAAGCGCTGGTGCGCGATATCCAACCAGACCGTATCTATAACAGCGTGCAGGTACAGCGCCTGATCAACCGTGTCATGCTGAATGGTAAAAAGCAGCTCGCGGAGCGCCTCGTGTACGGCGGGATGCAAAAGGCTGCAGATAAGTTGAAAGTAGACAACCCGCTCGATGTGTTTGAGCAGGCTTTCAAGAACATCCAGCCACACTTCGAGACCCGTTCTCGCCGTGTTGGTGGTGCAAACTACCAGATTCCATTTGAGGTTCGTGGCCAGCGTCAGAACCACCTGACGACCATGTGGTTTGTACAAGCTGCCCGTGCCCGCAAAGGTATGAGCATGGAAGACCGTATCGCAGCTGAGCTGGTTGATGCATACAATGGCCAAGGCGCCGCTGTGAAGAAGCGCGAAGATACCCACAAGATGGCTGAAGCTAACCGAGCCTTCGCTCACTTCGCCCGAGGTTAGTATGGCAGGAAAGAACTTCCCTGAAGGATGCCCACTTAATAGCCGGTGGCCACAGCTGACATTACTGGCTAAAGGCTGTATAAGTGGCTGTAGCGGAAGCGAGGAAGTTCCGGTAGTTGTAATGGAGCCTGTTGATAGCTATGGGTATGGTCCTGTATCGACTGGCTCTCAAAAAGTATGTGGGGCTGCACCTATTGAGGCACAGCTAGCATTAAACGAGGTTTTGGTAACTGAAGAAACCGGATCTACGGCAGTAAGACGTTTCGTTGAATTTCAATCATAAAAAGGATTTGTAAATGGCAGATAAGAAAACACTAATGGGAAAGATCCGCAACCTGGGCATTATTGCCCACATTGATGCGGGCAAGACAACAACAACCGAAGGTATCTTGTACCGCACTGGGCTGAAGCACAAGATTGGTGCTGTCCACGAAGGCGAAACCACAACCGACTGGATGGCCCAGGAGCGCGAGCGCGGCATTACCATCGTTGCAGCAAGCGTGACGTGTTACTGGAAGGGTCATCAGATCAACATTATCGATACCCCAGGCCACATCGACTTTACCGTGGAAGTTGAGCGCTCACTCCGTGTGCTCGACGGTGCTGTCGTGGTATTCGACGGTAAGATGGGCGTTGAATCCCAATCTGAAACGGTTTGGCGCCAAGCTGACAAGTACGGTGTGCCTCGTATCTGCTTTATTAACAAAATTAACCAGACCGGTGGCGATTTCTACAAGTCACTCGACTCTATCCATAACCGTTTGAGCAAGCGTGCCTTCCCAATCCACCTGCCAATTGGGTTTGAGCAAAGCGTTCATGGTGTGGTTGACCTCGTGAATATGAAGGCCTACACCTATAAAGACTTTACTGATCACGAGCTAACTGAGGGTGAAATTCCTGAAGACATGCTCGATAAGGCCAAGAAGTACCGTAGCCTTCTGATTGAAAATGCTGTTGCTGAAGACGAAGCGATGCTCGAGAAGTACTTCGAGGTCGGTGAAGAAGGCTTGACCGAAGATGAAATCAAGCACGCTATCCGTACTGCGGTTCTAACTGGTAAATTCTATGCAGTGACTGGCGGCGACGGCCGTGGTGTGATCGTAGAGAAGCTACTCGACCTCGTAAATGAGCTATTGCCTGCACCAAATGATCGGAGTTCAAACTGGGGTACACATCCGAAGACTGGCGATGAAATTGAGCGCAAGCACAGCGAGAGCGAACCATTTGCGGCATTGGCCTTCAAAATTACAACCGACCCATTCGTTGGTAAGCTCGCATATTTCCGTGTGTACTCAGGCAAGGTGACTGCTGGCTCATATGTACTAAACAGCTCTACTGGTGAAAAGGAGCGCGTGGGTCGTATTGTGCGCCTGCAAGCTGATAAGCGTGAAGAGGTGGCTGAGGTCGCGGCCGGCGATATCGCAGCAATGGTGGGCCTGAAGGGTACGACAACAGGTAATACTTTGTGTGATCCAAATAATCCGATCGTGCTCGAGAGTATCACGTTCCCAGAACCACCAGTTTCGATTGCAATCGAGCCAAAGACCAAGTCTGACCAAGAAAAGATGAGCTTGGCGCTGCAGCGACTTGCCGAAGAAGATCCGACGTTCCGCGTAAACGTTGATGACGAAACCGGTCAGACTATCATCTCAGGTATGGGTGAGCTGCACCTTGAGATTCTGGTTGACCGTATGAAGCGAGAATTTAATGTTGAGGCGAACATTGGCCAGCCACAGGTTGCCTACCGCGAGACTATCCGCAAAGATGCAGTTGAAGTTGAAGGTAAGTTTGTTCGCCAGTCTGGTGGACGTGGTCAGTACGGTCATGTATGGCTCCGGTTGAGCCAGAACGAAGCTGGCAAGGGCCTCGAGTTCATTAACTCAATCAAGGGCGGCGTCGTTCCGAGTGAGTACATTAAACCTGTCGAAGAAGGTATTAAGGAAGCCATGAATAATGGTGTGCTCGCAGGCTACCCAGTAGTAGACCTGAAAGTTGAACTATACGATGGTTCATACCACGAAGTTGACTCATCTGAGATGGCCTTCAAAATTGCTGGCTCGATGGCACTCCAGGAAGGTGTCAAGAAAGCAAATCCTGTATTGCTTGAACCAATCATGAAAGTTGTTGTGGTTACACCTGAAGAGTTCATGGGCGACGTGATCGGTGACCTAAACAGTAAGCGTGGTCGGATTGAGACAATGGAAGATTTGCAGGCCGGTATCAAGGAGATTACAGCTTTCGTGCCACTCGGTGAAATGTTTGGTTACACCACGAATCTGCGTTCAATGACCCAGGGTCGCGCCAGCTCAAGCATGGAGCTTGACCATTATGCTGACGTACCACCAAACGTGACCGAAGCAATCATTGCCAAGAACGCAAAATAGCTTTACACTGCGGACATGATGGAACGTGCTGCAAGTCGGAAACCGGCGCTGTGTCCTGACAAAATCGCAAAAAATCCTATGATGGAGGCACTGTCGCGAGAGGGAGATGAATTTCCTTTCTTACTGTCAGCAGGGTTAGCGTCAGGTCAGCTGGCGTGCAATTGTGCATTGCAGCCTCAAATCCCTACTACGTACCAGGAGGCAGTCCAGAGTGCTCCACGTTGTCCAAGAGCAAAGGGCGAATAACCCTTTACAAACATCTTAGGATTAGGTAAGATGTTTTGGTAACTCGTGTGAGTTCTAATATTCGCATGCAAAATAATTAATAACAAGGAGTCACATCACTTATGGCAGATGTATTTGACCGAAGTAAGCCGCACGTGAACGTTGGTACCATGGGCCACGTTGACCACGGTAAAACAACACTAACCGCAGCTATTACTGCTGTACTCGCTAAGAAGCTTCCTAGCGCAGTTAACAAGCCAGTCGCTTACGACCAGATCGACAATGCTCCAGAAGAGCGCCAGCGCGGTATTACTATCGCAACCTCTCACCAGGAATATGAGAGCGAAAAGCGTCACTACGCTCACGTCGACATGCCAGGTCACGCCGACTACGTTAAGAACATGATCACCGGTGCTGCTCAGATCGACGGCGCTATCCTCGTAGTTGGTGCGAACGACGGTCCGCTGCCACAGACTCGCGAACACGTGCTCTTGGCTCGCCAGGTTGGTGTACCTAAGATTATCGTATTCATGAACAAGATGGACCTCGCAGATCCAGAACTCGTTGAGCTTGTTGAGGAAGACATCCGCGACCTGCTTGAAAAGAACGAATTCGACCGCGAAGCTCCAATCATCAAGGGTTCTGCAACCAAGGCGCTCGAGGGCGATGCAGATGCAGAAAACGCTATCATGGAACTTGTCAAGGCTATGGACGACTACATCCCAGAGCCAAAGCGCGAGCTGGACAAGCCATTCTTGATGCCAATTGAGGACGTCTTCTCAATCAAGGGTCGTGGTACTGTTGCGACCGGCCGTATCGAACAGGGTGTTGTAAAGATCAACGACGAAGTTGAAATCGTTGGTATCCGTGAGCCTAAGAAGTCAGTTGTAACCGGCATCGAAGCCTTCAAGAAATCTCTTGATCAGGGTCAGGCTGGCGACAACGCTGGTATCTTGCTCCGCGGCATTGAGCGTGATGACATCGAGCGCGGTCAGGTTATCGCTAAGCCAGGTTCAATCACACCTCATACCGAATTTGAAGCTGAAGTATACGTACTGACCAAGGAAGAGGGTGGTCGTCATACGCCATTCTTCAAGGGCTACAAGCCTCAGTTCTACTTCCGTACCACGGACGTAACTGGTGAAGTTGAGCTTCCAGCTGATAAAGAAATGGTTATGCCAGGCGACACCGTAACCTTCAAGGTTAAGTTGCTTGCACCAATCGCTATGGATCAAGGTCTACGCTTCGCTATCCGCGAAGGTGGCCGTACCGTAGGCGCTGGTGTGGTAACCAAGATCAATAAATAAATTGATCTAAGCCACAAAAAAGAGCCTCTGTCGTGAGGCTCTTTTTATTTTCCAGATGCTGTGGTAAATATAGGATGAAGGAGGATGTATGTTTGGCGGATTGCTCGAGAGGAATTCAGGTAGTAAGTCGTCATATAGTGATGATAAGATACGTAAGCTTGCGCTGGCATTGGAGGATGGGCGTTTTGCTGTGTATAGAGCTACGCGTGAAGTGGGCGATAACCCCTTCTTGGTGTTTCTTGATGCTGGCACATCACTCGAAGAGTATCGCAGTAAATGGATAGGAGCGGGAGTAGTGCCTCTTGCAATAGAGTCACAACCGCTTTCAGAGGAAGAATTGTGGGATGAATTCGAGAAGGCAAACGAGGGTCGCAACACTTGAATTTGTCACGTAATCTGTTAGAATAAAACTTATCTACTAATCGACTTGTTGACTAAAAGTCGTTCGTGAAATACCGAAAGATGTTACAGCAGGTTAACTAAGAAAGGAAGACCACCTTTATGGCAGAAGCCAAGAAAACAGCAGCAAAAGCTGAAGCAAAACAACGTATTCGTATTCGCCTCAAGGCATACGACCACAAAGTAATTGACCAGGCTGCAAAGCAGATTGTTGATACCGCTTTGCGAACTGGCGCTTCACTTGCTGGTCCAATTCCATTGCCTACTAAAAAGAGTACGTTCACTGTAGTGAAGAGTCCACACGTCTATAAGAAGGGCCGTGAGCAGTTCGAAATGCGCACCCATAAGCGCTTAATTGATGTATTTGAGCCTACTCCAAAGACTATCGACAGCCTGATGAACCTGAGTTTGCCAGCCGGTTGCGACGTCGAAATCAAAATGTAGGTCAGCTGCTACACAGGGCGTACATGGTACGAGCAGGAGATATACATCCTGCTCATTCGCTTTTTAGATATAAGTTTCGTATAATACACATAATCATGGCCAAAACAAAAAGACAGAAAAAAGCAAATGCTCAGGCAATGAACCAATACGACGGTGTGTTCGCGCTGAAACTTGCGCTTTATGTGGTAGGTGGCAGCATCTGGGCGAAGATGACCATTAACGGTCTGTTTATTCCTATTCCTATTGGTTTAATTGCAGGCATGTTTGCAACAAGCCGTGAAAGACTAAAAATCGATCGCAAAATTGATTATGCGGTATTGCTCGTGGCTGCACTTATCGGCTATTTTGCGCCATTTGGACTATACATTACGTATTAAAGATTAGTGTAGAATTGTCTACATATTGACAGGGGTTAGTGTTTTGTGCTAATCTGTAATGGTATATCAAATACCTGGACTTGGTTTCATTAGGTAAGTCACTCCATAACAGGGGTAGAAACTGCTGGAACCAAGGATATTTATATCTGAGTCTTAAAACTCCCAGGGCTAAAAAGAGGTAACTATGAAAGCACTCATTGCACGAAAGGTTGGCATGACATCTACCATTGCTGAAGATGGTACGGTGACTGCTATTACCTTGCTTTCCGCTAGTCCCTGCGTAATTACGCAGGTCAAAACCGATGAAACAGATGGCTACAATGCTATCCAGGTAGGTTTTGAGGAAGCAAAAGAAAACAACGTACACAAAGCTCAAAAGGGTCACTTTAAGGCTGCCGGCAAGCTGCCAAAGATTATTCGTGAGTTCCGCGTGGATGAAATCACCGAAGACCTCAAGGTTGGAGAAACTATCAGCCCCGAGGTCTTTTCAGTTGGCGATACCGTACACGTTACCGGTACGAGCAAAGGTAAAGGTTGGGCTGGTACTATCAAGCGCCACAACTTCCACCGCGGCCGCAAGACACACGGTGGCCGCTCATACCGCCGTCCTGGCTCTATCGGCTCTATGTATCCGCAGAAAATCTTTAAGGGTAAGCGGATGGCTGGTCAAATGGGTGACGAGCAGGTCACTGTTCAGAACCTGAAGGTCGCGCTTGTTGATACAGCACTCGGCGTCATCGGCGTAACTGGTGCTGTTCCAGGCCCACGCAAAGGCATCGTAATTATCAAGGAGGCGAAATAATGGCTGTTGCAACCTACACCAAGGCTGGAGTCAAGGCTTCAACCGCCGCTAAGCTTAATAAAAGTGTCTTTGGCGTGGAAATCAAAAACCATGAGCTTGTGAAGCTCGCATATGACGCATACCTGGCAAATGGCCGCGAAAACCTGGCTGTAGTGAAAACCCGCGGCTTGGTGAGTGGTGGTGGCCGTAAGCCATGGCGCCAAAAGGGTACTGGCCGCGCACGTTTCGGCTCATCACGTAACCCAATCTGGCGCGGTGGCGGTATCGTATTCGGCCCAACTGGCGAAGAAAACTACTCTAAGAACATGAATGTCAAGGCTAAGCGCCAGGCCCTACGTCAGGCTTTGACCATGGCAGCAAATGCCAACAAAATCAGCGTGATCGAGGCGTTTGAAGTCAAGGATGGCAAGTCAGCAACTGCCGCAAAACTACTTGAGAAAATCGATGCAAAAGGCCGCATCGTTATCGTTCTCGATGAAAAGAACGAAGCGGTGCTGCAGGCTACCAACAACCTGAAGCAGGTTGAAGTGGTGCTGGCAAATCGCCTGAACGTATACACGATTTTGAATGCCGACAAGATTGTTATAACAAACAAGAGCCTTGAGGTGATTAATGCTTGGCTCGGAGGTAAGGCGTAATGAGTAAGGAAATGATTTTGAAGCCTCGCATGAGCGAGAAGACTTATGCTCAGAGTGCGAATGGCGTGTACGTCTTCGATGTGCCAGGTGAAGCCAACAAGCATAGTGTTGCCCGTGCAGTTGCAAGCCAGTACGAAGTGACTGTTGCAAATGTCAACATTGTAAATGTGAAGGGCAAAGCAAAGCGTACGATTAGCGCCAAGGGCCGTCGTGTCGCGAATGGCCGTCAAACTGATGTTAAGAAAGCTTATGTAACTTTGGCTGAAGGCCAGCGCCTGCCAATCTTTGAAGCAGTCGAAGAGGCTGAAGAAAAGAGCGAAAAGCTCGCAGCGCAAATGGAAAAGGCAGCTGAGAAGGCCGAGAAGAAAGCAGAAAAAGAAGCCAAGAAAGCGGCTAAGAAAGAGGAGAAGAAGTAATGGCAATTAAGCAGTACAATCCAACCACTCCTGGCCGCCGAGGCATGACTTCTCAGGATACGAGCGTTATTACAACCAAGAAGCCGCTGCGCTCACTGCTCGTGCCAAAGCGCCGCACAAACGGACGTAACAACCAGGGTCGTATCACAACCCGTCATCGTGGTGGTGGTGCACGAAAGTTCTATCGTCTGGTGAACTTTAATCTACCCGCTGGCACCGTTGCGACGGTTGAACATATCGAATACGACCCGAACCGCAGTGCCCGCATCGCTCGTATCAAAGACCAGAACGAGAAGTATCACTATGTCTTGGCTCCTGCAAACTTGCAAATCGGCCAGACTATCCAAAGTGGCGAGGAAGCCCCAATTGAAAACGGTAACCGCCTACCACTTAAGAATATCCCGGTCGGTAGCACAATTCACGCAATTGAGTTACAGCCAGGCCGTGGCGCACAGCTTGTGCGTAGCGCTGGTAACAAAGCGCAGCTCGTCGCGAAAGAGGGTCAGTATGCACAGGTTCGTATGCCGAGCGGCGAAACCCGACTTGTCAATGTAAATTGCATGGCTACGCTTGGCTCTGTTGGCAATGACCAGCACCAGAACATCAAGATCGGTAAAGCTGGCCGTAACCGTCACCTTGGTAAACGTCCGACCGTCCGTGGTGTGGTGATGAATGCAGTTGATCACCCACACGGTGGTGGTGATGGTGGTCGTCACCGAATGGCGAAAGCGCCTCGTACACCTTGGGGTCAGAAGACGCTGGGCTACAAGACCCGCCGCCGCAAGAGCACAAGCCAGTTTATTGTAAGAAGCCGTCATCAGGCCAAGAGGAAATAAGGAGTAAATAATGAGTCGTTCACTGAAGAAAGGTCCATTTATTGATCCAAAGCTGGCGAAGAAAGTAGTCGCTCTTGGCAATGAAGACCGCACAATCATCAAGACTTGGGCACGTGCCAGCACGATCTCGCCAGAATTTGTTGGCAAGACCATAGCTGTTCATAACGGCCGTGTTCATGTACCCGTGTTTATTACTGAGAACATGGTTGGCCACAAGCTCGGCGAATTTGCACCAACCCGCAAGTTCCGTTCTCATGGTGGTAAGCTCGCGAAAGGGAAGAAGTAATTATGGCAGTGAAAGCAATCGCAAAAGGTGTCCGCATGAGCCCGCGTAAAGTCGGTGTTGTTGCCGCTTTGGTTCGTGGTCGCACTGTTGCAGACGCTCTGACAATTCTCGAGCATACCCCTCGCCGTTCAGCAATCGCTGTTCGCAAGACCATTGAAAGCGCAAAGGCAAACGCCGACCACAACCACGGCTACAAGCCAGATAGCCTAGTGATCACCGAAATCAGCGTAACGCCTGGTCCGCGCCTGAAGCGCTATCGTCCTGCATCGCACGGCCGCGCGCTACCATTTATGCGTCGTACTTCTCATATCCGCGTCGTTGTTGATGGTGAGAAGCGTGAAGTTAAGAAAGCGGCTAGCAAGCCAGCTACTAAAAAGGAGGCTAAATAATGGGTCAAAAAGTAAACCCTATTAGCATGCGCCTCCAGGTTAATAAGGACTGGCGAAGCAAGTGGTTCGCATCAAAGCGCGATTATGCAAGCTACCTGAAGAACGACCTGACCGTGCGCAAGCTAATCCAGGATAAGGTTGGTTCCCGTGGTGCCGTCAATAAGGTTGATATTGAGCGCTCACCGAACCTTGTAACAGTCACGATTACTACTGCTAAGGCAGGTGTCGTTATCGGCCGCGGTGGTAGCGGTGCACAGGAGCTTAAGGCAGCTATTGAGAAGGTCTATGGTGTTCCAGTACGCGTCAACATTGAGGAGATCAAAAAGCCTGAATTGTACGCCAAGCTTGTCGCAGAGAATATTGCAAACCAGCTTGAACGTCGTATTTCATTCCGTCGCGCAATTAAGTCTGCCAGCGGCGCAACCATGCGAGCAGGCGCTAAGGGTATTCGTATCGAGGTGTCAGGTCGCTTGAATGGTGCGGAAATGTCTCGCCGTGAAAAGGAAGTTGCAGGCAGTGTGCCGCTCCATACACTTCGCGCTGACATCGACTACGCTGCTGTACGAGCTCAGACTCCTGCCGGCATCATCGGTGTGAAGGTCTGGATCTATAAAGGGGAGGTAGCATAATGTTAATTCCGAACCGAACGAAGTTCCGCAAAGTTCGCAAAGGTCGCATTCGTGGCGTTGCAACAAGTGGAAACTACATTGCATTTGGCCAGTATGCACTCCAAGCCCAGGGCCATGAGCGCATTACATCTCGCCAAATTGAGTCTGCTCGTCAGGCAATGACCCGCTACATCAAGCGCGGTGGTAAGATCTGGATCCGTGTCTTCCCTCACACTCCTGTAACCAAGAAGCCTCAGGACGTGAAGATGGGTTCAGGCAAAGGTAGCCCCGAGTACTTTGTTGCAAAAGTTCGCCCAGGCACCATCATGTTTGAGATGCAGGGTGTGAACGAAGAAGTTGCACGCGAGGCTATGCGCCTGGCAGCACACAAACTTCCAGTCAAGACTAAATTCTTGGTACGGGAGGAGGCATAAGATGAAGATTGCTGATATCCGAAAATTTAAGACAGATGAGCTCGCAGTTGAGGCAACGAAGCTGCGTGAAGAGATAAGTGAACTGAAGCGTCGTGCAGTCACTGGTGAAGTCCAGAATGTACGCTTGATCCGCGCAAAGCGCAAGGATCTAGCACGGATGCTAACAGTTTTGAGCGAACAGCTCGTAGAGGAGACAAAATAATGGCAAAGCGACTTATTGGTACCGTGTCGTCAGACAAGACCGACAAGACAATTGTCGTGACTGTTCGCACCCGTAAAACGCATCCGCTTTACCGCAAACAGTACACCATGAGCAAAAAGTTCATGGCTCACGACGAAAAGAACGAAGCACACGTAGGTGACAAAGTCTCTATCGTTGAGACGCGACCACTGTCAGCCCGCAAGCATCATCGGCTAGAACGGGTGATTGAGAAGGCAGGCGTTGAGCACGTCGAGAAGACTGACGTACTCGAAGAAGTTGGTGCGAAGAAGGTGAAAGAAACTGAGGAAGCAAGCGAGGAGAAAGCGTAATGATACAGCAAGAATCTCGTTTGGTTGTCTGTGATAACAGCGGGGCAAAAGAAATTCTCTGCATCCGCGTACTTGGCGGTACCCGCCGGCGTTACGCACGCGTTGGTGACATCATCGTTGCGACCGTGAAGGATGCAAGCCCAAATGGCACCGTCAAGAAAAAATCAGTCATCCGCGCAGTAGTTGTACGAACCCAAGACAAGATCCGCCGCAAAGACGGTTCTACTATCAAGTTCGACGACAACGCTGCAGTAGTAATCGGTGAAGATAAGAATCCACGCGCTACTCGTATTTTTGGCCCAGTGCCAAGAGAATTGCGCGACATGGGCTATAACAAGATTATCAGCCTTGCGCCGGAGGTACTCTAATATGAATAAGCTATTCAAAATCCGACTTAAGAAAGGCGACACTGTAGTTGTTCGCTCGGGCAAGTACAAGGGCAAGACTGGCACTGTTCTTGCAACCCATCCACGCGAAAACAAGGTGACTGTTGAGGGTGTGAATATTGTAAAGAAGCACCAAAAGCCAAACAAAGAGTATCCACAAGGCGGTATCGTCGAAATTACGAAGCCAATTGATGTTAGCAAAGTCGGCTACCTTGATCCAACAACCAAGAAAGCAACCCGAATTGGCTATAAGTTTACGAAAGACGGCGAAAAAGTACGCGTCGCAAAATCTAGCGGAAAGGAGATTAAGTAATGGCCACTGCAACAAAGGCTGCCAAGTATACGCAATCTACTGACGCTCATGCACGCCTGCGCATCGCTTACAACGAAACGTATGCCAAAGAGCTGGTAAAGGAGCTTGGTCTCAAGAATGTGCACGAAGTGCCTCGCTTGGAAAAGATCGTTCTGAATGTCGGTCTTGGTAAGGCTAAGGACGACAAACGTGTTATTGAAGCCGCCACCAACACACTACGCAAGATTACCGGTCAAGAGCCTGTTCAGACTATCGCCAAGAACTCAATCGCAGGCTTCAAGCTTCGCGAAGGCAACATGATTGGTCTGAAGGTTACGCTTCGCGGCGACCGGATGTACGAGTTCATGGATCGCCTGATTAACATCGTGTTGCCACGACTCCGCGACTTCCACGGTGTTAAGAATAAGGCGTTTGACCGTCAGGGTAACTATAGCCTTGGCCTGGTTGATCAATCTGTCTTCCCAGAACTCACATTTGAAGAGACAACGACTGCGCATGGCCTGCAGGTTGTATTTACAATCAGGGCTCAGGAACCCGCACACGCTAAGGCATTGCTCGTAAAATTCGGCATGCCATTTGAAAAGGAGAATAAGTAATGGCGAAGAAATCAATCGTAGCTCGCGATCTCAAGCGACAGAAGATGATTCAGAAGTACGCTGCAAAGCGCGCCGAGCTGAAAGCAATGGGCGACTATGAAGGACTGGCGAAGCTGCCACGAAACTCCAGCCCAACCCGCTGGAAGAACCGCTGCATTGAGACCGGCCGTCCACACGCCTACATGCGTCAGTTTGGCCTGAACCGTATTTCTTTCCGTGAACACGCAAGCAAGGGCGAAATCCCTGGTGTAACGAAAGCGAGCTGGTAAACAATTATGAGTATGACAAGCACAGACCCAATTGCAGATATGCTGACCCGCATCCGCAACGCAATCTTGGTGCGCAAGCATGAAGTTACGTTGCCACACTCACGGGTGAAGCAGTCAGTTGCTGAACTGCTCAAAGCTAACGGCTTTGTCAGTGACGTGAAGGTGACAGATGCTTCTATCGGCAAGACGTTGCATATTGTTATCAACGGCGAGCATGAGAATGCCCGCATCACTGAGATTCAGCGCCTCAGCAAGCCTGGGCGACGCTACTACGTGAAAGCTAAGGATATTCCTGCGGTGAAGCGTGGACGCGGCATCGTGATCCTATCTACCTCAAAAGGTATGATGACAGGTGACGAGGCGAAGCAAGCTCAGGTTGGTGGTGAGTTAATTTGTAAGGTGTATTAATATGATTTTGCCAGATTCATTCAACGATGGGAGGCCAGTAACGCCAGAGCAAGCAAGCGCTAGCAAAGAAGATATCATAGTATCTTTAGTTAAAGAGCGATCTGGCGCGATTGTAAAAGCTGACGTAATTGAGCCTCAGGCTGATAGCACTGCTCCAAATGAGCATGCTATCGACCCATCAGTTGCATGGACACGGAGAAATTAAAGGAGAAGGAATATGAGTCGAATAGGAAAACTACCGATCTCGATCCCGAGTGGTGTGACAATCACTGTCGACCCTGACTTCATCACAGTTGCAGGCAGCAAAGGCACGCTGAAGCAATTCACGATGGAAGGGGTAAATGTCGAGGTCAAGGACAATGAAATCATCGTTACCCGCGTGAATGATGAACCAAAGATTCGTGCTAAGCACGGCTTGATGCGTGCCCTGCTGAATAACATGGTGCAGGGCGTCAGCCAAGGTTTCAGTAAGAAACTGGAAATCAACGGAGTTGGGTATCGTGTAGCCCTCGCTGGTCAGGGGCTGAAAATGAACCTTGGTTTTTCACACGAGGTCACCTACACATTACCACAAGGTGTAACCGCAACTGTTGAGCAGAACACTATAACCGTATCAGGTATTGATAAACAACAGGTCGGCCAGGTGGCTGCTGAAATCCGAGCACTCAAGAAGCCTGAACCATATAAGGGTAAGGGTATTAAATATGCTGACGAGCGCATTATCCGCAAGTCAGGTAAGTCAGGAAAGGATAAATAGGAGAAGCTATGAATCGTTTGACTAAAAAAGCTACCAATCTCCAGCAGCGAAAAGCGCGTATCCGTTCTGTCGTCAGCGGTACTCCTGAGCGACCTCGCCTGACCGTACACATCAGCAATATGCATGTTTCGGCACAGGTGATTGATGACACTGCTCACAAGACGCTCGCAGCTGTTTCAACGGTTGGAAAAAAGAATGTTACCGGCACCATGACCGAAAAGGCAGTATGGGTTGGTGAAGAAATTGCGAAGAAGGCCAAGGCGGCGAAGGTCAAGGCGGTAGCATTTGACCGCGGTGGCCGGGCATATCATGGTCGAGTAAAAGCGCTAGCTGACGCTGCGCGTAAGGCAGGATTGGAGTTTTAATATGACTGCAGAACAAGCACAAGCTACACAGCAGCGTCGCGGGCGTGGTCCACGTCAAGAGATGCCGCAAGAAGAGAAACCATTTGATGAGCGTGTGATGCATATCGACCGTGTCGCCCGCGTCGTAAAGGGTGGTCGTCGCTTCCGTTTCCGCGCGTTGGTCGTCGTCGGTGACCGCAAGAATCGTGTTGGTGTAGGTATCGCAAAGGGTGCAGATGTGACCGCAGCCGTTGCCAAGGCAACTGATGTGGCAAAAAAGAACATGATTACCGTTCGGCTGTACAAAGGTACTATCCCACACGAAGTGCAGGCTAAAGTTGGTGGTGCGAACATCCTGATTAAACCGGCTAGCGCTGGTACCGGTCTGATTGCAGGTGGTGTAGTCCGGACGATTTTGGAAGTTGCAGGTATTAGCAACGCCCTTTCCAAGTCGCTTGGCTCGACCAATAAGGCCAACACTGCGTACGCCACAATTTCAGCACTCGATTCAGTTGTACCTGCAAGTGAGTGGGTGACCCGCAAGCACGCAAAGAAGCCTGCAGCAAAGAAAGCAGCGAGCAAGAAGAGCGAGGATAAATAATGAAGTTTCATGAATTAAGCACTCAGAAAACCCGATCAAGTAAGCGTGTTGGTCGCGGTATTGCGGCTGGTCGCGGTAAAACTGCTGGTCGCGGTACCAAGGGTCAGAAGGCTCGTTCAGGCGCCAGCAAGAAACCAGGTTTTGAAGGTGGTCAGAACCCACTTATGCAACGCCTGCCGAAACTGCGTGGCTTCCGTTCGTTCAAGCCAGCAACTGAGACAATCTACACTGGTCAACTCAATGCATTGGGTGCAAAAGTAACCAACAAGACGCTTGCGGAAGCAGGCCTGGTATCAAGCGCATATGTGAGTGTAAAGGTTGTGACGAAGGGTGAGCTGACTAAGAAAGTCGCGGTAGAGCTCCAAGGTGCGAGCGCTTCGGCAATTGAAGCTATCGAAAAAGCCGGTGGCTCGTTCACGAAAGTGGACCGCCAGCCACGCGAGAAAACTTCGGAGAAGAAAATCGCCAAGGCAAACGCTAAAGCAGCCAAACAGTAGCGCACAAGAGCTACAAAACTGAACAACCGTCCACTACTCGGGCGGTTGCTCTTTTTATAGCGGTCTCATTATTGCGCTGAAGGGGACATACTCTATGCCCGGCACTACCTAGGCTAGAAGTTCCCCGAGTAAGCGCACGTATTTTCCCACAGCGCGACTACCGACAAGCCACCGAAGTAATATAGTATTTGGCCAAGAAGGCAGCGAGTTTATGTTCTTAGATATTGAAGACCTGCAGCCAAAGACGTAGCGTGACCGAATATCAAAGAGCGAGTCGTAGCGCGCCACGAGCGCTAGGCAATCTAAGTATCAAACCAAACAGGTACGGTTGTTATTAAAACCACTTACACAATAAGTAGAAAATCTGTATACTATGATGGATGTATTGAGAATATAAAGAGGGACATACTGTTCGACCATGAACTGGAAAGTTATTTGGCAAGGCCTAAAACATAGAGAAATTCAAAAACGTATTTTTGCGGTGCTTGGTATCGTAGTTATCTACCGATTCATGGCACACATTCCGATTCCGTTTGGCGAGCCACAGACCGTGAAGCAGGTGCTTGATAATCTCTTTACCGCTGAAAGTACACCCCAATTCCTGAATTTTCTCAATATCGTATCTGGTGGCGCCTTGGCCAACTTCTCAATAATGGTGGCTGGCCTTGGTCCATATATTAACGCTTCGATTATCATGCAGCTGCTCAGCCGAGCCATACCGAAGCTCGAGATGCTCCGAAAAGAAGGCGAACAGGGGCAGCGCAAGATTAACCAATACACCCGTATTCTGACGTTTCCGCTCGCCATCATCCAGTCTATCGGTGCCATTTACCTTATTCGCCAGGCAGCACAGAGTGTCTCAGGTGTAGGTGACATTACCGCCGATGCGAATATTGGCCAGTGGATACTTATGGTTTCAGCACTGACAGCAGCATCGATGATACTGATGTGGCTCGGTGAATTAGTAACAGAACAAGGTATCGGCAATGGTATTTCACTGCTTATTACCGCAGGTATTGTGAGTACCTTGCCGAGCATGATTTCCGGCATCTTTAGTGATGTTTTTGGTGGTGATAAGAGCTGGGTTGTCTTTGGATATGACCTGCCACTTGATGGCGGTACATTAGCGTTTGTAACGGCAATTTTTGCAGTGGTTGTCCTCATGACCTGGGCGGTCGTGAAGCTCAACGAAGCCCAACGGCGTATCACAGTGAACTACGCTAAACGTGTACAAGGAAACCGCACGTATGGTGGTGTCACGACGATACTGCCAGTGAAGCTGATTACTGCTGGCGTGGTGCCAATTATCTTTGCGGTGGCGTTCCTGAGCGTGCCAAGCTTTATTGGACAATTGCTCACAAGTAACAGCAATCCGAAGTGGGCAGAGCTTGGCGCTAATCTCACCACCTGGTTTGTGTCACCCACGGCCGACTCGATCCGGAGCGGCGACTGGCATGCATACATCTATCCTATTACCTACTTCCTGCTGGTCGTGCTATTTACGTTCTTCTACACCAGCCTGACCTTCAACGCGAAAGATATCGCTGAAAACCTGCAGAAGCAAGGTGGTTTTATTGAAGGTATCCGCTCTGGCCTGCAGACCGAGAAATACTTGTCTAAGACCGTCAATCGCCTTACTCTGTTCGGTGCGGTCAGCATTGGTCTGCTCGCGCTTGTCCCAATCTTTGCTCAGCTATTCGTGACGGCAGATGTGACCCTCGGCGGTACTGGTATATTGATTTTGGTGTCGGTGTCACTTGAGTCGCTACGCGCACTTGAGTCGCGTTCGCTGATGGTCACTTACGATCAATATTCCAGTCCTGAATTCTTCACTGGAGAAGATGAAATTGACACCACAACAGGTAAGCGAAAATTCTTAAGGGCGCCAAGTTTACCACGCCTACGAAAAAAAGACAAAGAATAATCCACAATTTTATACAAAAACACTTTACAAGTGTTGTGAAATCCTGCTATAATTGACCATTGTTATATATTTGCTGCACGGAGGTAAACAAAGGTAACTTTGAATTACCGATTTGCAGGGGTATATCGAAGATATATTTATGGCCGGGAATAAAGAAGTTATAGAGCTCACAGGTACGATTATTGAGACCTTACCAGGGACTCAATTTCGTGTAGAGCTTGAGAACGGCCATCAAATAATAGCCCACGTTGCAGGGAAGATGCGGAAGCATTACATCCGTATTGTGCCCGGCGACACGGTCACTGTAGAGTTGACACCTTACGATCTTACGAAGGGTCGGATTACATACCGGAAAAGCTAAGACGTTCGCTGAAGGGTACAGCGAAAGTGCCGTGCAACTCAGCGAATGTCGTAGCGCCAATAATAAACTAAGCAGTGAGTCAATCTCATGAAAGGAGACTGATCCGTACATGAAAGTACGTGCAAGTGTCAAAAAGATCAGCCCCGACGACAAGTTGGTTCGTCGAAAGGGCCGTCTTTACGTTATTAATAAACTTAAGCCGCGCCACAAGCAGCGCCAAGGATAGGACTATATGGCACGAATCTCAGGTGTAACTATCCCGAATGAAAAGCAGATCCAAATTAGCCTGACCTATGTCTACGGCATTGGTCTCAAGACTAGCCAGGACATTCTTGCGAAGGCAAAGATCGAACCAACCGTCCGCACCAAGGACCTGACTGATGCAGAAATCAGTCGGATCCAGGACATCATTAATAATGACTTAATTGTTGAGGGTGAATTGCAGCGTATTGTGACGGGCAACATTAAGCGTCTCAAGGATATCAAGTCATATCGTGGTGACCGCCACAACCGTGGCCTTCCAAGCCGTGGTCAGCGCACAAAGACAAATGCGCGCACACGACGTGGCAAGAAGACGACTGTTGGCGGCACAACCAAGAAAGCACCATCTAAGACATAAGAGGAAGGAGTAGAGAATATGGCAGAAGCAACCACCAAGAAGAAAAAAGCCAAGCGCTCCGTCCCGAGTGGTCAGGTGCATATCTTGGCAACCTTTAAT
>Ga0182737_1000203_pt1 | contig 105053 bp, 120 predicted proteins | sample eDN5th30CBELigOP_FD_128878 | JGI IMG/M metagenome (GOLD analysis project Ga0182737, IMG submission 128878) | Enriched Organic Plus compost microbial communities from Emeryville, California, USA - eDNA 5th pass 30_C BE-Lig OP (version 2) (version 2) ... | reverse complement strand
TTCATTCCCCTACCTCCACGATTACGAAACCTTGCTTCTTGGAATCCCGAGCCACATCGAGCTTGATGGGCCGAAAACACTTGTCATCCACACCCAACGCTTGTGCGACGCCATCCAATGCGGCTTTACTGGCGGCAAGCATGTTGTCTAAGTCACGGTGCCGGCCATCAGGCGCAACGAACGTGACCGACAGCGGGTATGTATCGGCGGGTGTGAGTGTGTTTGTGCCTAGCGCAGCCCGAGCGCACAGGGCGCCGTCTTGCTTGGCGCGAATCTTGGCCGCATGGGTCGATTGCCACGCCGCGCCGTTTTTCCGGTTTGGCATGAGCCTTGAGTCGATCCAAGGCAATTTGATATGCAAGCGATCAATGTTCATGGCATCAATCCTTTAGCCCGCCCTTAGCGGACTTCGGCGTTTCTGGACGGCGACCATAGACGGTGCCCGCGGCTAGGCTTTCAAATCGGGTCTGGTGTCCGATGTAGGCAAGTGCGACCGTTCCAGGCTCGCCCTGACGAATCAACCCCACATTGACCTCGCAGATGCCCTTGTCCAAGGTGTGCTCGTTGTAGACCTCGTCCCGGTAGAGAAAGATTGCGCCATCGCAGTCCTGCTCAATAGCGCCCGAGTCTCGCAAGTCCGAGGGCATGGGCCGCTTATTGGGGCGCTGCTCAAGCGTCCGGTTCAGTTGCGAGAGCAAGACGATGACAATTCCCATTTCCTTTGCCAGCGCCTTTAGGCCTCGGGTAATGCCTTCGATCTGCGCGTTCCGGTTATCGCCTTCGCCGTCCATGAGTTGCAGGTAGTCGATCACAAGCAGGTCCAGCCCATGCCGACGTTTAACCAGGCGAGCCTTCATGCGAACGTCCATCAAGCGAAGTGCGCCTTGGTCGTCAATAAACAGATTCATCTGCTCAATGCGCTGTACCGCGTGGGTTAGCCGCGGCCATTCGTCGCCCTGCATCTTCCGGGGATCAATGACGTGCGGTAGTGGAATCTTGCCCAGTGCAGCGACATTCCGGTCATGGATCTGGTCACGGGGCATTTCCATTGACAGAATCAGGGCGGAGTAGTCTTTCGCGGCATTCAGGGCCAAGTTGAAGGCAAACGCCGACTTACCCATCTTTGGCCGAGCCGCAACAATCCAGAGTTCGCCACGGCGAAAGCCGCCCATCAACTTCTCGTCCAAGTCCGCATAGCCAGTCGGGATCGCCTTAACCCCTTCCCCGTCTGCTCGCCGTTGTAGTTCGTCCACGTATCGAGCCAAGTCGTCCGCGGCCTTAATCGGTTCAGACTTCGCCCGCTGCTCAGCAATGGACTCAAGCTGTGACTGCGCCTTGTCAATGATCTGCGCCGGGTCTGCTTGACCTTGCGCTTCCTCCGCAATCTCCCCGGCCATCGCTGCTAACGCCCTTCTTTGCGCCGCAGCCCGCACCAGTTCGGCATAACGGCCTATGTTGGCAGAGCTTGGCGTATTGGCTGCAAGGTCGTTCAGGTACACCAGTGAAATGCTTTCGGGCAGCCTGTCGCTGAGTGTCACCACATCCGCGGGTGCCCCGCTTTCGATGGTCTTGCAAATCTGCGTGAAAAGAACTTGATGATCGCCGCGGTAAAAATGCTCTGCCCTTAGGTCGCCCAATCGGTCATAAGCGTTGTTGTCGATTAGCAGTGCGCCCAAAACCGACTGTTCCGCGTCTTGGTTGTAAATCATGCCACCACCTCCCGGTTAGCCTGCAGCGCTTGGGCTTGCAGTCCTTGAGTGGTCAGCAGGTACTCGTTGCCGTACTCCCCAACCTTGGCGTACCAAAGGCGCATGTAGTTCTTTTCGACATAGTTCAGGAAATGGCGCCTCCAGTCGGCCTGTTTCCTTGATTCGTCTTTGCCCCCAGGCCCGAACTGACGTTTGAATTCTTCCCAGGCCAGTTGCACAAAGTCCATTGGCAGACCAGTCGCCTCTACGTACTCCAGCAAGGGCTTGTATCCACTGATCGCAGTCTCACCGGCTGTCTTGCAGTTTTCGATGAAAGTTTTCAGTTGGATGCGTGGCTTGCGTTCCCGTTTTGGTTTCTCGTCTCGCGGACTCTCACCCCCGGCAGGGGGGTTAGGGGGGTTGTTTATATCTATATCTATATCTTCTCTAGGTAACGCTGTGGTAACGCTCGCGGCGTTACCTTCGGCGTTACCCTTAGCGTTAGTTTTGTGTTTCGCCACCCGTTTAGCGGTCATAACCCGCTTTTTCGCCGTCGATCCGTTATGCCTATCGAAGTTAGGCAGGCTGACCCCATCATCATTTATGGAGAGCCAGCCGACATTAACCATTGCTTGGCAGAATCCGGTAACGCCTATAACTCGATCAAGTAACGCGGGGGTAACGTTCGCAGCGTTACCCTCTTGCGTGTGCTGATCGAACCAGCGCCATACGCGCAACAGCTTCCCGACCGTGAGATCGGGATCGTCCCACCCCATTTCTATGGTGATAGCCAGCACTTCCGGCTTCTCGGGTGTGTTTACTTCGAACTTTAGCCAATCTCCCGCCATGTCTACGCCCTCGCCTTAATGCTCTGCTTGAGCGATTCACACAGCAGATGCGCCTGTTGCTTTTGCGCCCTTTTCGTCGCCAGCTTGGCAATGTTCCGTGCCATCGCCAGTTGATGGGCCTTGACCCTGTCCTTGGCTTCAAATAGAATTTGGTTATTCATTGCACGTACTCCTTTAAGCGTGTGCAGTTGAAAGGCCCGGAACTCCTGCCAGAGTCTCCGGGTTTTGTTTTTGGGCGGCCTCCAAGGCGCCAGCAGGAACGATGCAGCCAGCCTCTAAGAGCAGATCGATGCATTCGCCAAGCAACACCATTTGCGGGCCGTATTTGGCTTCAAATCGTGTCTTCCAAGGATGAATAGCAATCAGCCCCGGAACTCCTGTGCCGTCTTGGTGATGACCGGCGCAAAGCGGCAGTACCAACCAATGCGCGGCTGGCTTCGTGCGACCGTCAATGTGGTGAATGCTGACGACCGGGTTGTGGTTGCCGTCTTTTCGACAGGCGATGCAGCCCAGGTCGGCCAGTAAGCTGTGGTAGTGCTTTTGCTCAAGAGTGGCAGCGCGGCCCTTCATATCCCTCTCCCAAGCGATGTTGCCGACCACCGGACGCCCTTCTCTGTACCGAATGCGTGGGCAAGCTCGATAAGCTCCGTCATTTCCCGAACAGACATGCGGCTGGTGCGCTGACCAAGCAGCACCATGCCGCCATCAATCCCCATTGCCATACGGGTCTCACGCTTTAAGCTGGCTGTGAGAATGTCTTTCACTTCTTCGGGCGAGACTTTGACTAGCTTGCCGTTGACAACAAAATCAACCTGACGGCTTATGTCAGTCAGGATTGACCAGAGAATGTCGTTCTGTGCCAACGAACGGGTCTTCGGTCGTATCTCGCAGCGATACCCATCAGGTGCCGTTGCTGCAAGGTGCGCAGCATTACGACGAGCCAGCGGGTTTGTGAGATAGATGACCTGCTTTTCCATTACCCGACCATCCCTTCTACGCGCTTGGAAACGGTCGCAGCAGCCGTCTGCACCTGACGTTCAGCCTCTTTGATGGTTTTGAGCTCTTCTTTATCTACCTTGCCGTCAACGAGCGCGGAGTGGATTGCTTGCATGAACTGCCCGCTTGCCACACCGAGACTGACAACCTGCTCAAGTACGGCCATGTCGCAAGTGTTGCCCTCAGGCGCTTTGATAAGCAGAAAGCCGGACTCATGCGCCCATGCTTGGAGCATCCGATAATCGCCGGTCATGTCTGCAATCTTGCGGGCCTCGGCAAAGGTCAGATGATGCGTGTCGTTGTTGGGGTTGACCTTGTTACGCAATACGGCAGGGCTAATCCCTACCAGTGGCCCAAGGCTTTCAGAGCCGCCCTTGTAGTCGTGGACGGTTGCGTATGCGGCTGCAGTGCTGTTCATGCTGATGCTCCTCGAACGTTTTTATTTGCGTGATCCAGGCATACAGTGGATGCATGGATAAAGTGAACAACCGGAAAGTACGAATAGGCGCTGCCCTGCCCTTGGGTGAGAATCCGGGCATGAGCGAGGAAATCTGTGATGCGCTGTTTGATCGTGCGGTAGACCTGGCCTACAAGTGGTTTGGCGATCCGACCGACGACCACATAGAGGCTGTCTATCATCGGCTTGTGCTCAACCACCAATGGGGAGCGGGTGACGCTGGGGCGGTGACGGTGCATTGACGTGGGGACAATGCGTATAGGGGCGGTCAATCCAATGCGGTTAAGCTCGGAGATTCCAGTAACCAAACTTTTCCGAAAAGGACTCACCATGAGCGATATACCGCTATTTCCTGTCGCGGGGTGGACTGTAGGCCCGATACCAAGGCTCGGTATCGCTACTATCAAATTTGACTTCCTCACGAACAGTCTCCAGAGCCCAGCCCAGGCGAACGAGGGGCGGCATTATGCGCTAACGCCAGCGCAACTTCGCGAGCTGATGCAGAGAATGCAGTCGGCACTTGATGTTCTTGAAAGCTCCGGTGAGCAAGGCCCTGAAGGTCCTTTGAACTGAGCTTTAAGAACGCATGGTCAAACTTCTCACGCACGGTCGGCCTCTTTGAGTTCGGGGCCCTCGTCAGCCAATAGCAGCCCCTCCAAGGACAGGCGCGGTTCTACGGAAATCATCCGAGCCGCGACCCGCGCAGAAGGTCGTCGCCGTCCCGTCGCGATCTGATAGAGGTATTTCCGGTTAATTCCGGTCATTTCGTGAATGCGGTCCAAGATCGGATTGCCCTCACGCACATAAAGGACGTTTAAAGTGCTCATGCCTCACATGGTAGCGACTCGCTACTTAAAAAGCAATAGCGAATTGCTGGTATCGCCTTCAGTAGCCGATTGCTACCATTCCACCCATGGATAATCGAGAGATCCGCCTCGCCAACCTTCGTTATGCCATCCGGTTTTTCGGAGGTACAGCAACGCTCGCAGAGGCGGCAGACTGCAGCAAAAAATACCTAGAACAGATTGTTCAAGGCTTCCAGAGCGGGAAAGACAAGAACCCCAGGAAGCTCGGTGATTCCGTAGCCAAGAAGATAGCGGCGGCTCTCGGTAAGGAGCCGTACTGGATGGATCAGCCCCACCCCGATCTATGGGAGGGTGACGAGGTCTCGCAGAACGGGGGAGACATGAGAAAAAGCAATGTGGTTAAGCTGCGCCAGAAACCGGCGGACATACTGCTCGACCAGTTCGATGCGGGCGGCTCCATGGGGCACGGCCTAGAGCTGCGCGACCAGCCGGGCGTTATCCAAAGCTGGCGGGTTAACCCGGAGTGGCTTGAGCGCAACGTGCGAGCCCATAGCAGCACTAAAAATCTGTGCATCGTGACAGGCTTCGGTGACTCGATGCAGCCGCTCTTCAATCCGGGCGACCCTTTACTAGTCGATACCGGAGTGACGACAGTTGACTTCGACTCGATCTATTTTTTTCGGATCGACAACGATGGCTATGTGAAACGCCTACAGCGCATTCCGACCGAGGAAGGCCTAGTTATTCGCGCGGTGTCCGAGAATCGAGACGCCTATGAACCGTTCAATATCACTTCGAAGATGGACTTTCAGGTACTGGGCCGGGTGTTGAAGGTGTGGCGAAGCCAGGACTTCTAATTTTTGCGCCCGCCAAGTAACAAGAATTTAGTTTTATGTGGGGATGTAGGGACAGCTTGGCGCCCTAGGAGTAACGATATGAGAATACCGTTTCTAACTGCACTTATTCTTACCATTACTGGCTGCTCCACCGGGATCGTAAAAGGCTCCGGCGACTACCCCACTGAAACGTTCGTTGCTCCAGTCAGCTATCAGGCGGTGCACCGAAACGCCGAGAATCAAGCGAGGCACTGCCGACAGATGGCCGATATGACCGTCACAGGCAGCATTTACACCGACAATCAAACGTCGAACCTAAGGATCAGCCTGCCTGGAAGCGGCTTGCCTGTAGCCGAAATCGAAGCGGAGGCTATGGGCGCTGACCAGTCCCGCGTGACGGTGACTGTGTGGGGTTTGGGCGTTTGGGATGATCGGCAGATCGCGGCAATACGCAAATCAATAGAGAGCGGCGAGCCTGTCTGCCGAGAATGAGTTATGACGGACCCCATTTTTGACTCCATTCGGAGAGGCCACGAGGAAGAGATTAGGCACGAGATACGCGAAGGTAAATTGGCGCGTTTCCCCGATGATGTGCTAAACGCCCTATCCGAACTCAATCTCAGTGCAGGCCTGACAAGGGATCGCTCGGAAGAATACGTCGAGCGACTAGACATTCTTAACGAGCGCATCAGACAGCTACACGATACAACGAAGCTTGGGGTCTTTTATCTCAAGACAATAGCTTGGTCTTTCGTCTTCATTGTGTTGGGCGTGAGCTACATGGCATGGCGTTAAACCTTTCTGAGACGGAATCCGCAGTTAGCTTGATACGCGGAGCAGTTATCCACTTGACGGATGCCACTAAAAAATGCATGTATTAATATCGCTCTGCTGATATACTTCTGTATAAAGAGCTTTACAAAGTAAAGTTGTCGCTGTAACCGAAGAGGCGGTATTCACCTCCATAAAAAATAACAGGCGCGTGCCCTTATGGGGTGCGTTCGCCCAAATAAATTGATAGCAGGACAAATAAATGGCCCGTACTAAGAAATCCTCACGACTGACTACGATCCGCCTGATCGCCAGTGGCGCATTAGTCGGTATAGCTGTGGCTGGCTTCTTTGGAGCGGACACCTCCGGTTGGATGAATGCCATATTCGGAGCGGGAGGCGCCACAGCGGCGGCGGTTGCCTTGAAGGCTGTCCACTTAATCTGACCCCATGCTATTTGATGGGAGCGTGATCAACTCGATCACGATAGTAACTGGTTTGCTAGCGCTAGTGGTGCGGCCGGTGCGCCGAAAAATAAGAAAGGCTGGCAAGTGCTGGGCCACCGATAAAGCAGTGGTCGACTTCCTGAACGGATCAACCGCGGTGCCATTTGTGTGTCTAGCCCTATCCGCCGTCGACCCCGCAATTATTCCATCACTTATCGATAATAAAGTCACGATGGCCGTGGCGGGCTGCATTGGTTTTATTTTTGTGGCTGGCGAAATTCTCGCCGCCGGACGCGAAGACTGACCTACAAAATAAAATCGGCCCCGCGCCGGGTTTTCTTTTGCCAGTAACAAGAGATACAAAGTAACGGTATCTTTAATTCGCTGCGGGCCCCACACTGAATTCATCAGCTAAGGAAGCGGCGACATACCACGACACACCCAGCCGAGCTTCTTCCCCTCTTAAAGCGTGCACCCCGCATGCGCCCTTTGCGCACCGGCTTCATCGAAGTCGCAATGATCCGCCAAGGGAAATAGTCCTAGCTCAGCCATTATGCGGACCCGCTAGGATGCTCTTGGAGCTCTTATGACGAATCACCTCAATGTCCTGCGGTTCCCGACGCCCGAATTGAAGGCAGTCAACATGGACTGGCCACCTCCCCCGCCATCGCCATTCGATGAAATCGGCCACAGCAAAAGGCGGGCGCAAGTTCGCCGCCGAGTCCTTCGCTTGATGAAAGAGAAACATTCCGGCCTGCCTTATTAAAGCAGCAGTACGGCCCGGCAGACAGCATGCCCTACCTCTAACCATTTAAGCCGTAGTCGAATCATTCTGATAGGCGCGGATCGAACACTTCTGGAGTACAACCATGACACAAAATCAATCGAACCAACCGAACCAACCCGGAAAGCAACAGGCTCCAGGCGAACAGGACCAGAATAAATCCGCACAGCAAGGTGGGCAAAAGCCCGGCCAAGAGCAGCCTGGTCAAAAGTCTGGGCAACACCAAAGCAATAAGTAGTTAATTGCGCGCCCCGCCTCTCATGTCGAGGGGCGGTCAACAACCCGCCACGGCGGGTTTTTTTTTGCCTGCTCGTTCTGAGTAGGGTTTTCCCTTATACGCGCACTTCGGTAGCAATTCGCTATTGACTCTTAGGTAGCGACTTGCTACTATTCTTTCAACGCAGCACAGAACACCCTTAGGCAAAGCCACGGTGAAAACGCTGCAGCAGTACCCCCCCGCTAAGGCGGATTGCTCTTTAACAAACAGGGAATTTCAGGAGAGGGTGCGCAGGAATGCGTGCTTTCAGGAGGAAGCGAGGCGGCGCGAACCGCCCCGCTTTTCCTAGGGAAGCATCAGGTACAGCTTGATGATGGCGAGGATGACAGCAAGGCATTTCGCCACATCGATCTGAACGCTTACCTTCACTTCAACGGTGCTTTTCATTGGTATACCCAAGGAAATGCCCGTACCGGTACAGGCGTTTAACCTGTGTGTATTTTGTTCGCGCCCTGGCTGGCGCTAGCAGATTGCCTACCTAGGATGGCTCTCCGCCTGCCTCCACAGTTGCCCGTCCGGGGCTGTGGGCGGCAGTCAGCAAGCGGCCTTTAAGGTTGGTCGCCAAGGATGGCTTGGCCGACTCCATGCGGGCCGCAAACCTTCAGCGGTCTCACCCGCTGGCCAGTACCGACGTACCGGCTCAAAAAGCATAGCAGAACTGTTGTGCCCTCCCCTGAAATTCCCTGGATATTCAGCCGATGTTGCTCACCCGCCTATGTTGGGTGTTCGTCCGGCTCAATCGCACCCTCAGGCATGGCTGGGGCTCTGCGCGGTGTCTCTGCCGTACCCATCCGCCAAAGCGCGTATACGGGCAAATAGAGTGAGGTATAGGCGACCGAGAAAAGGAACAGCCACGCCAGTTGGAATCCTGGCTAAAGCAGTAGGAAACCCTAATCCCCCCGAATTCGAGGGAATTGGACGCCCATTCAGCGATGGCGGGTAATCGTTGAAACGTAGATCGGGAGCCTGTTTAGCAGGGAGTAGCCCGACAGTACATCCAAGGGCCTGGCAACAGGCCGCTTTGGTAAGTGCCCGTGTGGGGTGCTTACTGAAGCTGTTTTGCGTCAATGATGGAGCCGAGGCGTCGCACTTCGTCTGTCAACAGTGCGATGTGCTCATCTCGATAGCGTTGCCCTTTGGCAAGCCTGCGAAGCACGAGCTCAAGTATGACATTGGTGAATGTCGCGCCCATAAGGAAAACAAAGATGCTGAAATCAAAGATATCTTCCCGCGTTGGCGCTCCGTCACCGCGATAGAACCGCCACATCCCATAGACACTTAACGAATAGAAAAGAGCCGCCATGAGCCAATTAAAGTTTCTTCCTATCCAACTGGCCTTCGCCGGAGCCTTCTTAGTGTTGAGCGCTATCACTGCAACAATCAATTGGCCTAGCGCAATCAGCATCGTTACAGCAGCTATTGCCATCGTCAATATGGCGATCTTGTTATCCATACGGAGCCTCCTCAAATCCTCCGAGGCATAGCTTAATCGAAATGCTGGCCGTCATCGGTCAGCACCCAATAACTAGGGAGAACAACATGGAACAGAAAGACGGAGGGCCGGCTTTCGCCCGAGCTGGTAGCCATTCTGCTTGGGGGCAGCAAGAAGGCATGACGCTGCGCGACTACTTCGCAGCGCAAGCGATGTCCGGAATGTACGCGGCATTCAAGCATTGGCCTTGGGATGGACAGCACGAAGAAGTCGCAAAGCACGCTTACCAAGCTGCCGATGCAATGCTCACCGCAAGGAGCCACCCATGACCACTGATACTGTGCTGACGGACGAGCAGAAGGCTGAATTCGTTACCGACATCACCGACTACGGCACCGCCTTCGTTGCTCCTCTGCATTCGATCGTTGAATCCATCGAGCAAGCTGTATTGCAATCCGAGCAGGTGCAGGCGTGGAAGAAGGATGCGCAGCAGTGGCAGCCAATTGAGACAGCGCCACAAGGTCAGATTGCGCTTTTTTTCGACGCTAAGGCAGCGCAGGTACGCAACTGCATGTTTGTTGATTGGGTCGTTGAAGGCAAATTTTGTGGTGATAGGCAGCGCACGGCGACCCACTGGATGCCTCTACCCCCACCACCCCAGCATGACAACGAATAGGAGCCGCCATGAGTGACCTTGAGTACTGGAAAGAATGCATCAGCATCGCCGCCGAAGAATGCGACCTAAGCCTGACCGCTGAACAGCTTGACGCGCTTGCCGACGGCGCGAGTAGCGGTCATGAGCACTACGGTATGGCTTTCTACAGCCCGCCACCGTCTGAGCGCATCAGCGACATCGAGGACGAATGGAAACGAAAACTTGTCGCCTTGCAGGCCGAGTTCGACGCCTACCGGGGTGATGCTGAGACGGCGGTTAAGCGGGCGCTTCGCCAGCACAGTGACGCCAATGTTTCCATCGGCAGGTACGGCGAAGTGCTACGGCATGACGGCAGAACTGAGCGGATTCAATAACCCTCCCCGGCCTGGCCAGCCAAACCCCACGGCCACCCTGCCCGCGTCGGTTGCGTGGCAGGGCCATCATTCAAACGGCGGCGTGAGTTTTGGCGCGGCACGGTTGCACGTTGAAGTGCATCGCCTCTTCTGTGGCTCGATTGCTTGATATTGGTGGGCGACGGCCCATGCCTACACAGCAGTCTTGTTAGGGGTCAAGCTGGTTCGATTCCAGCCCGTTTGAATGATGGTGTAACTCAACGGTAGAGAGAGGGCTTGATCCTCGAATGTGCCGGTTCAAGTCCGGCCACCATCAGCAATCGAAGCGGATGCCTAACGGTGCAGCTTCGCGCCTGGCCCCCGATAACGGGCCACCCTCCCGAAAGCCCATTGCCAAGTGAGTTTTCGCGAGGGTGTGTAGTACGCCGGACTTTAGCCCCCGGCGCTTCTCCTGAAATCCGATACGTGTAAAGCCAAAAGCCTGCTTTAAGGCGGCTGCGCACCCTCCCCCTTTTTGCTCCCCAAAGGAGACTCCCATGTATATCGAACCTGAAACCCGCACAGGTGGCGTGGGTTGGATGCCTACGCGCCCAATTACCACCGATGAAGTGCTACGCGTCTTACGCGGCGACATACCCGAGGACGGTCAGCACCGCAATGCTTACGAATGGGCTCAAAACATTGTTAACCGTCAGGATTTTATTGAAGACCTATCTAACGATTTATGGAAGCTGATGCTTGAACTAGCGGCCAGAAACCTCGGGACCAAATACCGGGCCTTGAATAGCCATCTACGGGACACGATAGACGCGATGGTGTCCGAGTACAACAGGGAGTTGGAATGAGGAACTTATGGCACCGCCTGACCCTCGAATGCTACCGCCAGCCGGGAGAAGAACCCGCGCCTTGGTACGCATACCCGCTAACCGTCTTACTTGTCGTCGCCGTCTTTGGTTTTATGCAAATGGCTGATGCAGTGGGGTTTTGACCATGAAGGCCGAGGACTATTTCTTACCCGGCGTATCAGAGCCGGTCATACGGGGCGGCGCCGGTCGAATCGTCGCAAAACTTGAGCAGCACGAACCGCAAGAATTGGAGAGTAACTATGAGCATCGTCACTATGGTACTCGGCGAGTCCGGGACCGGAAAAACCACCAGCCTACGCAACATGCAGCCAGCGGACACCCTGCTGATTCAAGCTGTGAAAAAGCCCCTACCCTTCAAGTCGGCAGCCTGGAAGCGATTTAACAAAGACACCTGCAAGGATGGCAACATCTTCCAGACCGACCACGCGGGCCAGATCATCAACCTGATGCAAAAGACCAAGCGCAAGGTGGTCGTGCTAGACGACTTCCAGTACGTGATGGCTAACGAGTTCATGCGCCGCACGAATGAAACGGGCTTCAACAAGTTCACCGAAATTGGCAAGAACGCCTGGGACATTATCAATGCCGCCGCTGCGCTACCGGATGACGTTCGAGTCTACATATTGAGCCACATCGAAACGAGTGAGACGGGTCACACCAAGATCAAGACCATCGGAAAGATGCTGGACGAAAAGATTGCCCTCGAAGGGATGGTAACCATTGTTCTACGTACTGCCATCCGCGACGGTCAATACCTGTTCGCCACCCGCAACAACGGAAGCGACACCACGAAGACCCCAATGGGCTTGTTTGATACGGAAACCATCGAGAACGATCTGCATGCCGTTGATCAAGCCATTCAAGACTACTACGAACTAACCGAGCAGCCCGCTTAATAGGAGCATTCCATGCGCAGCTACACAGCAGACCCCGCCGCCGCACGCCAAGCCAACGCCAACAACTACATTGACCAGTCTGGCAAATACATCGGCGTATTCACCCTGGCAGAAGCAGTCACTAGCAAGAAGGGAACGGAAGGTATCGAGTTCTCGTTCAAGAGCGACGAGGGGCAGCAGGCTAACTACTTGACACTCTGGACGTACAACGAACGAGGCGAGGCGCTTTACGGCTTCAAGGTGTTGAGCGCCATCATGACCGTGATGGGTGTGTCTGAACTCCAGCCCAAACAGGCCATGATTAAAAACGCCAATGGCCAGTCCCGCCAAGTTATCGGTTTCCCTGCCCTACATAACAAGCCGGTCGGACTCGTTCTGCAGAAGGTGCTGTACACCAAGAACGACGGCAAGGATGGATACAAGTTCAATATCTTCGCGCCCTTCAACGCCAATACGGAGCTAACCGCCAAGGAAATGTTAGACGGGGCAACTCAGCCGAAGGCTCTTGCCGGAATCATCGCCTCGCTCAAGGACAAGGACGAGCGCACAGGTGGTTACGGCGATAACTCAGCGGGACATAGCGAACCTGATGACCCCTTTGGCGACGACTTCTAACACGGAACCGGGCGACCTAATAAGTCGCCCGAATCATTCATGACCACACTTGCCCCACTTTACGAGATCGCAGGCGAAGCTCGAGCCATCTATGAAAAGCTCATGGACATGGACGCCGACGAGCAGACGATTGCCGACACCCTAGAAGCTGAAACAGATATGGTCCCTAAGGTCCAGTCTTACGGCTTCGTCATCCGCAATATGGAAGCGATGCAAGCGGCCATCAATGCCGAGGCAAAGCGACTGGCTACCCGCGCGCGCATCCTTGCCAAACGACAAGAAGCCCTCAAGCAACGCCTACTGGACGCAATGGTTTACGCAGGAATCCAGAAGGTCGAGCATCCACAATTCACCATCAGCGTACAGAAGAACCCGCCAAGCGTGGATATCTTCGACGAGCGGCAGATTCCAGCCGATTACATGACGGAGCCAAAGCCGCCCGAGCCTAAGCCCAACAAGACGCTAATCAAGAAGGCGATTCAGGACGGCTTTGATGTGCCTGGGGCGAAGCTCGAACAGGGTATGCGCCTGTCCATCAAGTAGAACCCAATTCTCAACTCTCATGAGGCCCACCCGCTAATAACGGGTGGGGTTAAGCACGTGCGTCCGTATTTACCCACACTTCCGGTGCAAAACCTTGTGGATAACGAGGGCACATCATCGGCAGCAAATTCGCCTGATTGGGACATGCTGGCGAAATTTCAACCAGAGGACATATGCGAACCGGCCTCGTTCTTGGAGAACTGCATGTTTATTTGCGTAGGCTTGCTTGCGCTTGCTGTGTGGCTGCTCGTGGGCTGGATCATTTGGGGGTGATATGGAAGACAAATATACAGAACTGAGGGCGGCGCTTATCTGGACGGCCGCCGCATTACAGGCCGCCTGCGATTCAGGTTCAATAACCGAACGAGACAAGTTTTTCGGAGATTCGGGCGCTCGCACAACCCGAGACATTCTCGACATGGCCGACGCCGCACTCGCACAGGAACAGGGAGAAACATGACAACCAAACACACAGGCGGGCCAGCGTTTCCCTCTGTTAATCACCCAGATATACCAGTCAACAATGGCATGACTCTGCGCGATGCAATGGCACTCTTTGTGCGCATGCCCGATGAGTTTGCAGCTAGTTGGGCCGCTGCACTTGTTGGCTCACCGCAGCCGGGTCTAGGTGCTGAAGCCATTGAGCATATTGATTGGTGGGCGCGAGCCGAAGCCGCTTACCGATACCGCATTGCCGACGCCATGCTCAAAGCAAGGGAGGAAAAATGAACATCGAACAAGAACGCGCCGACTTCGAGGCGTTTGCGAGACCGCGCAACTATGACTTGGACGCTGTGATGTTGCTGTCTAAACCGCCGAAGTTTTTGCGCTACGCTAACCCGGCTACGCAGGATGCATTCGAAGCCTACCAAGCAGGCCGAGCCGCCCTGCAATCGCAGGATCGGGAGGATGCCGAGAGGTATCGTTGGTTGCGTGATACGTTACACGGCGCTAAGGCTGGCGGAGGCGTTGAGGTTAATGACGCCCTTCAGGTCTATGAAACACCAGAGCCAGGCGAAGAAGTGCGTGTGTATTGGTATCAGGATACGCCAGTGGGTTTCTATCAAGAGCATGGTACGACGCTTGACGAAGCCATCGACCACGCCCGACGCATTGAGGGGGAAGGGGAATGAGCAGCCTTTCATTCTTTAGACGCCAGCACAGCAATGGCAAGCCCGTTGATAGCTGGATTCTTGCGTCCTACCAACACCCAGACTCAATTACTTGGAGGTGGCACATCGGGTATTCGCGCGTGGCAGGAAAGTCCGGGGTCTATTTCCAGCGAGTGTACCGACGCCAAGGATTTAACTTCCACGCGGGGATAAATCTCCCTTTGCTTGGCGCGCTGTCGATACAGACTCAACCTCACATGTGGAAAAAGGTATGAACACTCACGACAAATACGAACTGCCGGAACACGATTGCCTTTATGAGAGCACGAACGAACAGGGGTATATCGACCTTGAACCAGCGTATCGCAAAAGCACTGTGTTAAGGCTGCTTGAAGCCGACCGCCAACAATCGGATACAAGGACAAGTAGGTCTGTTGAACAACTCAAAGAGGCCCTACTAAGCCGAAACCAGCGATTTGTTGCAACGCATAGCGAAGTCAAGAATCTCATCGAATATTATGAAGCCGACCGCCAGCGCAGGGGTGAGCCGGTGGCGTGGACTACCCCAGATGGGGCGGAGCCAATAAGCGCTGGGCTTAAAGAGGCCCGCCTTGATCTATATGGCAAGCATTACACAGTTCCCCTCTACAAGAGTCCACAACCCGCCGAGCCGGTGAAACGCAAACGCCGATACGCGCAAGGCACGGCGCTGGGGGAGTTTGGCATTATCCCCATGTGCGATCAGGTGAATGACGAGCCGGTGAAGGTGCCGAGCGCCCTACCCGTCACCGAGCAGGAAGAAGAGGAATGGCGACGAATGGAGGCCGGCCGTGACTGAGCGAATACAGGAAATGCTGCGGATCACAGCGGAACAATGGAAACTGCCCCGGCCTTGAGTCGGGGTTTTTGATGGAGAAGAATATGTCAGAGCGAGACTTGATCGACTTACGAGAGGTCGCCCGGATGCTTGGCGGCATGCACCCCGAGCATGTACGCGGTAGACTGCTCAAACGGCCTGATTTCCCCCGCCCTTTCCGTATTTCGGGTCGCGTGATGCTGGATCGGGAAGAAATACGCGAATGGATAGAGCTACAGCGCCAGCCAATTGACGGTCGCACCACGCAAAAGTTACGCGACCACTCGCGTAGAGCCGCATAAATACTACAAAGTCTGGTGCTCGGGGGGGGGCACCAGTTCCTGCGGGCTACCGACTGTCGGTAGCCCGCTTTTTTTGGGCTTTTGGACGACGGTAACTGGCCCAACCGCCTCTACCCCGACGGAAATGGGAAACCACAAGATGCCACCCGCTCTGGCCACAGCCCCTAAGCCATAATCTTGGCCTTGCTCAACACGGAAACTCCGTTGCAAGCACTTCTGAAATGACCTCATGGCCAAAATCCGTTTCGGATCCGGTGTTCTTCTCAAAATGCTTGCGTATCAGTGTGGCGATCTGGTCAATTTCGACGCCCTCGCGCAGACAGAAACGAACATTATGGTAGGCGTCAGCGACTCCGGCCAGATAACCTGAATACAGCATGGCTTGATGAAGCACGGGCGCTTCAGAACCGGTCTTACCAAGAGCATACGCGTTGGAAAGCGTCTTTAGAGTCGTGCTGTCGATGTATTCGGCCTGTGCACTGAGGCAGACGCAACTCAAGCTCATACCGGCAATGACAAGCCTCCATGAGGGGCGAAAAAAACTCGTTATCTGTTGCATTATTGTCTCGCTGTCGGGAGTCAACCCAAATATCAAAAATTCATCACTGCACTGTCTGCACTCTCGTCAGGCACATCGCTTGCGACTGACCCTTGTGTACAAGGAGCGAATCATGACGAGCAAAAAATCTGAAGGCAAAGCGCCACACACCGAAGCCGATTCCAAGCAACAACCCAAGACAGCCCTTGAAGACGGCCGCGAGTTTCCTAGTGAACAAGGCGACGACCTGGATGCCAGATTGAATGAGCCCTACGGACCTGGCCAATACCGCTCTGGCGTGGAAAGTCCGGGCCAACCATCGAAGAAAAATCCAGGTCATACAAATCCGGCTCACAACACACCAGGTCACGAGCGCGGTGATAAGCCTCACCGCGCCAAGGACACAGGTCATCGTGGCGAGCACGCCAGTTACCCAGGCATTCAGGGCGCAGAAACGCGTCGTATGAAAGAGGAATCAAAACCACCCACCGAACCCGCGTCGGAAAAGCACCCCGAAACGATACATCCGAAGAAACGCGAACTAGACTAGAGCTCATGACGAAAATGCGAGCAAAAAGTCCGCTTGGCAAGCAATGAATGGGGTGCCTGTATTCAATCGGTCAGCTCGTATTCGCAAACCCTACATAGGTTGTTTGCGATAGGAGTGCCCAGGACAAGTGCGATCCGGCTGCCGGTTAACACTTTATTCATTTTTATTACGCTTGGTTAAAAAAGCGCAAATCTTATCGGAAAAGAATATGGCTGAACAGCAGAAGCTGTAGCGCGTCTGCAACCAAGGAATATACTTAGATTCCACAACATGATTTGCAAACTGTGAAACCCGCCGATCTGCAAACCCTGGTCACACTCAAGATGCCATTCGGAAAGTACGAAGGTCGGCTGCTTGCCGACCTCCCCGGGCCCTATCTTGCATGGTTTGCACGTAAAGGTTTTCCACCCGGCCAGATCGGGCGGCTACTGGAACTTATGTACGAGATCGACCATAACGATCTGCGAAGTTTGCTTGTTCCCTTGCAAAAAGTCTAAAAGACAATCAGATGGGAAGCTGTCGTTCAAGGGAATCTAGAACCTCATAACAAGCGAGGACTTCAGCTACCGAGGAACGAGCTTCACGGCCTTCACGGATGGCCGCTACGAAGTCCCGGTCTTGCAGCTCGACGCCGTTCATCGACACGTCAACACTGCTGACGTCAACTTTCTCGTTTGCGCCGGTATATAAATCATCATACGAAGCAATATAAGTAGCGCTGTCGCCAATGTAGCGAAAGGTGGTGCCGAGCGGACCTGCGTTGTTGAAGCTCAAAGCCACTGTGCACAACGCCCCTGTACTGCTTTTCAGTTGGATGGATATATCCATGGCAATGCCCAGTTCCGGATGTATGGGGCCTTGCAGGATATGTGACTGCGTGATGGCGCCCCCATCCTGATACAGGAAGAGATCCACCGAATGTGCAGCGTGATGCCAGAGCAGATGGTCCGTCCAGCTTCGGGGCTGACCTAACGCGTTGATATTGCTTCGACGAAAGAAATAGGTTTGCGCGACAAGGTGCTGGAGACAGAATTCGCCCGCATTGATCCGGCGGCGTACGTACTGATGACTCGGGTTGTATCGCCGGGTGTGACCGCACATGGCAACTAAACCTTGTCGTTTTGCTTCATCAACGACTTCCCGGGCTTCGTCCAGACGATCGGCCAGCGGAATCTCGACCTGGACGTGCTTGCCCGCTTTCAGGCACGCCAAGGCCTGCCGCGCATGCATGGGGGTGGGTGTGCATAGAATGACCGCGTCCAGGCCCGGCAGAGCCAGGGTCTGAATCAAATCACCACTGTAGTGTGGCGCTCCAAAACGCATGGCGACGTCACGCGCCCTGTCGACTTCAGAATCCACCACCGACAACAGGTTCACGCCGTCAATCTGGCCCAGGGATTCCAAATGTTTGACACCAAAGGCTCCCGCGCCTGCTACGGCTACATTGATCGGTTTTGTCATGGAACTACTCCTGCATAAGTGGTCTGACGCCGCTCGGGGCACCTGACTATGATAGCGTCGCCCGCCGCGGCAATAAACGACAAAACGGGCCCGATTGGGCCCGTTTTGAACTGCAAGGGGATACTCCCCGTCAACCGGCAAGCAACTTAATTGCCTTCGAGGAAGCTCTTGAGCTTATCGGCACGGCTGGGGTGACGCAGCTTACGCAGCGCCTTGGCCTCGATCTGACGAATACGCTCGCGCGTCACGTCGAACTGCTTGCCAACTTCTTCAAGAGTCTGATCGGTGCTCATCTCGATGCCGAAACGCATGCGCAAAACCTTGGCTTCGCGAGGCGTAAGCGAATCGAGCACTTCTTTGACCACGTCGCGCATCGAGCCGTGCAAGGCCCATTCCGAAGGCGACAGCGTCCCGGTGTCTTCGATGAAGTCGCCCAGGTGGGAATCATCATCGTCGCCAATGGGCGTTTCCATGGAAATGGGCTCTTTGGCGATTTTGAGGATCTTGCGAACCTTGTCTTCCGGCATATCCATCTTCTGCGCCAACGTGGCCGGATCGGGCTCCGCCCCGGTTTCTTGCAGAATCTGGCGATTGATTCGATTCATCTTGTTGATGGTTTCGATCATGTGCACCGGAATACGAATGGTGCGCGCCTGGTCAGCGATCGAGCGGGTAATGGCCTGACGAATCCACCACGTTGCATACGTCGAGAATTTGTAGCCGCGACGATATTCAAACTTGTCGACGGCTTTCATCAGACCGATATTGCCTTCCTGAATAAGATCGAGGAACTGCAGGCCACGGTTGGTGTATTTCTTGGCGATGGAAATCACCAGACGCAGGTTAGCCTCGGTCATTTCGCGCTTGGCCTTGCGAGCCTTGGCTTCACCAGTGGCCATGCGCTTGTTGACGTCTTTAAGGTCTTTAAGCGGCAGGACGACGCTGGCTTGAAGATCAATAAGCTTTTGCTGCAGCTCTTGAACTGCCGGCACATGGCGCTCGAGTGTTTCAGAATACGGATGTCCGGCCGCGACTTCCTGGATAACCCAGTCGAGGTTGGTCTCGTTGCCAGGAAATGCCTTGATGAAGTGCGCTCGGGGCATACCGGCGCGGTCAACACAGATATGCAGCACTTCGCGCTCGAGCTGCCGCACCTGAGCGACCTGTTCGCGCAGGGTATCAGCCAGGCGTTCAACCATTTTGGCCGTAAAGCGGACACCCATGAGCTCGTCCAAAATGGCCTGCTGAGCCTCTTCGTACTCGGGGGTGTTGTACCCCTTGGTCTCGAAAGCCTTGCGCATTTTCTCGAACCAAACGGCAACGTTCTCGAACTTTTTGAGCGCCTTGGTGCGCAAATGTTCGAGCTGCTTGCTGCTCATGCCGCCGGCCGGGCCGTCTTCGTTGTCGTCGTTGCCTACAGCAACGCCTGCGCCTGCGTATTCTTCGCCTTCTTCGTCAACGAGACCGTCAACGACCTCGTCGATTTGGGCATGACCGTCGCGCACACGCTGCACGTACGCCAGGATTTCGTTAACCGTGGTAGGACACGCGGCGATGGCCATGACCATGTGCTTGAGGCCATCTTCGATGCGCTTGGCGATCTCGATTTCGCCTTCGCGTGTCAGAAGCTCGACCGTGCCCATTTCGCGCATGTACATGCGAACCGGGTCGGTTGTCCGGCCAAAATCGGAGTCCACAGTAGTGAGGGCCGCTTCGGCCTCATCTTCGACGTCGTCGTCGTTGGAAGCGACAGGCGCATTGTCGTTCAGCAGTAGCGACTCGGCGTCGGGTGCCTGGTCGTAGACCGAAATACCCATATCGCTGAACGTACTGATAATACCGTCGATGGCTTCCGCATCAACGAGGTCGTCGGGCAAGTGATCGTTGATTTCGCCATACGTGAGGTAGCCACGCTCTTTACCAAGCTTGATCAGGACTTTAAGACGGTTTCGACGTGCTTCCTGTTCTTCAGGTGTCATCTGACTGCGTGCGGGGGTATCTTTATCGCCCTTGCCACGCTTGCCGCCCCGCTTGGGGGTCGGCTTGAAATCTGGAATGACTTCGAGCTCAACGTCGTCGTCGTTGAAATCGACAGAATCATTATTGGCAGCCTTGGCAGGCCGACCAGGTCGGCGACCCGAAGGAACTGCACGGGTTGCCTTGACAGCGGTTTTCGCCGCCGCTTTCTTGGCAGCAGATTTCTTGACAGCGGCCTTCTTGGCGGCAGTCGTTTTTTCCTCAGCCTTCTTAGCCGCAGCCTTCTTGGCAGGTGCTTTTTTGGCGGAGGATTGAGCCGTAGCTTCGGCCTTGGCACCCGCCTCAACCTTTACAGAGGTCTTGGCAGTGCTTTTGGTCGCGGCAGCCGTTTTACGCTTCTTTTCGGCTTGTTCTTCAGCTACCAACGGGTTCTTACCTGTGGCTTTGGTCATAGTCGCTTCCGTAATTGCAAATAGGGCGCGCGGGATAACGGCCCATATTGCATGGCAAAACTACTCTCGCACGTCAGCAAGCCACGCGCTTAAAACCGACCTGTAGCTCGGTGCCCATAGCAATAAAATCCTTGTCTTCATGTGTGCAAGGCAAAAAGGGGCTAACCGGCGTAAGACCGAATCCTAGCGCATTGGCCTCTGGGGCAATGCGAAACTCTTCATTTTACAACACTCAAAGCGCAGAGGCACTATTCAAAAGTGCCAGCCTGCGCGTCAATTTTTGATATCGCTGGCGAGATGCCTCGTCTTTGAGGCCATTTGCGATCAACTCGGACTGCTCGGCCTTGATGGCTTCGAGTTCAATGCGGTGCATCGCGTCGTTCCACTCTGCCAGGGGATCAGGCAGATCTTCCTGATCCAGCAACTCTGTACTTAGACTATTAAGTACCTGCGTCAGTTCCTCAGCCGGGTCTGCCGCCTGCAACAGCGCACCCACGTGTCGGGCACCGCTGGTATGGGCTAACGCAATCAGATCCCGTACAAGTACAAGATGGGGCCCTTGCTCAAGAATTTCAAGCTGCTGGTCACCCAGATGGTCGACGAGTTCGGGATGTGCCAACAATAGCCTCAATAAACGTTTGGCGATGGGCGTCACGGCGCGAGATCGCTGGGGTCGGTTCGAACGCGAGGCTACCCGAGCTTGAGACTCAGGCTCCCAGGGCACGGAAGGTTCATAATCATCCGTGGGGATGTCGTCAAAGTGAGGCGGCTCAACATGCGACGATCCGAATTGGGCTGTCGCTTCTGCCGAATGTTGCGGGCCGATACGTCCATTTGACGTCGTATCAGGTGCCGAATCCAGCATGCTCGCAAGCTCTTCGGGGGTAAGCTTTACCATCTGAGCGAACTCGCGCTCGATCTGCATTCGCAGGGTACCCGGAGGGATTGCTGCCAGCAATGGTTTTGCCTCGTGCACGCAAGCTGCCCTGCCCTCGGCTTCGTTCAGCGCATGGTGCGACGCCAGCTCGTCAAGCATGAAACGCGAAAGCGGATCGGCTTCTGCCAGCGAAGCCCTGAAAGCCTCCGGGCCAAACTCCCGGACATACGAATCTGGATCGTGCTCTTGCGGCAAGAACAGAAATCGAATGGATGCGTCGTCACGTAGCAGTGGCAGACAAACCTGCAACGCTCGCCATGCCGCGCGACGCCCTGCCTTGTCGCCATCGAAACTGAAGACGACCTTGTCGCTCACACGCAGCAGTTTTTGTACGTGTTCCGGCGTAGTCGACGTGCCCAAGGTGGCTACTGCGTTTTCAATACCTTGCTGAGCCAGCCCCACTACATCCATATAGCCTTCCACTACCAGGACACAGCCTTCTGTGCGCACGGCGGACCGAGCTTCCCATAATCCGTAAAGCTCGCGGCCCTTGGAAAATACGGCGGTTTCGGGCGAATTGAGGTATTTGGGCTCTCCCTTGGCAATCAGACGGCCGCCAAAACCGATGATCGAGCCACGCGTGTTTCGAATGGGAAACATGACTCGTTCGCGAAAACGGTCGTAGCGTCGACCGTCCTCGGCCTCGATGACCAAGCCGGATTCCACCAATAGCGGGTCTTCGTAGTTGGGAAAGACCGTCGCCAGGCCACGGCGGTCGTTACCGCTCCAGCCCAAACCAAAACGGGCTGCAATCTGACCGCTCAAGCCTCGCTGTTTAAGGTAGCTTACGGCGGCTGGAGAAGCCTTCAAGGAACGCTGATAAAAGGCATTGGCCGCGTCCAGTATCTGCTGATGCCGCGACACCTCTTCTTTGCGACGCTTGGAGGCGGCGCGTTGAGCCGGGCTGCGATTTTCCTCTGGCACCACCATGCCAACAGACGCAGCAAGGCTGCGCACCGCCTCGGGGAAACTGGCCCCGGTGTGCTCCATCAGAAACGATATGGCACTGCCATGCGCCCCACAACCAAAACAGTGATAGAACTGTTTGGTTGGGCTGACAGTAAATGAGGGGGATTTTTCGTTATGAAATGGACACAGGCCAAGCAAGTTGGCCCCGCCCTTGCGCAACTGCACATAGCGCCCGACGACGTCGACTACATCTACCCGGGCGAGAAGCTCTTGAACAAAAGAGTCTGGTATCAATAGAGGCGCGGGGGCAATTGTTGGCTGCGGATGCGCTTGTAATGACGCTTGACCGCGGCAGCATGCTTGCGCTTGCGCTCGGCGGTGGGCTTTTCATAGAACTCGCGCGAACGCAGTTCGGTCAGCAGGCCGGTTTTTTCAATGGTGCGTTTGAAGCGGCGAAGGGCTGCTTCAAATGGCTCGTTTTCTTTAAGACGAACGGTAGGCATGTATCGATAGGCCTCTTAAAAAAGGTGGGCGGTATTTTGTAAAGCATTAGATTCTACCATATTACTTACCGCTACGCTTTCCTTTGCGCACCCAGGCTTCCAATTGATGCGGGCGCAGGCTGTCGTAATCTTCGAACGGTTGGTGAATCCAGGGATTGGTGGGTAGTTTTTCGACGTAGTAGTCCGGAGTGGCCTTGGAGTGGCCTTTCCACCACAGCACCGCGCTCCGCATCTCAGTGATAGCTGGAAACTGCTCGCGAAGATGCTCACCGACACGAATGAACGTCAGGCCTGTATCCACCATGTCGTCCACCAGCAGAACACGCCCATCGAGCGTGCCCCGAGTAATGGTGATGAACTGAGCGATATCCAGCGTGCCTTGTTGGGTACCCGCCGCTTCGCGGTAGCTGCTGGTGGCCAGGATACCCAGGGGTACGTCATAAATGCGGGACAGTACATCGCCGACCCGTACGCCACCGCGCGCCAGACAGATGATCTTGTCGAACTGCCAGCCGGACTCATGGATGATCAGGGCTAGACGATCTATCTGCGCATGATAATCATCCCAACTGACCCACAGATCACGATCGGTACTGGGCGGCTGGTTCATGGTGGACTCCCTGGATTTGCTTGCAAGTAAGGAGCGTAATGATACCCCCCGCCGAGGGTCGTTGCAAAACTTCAGTTCCCGAAGGGATGACGCAGTACGATCGTTTCGAGGCGATCCGGACCGGTTGACACCATGTCGATAGGCACATCGCAAACCTCGGCGATACGCTGCAGATAATTGCGCGCGTTAACCGGCAACGCGTCGTATTCCGTGATACCCACGGTGGACTCCTTCCAGCCGGGCATTTCCTCGAGCACGGGTTCAGCCTGGGCCGTGGCGTGCGCGCCATTGGGCAGCACATCCAGGAACTCGCCCTTGTAGCGGTAACCAACACCGATCTTGATCGTTTCCACGCCATCAAGAACGTCGAGCTTTGTCACGCAAAGTCCTGAAATGCCATTGATCATGACAGCGCGCTTCATGGCGGCGCCATCGAACCAACCGCAACGCCGCGGACGACCCGTGACCGATCCAAACTCTTTCCCCACAGTAGCCAGCCGAGCCCCGGTATCGTCAAGCAGTTCGGTAGGAAATGGCCCTGAGCCCACACGCGTGGTGTAAGCCTTGGCAATGCCCAACACGTAATTGAGGCTTTGGGGCCCCACTCCCGCGCCGGCTGCAGCAGCACCGGCGACGCAATTGCTGCTGGTCACAAACGGATAAGTGCCATGATCGATATCCAGCAACGAGCCTTGCGCGCCTTCAAACAGTAGTTTGTGACCCGCCTTCTGAGCGATGTGCAGATTATTGGAAACGTCGGCTACCATCGGCTGGATCTGGCCCGCAAACTCCATGGCCTGATCGCGCACCTGCTCGGCCGAAACTGCCTCGGCGCCCAAATATTGAGTCAGTACAAAGTTGTGATAATCAAGCGCTTCGTTGAGCTTTTCTTCGAAAATCTCAGGGTCGTAAAGATCTTGGACACGGAGCGCACGTCGTGCGACCTTGTCCTCGTATGCAGGGCCGATACCGCGTCCGGTTGTGCCGATCTTGCCTTCGCCTTTGCGCAGCTCTCGGGCTTGATCCAAAGCCACGTGATAGGGAAGGATCAGTGGGCAGGCAGGCGATATCTGCAGGCGTGAGCGAACATCCAGACCGGCCTGCTCGAGCTCAGCGATCTCCTTCAGCAAGGCCTCAGGCGACAGAACAACGCCGTTGCCAATGTAGCAGGTAAGCCCCGGATGCATGATTCCCGAGGGAATGAGTCGCAAGATAGTCTTCTGACCATTGATCCACAGGGTGTGGCCGGCATTGTGGCCACCTTGAAAACGCACTACGCCCTGGGCCGATTCTGCCAGCCAGTCGACGATCTTGCCTTTGCCTTCATCACCCCATTGGGTGCCTATCACGACGATGTTCTTGCTCATAACGTTTCGATGTATGGCCCGCCAAGGGCCCTAATTAATTGAACCGCGAGCCGGCGGGCGGCCGCACGAAGATAAAAAAATCAGTTTATAGCCTTGACCTGCCATTTCCCATCAATTTGGACAAGCTCCCGATCAACCGTGAACTCATCCAGATCGTGGGCTTGTCCCGGCAGGGACTGCACCACAATTTCACCCGACGCACGAAGTTCACGCAGGGCCTCCATCAAAGATGGATCGGTGCCCCAGGGTGCGCGAATTGCCTTGGCAATCGGGGCCGGAGGAAGGCCGGACGACAGCTTGCGCAAGTCCATACTGAATCCGGTTGCCGGACGTTCGCGCCCGAATACGCGGCCGATGCCATCGTAGCGGCCACCCTTGACCAGCGCGTCGTGCCAACCTTGCGCGTAAATTGAAAATATGACACCCGAGTGGTATCCATAACCACTTCCGGCATCCGCCAGATCAATGGAGAACTCATGGTCGGGCATAGCCTTGATCAGCGTATCAAGGTCGGCCAGTGCCCGCCGGATTCGTGGCAAATCGGGCAGCATCGACTGAGCTTTATCCAGAACGCCCGCATCACCATAAAGAGAAGGCAAGGTCAAAAGTGCATCCAGCGTATCGGGGCGCACATCGGGCACTCGGACAGCGAGTTCTTGAATGCCGGGCACGTCCTTCGTGCTTAGCAGTTCAATGACCTCGTCAGCGACCGGTGCCAAGGCAAGGTCTGAATCGATAAGGCTATGAACGATGCCTTGGTGATTAAGATCGAGACGTGCGCCCTGTACACCCGCCCTGCGAACACTTTCAAGGGCAAGCTGGATGATTTCGATATCGGCCTCAACGCCTGCGTGGCCGAACAGCTCTGCGCCTATTTGCAGCAATTCGCGATCTGACAGCAACCCCGCCGGACGCGCATGTAGTACCGATCCGCAATAGCACAGCCGAGTCACACCCTCGCGGTTTAGCAGGTGAGCGTCAACACGGGCGATTTGCGGCGTGATATCGGCACGTAAGCCTAAAGTGCGGCCCGACAGCTGATCCACCAACTTGCAGGTGCGCAAGGCCAGATCGCTTCCCTTGTCGGACAACAGCGAATCCAGGTACTCGACTAACGGCGGCGCTACTAACTCGAATCCATAGGCGCGATACAGGTCCAGAAGCTCTCGACGCAGTTCTTCGATGCGGCGCGCTTCGGCCGGAAGTACGTCTGCCAGACTTTCTGGCAACAACCAGGTGGAAATCATGCGGGTCGGTATTAAAGCGGTTGGGTTGGGTCCAAACAAAAAGCGACTGGGGGGCGTAAGCCCGCCGAGTCGCTTGCGGAGTATTTCAACTTACGGCGTATTGTACCGTGATGTGCCGCCATTCCCAAATTAAGAGAGAAATCGCCCCCACCACGCAGGCTCCGCCGCAACCTTCAGACCTACGGTAAAGCCGGTTTGCCGCCTTGACTGTTATCCCAATAGCGGAAGAAATGTGAGTCAGGACTGATCACAAGTAGGTCGTCTTTATTAGAGAAAGCTGAACGATAGCCTTCGAGACTCTTGTAAAAGCTGTAGAAGTCCGGGTTCTTGCTATGGGCCTCGGCGTAAATCGAAGTAGCTTCTGCATCGCCCTTACCACGGATGTCCTGGGCTTCCGCATAAGCGGATGCCAAGAGCTCTTGGCGTTGGCGGTCTGCCTGGGCGCGAATCCGCTCGCTGTCGGCTGCACCTGAAGCACGCAGGCGATTCGCTTCTTCCTTACGCTCAGCTTCCATACGCCGATAAACGGATTCGGAAATTTCAGGAGCGAAATCGATGCGTCGCAGACGGACATCGACCACCTCAACACCCAGCGGGCGAGCGCGGTTATCCACCGTGTTCAACATTTCTTTCATGATGTCGCCCCGCTGGCTCGACACCACCTCTTTGACCGTGCGAACGTTGACCGATGCATTGAGGGCGTCGCGAATTTGAGCGCTAAGACGCTCTTCGGCAGCGCGGGTGTTGGCACCAAAGGTCACGTAGAACTGGCGCGGATCCACGATTCGCCATTTGACGAAAGAGTCGATAAGCAAGTTCTTCTTTTCGGCCGTCTGGATACGTTCCGGGTCTTTGCTTTCGATCGTCTGCAGACGTTTATCCAGGAACACCACGTTCTGGAACGGAGGCGGCAGCTTGAAATAAAGGCCGGGCTTGGTGATGGTTTCACGCACTTCACCCAAAGCAAAGACCAGCGCCGAGTCGCGCTCACGCACGACAAACACGCATGAAGACAAAACGGCCACAATAATGAGAAGGCCAATCAGGTATGGAAAAAAGCGTTGCATGAGGGCCTCCGGTTAGCGCGAATATGGATTGGCAAGCGCGCCCGAGGCGCTACTGCCGTACGGAGTGTTTCGCGTCTGTGTCGAAGACGAACCCTGAGCGGCCGCCCCGGAGGCAGCAGCCGAGGTTGGGGTATCGGATCCGGATTCAGCAGGCGGCGCAGGTACACGCGCGGCCTGGCCCGCGATCTTGTCTAAAGGCAGGTAAAGCATGTTGTTGTCATTATTGGTATCGACCATAACCTTGGCCGAACTCTTGAGAATGTCCTGCATGGTGCTCAGATACATCCGCTCGCGTGTGATGTCGGGCGCCTTGGTGTACTCGGCCTCGATGCTGCTAAAGCGCGAAGAATCACCCTGGGCATCACCAACCACCTGGGCGCGATAACCTTCAGCCTCTTGCAGCATACGTGCGACTTGACCCTGAGCCTCGGGAAGTACCCGGCTGGCGTAGGCGTTGCCTTCGTTGATCAGACGCTCACGATCCTGGCCGGCCTTGACGGCGTCGTCGAACGCGGCCTGCACTTGCTCGGGAGGCTGAACGTTCTGAATGGCGACCGTGCTGATCTGAATACCTGTTTGATAGCGGTCGAGGATTTCCTGCGCAAAACGTTGCACGCGGGCGGCAATCTCGGTACGGCCCGAGTACAGGACGGAATCCATGGGCTGCTGGCCCACTACCTCGCGCATGGCGGTTTCGACCGCCTGCCGAACGGATTCATCGGGCTGGCTTGTCTTGAACAGGTAATCGGGTGCCCCTTCGGGATTGAGTCGGTACTGAACCACAAACTGCACATCCACAATGTTTTCATCGGTGGTGAGCATCAGGGATTCGCTTAGAACCTTGTTTCGGGCATTACCTCGAAAACCGACCTCAAACGTACGCAGTTGCGAGATATTGACGGTCTGGGAATCTTCGATTGGGTATGGCAGGCGCCACTGCAAGCCAGGAGTGAGGGTTTTGGTATAGGCGCCGAATCGGGTAACAACCGCTACTTGCCCTTCCTGGACGATGGTGAAGCCACTGGCCAGCCAGAGCGCCACCAGCACGACAAGAATTACACCAACGGTTTTAGGAGAACCCTTGGGTAATGAAGGGCCGGCACCACTGCCGCCGCCCCCGTTGCCCATACCGCCGCGACGCGGTTTGCGGCCAAACATGGCACCCAGGCGATTATTGAAATCGCGCCAGACTTCATCGAGATCCGGCGGACCACCGCCCTGGTTGGGCCTACGGGGAGGCTCAGAATCGTTACCGCTGCCGCCACGGCCCCAGCCCGGGTCATTCAGATTGAAGATTTTCGATATTGAACGCATTGCTTCTCGTTGTCTGGCCAGCCTCTACGATTGCCCCACGCAAAGCGTCCAGGCCGGCACGCTTCAGGGCGCTTACAAATACTCGGGCAATGGTACCATGTTCATCGCGCTCCACTCGGGGTTCATAGCCCGTTTCATCAATTTTGTTATAGACCAAAATCGTTGGAATTTCGTCGGCGTGGATATCGGCCAACACCTTGCGCACTTCAGCAATTTGTTCTTCACGTTGATGGCTGGAAGCATCCACCACGTGAAGCAGCAAGTCAGCATGAACCGTCTCTTCGAGGGTCGCGCGAAACGCCGCAATCAGCGTGGGCGGAAGGTCACGTATGAAGCCAACTGTATCCGAAAGGACGACCTGGCCCGTACCTTCGATCCACAACTTGCGGGTAGTTGTGTCGAGCGTGGCAAAAAGCTGATCGGCGGCATAGGCGTCAGCGCGAGTCAGAGCATTGAAAAGTGTGGATTTACCCGCGTTGGTGTAACCAACCAGAGACACTGATAAGGTGCTGCTTCGGGCTCGTGCCCGCCGCTGAGTAAGGCGCTGCCGCTGAACACGATCCAGCCGTTCCTTCAGAAGCTTGACCTTGGCGCCAATCATCCGGCGGTCCATTTCCAGCTGAGATTCACCCGGACCGCGCATGCCGATACCACCCTGTTGCCGCTCCAAGTGAGTCCACAAGCGAGTCAGTCGGGTCGAAAGATGCTGCAACTGAGCCAGCTCAACCTGCAATTTTCCTTCGTGACTCTTGGCCCGCAAGGCAAAAATATCCAGGATCAGAGACACCCGGTCGACAACCCGGCGCTTGAGCACGCGCTCGAGGTTTCGCTGTTGAGCCGGGCTGAGTGCCTGATCGAACAGAATGATGTCGGCCTGCCCAGTGTCTGCCATCAGGAGGGCTTCCTCGACCTTGCCCTTGCCTATGAAATGCGCGGCGTCCGGTCGTGCCCGGCGGGCCACGACGGTTCCGACGATCTGCGCGCCCGCCCCTTCAGCCAACATGGCGAATTCTTCGGCATGTGCTTGGTAATCAGGTTCGCCCAGATCGACGCTCACTATCAGAGTCTTCATTCACTGCCTAAAAATGAAACCCGCCGGCGCATGGCACTCGGCGGGCTTTTCGAGCTTGCAATGGCCTCGGACAAATCAGGCTGCAGATTGGTCATCCGACTGAAAATTCACCGGGCGCGCGGGCACGACAGTGGAAATTGCGTGTTTGTAGACCATTTGAGTGACTGTGTTACGCAGCAGAACGACGTACTGGTCGAAAGATTCGATCTGCCCCTGCAGTTTAATTCCGTTGACTAGGTAGATGGATACGGGCACGTGATCCTTACGAAGAGCGTTCAGGAATGGATCTTGTAGTGTTTGCCCTTTATTGCTCATTGGCTTAACTCCAATTGTGTTGTTATATGAATGATGCTCAAAGAGATACTTTACAGGGTTTTCCCGCAATGCGCCATGAGACGATGACGCTTTAGTGTATATTTTTGCGCACCTTTTTTACTGTACGTTGCCCAGAATATCCGCCAACGCCGCGCACAAACGACGGCAATCAGAATCGGTGCCGATCGTGATCCGCAGGTACTGTTCGATGCGCGGTAATTTGAAGTGACGAACCAGTATATGCTTTTCGCGTAGCGACGACGCCAGCTTGGTGGCATCGACGATACGATGCCGGGCAAACACAAAATTGGCAGCACTGGGCAACACGTCGAAACCCATGCTTTGCAGATCCAGCGAGAGCTGGTCACGGGACTTGATGATTGCGTTGCGGGTTTGGTCAAAGTAGGCCGTATCCTTGATCGCAGCCAGCGCCCCTGCCTGGGCCAGCATGTCCAGCGGGTAGGAATTGAAGCTGTCCTTGACCCGGCGCAGTCCTTCGACCAATTCCACGGATCCCATGGCAAATCCGACTCGCAGGCCGGCAAGCGAGCGCGATTTCGAAAACGTGTGAACAACCAGCAGGTTGTCGTGCTGATCCAGCAATGTTACCGCCGACTTCGCGCCGAAATCGACATATGCCTCGTCGACCACAACAACGGTATCCGGATTGGCGGCGGCAATTCGCGAGATTTCGTCCAACGTCAGCGCAATGCCGGTCGGGGCATTGGGGTTGGCGAAAATAATCCCGGCAGCACGCCGGGCCCTTTCGTCCGTGTAATCCGCTATCGACAAAGAAAAATCATCGGCTAGCGGGACGGTTTCGTACGGGACGTGGTACAGCCTGCAATAAGTGGGATAAAAGCTGTAAGTGATGTCGGGCATCAACACGGACCGACCGTCTCGCAGGAACAATCCATGAAAGATGTGCGCCAGCACTTCATCTGAACCGTTTCCCACAAATACCTGATCGACGCCAACTTGGTAACATGCCGCGATTTCCGTCCGCAACGCAAGTGCCTCTGGATCAGGGTACAGACGCAAGCGGTCGTCGAGTATTGCCTTCATGGCCTTGATGGCCGATGGCGATGGTCCGTACGGGTTCTCGTTGGTATTGAGCTTGAGCAGGTCAACGACCTTAGGCTGCTCACCCGGCACATACGGGACGAGATCAGCGACGTGATCGCTCCAGAAACGACTCACTTGGACTCCTGGATATAGGGATTGCGGGATGCCTTGAACTCAATACGCAAGGGAGTCCCCTCAAGCTTGAATGCTTCCCGGAATCGTGCTTCGAGATAGCGTCGGTAAGAATCCGGAATGGCATCAAGGGCACTGCCGTGCACAATGATGCGCGGAGGGTTTTGTCCACCTTGGTGGGCATAACGCATCTTGGGACGATAAATGTGCTTGCGCGGAGGGGGCTGCTGTTCCACGGCCGCGAGAAGCTCGCGCGTCAGACGAGGCGTGGAAAGCTTGGCGAACGCCGCCGCATGCGCCGCGTTAACCGAACGCAACAGCGCATTGACCCCCTGCCCGTTCATTGCAGAAATCGTATGCATCTTGGCAAACGACAGGAAGCGCAGTTTACGGTCGAACTCCCGGCGGATCTGATCACGACGCTCGTTGTCCAGTCCATCCCACTTGTTGATGGCGACGACCAATGCTCGACCTGTTTCAAGCACAAACCCGGCGATGTGCGCATCCTGGTCGGAGATTTCAGTTGTCGCATCCAGCATCAGCACGACGACGTTGCTCGCTTCAACGGCCTGCAGGGTCTTTATGACCGAGAACTTTTCGATAGCTTCGAAGACCTTGCCCCGCTTGCGCAGCCCGGCTGTGTCGATCAGGGTGTACGACTTGTTTCCGCGGGTAAATTCAATTTCGATGGCGTCACGTGTGGTGCCCGGCATATCAAAGGCAATGACACGCTCTTCACCCAACAAGGTGTTGATGAGCGTCGACTTACCGACGTTGGGTCGACCGACAATGGCAAGCTTGATGCGGTGGGCCGATTCATCAGTCTGAGCCTCGTCCTCGCCTTCGGCTTCAGCCGCCAGGTCGATGTCTTCTGGCCATGCCTCGTCGTCAATATCGAATGTTTCGTCGTCGTCCTCAACGGGTGCATCAAGGTGAGAAAGGGCAAGCTCGATTAGATCGACAACGCCATCACCATGTGACGCCGAAATGGCGTGTGGCTCGCCCAATCCCAGTTCGTGAAACTCGGCCGTTACGCCCGAGTGGCGCATGCCTTCCGCCTTATTGACTGCCAAAACCACCTTCTGCCCCGACTTTCTGAGCAAGCTGGCGATTTCATGGTCGTGGGCGTTGACGCCCGCCCTGGCATCAACCAGGAAAATGACCACATCAGCTTCGGCTATTGCTTGCCGCGTCTGCCGGGCCATCTCCCGCAGGATGCCGTCCTTGGCAACGGGCTCGAATCCGCCGGTATCGACAACCAGGAACGGCCGGTTCCCCATCCGTCCCTCGCCGTAGTGGCGGTCACGGGTGAGGCCCGAAAAGTCGGCGACCAGCGCCGCCCTGGACCGCGTCAGGCGATTGAACAACGTTGACTTTCCAACGTTGGCACGCCCCACCAGGGCAACAACCGGCTTGAAAGAAGTAGAGTTCAATTCACACCAACCAAAACCAGATTGCCGTTGCCCGTCTGCACGAGCACACCGCGATCACTGCCGACGAGCGGCGATACCACCGCTCCACCGCCGACCTGAACGCGGCCCAACAGCCGTCCGTCAGAGCGGGAAAGAAAATGTACATAACCCTGGTAGTCCCCCACTGCGACGGCCTGAGGAACGACCGCGGGACCCGATAAGCGGCGATTGCGCAGACCATCTTGCTTCCAGACTTCTTGCCCGTCAGCCAAGTCATAGGCGTACACCACGTCGCGCTGATTGACGGCGTAGACATGCTGAGGGTCGGTGGTTATGCCGGTCGTGCTTGAAAAGGGTTGTTCCCAAAGGGGCCGTCCCCCCTGGGTGATATCGAAGCACACAATATGGCCTTGGTAGGCCACGCCGCACATCAGAGGGCCCTGAATCTGTGGGGAGCCGACGATATCGCTGATACGTTCAAGGTCGGTTGCCCCACGCGATACAGTGACAGTGCCTTCCCATTGCACCGCCCCACTGCTCGCGTCTATCGCAATAAGGCGGCCATTGGGCAGACCGGAAATCAACATATCTTCGATGATCACCATCTGCATATTGGTCTTGAGGGCTAACGCCGGCCCAGGTCGCTGCACGTTCCACAAGGCTTCCCCAGTTCGGGCGTCGAAGGCTTGAATGCGATAGTCGCTGCTGCGAACAGCGACGATTCCCGCACCGACGGCCGGAGGAATATCGACCTGACTGGACGCACGAGCCTGCCATATCTCTTGCCCTTGCTCGTCAAAAGCGATGACGGATCCGTCGCGCGCGGCCACAGCCGTCACGCGACCGTCAGAACCCACCCCTGCAGATAAGTCCTTGCCGGCGTCGGCGCGCCACTGTATGGCTCCCGTCGACAAGCCGACCTTTACGACCGAACCGTTTGGAGCCGCAGCATAGACGGCATCACCCACCACTTGAGGAGCAAAACCGCTGCCTCCATCTCGCCCTACAGAGACATTCCAGGCAATGTTGGCGGAGACTCCGGCGGGGTACTCAGTCAGGGGGACAGGCTCATAACGCGGGTTGCTCGGCGAAAACATCGAGCAGCCCACGAGAACAGCCGCCGTGAGGCCTGCAGTTGATAACGTCAGAACGCGACGGAAGAAGTTAGCTTGCATGGATCAGGCTCCACCATTTGCATCGATTTTTAGTTGTATGACCTGCACCAGAGGGTCGTCCCCGAGTTGGGTCACCGCCGTCTGCCAGGCCTGCACCGCTTCGTCCTTCTTATTCTGTGCCGCCAGGATATCGCCCCGGCGGTCTGCAAACAGGCCCTCAAACGCCGGCGGGGCCGCATCTATCTGTGCCAGGGCTTCGTCGTACTTCTGCTGCTCAAGCAAGATGCCCGCAAGGCGCAGGCGGGCCAGTGGCACCAATGCGGGATCATCGCCTTTGGCTATCAGCCAATCGAGTTGCTGGCGCGCGCCGTCGAGGTCACCCTTGGCCTTGAGTGCTGCGGCGGCGATCAGCACACCACGCGATGTGTAACCTGAATCGGGGAAATCCTTGCGCAGGGTTTCGCTGGCCGCTTTGATACGTGGCAGGGAATCCTCCGACTGCTGCACGGCTGCGTTCTCGAGTGCCTCGAAATAGCCCATGGCTTGCGAAGCCTGATGCCCCTGGTACCACTGCCAGGCACGCACACCGGCGAAAATGAGCACCGCTCCGACGAACACGATCACAATCAGTGTTCCGTAACGGTCCCACCAAGCCCGTAGAGCGTCTAGTTTCTCCTGTTCTTCTAAATCGTATGCCATGCTTTAGACCTTTTGTTTCAGTTCTTCTATGAGGCGATCCATCGGGATGACCTCTTGTTGTGCTTGTGTGTCGTCGGTTTGACGCAGCCACTTCACGCTGGCCTGCCGGTTCTTCAGTTCGTCTTCACCCAGAATGACGGCAACCTGTGCCCCACTCGCGTCAGCGCGCTTGAATTGCGATTTGAAGCTTGCCGAGCCGGGATGAACAATAACCTTAAATCCGTCATCGCGCAGTGATTCTGCAAGTTTAGCCGCCTCGCGTTGTGCTTCGTCGGACTGGTGCACCATATAGATCTGGCACTCGGGGGGTGCCTGGAACGGCGTGGACTGCTCCCACAGATCGAGAAGGCGCTCCATGCCGATGGCAAAGCCCACAGCCGGCGCGGATTTTCCGCCCAGCAGTTCGATGAGCCCGTCGTACCGCCCGCCTCCACAGACGGTTCCCTGCGCACCAAGCCTGTCGGTGACCCACTCGAAGACCGTCAAGTTGTAATAATCGAGGCCACGAACCAGACGCGGATTCAGTTGGTACGGAATTCCGGCGTCGTCCAGGCGTTTGCGTACACCGTCAAAATGAGCCAGCGACTGCTCGCCCAAAAAATCAAACAGGCGCGGAGCACTGTTGGCCATATCCTGCATTGCCGGATTTTTGGTGTCGAGCACCCGCAAGGGATTCGAGTGCATGCGCCGACGCGCTTCGTCGTCGAGGACGTCGATGTGCTTTTCCAGATGCTTCACCAGAGCTTCGCGATGCGCCTTGCGTTCATCTGCCTGACCAAGCGAGTTCAGCTCCAGCCGGATGTCGTTCAAGCCCAGCAGCTTCCAAAGCCGAGAGAGCATGATGATCATTTCGGCATCAATGTCGGGGCCGGCCATGCCAAGCGCTTCAACGTCTATCTGGTGAAATTGCCGGTATCGACCTCGCTGCGGCTTTTCGTGCCGGAACACTGGACCAAGCGCGTACACACGTTGGGGACGATCGTAAAGCAAATTGTGTTCAATCGTGGCGCGTACCATGCCCGCCGTGAACTCAGGACGCATGGTCAGGTGTTCGCCGTTCAATGCATCCGTAAACGAATACATCTCTTTTTCGACGATGTCTGTCACCTCCCCTATGCCACGTGCAAACAGCCGTGTATGTTCAAGAACCGGCGTGCGCATATTACGGTATCCATACGCGGCCAGCCACTTGCGGACGATGTCCTCGAGGTGCTCCCACTGGGCGCTGCTATCGGGTAGGGTGTCCTTCATGCCAGTGACGGCATGGACTTTTTTGAACGACTGCGACATAAATGCTTTTTTGGAAACTGTTAGGGTCGTTGTGCGCGCGGCACCCCGTAGCGCCGCTCGACATAATTCTCGACGATGGCCTGGAACTCGATTGCAATGTGATCACCCTTGAGCGTCACCGTGCGCTCACCGTCGATGTACACAGGCGCCGATGGAATTTCACCTGTCCCAGGCAAACTGATACCGATATCAGCGTGCCGGCTTTCGCCCGGCCCGTTCACGACGCAGCCCATCACGGCCACGTTCATGGCCTCGACGCCGGGATATCGAGTTCTCCACACCGGCATCTGCTGGCGCAGATACGACTGAATGCTGTCGGCAAGCTCTTGAAAGACGGTACTGCTGGTTCGCCCACAACCGGGACACGCTACCACCATGGGAGTAAAGGCACGAAGCCCCATGGTCTGGAGAATTTCCTGTGCGACCACGACTTCTCGAGTACGGTCACCACCAGGTTCGGGGGTGAGAGAAATACGTATGGTGTCGCCGATGCCCTCTTGCAGCAGCACGCTAAGTGCCGCGGTTGAGGCAACGATTCCCTTGCTTCCCATACCGGCTTCGGTCAGGCCAAGATGCAGTGGATAGTCGCAACGCGAGGAAAGGTCGCGGTACACGGCAATCAGGTCTTGCACGTGACTGACTTTGCACGAAAGCACAATGGCGTCGCGTGGCAAGCCAAGCTCTTCCGCCCGCATGGCATTGCTTATTGCCGACACAACCAGCGCTTCTCGCATGACAGCCTGCGCTGTCCAGGGTCGTTCGCGCTTGGCGTTCTCATCCATCATACGTGCCAGCAACTCGTGATCCAGGCTACCCCAGTTGACACCTATACGCACCGGCTTGGCGTTGCGGGCGGCGATATCTATCATTTGCGCGAAATTGTCATCGCGCTTCTTGCCCCCACCCATATTGCCGGGATTGATCCGGTACTTGGATAAGGCTTGAGCACACTCGGGAAACTGACTAAGCAGTTTGTGACCGTTGTAATGAAAATCGCCGACCAAGGGCACCGATATCCCCATGCGGTCAAGCTGTTCCCGGATAGCGGGTACTTCGCGGGCGGCTTCCGGTGTGTTGACTGTGATGCGCACCAGTTCGGAACCGGCCATGGCCAATTCCTTGACCTGAATCGCAGTGGCCACGGCATCGGCAGTGTCCGTGTTGGTCATCGACTGGACCACCACCGGTGAATCGCCACCGACATGCACGACGTTGTCGGCCCAGCTCACGCTCACACGTCGCGTTGGGCGACGTGAAGCAGGCCCTACCGAGGCGGGAGAGCCAGTCTCTAAACTATAAATGGATGAATCTGTCATTACCTAAGTGCTTTCAGCCAATCAAATATCAGCCAGGATTCGGGCACCCAGCCCCGGTCGATCGCGTAAACACCGGCAATAACGACCACAGCAACTATTACCAGCAACCAGCCCCAAGACCGGGAGCTGCTTTCAGAATGTAAGGGCAGATCGGTTTCGCTGAGCCTGGCCCGCTGTACAGGCATTGCAACCGGTGCGGCAGCCTGAACACCAACCTGGTTCTCGAGCATGGTCAACAAGGCCTGGGTATCGGCCTCGAGAAAGCGGGCGTAATTCTTGACGAAGCCGCGCAGAAGCATACCTTGCGGCAGTTCGTCCCAGCGCTCGTTCTCGAGCGCATCAAGTTGACGGACCGAATATTTAAGGCGCCCAGAGGCGTCCGAAAGACTGATACCTCGGGCATTGCGCATCTGACGCAGCGAGGCACCCAGGCCTTTGGCCTCGTCGGGCTCGGCCAGGGGTTCGGAATTGGAACTGACAGCTCGAAGCAGCGGTTTATTCATTCGCGTTCCTCTATGATGGCTATGGTCGCACGATTAGGCAGCCGCTCATGGATACGTGTGCGGTCCTGGACGTCGCCGGCGAGCTGCCCGCAAGCAGCTGCGATGTCATCGCCACGGGTTTTGCGTACAGTCGTGACGACACCGCCGTCCATGAGGCGTTGCGCAAACAGTCGCACGCGAGCCGCAGGAGAGCGCTTCAGCCCCGACTGCGGAAAAGGGTTGAACGGAATCAAATTAAACTTGCATCGGACACGTTTTGCAATAGTAATTAATTCCGCAGCATGCTCGTCAGTATCGTTGACGCCATCGAGCATGATGTACTCGAAGGTGATGAAATCGCGCGGTGCATGTTCCAGATAACGATTGCACGCATCGAGCAATTCAGACAGCGGGTGCTTTCGATTGAGAGGAACCAGCTTGTCGCGCAGCGCGTCGTTGGGCGCGTGCAAAGAGACTGCCAAGGCCACCGGACAATCCCGGGCCAGCCGGTCGATCATGGGGACCACACCCGACGTTGACACCGTGACCCGGCGCCGGGACAAGCCGTAAGCATTGTCGTCGAGCATGAGCCGCAGAGCTCCCAGGACCTGATCATAGTTGAGCAGGGGTTCACCCATACCCATCATGACCACATTACTGATCACACGCTGAGGTTGAATGGCAGGGGAACCATCTGGACGGGAAATTCGGGCGCTGTCCAAGTCGGCCTCGAGCACACGCTTGGCATACCAGAGCTGTCCGATGATTTCGGCCGTAGTGAGGTTACGGTTGAAGCCCTGGTAGCCCGTGGAACAGAAAGGACAAGCCACTGTGCAGCCGGCCTGACTGGAGATACACAACGTGCCCCGGTCATCTTCGGGAATGAACACGGTCTCGACAGCGTTGTTGCCGCCGACGTCAAATAGCCACTTGCGCGTTCCGTCAGAGGACCTTTGTTCGGTCTGAACGCCGGGCGCTGCCACGACGCAGTTCTGACCGAGCTGCTGACGAAAATCGCGGGCCAGATCGGTCATGTCTTCGAACGAGTCAGCGCCGCGCTGATGGATCCAGCGCTGCAGCTGCTTGGCACGAAAAGGCTTGCAGCCCCACCGCGCGACCAGATCGCTCAGTTCGGGGCTGCCTAGGCCAAGGAGATTTACAAGTTCGGTTTGGGACATGGACAACAAGCCGGCCCGCGTTTGCGGAGCCAAGTATCAACGGCTGTAAATATTGCTTTCGGGGAAGAAGTAAGCGATCTCGACAGCGGCGGTTTCAGGAGCATCAGAACCGTGAACGGCATTCGCATCGATGCTGTCAGCAAAGTCGGCGCGGATCGTACCGGGCTCAGCCTTCTTGGGATCGGTGGCGCCCATCAGGTCGCGATTCTTCTGAATGGCGTTTTCACCTTCGAGCACTTGAACGAATACTGGACCCGAAATCATGAAGTCGACCAGATCCTTGAAAAAAGGACGCTCTTTGTGAACAGCGTAAAAACCCTCGGCCTCGGCGCGCGACAATTGCTGCAGGCGAGCGGCCACAACCTTGAGGCCGGCCTGTTCAAAACGGGCGACGATTTGTCCAATGACGTTTTTTGCGACGGCATCGGGCTTGATAATGGAAAGAGTACGTTCAATAGCCATAAAATATCCGAGGTGTGAAAAAGGAGATTTCGAGCCGTGAGCCCGGACGAGTATGCTTGCGCATAATGGTCCGATCCTTTGACCGGAAACCATAAGGTTGAAGAAACGGTAAATGCAAGACAAAACAACGACTTCGGCGCTGTTTTTGCTAACCGTTCATTTTAACATGCCCATGATCTCCCACTCCATCATAAAATGATGGATTACCTGTCCGCCGCAGACACACCGCCGGCCGACGACGCACACGCCCTGTAAGCGTGCCTGCCGAACACCCCTCAAGACGGCGCCCGATTACCGGCGCCGACACTTTTTGACGCTTTATTCGCCATGACTTCAAACTCTGCAGCAGACACATCGGCCCAGCTTTCCAAGAGCTTCGAGCCCCAAGAAATCGAATCGCGCTGGTATTCGTACTGGGAAGCCCGCAACTACTTCAAGGGCGGTCGCCATGTGGAGCCTGCCGAAGGTCGGCAAAGTGTCCCCTATGCCGTACAGTTTCCCCCTCCGAATGTCACCGGAACGCTTCATATGGGGCATGCCTTCAACCAAACCGTAATGGACGGGCTGGTTCGCTACCATCGCATGAAGGGCGACGACACTGTTTTCATACCTGGCACCGACCATGCCGGCATTGCGACTCAGATCGTAGTCGAACGCCAGCTCGACGCTCAGAACATCTCTCGCCACGACCTTGGCCGCGAAAAATTCGTTAAAAAGGTCTGGGAGTGGAAGGAAAAATCCGGCAGCACTATCACCGAACAGTTCCGGCGACTGGGTTCTTCGGCAGACTGGGAACGCGAGTACTTCACCATGGACGACAACCTGTCGCGCGGTGTTGTCGAAACCTTTGTGCGCCTATACGAGCAAGGGCTCATCTATCGAGGCAAGCGCCTTGTCAACTGGGATCCGGTTCTTGGCACCGCCGTGTCAGACCTCGAAGTAGTCAGCGAGGAAGAAGATGGCTCCATGTGGGAAATTCGCTACCCGCTATGTGAACCCGCACAGGGGCTTTCGCACCTGGTGGTAGCCACCACACGTCCAGAGACAATGCTGGGCGACGTCGCCGTCATGGTGCACCCCGAAGATGAACGTTATGCCCACCTGATCGGCAAGCGCGTAAAGCTGCCCCTATGTAACCGCGACATCCCGATCATTGCCGACGATTACGTCGATCGGGAATTTGGTACCGGTGTGGTGAAGGTAACGCCAGCTCATGACTTCAACGACTACGCGGTGGGTCAACGGCACGAGCTAGAGCAAATCAGCATTCTGACGCTTGACGCCCGCATCAATGAAAACGCCCCCAAAAAATACCAGGGACTCGACCGCTTCGAGGCGCGCAAGCAGATTGTGGCCGACCTTGAATCCGAGGGTCTGTTGCAGGCCGTCAAGCCTCACAAGCTGATGGTACCGCGTGGCGACCGTACCAATACGGTGATCGAGCCCATGCTGACCGACCAGTGGTTTGTCGCCATGAGCAAGCCGGCTCCGGAAGGCACCTTGCATCCGGGCAAAAGCATAACTGAGGTGGCTCTGGAAGTCGTCGCCGACGGACGAGTGCGCTTTTTCCCCGAGAATTGGGCGACCACTTACAACCAGTGGCTCGAAAAAATACAAGACTGGTGTATTTCGCGGCAACTTTGGTGGGGTCATCAGATTCCTGCCTGGTACACCCCGGACGGCCGCATTTTCGTCGCCCGCACCGAAGAAGAAGCCACACGGCAAGCGCGCGAAGCCGGCGTCTCGGATCCGCTCGTACGTGACCCCGATGTTCTGGACACTTGGTTCTCGTCTGCCTTGGTGCCCTTTACCGATCTGGGGTGGCCACAAGAGACACCCGACCTCCAGCGTTACCTGCCTTCCAGCGTTCTGGTCACGGGTTTTGACATCATCTTCTTCTGGGTTGCCCGGATGGTCATGATGAGCATGCACCTTACTGGAAAGGTGCCGTTTCGCGACGTCTACGTACACGGACTCATCTGCGATCTCGAAGGTAAAAAGATGAGTAAGTCCAAGGGCAACACCATCGACCCGGTTGACCTGATCGACGGGATCAGTATTGACGAGCTGGTGGCCAAGCGCACGACAGGTCTGATGAATCCCCGGCAGGCTGCCAGCATCGAAAAGCGCACCCGCAAGGATTACCCCCAGGGCTTCCCCGCGTATGGCACCGATGCCTTGCGGTTCACCATGGCGGCATACGCCACCTTGGGACGCAACATCAATTTCGATCTCAAGCGTTGCGAGGGTTACCGAAACTTCTGCAATAAGCTCTGGAATGCCACTCGGTTCGTACTTATGAATACCGAGGGCCATGACCTGCGAGGCGACACCGCCCAAGAGCTGTCTTTTGCCGATCGCTGGATCGTCAGCCAGCTTCAGCGCCTGGAGGCCGAGATCGAGCGGGGCTTCAACGAGTACCGCTTCGACTACATCGCAAACGCCCTCTACCATTTTGTATGGGACGAATACTGCGACTGGTACCTTGAACTTGCCAAGGTTCAGATTCAGCAAGGTAACGAGGCCGCACAACTGGGCACCCGGCGAACCCTCATCCGCGTCCTCGAGACCGTACTGAGGCTTGCTCATCCCATCATGCCCTTCATCACTGAAGAGCTATGGCAAAAAGTGTCTGTCGTCGCAGGAAAACGGCAGGAAGATGTGGAAACCAGCATCTGTGTCCAATCCTACCCCGTTTCGGACACTACACGAATCGACGAAAAAGCCGAGGCCCAAGTGGCTGAGCTCAAGGCGCAGGTAGAGGCCGTGCGGGCCTTGCGCGGCGAAATGAATCTTTCACCTGCGCAACGGGTTCCACTGATCGCCCTGGGCGACGCGAGCACATTGGCAGCAAACAGCCCCTATTTGGCGGCGCTGGGCAAGCTCGAAAACGTAGAAATCGTCTCGGATCTGCCCGACCTCGGTGCCCCCGTCCAGGTGGTCGGAACCACCCAGCTAATGCTTCATGTCGAGATCGATGTGGAAGCGGAGCGCGCGCGCCTGGGTAAGGAAATCGAGCGCCTCGAGAATGAAATCTCCAAGGCTCAGGGCAAGCTTTCGAACGAAAGCTTTGTGCAGCGAGCGCCCGCACACGTTGTCGAGCAGGAGAAAGCCCGCGTAGAGCAATTCAGTCAGACATTGCAGAAGGTGCGAGAACAACTGCAGCGACTGGCGTAAGCCCGTGCTCATTCCGCCCGGATGACATCTGGGCGGGAAGCGCGCGTTCTAATTCTTTGGCAACGACGCCAGAAAAGCCTCGTCGGATTTGCTAAGACGCCCTGCCTGACGGGCTGTCTCTATCAAATCCGGCCGGCGGGCCATGGTAAGCGCCAAAGATTGTCTGCGCCGCCATAAAGCGATGTTGGCGTGGTGCCCGGAAAGCAGTTCGGGAGGCACCGCTTGGCCCTGATACACCTCTGGCCTGGTAAAGTGCGGGCTGTCCAGCAATCCGGTTAGCGTATCGTGAAACGAGTCTTGCAACGCGGATTCACTGTCGTTGAGGACACCGGGCAACAGTCGTACAACGCTGTCCATCACCGCCAAGGCCGGGATCTCTCCCCCCGAAAGCACGAAGTCTCCCAAAGAGACCTCGTGCGTCACGCAACGATCAATAAAACGTTGATCAACACCTTCGTAACGCCCGCATATCAAAATCACGCCTGGCCCCTCCGCGAGTTCCTGAGCCATCGACTGATCGAAGCGACGCCCAGTGGGGCTCATGAGCCAGACTTGAGCATTCTGGTCGGAACGTTCGGCACGCGCGGCATTGACGGCGTCTTCGAGCGGCTGCGCCATCATGACCATACCTGGCCCGCCACCGTATGGGCGGTCATCTACCGTACGATGCACATCCTGCGTGAAATCACGCGGATTCCACACCTTCAGTTGCCACAAGCCTTGCGCGTGCGCACGACCGGTGACTCCATAATTGGAGACGGCATCAAAAATATCGGGAAACAGAGAGACGACATCGAAGCGCATGGCAGTTAGAAATCTACCGGCCAATCGCTATCCAGCCGTTTTCCGGCAATATCGACGGTGTGCACATGTGCATGCACAAACGGAACCAAGGTTTCGATGTATCGACCCTTCTGGTTCTGTAGCAGAGTCAAGGTGCCGTCGGCCTGGGACTTACCGCGCGCAACGTGCAGTACCGCATGAACGCCGTTATCGGAAACATTGACGACCTCTCCGATGAGCGCAGGGCTGCCATCGGAATCCTGCCCATATAAAAGGCAGCCGATGAGGTCGACCCAATAATACTCATCCGGGTCTTCGGGCGGAAATTCTGCGCGCGAGACCCAGACGGTATACCCCTTCAAGGCTTCGGCAGTATTGCGATCCGGAGCAAGATCAAGGTTCGCCACCACTGTCGACGAGTGCGTGCGTGACGCCAGCACCTTGGCCTTTTGGGGAGGCGCAAAAGCGCCCGCCCCGCCAACCAGCGGGACGGGCGCCTTCAACCACCAATCTGAAGTCTGCAAAAGGACTTCGGCCTGAGACGAGTGCGGCTGGATCTTGATCCAGCCACGCACTCCATACGCCGAGACAATACGCCCAAGTTCGATAAGATCCTGAGGAGGATCTTCGGAGTGCGCGCCGGTCATGCCGACATTGCCATGATCAGGCCGCAAGCCTATCAGGCAGCTGCCTTAGCGGAGTATTCTTTGACCAAACGCGATACGGCCGGGGACATCTGGGCACCGTTGCCCGTCCAGTACTCGACTCGATCCAGTGCCAAGCGCAAGTTTTCCTGCCCTTCGCTGGCTACCGGGTTGTAAAAACCCAGACGCTCGATAAAACGGCCATCGCGACGATCGCGCGAATCGGCTGCTACAACATTGTAAAACGGACGCTTCTTCGAGCCACCACGGGCTAAACGAATCACCACCATAGGTAATCCTTTGAAAATGATGTGAAAAACAATAGATTCTAGCATCTTTACGGTCTGCTAAGCAAACTAAAGACGCAAAATCTCTCAAGGTTGTACTCTAGCCGCGCAACTGCATGAGACGTAAGCAGCTTGCCGACGACGTCTAGCGACGCGACAAATAATGAATTGTCGTTTCGCCACTTTCTATTTGAGCTTGCAAGCCGTTGCCAGTTTGCTTGGAAAACGCCTGAAAATCGCGAATGGCATTGGGATCGGTAGTGATGACTCGAAGCACCTGACCGCTCTCAAGCTGCGCCAAGGCCTTCTTGGCCCGTAATATCGGCAACGGACATTTAAGGCCGGAGGCATCGACCTCGAGGTCGAATTGCGGATGTGATTTGGTGTCTGCCATGTTCACCCCTCAAGTCGGGACAACACCCAATCGTGTACCTGAGCGATGGCGCCGGGCAACGCGGCGGCGTCGGAACCACCACCCATTGCCATATCAGGGCGCCCACCGCCCTTTCCGCCAACCTTTCCGGCTACCATGCCTACCAGTTCGCCGGCCTTGACCTTGCCCGTCAGGTCAGAGGTAACGCCCGCGACCAAGCTGATTTTGCCTTCGGCTTCGGTAGCCAGCAATACCACCGCCGACTTGAGTTTGTCTTTCAATTGATCAGCCATGCCGCGAAGGGCTTTCGGATCGGCCCCATCGATATTTGCCACAAGCAGTTGCGAATCACCCGGCAGCGCGACGGCCTGCGCTGCCAGATCCTTGCCAGCCGAGGCGGCTAGTTTGCTCTTGGCCTGATCGAGGTCTCGTTCAAGCGACTTGAGCTGCGACTGCAATTGCTGAATCCTGTCAGAAAGATCTGCAGGCTGCGTCTTGAGCAGAGACGCGGCATGATTGAGGGTAGCCTGAGTGTCCTGAACCCAGTTCAGGGCATTGACACCGGTCACGGCCTCGATGCGGCGCACACCTGCTGCCACGCCTCCCTCGGAGACAATCTTGAACAAGCCGATGTCTCCCGTACGAGCCACGTGGGTGCCCCCACATAACTCTCGGGAAGAGCCGATATCCAGCACGCGCACGACGTCGCCGTATTTCTCGCCAAATAATGCGACTGCACCACCCTCAACCGCCTCGTCATACGACATGTGATTGGCCTGAACCTCGTGGTTCTGGAGAATCTCGTCATTGACGATACGCTCTATCTCTTTGATCTGATCTGAGGTAACCGGAGCGTCGTGAGCAAAGTCGAAACGCGTCTTGTCGGCATCTACCAGAGACCCGCGCTGCTGAACATGCGCGCCCAATACTTGACGCAAGGCCTTGTGCATCAAGTGGGTGGCCGAGTGATTGCGTACCGTGCGAGCGCGGCGATCGGCATCAACCGAAGCCTGAACGGTCTGCCCGACGTGCAGACTTCCGGACGCCAAAGTGCCATGGTGTCCAAATACATTCGCCTGAACCTTTTGCGTGTCCAAAACCTCGAATCGGGCCTCCCCCGCCTGGAGCACACCTGCATCGCCCACCTGGCCACCAGACTCGGCATAAAACGGGGTAGCGTCCAGAACAATGATGGCTTCTGCACCGGCGTCGACACGATCGACCGACGTTCCGTCCACATAGATGGCAGTAATGGTGCCCTGCCCCTGGAGGTGTTCGTACCCTTCGAAGCGAGTGTCCACACCTTGATAGCTCAGGCCCTCGGCCGCCTTGAACTTGCCCGCTGCCCGGGCCTGCTCGCGCTGGCGCGACATGGCGATGTCGAAACCGGCCAGATCCACCTCGACATTTCGTTCGCGACATATGTCGGCGGTGAGGTCCACCGGGAACCCATAGGTGTCATAGAGGGTGAACAGTGTCTGGCCATCCAGCTGGCTGCCCTCCTGAAGGCCGGCCAGCGCAGACTCAAGAATCTTCATGCCGTTCTCGAGCGTTTCGCTGAAGCGCTCTTCTTCTTGACGCAGCACTTGTTCCACGCGGGCCTGATTGACAGCCAGCTCGGGATAAGCATCGCCCATTTGTTCGACCAGATCTTTGACCAAACGATGGAAGAAGGGTTTTGTCTGGCCCAGCTTGTGGCCATGACGTAAGGCCCGGCGCACGATGCGCCGCAGGACGTAACCACGGCCTTCGTTGCTGGGAATGACGCCGTCGACGACCAGAAAACCGCAGGCGCGGATATGGTCGGCAATCACCTTCAGCGAATTGTTGCCAAGATCGGTAGCACGAGTTTCACGCGCAGCGGCCGCGATAAGAGCCTGAAACAGATCAATTTCGTAGTTGGAATGCACGTGCTGCATCACCGCAGCTATGCGTTCCAGACCCATACCAGTGTCGACGCAAGGCTTGGGCAGAGGCAACATATTGCCCGCAGCGTCGCGCTCGAACTGCATGAACACCAGATTCCAGATCTCGATATAGCGATCTCCATCCTCTTCGGGCGATCCGGGCGGCCCGCCCCAAATCTGAGGGCCGTGATCGTAGAAAATCTCGGAACAGGGGCCGCAAGGGCCGGTGTCGGCCATCTGCCAAAAATTGTCAGAGGCATAGCGACCGCCTTTGTTATCGCCGATCCGGATAATACGTTCGGCAGGCACCTTGATTTCTTTCAGCCAGATATCGTAGGCCTCGTCATCCTCTTGGTATACCGTGATCCACAGCTTGTCGGCGGGCAGGCCATACACTTGCGTGAGGAGTTCCCACGAATAGGCAATGGCCTCGCGCTTGAAATAGTCTCCGAAACTGAAGTTGCCAAGCATCTCGAAAAAGGTATGGTGCCTGGCGGTATAACCCACGTTCTCAAGATCGTTGTGCTTGCCTCCCGCGCGAACGCAGCGCTGCGAGCTGACTGCCCGTTGATACGGGCGGGTCTCTTTGCCTGTGAAAACATCCTTGAACTGAACCATACCTGCGTTAGTAAATAGCAGGGTCGGATCGTTGGCGGGAATCAACGACGACGACGTTACAACCGTGTGGCCTTTCGACTCAAAAAAAGACAGGAATTTCTGACGGATCTCGGTGGTTTTCATCGGGGCACAACGCGCAGAATAAAGAGGTAACCAATGATTATAGAGGTTGTTGCGCGTAAAGTGCCTACGGCGCGTCAGGCCTTGGCGGCACCCATTGTTTCGAACAATCCCACCAGCTGCGCCGCGACCGATACGGCGATGACGCCGGGTACCTTGCTGGAGGTCTCGACAATTCCAATAGGACAGGTAATTTGGTCAACAAGCGCCTCGGGAAATTTCCGCAACAGGCGGGACCTGAATTTGGCCGCTTTGGTTTTTGATCCGATCAACCCGAGATAGGAAAATGACTTATGTCGTAAGACCTGCTCGATTATTGCAAGATCGAGCGCATGGCTGTGCGTTAGGACCAGCCAATACGCATCATCTGGAAAATCCAATACTTCGTCGGCACCGCCGCTCACGCACCGGACGTTATCAGGAAGGTCGGACGGCCATTCATCCTCGCGGGGGTCGAGCCATGCCACTCTGACCGGAAGTTCAGCCAGAACCCTTACCAACGCCTTGCCAACATGACCCGCTCCACACACGATCACCCACGGCGCACCACCCGGCGTGATGTCTACAAGTTCTCCGCTGGATTCCTTCCAGCTGGCATCCGGCTGGTTAACCGCCTTGGCGTCCAAGGCTTCCAGCGTAATGTCGCGGGCATTGGAAACTGGCTTGTTCGTGCACGGGGAGCGACTTTCAGAAGGATTGCGGAGTCGGCGAGTTCGGCGCACGCTGACGCCGGAATCGAGCAAGGATCGGTACGTTTCGCACCAGTCAACATCGTCATGATCAAGCTTTTCGAAGGCTAGCCAAACTGCACCTCCACAACACTGCCCAAGGCTGGGTCCCAAGGCGTAGTGGCGCACTTGCGCAATGGGCGAAGCAGTATCTGCCAACATGGCGCGAGCCGTTTCTATGGCTTGCAGCTCAAGGTGCCCCCCACCTATGGTGGCGTGAGAGCCTTGATCGTCTACCCACATTCGCGTTCCCGCATCGCGAGGCGTCGATCCAAGTGAACGTATGACAGTAATAAGCACCATGGAGCCCCCGCCACCAAGACAGCGCAAAGCGGCGTCTACCCAGCGTCCGTGAACGCGCTGGGCCGAAGGGGCCAACATCTGGTTCATTGCTCAGCCCCACCCTCAGGTTCCGTAGCCAAGACAATGGCTTCTGCCGTGTCGGCAGGCGTCGCGGCGGAACCTGACGCAAAGCGGTCTGGCGACACGCGGTCGAGGACCTGCAGTACTTGCTCAGCTGTTGCCGGCGCATTCAAGGGAATATCGACTTCGTTACCCGCGACAGATGAGATAGCGTCGCGAATGGCCAGGAACACCGAGATGGCCAGCGGCAAGGGAGGCTCACCCATCGCCTTGGACTGATAGATGTTGTTTTCGCTGTTTCCGTTCTCGAAGAACTGAACATTGAGTTGCTCGGGACAGTCTGAAATCGAAGGAATCTTATACGTGGATGGCGCATGGGTTTTGAGCGCTCCGGCGTCGTCCCACCAGAGCTCCTCGGTAGTAAGCCAACCCATTCCTTGAATAAACCCGCCTTCGATCTGACCCAGGTCCACCGCAGGGTTGATCGGACGGCCGGCATCATAAAGGATATCTGCGCGAACCAGCTTGCTCTCACCCGTCAGCGTATCCACAACAACCTCCGAGCAGGCAGCGGCATACACAAAGTAGTAAAAGGGGCGGCCGGTAAGGGTCTGGAAGTCGTAGTGAATCTTGGGAGTCTTGTAGAAACCCGACGACCACAACGATACGCGCGCCATGTAGGCCTTCTGAACGAAATCGCGGAAGCTCATGACCCGTTCACCGCAAAACACCTGGCCGTCGCGGAACCGCACTTCTTCGGCATCGCATCCGAATTGATCTGAGGCATAGGCCACCAACGCAGCCTTGATCTTGCGACAAGCATCTTGAGCTGCCTTGCCATTCAAGTCGGTTCCTGTTGATGCCGCGGTGGCTGAAGTGTTGGCAACCTTGGAGGTATCAGTGCCCGACGCCCTGACCTGGCTGACATCGACCCCGAACTCTTCGGCGACCACCTGCGCGACCTTCGTGTTGAGACCCTGGCCCATCTCCGTGCCACCGTGGTTAACCAAGATGGAGCCATCGGTATACACATGAACGAGTGCACCCGCCTGGTTCAAGTGCGTGGCAGTAAACGAAATACCGAACTTAACGGGGACGAGCGAGAGGCCTTTCTTCAGCACTTTGCTTGTGGTATTGAACTGGCGGATCTCTTCGCGACGACGACGGTACTCACTGCTTTGTTCGAGCTGATCGACCAGTTCGTGAATGACGTTATCCTCGATCACCATTTCATAAGGTGTCACGTTGCGTTCGTCGCGCCCGTAGAAATTGCGTTTGCGTACGTCGAGTGCGTCGATGCCCAATCGGCGGGCAATATCATCCAGCACGTATTCGATACACAGGATGCCTTGCGGGCCGCCAAACCCGCGGAAGGCCGTATTGGACTGTGTATTGGTCTTCACCCGCAAGGAATGGATGTCGAAGGTGGGCAGGTAATAGGCGTTGTCGCTATGGAACACCTGGCGATCGGCTACCGCGCCCGAGAGGTCGGCCGAGTAGCCACAACGCAAGCGCTGCTGAAACGCCACGGCGGTAATCACCCCTTGATCATCGTAGGCAACATCGTAATCGGCCGAAAAATCGTGACGCTTGCCCGTGATCAAGAAATCGTCGTCCCGATCACAGCGTAACTTGACCGGCTTGCCCGTGCGCCATGCCAGCAAGGCGGCCGACACGGCGAACGGCCAGGACTGACTTTCCTTGCCCCCAAAGCCGCCCCCCATGCGACGGCACTGCACTCGGACGGTGTGAAATGGCTGTCCGAGCATGTGCGCGATCATGCTTTGCATTTCGGAGGGGTGTTGCGTCGAGCTTAGTACCAGCATCTCGCCGTCTTCGCCGGGCTGCGCATAGGCGATTTGTCCTTCAAGGTAAAACTGTTCTTGCCCACCGCAATACAGATAGCCTTGGTGGCGATGGGGACTACGTTCAAGTTCGCCCGGAACATCGCCGCGCGAAATGCGTACCGGTGGCAAAACATATGATTCAAGCCCTGCGCCCTCATCTGCCGTCAAGACGGGCTTAAGATCTTCATACTCAACCTTTGCCAGAAGTGCAGCACGGCGTGCGGCTTCGTGTGAGGTCGCCGCCACTGCGAACAGGGGCTGCCCCAAATACTGCACCACCCCATCGGCGAAAACTGGCTCATCATGCAGGAAAGGTCCGACGTATTTTTCGCCGGGTACATCATCCAGGCAGACAACCGCTACCACACCCGGTGCGGCACGCACCTCGGAAAGGTCCATAGAAACAATCTTGGCATAGGCACGTTGGGACAACCCCAAGGCCGCGTGCAGAGTCCCGTGTTGCTCGGGGAGGTCGTCGGTATATTGCGCCTGCCCCGTTACATGCAGTCGTGCACTTTCATGGGCTAGCGATTGCCCCACGGTTTGATATGTTTTGGTGTTCATGACGTCTCCTATGGGACGGTAGGCCGTCGATAGAGGGCTATCGACGCCATTCGACAGAACTAGACAGCGATTCGAACGTCCGCCTGACCGATGCTTTCGAGATAGAAGCGATACAACAAATTGCGTGCGGACTTGCGGCGATAGTCGTCCGACGCCCGCATGTCGGTCATTGGCTTGTAGTCATCGTCGAGTGCCTGCATGGCCGCAATCACATTTGCTTCGGTCCATTCCTGTCCGAGCAGAGCCTGTTCAGCGCGATGTGCACGCCTGGAAGTTGCTGCCATGCCTCCGTGAGCGATTCGTACGGAGGCGACCTTGTCGCCGTCCAGCTTGATGGCGTAGGCACTGCATACTGCCGAAATATCCTGATCGACGCGCTTCGAAAGCTTATAGCTGGCTACCATGCATTCGGGATCGCGCAACGGCACTTTCACACACTCGACAAGTTCGCCGGGTTCACGATCTTGCTTGCGGTAATCGAGATACAGGTCTTCAAGCGGTAGCTCGCGGCGACGCGAGCCCTTGCGCAAAACCACGGTAGAACCCACTGCTATGAGCAACGGCGCGGTATCCCCAATGGGCGACCCGTTGGCCAAGTTACCCACCAGAGTCCCCGAGTTGCGAATTGGAGTCGACGCAAAGCGCTTCCAGAGCTCGCGGACTTCGGGGTACTGCTCGGTAATGGCTTCGTATCCGGCGTTCAGCGATACGACCGCACCGATGTGTAGATATCCATCGCGCGACTCGATATAGTCGAGTTCCCGGACATCACCCAAATAAATGACGACAGGCAGATCTTTTAGTTGTTTTGTGACCCACAGCCCAACGTCGGTACCACCGGCAAGCACGACAGCGTCGGGGTAGCGATGGAAGAGATCCGCCAGTTCGTCGGCCGTCGTTGGCGCGTAGTAGGCCCTGCCAAGGCTTTCGAAGGCTAGCATACCCTCAGACTTTTCCCGCAAGTCCTGCAGTTGCATTCGCAGCTGTTCACGATCAAGCGAAGCCGGGTCATACTCGCCCATATTGCAGGCTGCATCGATGATCGGCCGGTACCCGGTACAACGGCACAGGTTTCCGGACAGCGCGTCCAACACTTCTTCGCGCATCGGACGCAACCTGCCGTTCTGGTACATGGTGTACATGGACATGATGAAGCCAGGCGTACAAAAGCCACACTGGGACCCGTGATAATCGACCATGGCCTGCTGAACCGGGTGCAACGTGCCGTTTTGCTCCAGCGCCTCGACAGTCCAGACGGCCCTGCCATCGAGGGTGGGCAAAAATCGAATACAGGCATTGACCGCCTGAAAATGGATCTGACCATCTGGCCTGAGCATGGCTTCGGTAATGGTGCAGGCGCCGCAGTCGCCTTCACCACAGCCTTCCTTGGTGCCGGTTAATTTGCGCGCTTCACGCAAATACTGCAGAACTGTTTGCGTTGGCGAACCAGGAGTGACTTCGCAAAGCTCGCCGTTAAGATAAAAGCGAATGACACGTCGAACGTTCATGTTGTCTCCGTAGCCGGCGGGACACCTGGTGCTGCCGGCCCATTCTTATATTTTTTATGTTCGTCCCCATAGGGACACTATAAACCTAAGACCTTAGACTTCGAAATTGCCTAAACCAACACAACTTGTCATCTGAAATATTGGCTGTCGGCACTAAGGCCCTGATAGCGGTATGTCTTCGCTGCCCGCTTTTAAACTACCATCCACAATACGCACCTGTCGTAGCACGCACTCGTCACAATTAGAGGCCGTGCCGATACGATCGATGACGATGAAATCGCCCATACGGCCAAGCGACATCAAGGGGTGATGCCAGGTGCCTAGATGGTAATTGACCCCTTGCACACCCTCGACATAAAAGGCGCGGATCGCGGATTCATCAGGAAGGTCGTCGGACCCATTTGGTGCCACAACGGCAATAAACGGGGTGCCGTTAACGGGTATCCATGCCTGACTTCCGAGCGGATGTCGTTCGAGCATCTTGATGGAGAGCGGGAACTCAAACGCATCTCCCCTTGCCATGCTGATTCCACCCTGACCATCGGCGCCAGTCACTTGCACGCGACCTTGATCGTGGTAGCGGCGCGTGGTTCCCCCGTTAATGGGGAACCAGTCGCGGTTAGCAATCTCGATGACATCGCCAAATGGAGCGAACGACTCCTTGGTCAGGCGTTCGAGCTTAAGAATAGACATTCGGACTCCACAAAATCCAACACTACCCGCTTACCGAGCGAGCCGACCCCAGATGCGCACGCGACTGATCCCACCGTCGGGGAACATATTGACCCTTACATGCGTGACCGGCCCGAGCGGCTTGATCTGGTCGCCCGTGTAATAGTGCTGTTTATGCATCTCGGTCTTCTGTTCACCCAATAATTCGGGCCAGAACATGGCCTGAGTCGTGATCGACTGGTCGGTACCCTGCTCGACACGAGCCGCCTGGATGGACACCTTATCGGGGTAATTTCCCTTGAAATGCGCGGTGTCGACTTCGATCTTCTCAACAATTGCCGCATGACCCAGTTCGATTACACACCAATCAAAGCCTGGGTCCCGCCTGCGCCGCGTTTCCCATCCGTCTCCCATATTGACACCACGTCCCGGCATGATCAGACGGAAGGGGGTTCCAAAGTGAGCGTCGCTGTAACTGACGATGCGACCGCCCGATGCCAGCGCCGATACCTCATACAGCGCATCAGGGTCTTTGGAATGCCAGTCACAGAGTGGTTGGCCGAATACGCGGAAACGGGCCACCCCACCATCGGGATAAATATGCAGGCGTACGTGAGTCCACGGACGATCGTCTTGAATGGGCAGGAAATGATGCGAGCCACCTGACAAGGACGTGGCCGGAAGAATGTCGGTCCAGATAGTTTCATCTGTAGGATCGGACTCGTCAGCGCAGTAGCACCCCTGGATAGAAGCCGCGGGCGGGAAGTTGCCGGTGAAATGGCTGGTGTCGATGTCGAAGCCGCGGATGACGCCCGGAAGACCGAGCCTGACTACCGCATGGTCGTGGCCCCCATTGCGCCGACGTTGCGTCTCCCAGCCATCCACCCACTTTCCGTGGTCGTCGAATTTTCCAACGATGAAAATTGATTCGGACGATTGCAACATGCGCTCGGCGGCGCCAAAGAACTCATCCGAACACGACACGACGCGCGCACCGAAGTCGGCAGAAGCCAGATTGGCATGGCGAACCGCGAACTGAGGCGGTTCGGCGACAGGTGGTGCGTTAATGACGGTCCCGACGGGCAAATTGGGTGCAGCCATAAAAAGTCACTCCAGAAAAATAAGCACGTTCAACCTTTGGACGTGCTGATGAGGTCGTCGAGCCGAAAACGCCCGATCTTGTATATTTGTTCGAGGCATTCGGTGGTTTCCTCGGCTGGTGTCAAGGCCAAGCGACGTCGAAACTGTTCGATAACGCTGAGCCGGTCGTGGCCACGAACCGCCAAAACAAAGGGGAACCCGAATTTTTCCCGGTACGCTTGATTCAGCGCGGTCAGTTCGCTGTATTCCTCGGGCGTGCACTGGTCAAGGCCGGCTCCGCGCTGTTCGGAGTTGGATTCGGGTGTGAGCTCGCCACGAATCGCAGCTTTGCCCGCGAGCTCTGGGTGCGCACGAATGAGGGCCATCTGAGCCTCATGCCCCGCATCGACAATGCGGTCAACCATGGCCTGGTGCAGATCATCCACCCCCTGAAAAGGCCGCAAGCCCGCCACCTGCTCGGCGACCCATGGCGAATGTTCAAAAATGCCCCCAAGCACGCTGACGAACTGGTCTTCGGGCATGGTGTTAAGTTGATCAAGCGTTACACGGTTGCTCATGTTGTTCCCTCGGCCATCTTGGCCTGATACGGATGTCGTTCGATCCAATGACGAGCGATGTCAATGCGGCGACATATCCATACCCGCTCGTGACTTTGAACGTAGTCCAGAAAGCGCTGCAGGGATGCGAAGCGCCCCGGCCGACCGATGAGTCGACAGTGCAATCCGATGGACATCATCTTTGGACTGGTTTCACCTTCGGCATACAGCACATCAAACGCATCTTTCAGATAGGTAAAGAAATGATCTCCGGTATTGAAGCCCTGGGGCGTCGCAAAGCGCATGTCATTGCAATCGAGCGTGTAGGGAACGATCAGGTGTGGTTTGGTCGAGCCGTCGGATGTGTCGATCGTTGTCCAAAATGGCAGGTCGTCTCCGTAATAATCGGAGTCGTAAAGGAAACAACCTTGCTCGACCACGAGTCGCCGCGTATTGGGGCTGTCTCGACCGGTGTACCAGCCAAGAGGTGCTACACCCGTGACGCTCTTGATCGTCTCGAGGCAACGTTGCATGTGATCTCTTTCGATATCCGCCGGCACCGATTGATAATGAATCCAGCGATATCCATGCGCTGCGATTTCATGGCCCATCTCCACCATCGCCCTGGCTACGTTCGGATTACGCTCGAGCGCCATGCCAATTCCGAAGATGGTCAGTGGAAGCTTGCGTCGCTCGAATTCGTTAAGAATGCGCCACACTCCAGCTCGAGAACCGTATTCGTAGATTGACTCCATCGAAAGATGACGGTCGGGGTATTCGGCGGCGCCGACGATCTCGGAAAGAAACTGCTCGGAACCGTCGTCGCCATGCAAGACGCAGCGCTCGCCTCCCTCTTCGTAATTCAGTACGAACTGGACCGCCACGCGTGATTGGCCCGGCCAGTCGGCAAATGGCGGCTTCCGTCCATAACCGATCAGATCGCGAGGATAGATGTCGTTCATGGATGCTCCTTGAGCTTGACGCTGAAGGCAGTCCACGGATCAACGCGACCGGGCTGCGCTTCCAGCATTCGTTCTTCACAATCACTTAAATGATGTGACATCGCCTGCCGCGCTCCTTCGCGATCAGCTGTTTCGAGCAGATCGAGAATTTGTTCGTGCTCGGCATACGAGCAGGTACTGCCCGCGGGGGTGTCGCGATAGGCAATGATGAGTGTCGTTCTGGAACACAAGCTATGCATGAGCTCGGTCAGCAAATCGTTGCCCGCGAGCTGTGCCAGCTTCACATGAAACGCATTCGACAACCGAAGCCAGCTGATGCGGTCTCCGTGCTCAAACGCCTGCCGCTCATTCCGCACCATATCCCGCAAGGGTTGGAGTCGTAGCGACAGATCGGGCAAGGCGATGAGCTTGTCGATCAGCAGACATTCAATATCACGTCGCAATTCAAAAACATCACGCATTTCGGCCTGACTGGGGCGCCATACGAAGGCGCCTCGATTAGGCATCAGCACCACAAGCTTGTCGTGTGACAACTGAGCCAAAGCCGCCCGAACCGTTGCACGGGAACACGAGAAGATGTCGCACAGGGCGGATTCAGTCAGCTTGGCGCCCGGCAGCAAACGACGATCCATGACTGCATCGAAAATTTCGGCATGTACGCGGTCAACCTCGCTGCCGCCGCGAGCTCCTTCCAACAGGGAGGACGCGCGAGGCGCTGCAATGTCGCTACCGGGTTCGGCATGGTGGTCCAAACAAAACATAAAGGCTCCGCATAAAGCGAAAATCGGCACAGCTACTTATGGAAACCTGCCCAGCAACCGGAGCTCCTGTATCCGTGTGTGGGCAAACCGCTATTGACAATTATTGGTAGGTAAAACAGAATCGTCAACATAAATTGTTAACAATCCATAGAGACCTCGGGTTTCTACCCATAAGAATCAGAGTCGTATCACGGCCCAACCGGAGACAACATGGGAAAGCTTTCCACGCACGTACTCGACACCATGCATGGCAAACCTGCCGCGGGGGTCCAGCTTGATCTTTACCGTGCTCAGGGATCTGATCGAGTACTTGTCAAACAAACGCAAACCAATGCCGACGGTCGTTGCGATGAGCCCCTACTGCAGGGCAATGAGCTCGAGCCCGGCCGATACGAACTGGTATTTCACGTAGGTTCGTACTTCGCTTCCAAAGGTGTCGCCCTACCCGACCCCGCATTCCTGGACCAGGTCACCATCAATTTTGGCGTGGCTGACGCGGATCAAAACTACCACGTGCCTCTCGTAGTCACCCCATGGTCCTACTCCACCTACCGCGGAAGCTGACTACTCATCCGCACGGCGCTCGCCTCTTCATTCGTTGCTCGGCACAAGGAAACTAGATACATGGAAGCGTACCTTTTGGAATTCGGCAATCTGCTGCTGCGTTGGTTGCACGTTGTTGCAGCCATCGCCTGGATCGGCGAGTCAATTTATTTCGTCATGCTCGACAACAGTCTGCGCCCGCCGAAGTCCGAACAGGACCGCAAACGCGGAGTATTTGGTGAGATGTGGGCGGTGCACGGCGGGGGTTTCTACCATAACCAGAAGTTTCTCACTTCGCCCCCCGCACTGCCCAAGGACCTGCACTGGTCCTTCTGGAAAGCCTATACAACCTGGCTCACCGGTTTTGCGATCTTTGCTGCTCTGTATCTCAGCAAGCCTTCCTTCTATCTGGTGAACCCAGGCGCAGACTGGGCGTGGGCAGCTGCACTTCAAGGCTGGCAAGCCGGCGTGATCGCCGTCGCATTCTTGCTCGTAGGATGGGTGGTTTACGACCAGCTCTGTCGTCGAATCAGTCCCAACATGGATCATGACGGAATACTCAGCGTCGCTGTCGCCGTCATGATGATTGTCGTTTCGTATCTGGCTTGCCAGATCTTTCCTGGGCGGGCCGCCTTTCTGATCACTGGCGCCGTGATGGCTACCTGCATGTCGGCAAACGTGTTCTTTTGGATCATTCCTGGGCAGCGGCGCATGGTCGCAGCACTGAAAGCCGGCCAGCAACCGAACGCCCTGGACGGCAAACGTGGCAAGCAACGTTCGGTGCATAACACGTATTTCACCCTGCCGGTGGTCTTGCTCATGCTCAGCAACCACTATTCCTTTATTTATAGCGGACCGAACGCCTGGATCATTCTGAGCTTGTTCATCATTTCAGGCGCCGCCATCCGGCAATACTTCGTCTTGCGTCACAGCGGGTTGAACAAGCCGATCTACCCCATTGTGGGCGTACTCCTGTTAGCTGTGATTGCTTTTATGGCGGCGCCAAAGTCAAACCCCGTCGCCACTTCTGAAGTCTCTCAGGGCGTTACCACTGCCCAGATCATGCAAATAATGGAAGCACGCTGCGTACAGTGCCATGCGGCCAAGCCCACTCAGCCCGGATTTGCTTCGGCGCCAGCCGGCCTGGCCCTGGAGACCGAGCAGCAGTTGCTGGCGCATCCCGACCTTGTCAAACAGGTCATCGCCAACAACTATATGCCGCTGGGGAATCTTACGCAGATGCCCCCCGAGGAGCGGGCCACCGTCGCGGCGTGGCCAGGGCGCTGACAACCCTCTACCCGACACACAGATAACCTCGGGTACGGCCTTCGGCTGGTATCGCCGAAGTGCTGTCGGCAATTCTTACCGTGCCATACCCCGGCGGGCATGAACATCCACCTGTAACCGGGTTTGCTCCCGCCGAGGTGCAGCCCGTCAGACTGTTCATGGAGTATCCTCCGCCTCCGCGCCCTCCCGCGGTTTTCCACAGCCCCGCCCGACAAATCAGCAATCCGCCAAATGCCTCTTGCACAATTGCCCCTTCAGTCACACACGCAGAATGTGCCAAGGCTGCGGCGCCGATGTGCAGATGCTCGCTTACCGCAAGCGCTGCACCGACACTGGTGCCGCCAGCTATGCTCGCCGACCCTTGAAACTGTGGATCTCGCTCGTCTCCAACTTTGAGGTAGGCGAGTTGTTGCATTTGTTCAGCCGTGATTGCCAACACAACGGTCCCAACAGGAAGCGCTGCAATTCGCACATCGGGCGGATTGGGAAACGAGAATCCTGCGCCGTGGATCACGGAAGGACTCTGACTGTGGACCGCGCCGCCGCGGCCCGCAGTAGACATCAACCAATGCGCGAGCAAGTAGGGATCATGGGAGTGCTGTGAGTTTTTGCCCAAGGGTCGATCACTATGAACAACGGCCTCGATATTGCAGCCTTGGGAAGGACAGTCATCGCTTGCGACAATGCGTACAGTCGCCCCGATTCCCCAAGCTCCGTGCAAAGGGAACCCCGGCGACAATAGTCTCGCAGCTCTCAGTTCCGCGACTGTAGGTGAAAAGGGATCCAGATATCCCGGTATCAGTGCCGTCGGCCCTTGCTCGACCAACGATACTGCATGATGCTCGAGATATCGCACCGTCGCCTGGCGAACGGCCGTCATCCAGACGGCATGGTTTTCGGCCGCGTTTTCGCTTGCTTTCTGCTTAATCCGATCGGCAGCAAAGACCGCCAGCAGGGTCGCGATCAACACTGCAACCGTCAGTTCCAGCAACGCAAAGCCACGAGCAGCGACGACACTCATCTCGATCAAAAGCCTCGCTCAGTGGCTGATGGTAAAAAGAAAGTCGTTGGCATCTCCACGAGCGCATCGAGACTCCACCGCCAGCGCGCTATAAGGTGTGGATGCGTCCTTGACGATGGTGGCCCCGCCCCCATCAGGCGTAAGCGATATAGTGTCCGATACGCGTTGCAAAATGGACGCCAGAGACGGACACGCTGCATGATGAACTCGAGACACTCCGATGGAGAACGCCGCTCCGGCGCTGACAGGCTGCACGGTTACTTCGCCTTCCGCGCCTAAGCCGTGAAACACCTTCTGGGCGGCTTCGCTGCCCACGACTGAAAAAATACTCGAGTCGCGAGCTGAGGCCGCGAAATGAGCAGTGCTAATTCCGGCAAAGGGCTGAGCACTTCCGTTGGGAACATTAACCTTGGTTTGCAGAATGAAGCGGGCCAGCTCCTCCCCTGCCTTTGGAACCTTGTTCTCGACGACATAGCTTCCAATGGCGGGGATACCGATAATTGCCAACAACAAGACGATTGCGGTAACGATGGACACTTCGACGAGTGAAAAGCCCCGTTGGTGATCGGCAGAGTGATTCGATATGCTCATGGATGTCTCCTTGATTGAAAAGAAGGCGGGCCCATTTCACTGGCTCGCGTAGAAAATCATCATCGACCGCCGTAGTTCGTCGATAGCGGCGTAGTGCCATAGACCAAGCATCAACACTCCTGCCACACAAACCAGCAGCAGGGACCAGCGCAAGACATGCGCCTGCCTCTCTACCTGGGGCAACACACGTTCGTTAAGGCGACCGCAAAGCAAGCTCACTCCATCGACCAAGCCACGCGCGTCGACCATATCCTGCAAATACCAATACAGCTCGCGCTCCAGCAATCCAGTGTCGAATGTGTCAGCTCCGACAAGCCCGTAATCAATACGATCAATCATTTCATCGACGTGGTCCCGCAACCAGGGCGAGGCTCCGGCACCGAGCATCGTCAGTGCAGTACGCAACTGTGTGGAGCCCGAGTCCCGACGTCGTAACATCACAGCCAGGAATGACATGAAACCCAGCGCTGCGAGAGCACGGTGAATACGCCACAGGAAGCAACGATCCAGCAGCCTCCTCAGTGGCCCTGTCAGATTCGACATGGACCAGCCGACGAAAATTACGCCGACAATAATCAAAGCAAGAGCCGGCAGCATCCCCACTTTCAGCAGCTCTGAAAATGAGAAAAGTGCGCGGGTCCAAGAACCAAAGTATTCGGACGGCAGGGAGTCGAACAACCCTGCCAACCGCGGGACTGTCACTGTTGGAATGGCCAGAATCAGACCGCAAAAGATGAGTAAGGAGAGCAAAGCGGACCACACTGTTCTGTGCAAAATAGTTGCGGCCTTTTGGCTTAGGCCGGCAACATGTGCCAGATCGCACAGAGTGTCGACCAAGGCGTCGTTTCCCGAGAGCTGCGCCACCCGCACGAGAGCGAGTTCGCCTGCAGGAACGCATCCGGACCAGGTGGCATACAGATCGCCTCCAGATTCCTGATAAATCTGGCTCCATGAAGCGGCAAGCCGGCCGCGCGCCCGCCCCATGTACCGATGCGCGTCCTTATCGAAAATGTCCCGCAGCGAATGCCGGCCACGTGCGCCTTTGATCGACGCCGATAAATATTCGAAATAATCGGCACGCATTGACCGAAAGCGACGGCTGTCACTGTAGATACAAAGCCTGTTCAGTGTTGCGCTCAAACGTGCAAGCCACTTAGGCATCATGCAGCGGCCCCTACATTCAATCGGATCGGACGATCACGCATCCGGTATTGCACCGACAACGGCATGAACGAGCGCTCTACGTCGCGTACGTCAATCAAGCCTTTAGAGGCCTTGTACATGGCGCAGTGAACAATAGATGACATCGTCTCGGGTCGCTGGAACCCATGGAACCTGGGTGGCGGCTTCGAAAGATAGACAAGACTCTCGCCGCGTGCGATCGATTGCAGCAGATCGCGGTCATGGGTGGGCTCCAGGTGTTCTGCAACGACAGTTCGCCCGAGATATCCCGCCAGATCACGTGAGCCAGCTTCTTGGCATACGTCGCAGCCATCGCGCCTGCGCATACGCAGAGTGCGTTTATCCATGTCGTACAACTGCGCGAGCCAATCGAGCCACAGGGACCACGAGCCGGCACCGGGAGGTGGACCGTCGACATCGGCAATCTCATCGAAGCTCAGACTGCAGTTCGCGCACAGTTGGGGCAACAACGCCTGATGCACGATCAGCTTCAGCACGCCCGGAGTCGCCAGAAAATCACGGGGCACCCCAATGAAGTCCGACGCCAGCCTGTCGCCGACAAGAGCTGCGCTAGGAGCGTGGGTGGTCGTGTATACGCTCACGCCTGAACCAGTGAGATCCAGAAAGGCCCGTCCGGTTTCGAGATCACGAATCTCACCAAGCAGCACATCATTCATCGCTGACCGCTTGAGCGTGCGAAGCTTCGCGCCGTAATCATCATGGGCGGTTTCGCGCAGAGTCCGCACCAGAGAATTCTGAACCGCATTGGGGATCAGGTATTCGACCGGATCCTCCAAAGTAACGATCTTTCGATCGGTCGGCACCGCGGACATCAATGACGCGAGGCTGGTTGATTTCCCTGATCCCACGGCGCCTGAAAAAATAATGGCACCTCCCTGCGTGGCGAGCGACGACTCAATCACCTCGCGTTGATGCGGCAAATAGCCCAATTCCTCTAATGAAGGCATGTGCAGGACAGCTTCGCGAGGCAATAATCTCAGGCACACACTTGGTCCGCGCTCTGCAGCCAGTGAGGCCCAGCGGAGCAATACTGGCTTGCCATCCACTTTGCGAACAAAACTGCCCTGCTGCTCCGCCAGTGGATCAAACACCGCCCCGTTGCCGCCGCGAATATCCATCCAGATCACGGCTAGCATATCCAGAAGTGTGCGAGTCGGTATGCGCTGAAAGCGCTCCGGCGCGATATAGCGCCCGGACAAGGTAAACCTGACTTCGGATTCGCTATCCCGCAAGTGAATGTTGATATGCAGATCGCTGGCACCGACACGCACACCCCATTCCAGCATTTCTTGGAATGCATCAGACAAGGCAGTGCTTGAGGGAGCCGGCTCGATAGCGTCTTGGCCGCATTTCCAAGGATGCATCTGACCGCGGGCCACGGCAAGAAGCAAGGGGCCGGGCAAGATATAACGTTGAGGGCGAGCCAGGCGATAACCGTGCCGCAACACATGGGCAGCCAGCGCGTCAGCCTGATCTCCGTCAACATGCTCGGCCAATGACAATATTGCCACTCTACCGTCTTCCAACTGGACCGGACAAAGACGCGAAGTCAAGCCCTGAACGTCGAGCTCATGGCCGAGCGATCGGGCGATCGGCGGATGCATACCAAGTAGGTCGTCCACACAATCGAATACGGGTATCGTAGTTACGTCGAAGCTTATGGGGTCGACCGCGCCTTTCGTCGAGCCTTCTGCTTTCCGGCGATCGTTGAAGGTTTCCACGCCTCAGCCCCCCGTTGATACATGCGCAGTCGCACAAATGACGCGCTGACGGTCGTCAACGGCAACCTCGACACATCGCTCGGTCAGGCTCAATAGCCGCATGCGATGCGCCTTCCCCGGCCCGACCGCGTTTGTCCGACCTCGCATGAACAACAGCGTCGCTCCATCGATGCGCACTTCAGCCATCAGCTTCCGCCCCACTCCATATATGGCAACCAAGCTGGCCGTATTCAGATCCGGGGCGCTGCGGCTTCCGTGAAGCTCTGTGCTGAGAGGAAGCTCATTCCGATCAGCGCGTACCCGCTTAAGTGCCTGGGAAGTTTCCCAGCGCATCAACTCACGTACTGACAGTTGATCGGCCACGAGCTCATCTCGATCCAGGGAAAGTTGATCGGCAACCAACGTATCCATAGCCGGGGAATCGACCGTTGCGTCGTTTATCGTCACGCGGTGGACATCCGTTGAAGCCTCCGGGGAGGAGGCGACCGATGCTGTACAGAAGAGACACGCAACCAGCCAGATGAGCGCTTGCGAGGCAGAGGAAAACATGTAAAGCGACCTCAACGCTGGAGCGCAAGATACACCCTTAGGTGGTGGCTTCATGCCGCTCATACAGCTCTCCATGTAGTGTTACGCGCAGTTGGCTATTGGTGGAAGATGGAAACGTTGGGGGACCGACAGCCAGGCTCAAACTGCGCCATCCGATCGATTCGGTATATGGGAGCAGCAAGCTCAGCGAGCGGAGTGGACCTTCGATTTGGACCGACCTTCGTGTGTAGCGTGGCATGCTCTGCGGAGGGGGTAATGCTCGGCCGGTGTCATCCACGGGCATGCGCAGGGCAATGGGAACTTCGCCACCCAACTCTATCCGGTTGAACGCCATCCTTATCCCTTGCAACGCGCTTTGAAAATGGCGCTTGTTATGCACTGGAGCATGCAGGCGCTTCGTTACCGCGGTCTGCACGAAAGTACGAAACTCCCACGATGCGCGTGCAGTTTCAATCGATGGAAATGACAGTGCCCACTGCTTTGGAACGCTGTTCATGAGCCCCCTATTGTTTGCATGAGGGTGCTGTCGATTCAGTTCGGACACGCATCGCCACAACGGTCCATCTGCGCGACACTCAACGCGTACAAGAGCCCAACCCGATATTTGCACCGGAATGTTGTAGACATGCTTCAGCGCTGCATGCGTGGCAGCCACGCCGTGAAGCCTGATGTTGTGCTCGACCTCATTGATGGCCGCCCGCCACTTTTCCTCAATCTTTGCGTTGGCGACTTCGGAAAGGTCTGGCGTATCCGGCTGGAACAACCAGCTGCGGTATCCCGCGGTACAGGCTATGCCGAGTGCCGAAAATAGGAATAGAACCAAGAGTCGACGAATGCGGCGCAGCCCCGTGTCGCGTAATGCCGTGCCAGGGTCTGAAGCGGAAGCCAGCGACTCCAGGTTCAGGCCGATATGCTCGGGATTGAGCAGCGACAGCCGGGGATGGGACAAGCGCATGTTCTCGTACACGGCTTGCGCTTGTTGTCGTGAACGAAATATAAGGTCGGAGCGCGACATCACCGCTCCTTCATTCGCCGCCACTAGCCAGTAGACATCCGAATCCAGCGTCAGGATGCATGCCGCGCTGCCCCTGGGATAGAGTCGCGCAAAACTCTGCGCGGCAGAATGCATGGGCCAGCGTCGATGTTCGCGAGATAATCGCGGCGTACCGAAAGCGAAGGATGCGGGCGACTCTCCATCCATCACCATGTGGGTCGCCCGACGCCGTCGCGCCACACGAAGGGCCGTGCTTGCCGCTTTCCCGCTAATCAGCGGAAGCCAATCCAAGCCGAATACGAGCTGGATGTTCTGAACAGGGAGGGTAAGCAAGTGTCGCATTCTCGCCCCCTTGTCAGCCTTCTTCAAGCTGTGCAGTGACCACCATGATGGTAGTCAGGAACTGACTGGAAGCGCGGTCATTACCGCCCAACAGCAGCGGGAAACCTGGATTGAGCCGCCGTTCTTCAGTTTCCTCCTGGCGGCGTTCAAAGCCAGAAATCACTAGCGGTTGCCCCGGACGAAGTGCGACCTGCTGTACCGTGCCGTTGCCGTCGATCGTGACCTGCTGTAGTTGCAAGGGATTGGCCTTGTCCCCGAAGGTAACCGACTTCAGCGGCTGAGCCACCGTGTTGTCATACGCCACCGACAACAGGATTTGTCCATCTTCTTGTGCGTCGGGAACCAGCGTCAGCAACGAGCCTACTGTTTCCTCGCGCTGGCTTACCGATACAGTGGGCAGCGCGGCCCCGGCACCGTCTGGCAAAGCGGTTGTCTGCACCTGATCGATATACGAAAAGGTTGTTCGAACAGCATGGGACACGGGTCTGCGATTAAGAGTGAGAACCGGGAGACTGCTTCGACGGACAATGCGGCCGGCTCGGCCCAGAGCCTGCACAATGACCTCCGAGCCCGAGAACGGACCTTGGTGCAGCCCCAGACCCAAGCCGCCGGCCTGTTCAATTCCATTTCCTGGCATGAACGCCGACGCAGCCACTTTGGCACTGGAGAAAACGAGATTCCAGTCCAGGCCGGCCTCGCCGGACTCATGGGTCGCCAGCGTGATTTCATCGACAATCAAACGAACCCGCCGTGTAAGCGAACGATTCTCCCGATCGAGGTAGAGGGCAATCTGTTTGAGAACGTCCGGCGTATCGGTAACCACCACCATGGAACTCGCACCAGGTTCGGCAACCACAATCCCGGCGAGCGACAGGAATGGTTCGATACGCTGTCTTACCACCTCCATCAGCGACGTTTTGCCTCCGCTCAAGCGAGTCTTGGAAGCACTGGAAAAGCCTTGACCGGAAGAGTCGTTTGCCGCACCAAGAGCCGCCTCTGCGTCAGCATTGAGCGTCAGCGCACGTACATTGAATAGGCGGGTTTCGGTTCGGTAGAACTCGATTCGTCGGTCGACATAACGCCACCGCACGCCAAGCGTGGCCGAGACGCGATCGAGCAATGTACTTAGTGGCCCTGGCTCGCCCGTAAGAGTCATGGTTGACGCCGACGTCGCCACGGATGGGGTAGCACCACTCAGCCGCGGTGCGAAGCGCTCCTGAGGCAGCAGGGCATCCGGCCGGACATGCACTGGGATGCCCGTTGCCAAGGTAATCCGTTGCGCGATGCCGGTTAGATCGAGCGCAGCGCCGGGGAACACCAACGTCGTGCGCACGTCCGCCCGCAGCGCTGGAGGAAGGGACACTTCGCGCGCAAGCGGCTGGGCCGGGCCCGCCAACCAAGGACGGTTGACGTGCCGCGCGGCACGACGCACCTTCTCATTGCTTATGGCATTTGAGAACAGACGTCGTTCCTCTGCCACCTGCGCATGGGCAGCCTCGGCGGACAGACTGATTTCGCGCAGCTTCTCCTGCAATGCGCATCCCGTCGACGCCGCCAGAATAATCGCGACATTAACAAAGCGATGCAGCGCTTGAACACCCCGACGCATTACGCGTGCTCCCTAGCCCCGGTGGGGTCGCAACTTTGAGCGTAAGGAACTACTCTAAGCACCTTGTTCGCATAAAAGCAGGGTTGCAGCGGACGCTCGGAAAGCTCGGTAGATGCGAGCAGTTCCTGCACCGCATCGTCGAACTGCAATTCGAACTCCGCGGTTCCGGCTATGGGTATATCCACATCGACTGCCCAGTGCTCTGCTTCGAACGTCCACCCGGCAGACTGCGCCCAACGTGCCAACGCGCTACGAATGTTTCCATCAGCCGGAGACACGCGATAACGCGGTGTTGATTTAAAAGTTTCTGGCCAGTTAAGAGTGACTGCCTCGGCTGCTACGACAGATTCTTCAGACATCGCCCTTAGGGGATCAGGGTGAGACACCGGCGGAGACAACGGTGGAGCATCGTCGTCTAGCGGAATGACTTTCACATCATCCGCCAATGCGAGTTGCGCCTCTGTTTCCGGGTTAGGAATTTGGGTGCTCGGATCCAGGCGTCGCGCTTGGCTTTCCAAATCGCCGATACGCAGAACCAGTAAAGGCCACACTCCGTCCAGAACGACATAAGGTGGTGCACTGCGCGATGTAAGTAGCCGATCGCCGAAGACAGACCGGGCAAAAATGGCCGGAACTGTTTGATCAGAGGCAAACTGCAACCACGTGCTGCGGCCGTCGTCGAAGACCTGGACGGGCCCAATACGTGGATCGCCGGACAATCTCCAGGAGAAATCGTAATTGGTTTCAGGGGCGCCAGTGCGCGTGCGTGAGGGATCAAACAGGGACCAGTCCGGCAAGCCGGCGCAGCCCGCCACCGAAACAGCGCAAATCCCAATTACACAGCCCCGCAAGAATGTTAACGTCATCATCGTCTCGTAGACCTGTCGATTGACATGGAGCCGATGGTCTCAACGGCGATGAAGCGCCGCCAGACTGAGATGTACGCACGGCGAAATTTATCGCACCTCAAGCGCGCTAAGATGCATTTTCTATTCGAATAAAATTCAATAGCTTACTCTTGGAATTTAAGAAAACACTTTAAATTTCAAGACACTGTATGCAAGCCATATTCAATTTGTCACACCCAAATCTTTATGGGTCTGGTAACCTACGGTACGCATGAAAGGTACCTATGATAATCAGGCGCCAGCGCCACAAAGCCTTTCTTCCGGTCTACCTCAAGGCCATTTAACCCGACCATGCAGCATCGCGACCTGCACGGTTTCGGCACCAACAATAACTACACTGCCAGCTCGATACGATAGGTTTATTGCAAGTCAATAAACATGATCCATCCGTCGAAAACGGCACCTACTCAGGAGACTAGTCATGAACGAACTCATTGAGCAGTACTGGGCCCGCGCACTCAAGATCACCCGTCAATATGAGTCAGGCGAGGTCAATTTTGCCGATCTGACAGGCTTAGGCGATGAATTTGCTGCTTCATTCATCGAAGAGCTGAATGATCTTCCCGAGCCGGTTCGAGCACGATATTGCGCGGGTCTCGAAACCAAACTCAGCACCGCCATTGCGCAAAAAGAACTAGAAAGCCATGCTGCACAGGCGTTGAACGAATTGCGCGTATCCATTACCCGCACTCCCATCTACTGATCATGCATTTGGCACGGGATCCCCGCAGGTGCCATTGCGGCTGCAGCCAGACGCCTGCACCACACTGCTGAATACCGACAACGAACGGGCGATGGTTACAATATTCGCCATGAAGATCGGTTTTATCGTGCTGAGTATGCTGGCCATGGCCGCCACCTACGGGTGGGCGACCCGGCGTAACCTGACACAGTCGCGCCTTACCTGGCGAGACAAACGCCGCATTGCCATGCAAAGCCTGCTAGCGGGCATTGCCGTCTATTTCGTTCTTTTATTGAGTGCCGGGTTATTTCTGGCCATCTCCAGCAGTTAAGTAAAGCGGCGAGCTTCGCGCACGGACTTCAACCTTCGCAACAAATAGAATAGAATGTAAAGGACTTTACATTCAGTGCCCGGTTGCGCTGCGCTTGTCCTGTTCGCCCAGTTCATTCCTCCTGGAAGTGCTGGCGGGCTATTACTGTCACAGAATGCTATGCGTCGCCACACTCCGACACGTCAATTTCTTCTGCTGGTTCTCACGCTCGGAATATCCCTGAGCAATGTGTCCGGGGCATCCACCGACTGGCCGACCGTGCCGTCACGCCTGACACTCGACACGCCGTACGGCTTACTTCAAGTCGTCAATAACGAATACGTCTACGAGTCTCGGCTTCGCTTTAACGATTCCGACGTCACGCCCGAGGTCCAGGGATTGCTCAACATTCCCTATGCGTTCAGCCTGCCGTCTTCTCAGATTGCGCTGATCTCCATACATACAGGCGACGAAGCCTGCCCGGTCTCGTATCGCTGGGTAATTGTGCGTAAGGACGGCTACTCCATGTCGCCGCCTTTTGGCTCGTGCTCTGAACGAATAAAGGTGACAGTCAAAGGCAGCACCTTTCTCGTTCAAACTCCCAGCGCCCAGAAGCCGGATAAAATAGATATCTATGCCTACGACGGAAAGAACATCCGCAAGCGCACCAAACCCTAGTCTTTTTGGGCACAAACTTTGTCAAATCCAGAATCTTGGGGCTTTCTACACCCCGAATGTCATGGCCAGAACGCTTTATTGTTCTTCAGCTGGGACCTCGCGAAAACCATCGAGCAGCAATTCAAGCTACATGCCGACTCGCCAGTTTCGACACGTCTTTTTGAGGCTCAAAAAGCGGTCGACAGATTGTTGAATCAGTACGTTCAGATCCAGGCAAATCCGAAGGCATTTGAAGGCCAGAGCATAACGTTGAAGCTGGAGCCAGACAGTTCTGACAACAGCGGGGCACCCGTACTTGCATTGCAGACATCGCCCGAACTCGAAGCACTCATCCTCGAAATGCAGTCTCAGCTGCAGGCTTCTCAGAGCGTCAATTAGTAGGCGATCTGCTATTGGGCGCTGGACGCCTCTTTTGAGCACGGTAAAAGCGCCAGGCTGCCGTCGGCAGTCGCGACGGCATGCCGTCCCTCAACCCCATCGCGAATCTCCTGACGAAGAAAATCAAGCAGTTCGTCTTCTTGCCTTTCGATATACATCGCGGGCACGAATATGGTGTCGTCCCGGCTAAGGTACAGAAGGCATCCGTCGCCCTCCTCAAAGTATCCCTTGACCTTGCCCTCAATGCCCTTGTTCAAACGCTTTATGAAATCACCGTACGTCATTTTTTCCACGCCGATTAGAGTTTCCTAAACTAGCAAAAAATGCGATCGGGGCAAGCTTAGCGACTGCCGAAATTGTTGTAAAGGCCTGTATGACCTAAGCCATATAGGTTTACCTCATAAGACCCGGCTGTGGTGAATTTACCTCGAAGCCGCGCCTGCGGTAATCTTGCACAACCGCCTGATACCATGGCGTCCCGTAACACTCATTCAAGTACAGCATTCGTTGTCTTCAGGAGCCAAGCCGATGGAACCGATACTTGTGCCCGGCAGAAATTGCTGGCGGATTGAACGCAGTGAACGCGCCACCGTCATCATTGACGCTGCCGCATATTACCGGCACATCCGTGAAGCTATGGCCGCGGCACAAAAACGAATCCTCATCATCGGCTGGGACTTCGATACACGCATACTTTTAGACCCCACGAATCGCCAGAATGAAACCCTGGGGCGTTTCTTTCTGGACCTGGCAAAAAAAGATCGGTCCCGCCACATCGAGATTCTCAAATGGAGCTTTGGGGCAAAGAAGCAGTTCTTGCATCCGGTCGCTGCTTGGATGCTCTGGCGGTGGGCGAGAACGAAAGCCATCGAATTCCGTTTCGATGGTGCCCACCCGCCCGGCTGCAGTCATCATCAAAAGATTGTTGTGATCGACGACAAACTCGCAGTTTGTGGGGGTATCGATATTGCGACGGCACGATGGGACACACCGGATCATGACGACGACAGTGAGTATCGTCGCTTACCTGATGGTAAACCCTACCCACCCTGGCACGACGTAACCATGATGCTTTCCGGCAGCGTGGCCGGCAGACTTGGGCAACTTGGCATCGATAGATGGTTTCACGCCACCTCCGATAAACTCGAGCCGGTGCCCCCAAGCGATCGTGAGCTATGGCCAGAGGATCTTGAGGTTCAGTTTGATAATATCGACGTCGGCATAGCTCGCACACGCGCCAAATACCACGACCTGTCCGAAATCCGCGAGATCGAGGCCCTATACTTGGATATGGTGTGTTCCGCCCAGCGTTTCGTATACATCGAGAACCAATATTTCACCTCGGCAAAAATTGCCGGAGCGATTGCTCAACGGCTGGAAGAGCCCGATCCACCCGAATTTGTTTTGGTCATGCCACGCACGGCAGATGGTTGGCTCGAGCAAATGGCCATGGATGCCGCCCGAATCCGCTTAGTGCGGCAGATCGCAAAAAAAGACCACAAAAAACGCTTTCGGATATTCGTGCCAGTGACCCAAGGTGGTGCCGATATCTACGTTCACGCCAAGGTAGCGATCGTGGACGACCGTCTGTTGCGCATTGGTTCGTCGAATTTGAATAACCGCTCACTGGGACTGGATAGCGAGTGCGACGTCATCATTGACGCGGCCGTCGGCTCGAATCAGCATGTGACCAAGGCCATCGCGCAGCTGCGCAATACCCTCTTGGCGGAACACCTTGGCTCAGAACCCGCAAAGGTTGCAGAGGCGTTCGAGCAAAGCGGCTCATTGCTTGCGACTGTGGAAAGGCTGAGAGGAAACGGTAAAACGCTTGATGAACTCGACCTGATTAAGCCCGGACCACTTGAAGAATATCTGGCTGAGAATGAGATACTCGACCCTGAAGACGCAGACGGCTTCCTTGAGCCAATGAGCCAACGAGGCCTGAAGAAACATTGGTCCCAGGGGCTTTCCTGGGTGCGGCGTCGCGCAAGCCGCGGCCAAAAGAACCGTTCCTAACCGCCGCGGCGCAGTCTTTGCAAGGCCGCACGATTGAGGCGTTTCGCTTCTTCTTCGGCATAGCTTCGTTCGTCCGACTCATAATGCCCCTCGTACATGCAACTGCTACGATTTCCAAAACAGTCGCTGCTGCGCCAGGCAGAACCACCCGTGGCACCCGAGCGAGCCGGGTCACTGGACGAACATGCGGAGAGCACGCCGGCCGTCAGTAAGCAAAGGGTGTAGCGAGTAATCATCTGGGTGCGCATAAAGAAGAGCCCTACTGAACATGAAACATTGCCAAATCCGGCTGGATACGCCATCTTAAAGCCTGCCGACGCGGGAACGGTTTCAAATCGTTTCAATTGACTTCGGGTAAGTAGGTAACGCTTCGCGTACAGTGTCTATAGGCACCGATCTATGCACACCTCAGTTGCGCCCATTTAGCTTCGAGCCTCTCTTCCAGTTTGGTCGTTCTCTACGATGTTCACATTTGAGCAGACCTAACCCCCACCGTGCTCGTAGTTCGCACTTTAGATCCACTCCGGGTCGTTCTTTACAGGTGTCAATTTGTCAAATGAACTCTTTAATTACATCCGCCATGCAATAAGCGAAAAATCCACCGTGGTGATTCCACTGTCAGAAATCGAAAAACTGGGCGGCGAAGATTGGCTGCTTGAAGTCTCAGCCCACGCCGAACAGTTGAAAATTGAGGTCATGCCTCATCCTTCAGACATGTCGTTGGTCGTTGTAGAACGAAGCGCACCTGAAGTTTGATTTCCCCGAAAAAGAGCTTGCCCAGCAAGCTTTTTTTTCGATTAGAATACTGTATAAACATACAGTAGAAATGAAAGTCACCGTCGTACGTACTCATCGTTTGGGGCAGCTCCTTCCAGAACGGGAATGGGGCCCACCTGTTTCTGGCCCGGTACAGCTGTATTGGATGCCCCACCCCGAGCTCAAACGGGGCACTCCTCGACTGACAGTTATTCGCCGCGGCTATTTCGGTGCCGACCAGGGCTCCCCCATCCCAGATCTATACGACCCTGAAATGCTGGCCTTCATGAGCGATCGAGTCTTGTCAGTCAAGGGCTTTGAAGAAATCGAAGGGCACCGCTATTATCAGACGTGGCGTATATTTTTTGAAGGCTGACATGTGCGGACGTATCCGGCAAGCGCGAGAAATCAATGATTACGGCGAAACCATACGCGCCAACATCAGCACCATTCTTGACGAGGGCATCAAGTACAATGTTCCACCCGGAACGCGGCCCTTCGTGTTTCATCGCTTGAATAAAACAAACACGGAATCCCACCGTCTTTTCTGGGGATACAAGCCTCCATGGTACAAACGCGGCCCTGTCAATAATGCCCGTCTGGCTACCATTCTCAAAGGGTCTCCGTTCTGGAACCCCCTGCTTGCTCGCCGAATCATCCTGCCGGCCGACGGTTGGTTCGAATGGACGGGCTCGAAAGGCGAAAAACAACCGTGGTATATCTCGCCTAAAGATGGCGCCCCCGTTCTGATTCCCGGTCTCACTGCCTGGCTGCCGGGCCGCGACGTTCTGGCCGAAACCGGATTCGCGATCATCACCGATGACGCAGCTGGCGGCATGATCGATATTCACGATCGACGTCCGGTTTGCCTGACGCCCGACAACGCTGAAGCCTGGCTCGACCCTTCTTGCCCGGCCGACGAAGCCATTCAAGTACTATCCACCCCCCGACCGGAGTCGGCGTTTCAATGGTGGCGGGTCAGTACGAAGGTCGGAAACAGCCGATATCAGATGCCAGATTCGAATTCCCCTGTTGCCTGATTCGCTGTGCGCTGTCCACGTATTGAGTCAGACTGAGTCGCCATTTTCAATTCTCCGACATCCATCCTATATCGGCACCTAGGCTTTACGTGTAATTCTGTTACTGGACCAATACCCTGGGGGAGGGGTATGACAGAACAGACGCCCATCATCTGTGACGCCTGTGCAACTATTGCCACGTCGCCGGGGACAACGGTGCCGCATCAGCAAATGCAGGTAGAAGGCGAGCCGGCGGTGAATGCCGACGGCAGCTTTGACACGAGCTATCGTTGCGTTGAATGCAATACGCTCTGGGTCAGTCACACAGATCGATGGGGCTGCGCGGGCGGGTTCCAGCTACTTCCCAATATCAAATCATCGTAGCTCTGGCGATGGCCACGCTGTCAGGGCATGAAAAAAGGCCGCGAAAATCGCGGCCTGACACAGTGATTCTGCTAGAGTATTTTGGTGGGGCCTGAGGGACTCGAACCCTCGACCAAAAGATTAAGAGTCTTCTGCTCTACCAACTGAGCTAAAGCCCCGGCGGAATTTTACCAGACTTTCTTATCTTTAAATGTGGCTGCAAAAACACCGGACATTCGCTGCGTGGGACGGAGCTCAGACCTCGTTGGCCAGCTTCGCCGCCAAACCGATGTAACTACGCGGAGTCATATCCAGCAGACGTTGCTTGGCATCGGCCGGCAGGTCCAGCTGGCCCACGAATTCGCGCAAGGCCTCTTGCGTGATGCCCTTTCCACGGGTCAATGCCTTGAGCTGCTCGTATGGCTGAGGTAGCCCATAGCGACGCATGACGGTCTGGACAGGCTCGGCAAGAACCTCCCAACAAGCATCAATGTCTGCATCGATAGCAGCTGCGTTGAGCTCGAGTTTGCCCAAGCCGCGCAAGCAGGCATCCCAGGCAACGGCGCAGTAGCCAAACGCTACCCCGAGATTGCGCAGCACAGTTGAATCGGTCAAGTCGCGCTGCCAGCGAGATACCGGCAGTTTTTCTGCCAGATGCCGTAGCATGGCGTTCGCCAGGCCGATATTGCCCTCGGAGTTTTCGAAATCGATGGGATTGACTTTATGTGGCATGGTCGAAGACCCCACCTCACCTTCCTTGAGGCGCTGCTTGAAGTACCCCAGGGCGATATAGCCCCAGATGTCTCGATTGAAGTCCAGCAGAATTGTGTTCGCCCGTCCCACGGCGTCGAATAATGCGGCCATCCAATCGTGAGGTTCGATCTGGATAGTATGTGTATTCTGGGTCAACCCCAGCTGCTCCAGGACGCCGGCACTGAAGTGAGGCCAATCTATTTCCGGGTAGGCCGACAAGTGAGCGTTGTAGTTTCCGGTAGCACCGTTAAGTTTGGCCAGCGGCTCAACCGCGCGAACATCGGCAATTGCTCGTGCCAGTCGATGCGCCACGTTAGCGAACTCTTTGCCCATTGTGGTCGGGCTGGCAGGTTGTCCGTGCGTGCGTGCCAGCAAGGGCTGATCGGCGTAGCTGGATGCCAGATGTGCAATCGTGTCATGCAGCTGCGTCAGCATGGGAAGCAACACCTGCTCACGCGTACGAGTCAGCATCAAAGCGTGTGAAGTATTGTTGATATCTTCGGATGTACAGGCAAAATGGATGAATTCAGCCGCCTTCGCCAGTTCAGGATGATCGGCCACACGCTCTTTCAACCAGTACTCGACCGCTTTGACATCGTGATTGGTCACCCGCTCGATTTCCTTGATTCGCTCTGCGTCCGATTCGGAAAAATTGGCGACCAGCGAACGCAGATGCTCGATAGCCTGGGCAGAGAAAACAGGCAGTTCAGGCAAGCCGGCAGCGGCCAGACCAATGAGCCACGCAACCTCGACTTCAACCCGGTGAGCCATGAAGCCGGCCTCCGACAGCAGCCCACGCAGCGGGTGGGTGCGAGAGGCGTAACGCCCATCCAAGGGTGACAGGGCGTTCAAAGAAGTCAGGTCGGAAGCAATCTGCATGGTGAAAACCAGAATAGAAAAGACAAACATGCCATTTTACCAGTGCCGATGAATTCGCCCCGTATTCCTATCCTGCAGGACGATGTTTCCCGGCATCTATACCCTATGACTCCCAGCGCGTATCCAGAAACCAACGACACCATGCAGATGAACGGGCTCCCTATTCAAAACCCAATCTTCAAAGGTGCTTCCCTGCTATACTTTGCACACCGCAACTTATTCTGGCTGACATGAAACTTTTCGGTTCGCTGACCAGCCCTTACGTACGCAAAGTGCGCGTCGTAATGGCCGAAAAAAAGCTTGAGTACGAATTCGTTCTTGATGACGTGTGGTCGGAAGGTACCCAAATACAGCAATACAACCCCTTGGGCAAAGTGCCCTGTCTCGTCATGGACGACGGCGGCAGTTTGTTCGACTCGCGAGTCATCGTCGAGTACCTTGACACGCTTTCGCCGGTTAGCCGCCTGCTGCCTCAGGGTGGCCGTGATCGCACGGCGACCAAGTGCTGGGAAGCCATTGCCGACGGTATCAATGATGCAGCTGTCGCCATTCAGATAGAAAACAATCAGCGCCCCGAGCACATGCGCAGCGCTGACTGGATCCGCCGTCAACAAGGCAAGATCAACGCCGCACTTGAATTCATGGAGCAGGGTCTCGAGCCCAACTCGTTCTGCATGGGCGTAAATTTCAGTCTGGCGGATGTGGCGGTGGGCTGCGCGCTTTCATATCTCGACCTTCGCTGCAGCGACCTTCCCTGGCGCAGCAGCTATCCCAAACTGGCCCAATTGGCCGAAAAGCTGTTCGAACGTCCTTCCTTCGTTGCCAGCGCCGTAAAAGGCAGCAAACCCCAAGCTCAAAACATCGCCCTGGATCAATAACTGTTCACTGGCCCTACCCTTTCGCAATGCGAGGGAAGCCGTCATGAACACGTCGCTGGTCAGGTACGAAGCGGGCAGAAAATCAAACGATAATCCCTCCACCCAGGCAGATGTCGCCGTCGTATACGACGGCTGACTGGCCGGGTGTAACAGCCCACTGCGGGTCGTCAAACCGTAATGTGAACCTGCCCTCTGGATCTACGGTCTCCAAGCGGCATGGAGCATCTGGCTGACGATAGCGAGTCTTGGCGGCATAGCTACCAATCACAGGTGGGCTACCCGCAATCCAGCTGGCATCCTGCGCCTGCAACTGATCGGCGAGCAGCCAGGGATGGTCATGGCCCTGAACCACGAACAAAGTGTTGTTCTCTATGTCTTTACGTGCGCTGTACCAGGCCTCCGCAGTCCCGTCGGCACGTTGCCGCCCCTTCACGCCCCCGATGCCTAAACCTTTTCGTTGTCCGAGCGTGTAAAACGCCAACCCCATATGCCTACCAAGCTCCTGCCCTTCCGGCGTCTTGATCGGCCCTTCTTGTGTGGGCAGATAACGATTCAGGAACTCGCGAAACGGTCGTTCGCCAATAAAGCAGATGCCGGTCGAGTCCTTCTTGGCCGCGTTGGGCAGCCCCAACTCTTGGGCGATGCGTCGCACCTCGGTCTTCGGCAGTTCACCCAGTGGAAACAGAGTGCGAGACAGCTGAGCCTGGTTCAAACGGTGCAAGAAATAACTCTGGTCCTTGCTTGCATCAAGGCCCTTCAAAAGCTCAAACCGGGGGCCCAACGCAGAGCTCACTTCACGCACGCGTGCATAATGGCCGGTGGCGATGAGCTCGGCACCCAGGGACATGGCATGATCAAGAAAAGCCTTGAACTTGATCTCGGCGTTGCAGAGAATGTCGGGATTCGGCGTGCGTCCAGACGAGTATTCGCGTAAGAATTCGGCGAAAACTCGGTCCTTGTATTCGTCTGCAAAATTGACAGCTTCAATGTCAACACCAATCAAATCCGCCACGCTCGCAGCGTCCAGCCAGTCTTGTCGGGTGGAGCAATATTCGGAATCGTCGTCGTCTTCCCAGTTCTTCATGAACAGGCCGACGACCTCATATCCCTGTTGTTTCAGCAGCCAGGCGCTTACCGAAGAGTCCACGCCTCCGGACATGCCGACCACCACCCGCCCTTTAGATTTTGAAGATGAAGTCATGAAGATATTTTAATCGCCCGCGCTGCACTGATTGTTTCCAGTGCGACGAGGCTGGTACGCGCTGACGATACCTGCCAATCGCCGCGATGCTATTCGAGGGCCAGACTTGCGTTCGCAGCAGGAATGGTCTTGCCGGGGTTAAGAATATTATGCGGATCGAGGGTGGCCTTGAGACCGCGCATTATGTCGAGTGCTTTGTCACCATGCTCGGCGGCCATGAACTCCATTTTGTGCAAGCCAATGCCGTGTTCGCCAGTACAGGTACCACCCATCGCCTGGGCGCGTTCAACCAAACGCCGATTGATCCGCTCGGATTCAGCCCATTCTTCCGAGCTGTCCGGGTCGATCAGCATCATGACATGGAAGTTGCCGTCGCCCACGTGTCCCAATATCGTGTGGGGAAAACTCGCAGAACTGAGATCTTTCGCGGTTTCACTGACACAGTTGGCAAGTTGTGAGATCGGAACGCAGACGTCGGTAGTGGTGGCTCGGCAGCCCGGCCTGAGCTGTATACCCGCAAAATATGCATTATGACGCGCCGTCCAGAGTCGGCTGCGGTCTTCCGGGTGTTCTGCCCACTGAAAATCGGTACCGCCGTGATCCGCGGTGATCTCACCTACTGTCGCTGCCTGCTCCTTGACCCCATCAGGACTACCGTGAAATTCAAACAGCAAAAGCGGTGACTCGGTCAATTCGAGCTTGCTGTAGACGTTCGTGGCCTTGACGGCGTCAGTATCCATGAACTCAACGCGGGCAATCGGTATCCCCATCTGGACGATTGCAATGACACTGTTGACGGCGTCTTCCAACGTAGGAAAGTTGCACGTTGCCACCGACACAGCCTCGGGTTGAGGATGAAGCCGTACCGTGACCTCGGCAATAATGCCCAGCGTGCCCTCGCTACCCACGAATAGACCGGTCAGATCATAACCGGCAGAAGACTTTCGCGCGCGGGAACCAGTTCGAATGATCCGGCCGTCCGCGGTTACCACCTTTAGTGCCATGACGTTATCGCGCATGGTTCCGTACCGCACAGCGTTGGTGCCAGAGGCGCGCGTAGCCGCCATACCGCCCAAGGTAGCGTCTGCACCGGGATCCACGGAGAAGAATAGACCGGTATCACGCAGATGCTCGTTGAGTTGCTTGCGGCGCACACCGGGCTGAACTGTTGCCGTCAGATCGTCGACGTCAACCGACAGGATCTTGTCCATGCCAGACAAATCAAGGCTGATACCGCCTTGTACGGCAAGGATATGCCCTTCCAACGAGGAACCAGAACCAAATGGAATGAGCGGTACCTTGTGGCGATGGCAATGTGCGGCTACCCATGCAATATCGTCAATGCTTTGGACTTGAACCACACCATCCGGCAACATGGCCGGATACGGAGACTCATCGCGGCCATGATGCGCCCGAACGGCTTCCGACACCGAAAACGCGGGGCCAAATTGCTGTGCGAGCGCCTCGAGAAACCCCGCGGGAATCGTTCGACGAGTTGCGGCATGAGTGGATGCTGAGTTCATGTGCCCCGAGCCTTCAGAATGGGGGCGGTGGGAACCGCCGCCTGCCTCCGTTATGCAGCGCTGGTCTGCACCGAAACCTGCCGACGCGCCCGTACTGCTTCGGACAGGCGCTCCAGCACCTGTACTGACGTTTCCCAGTCGATGCATCCATCGGTGATACTTTGACCGTAAACCAACGGTTTGCCGGCTACCAGATCCTGACGCCCGCCCACCAAATGACTTTCGACCATCACGCCGCAGATCCGTTGATCGCCGGCAGAAATCTGGCCGCATACATCTTCGATCACCAAAGGTTGGCGAGTGTAATCCTTGTTGCTATTGGCGTGGCTGGCGTCGATCATGATGCGCGGTTTCAAGCCTGCCTTGACCATGTCCTGGCTGGCGGATTCAACGCTGGCAGCATCGTAGTTAGGCGCTTTGCCACCCCGCAGAATAACGTGGCAATCTTCGTTGCCCACCGTCGATACGATGGCGGAGTGGCCACCCTTGGTGACCGACAAAAAATGGTGAGGCTGCGACGCCGCTTTGATGGCATCAAGAGCAATACGCACATTGCCATCCGTTCCGTTCTTGAACCCCACCGGGCACGACAACCCGGAAGCCAGCTCGCGATGAACTTGGCTTTCGGTGGTGCGCGCTCCGATAGCGCCCCAGGAGACGAGATCGGCGATGTACTGCGGGGTAATCATGTCAAGAAATTCGCATCCGGCCGGTAAGCCCATCGAATTGATCTCTAACAACAACTGTCGCGCGGCCCGCAGGCCCTGATTGATGTTGAAGCTGCCGTCCAGGTTGGGGTCATTAATGAGTCCTTTCCATCCGACCGTCGTGCGCGGCTTTTCGAAGTACACGCGCATGATGATCTCCAGGTCATCCTTGAAGCGATCGCGTTGTTCTTTCAGACGACTCGCGTATTCAAGTGCAGCCTCGGTGTTGTGAATGGAGCAGGGTCCGATGACGACGACCAGACGGTCATCGCTGTCATGCAGGACGTTATGAACTGCCTTGCGTGCCGCGTAAACGGTACTCGATACTTCGCTGGTGCTGGCGAACTCGCGCATGACGTGCGAGGGTGGGCTGAGTTCTTTGATTTCTCGGATACGTAAATCATCAGTATTGTGTGACACAAGCTACTCCGGTTAATGCCAACTGCCAGACGGTACAAAAAAAGCCGCCTAGCTTCTTTTGCTGGCGGCTTTTCAGGAATTTGGGGGGTTTAGTGCGTACGACGCTTCCCTTCCTCCACCAGCGGTGTTGGAAAAGCAAAAAAATAAAAGAAAGCGTAAACGGCACGAATCATGCTAGGCATGTTAGCACAGCCACTAGGGGCTTGACAAGGCTGCCAACAGATGCCGCGTTGATTCAGTTCTCTTCGGACCACAATTAGTTTGAAGTGAAATGATTTTGTACGGTATCATTCCTACCATAATCAAAATGGTCCTTTCACAGCGGCGTAACGGCGTGATCAGCACATACCAACAACTCAAACGGTGGCGGATTTCGGCGCTATCTCTGGCAATCTCATTACTTGCGGGGCTGGGTTGGGCATCTTCGGCCTACACCGTGACCCTCGAACAGATCAAGCAACGGGGTGTCATACGCATTGCTGTCGCCAACGAGATTCCATATGGATACATGGACTTGCGCGGCCGTCCACGTGGCGTGGGGCCCGAAGTTGCCATTCATATCGTCGAACAGCTGGGAGTTCCCAAAATTGAATGGATCAGCACAACCTTTAGTGCCCTGATACCCGGCTTGCGCGCCCGGCGGTTCGATATGGTGGCTGCCGAAATGGCCATATTGCCGCAACGTTGCGGACATGTGCTGTTTTCCCAGCCTAATAGCTCGTATGGCGAAGGCCTACTCGTCGCAAAAGGGAATCCGCGCAATATCAACTCCTTCGAGCATTTTGCCCAGTCGTCCGATAAAGTTGCCATCATGGCAGGCGCCGACCAACTCGAAATCCTTCAGGCTTTGGGCGTTTCCCATGAGCAAATGGTGACAATCTCCAGCAACTCCGACGCCATATCAACCGTCGCCACTGGCCGTGCAGGAGCCTATGCCGCCACGAGCGCCACTATTCATCAACTGGCCACTAAAGACAATCGCGTTGAAGCTGCCGCAGATTTCTCGGATCCAATAATTGACGGAGAGCCGGTTCGAAGCTGGGGAGCCTTCACGTTCAACAACGATGCGCAGCCGCTGGCGCGGGCCGTCGATGCAGAACTGGCCAGATTCAAGAAAACCGAAACCTGGCGGCAGATTATGTCGCGGTACGAGTTCAGTGACGTGGACGCCGAAGAATCGTTCAAACGTACCCGCGAGCAACTGTGCTCGTCGGCCGACTGACTCATGCCCAAGTCAAGTCTCCTTTGCCATGCACGCCTTTACATACCGCACTCGGTGCCCCGTTCTGGATACCTGACATGGATTGGATGAACTACATAGTTCCTCTTCTTGAAGGCGCGTGGGTGACAGTCCAGCTCACCGTCATCTCAACGCTGGGCGGCGCTTTTTTCTCATTCTTGTTCGGAATCGGACGCCTGTCCACCAACCGAACCACCCGGTGGCTCTCCATCAGCCTCATAGAAATATTCCGGGGCACCTCGCTCCTGGTGCAGCTGTTTTGGCTGTACTTTGCCCTGCCCCTCATTGGAGAAGCCATCAACATCAATCTGCGCCTGCCACCTGTGGCCGCCGGAGCCCTGGCACTGAGCCTCAATATCGGCGCATATGGCGCCGAAGTCGTCCGCGGCGCCTTGCAGGCCGTGCCACGCGAGCAGCACGAAGTTGCCAAGGCCCTGGACTTCACTCCGCGACAGACGCTCTGGCGCATCAGCTTACCCCAGGCCATTCCCGAGATGATGCCCAGCTTTGGCAACCTTGCGATTCAGAACCTGAAAGACACCGCGCTCGTTTCGTTGATCAGCCTGGGTGATCTGGCGTTCAAGGCAGAACAAATTCGCAACTTCACCCAGGACAGCACCACCATTTATTCCATATTGCTTTTGATGTACTTCGGCATGGCCTTGGTACTAACCGCCATCATGAAACTGATTGAACGCTCGGTCGGCCGCTGGCGCGTGGGGAGAGCCTGATGCTGTTTGGCATAGAGTGGGATACCAGCAACGACTGGATTTTCGCGGCGTCTATCTTGCCGATTCTCTTGCGCGGTATGGTCGTGACCATACAGGCGACGATTGTCGGGTTCGCCGTCGCAGCTCTGCTCGGCCTGATCCTCGCGGGATTGAAATCCGCCCGCCTGCGTGTGGTTTCTTGGCCGGCGCGAGCCCTCAGCGAGTTCTTGCGAGACACCCCGCTTCTGGTGCAGCTGTTTTTCTTGTATTACGTATTACCCGAATACGGGATATTGCTTCCGGCATTCCTCACGGGCGCCCTGGCCCTGGGCCTGCAGTACAGCGCGTATATGTCAGAGGTGTACCGCGCGGGCATTGAGTCCGTGACGCACGGGCAGACCGAAGCGGCAAGGGCGCTGGACCTATCACCTTTGCGAACCTTTACGGTCGTGATCCTTCCGCAAGCCATTCCACGGATTATCCCTGCACTGGGAAACTATCTCGTATCCATCATGAAAGACGTTCCCGTGCTGTCGGTTGTATCTGTTCTTGAAATGCTTCGAGTTGCCCAGATTATTGGCGATCGCAGTTTCCACTACGTCATCCCTCTATCAATGGTCGGCGCTCTTTATCTGATTATGACATTGGTGGCGTCGGCGGGTGTGCGATATCTCGACAACCGACTTCCCAAACAAGGACTCCCGCTGAAATGAACGAACAAGCCATCATCCGCTTCGAGCGTGTGGTAAAGCGCTTTGGCGACGTCACTGTCCTGGACGAGCTCGATTTCCATGTGAATCAGGGCGAAAAGGTCACCATCATCGGTCCTTCGGGTTCGGGCAAGTCAACCGTGCTGCGAATTTTAATGACTCTAGAAACCATCGACGACGGAATCATTCATGTCGCTGGTCAGCCCTTATGGCACGAAGAACGCGATGGAGCCCTAGTCCCTGCGAGCGAAGCGCATCTGCGACGCATGCGCAAGGAAATGGGTATGGTCTTTCAGCAGTTCAACCTGTTCCCCCACATGACGGTCCGACGCAATATCACCGAAGCCCCTGTCCACGTGCTGAAATTGTCAAAAAAAGAAGCTCGCGATCGCGCCGACGAATATCTTGACCTCGTCGGACTAAGCGAACACGCCGACAAATTCCCCAGTCAATTGTCCGGCGGGCAGCAGCAGCGCGTCGCCATCGCTCGCGCGCTGGCCATGCGCCCACGAATCATGCTCTTCGACGAACCCACATCGGCGCTGGATCCCGAGCTCGTTGGCGAAGTTTTGAACGTCATTCAACGCCTAGCCGAAAAGCACGACCTCACGATGCTTCTTGTGACGCATGAAATGCAGTTCGCCAAGCAGATCTCAGATCGAATCTGCTTTTTTGATAAAGGCAAAATGGTCGAAGAAGGCCCACCTGAACAACTTCTAAATCAACCCCGCGAAGCCCGAACCCGCGAATTTCTTGACGCGTTCTTGAACCCGGCTGCATAAACGTATAAAAAAGTACTCTACTTACCTGCACGAACAGGTCCCAGCCTAAGCACGCGAAAACTCCCCGGACAGAAACCAGCGGGCCATGCCGACTGCGTTCGGCAGGTGCCGGATACTTCAGACCAGTTCGAATGGGGGCATGCCGCGGGCTCCAGGTGGCATGTGGGAGCCTGCCCGACTCCAACGCCTCGGCCAGCCACACCAACTGCGCTGACCTGCGCCTCACCAAAAAGGGCTGCAGACCCAACGATCCACAGCCCTTCAAAGCCCCAAGCGCTAACCCTAAACCAGCGCCCCCGCCTCCATCGGCTCCAGCGGCGAAAAATCCTTGCGTGTCGCGATGTACTCCGGACGCGGCTTAAGCCCGTACTTCGGTGGGTTCAGCGTATTTTCCACGCTGTTGTACACCATGAAGACATTCGCACGCGGCCAGGGCGAAATATTCCCGGTTGAACCATGCATTGCGTTGCAATCGAAGAACACCACCGACCCCGCCTTACCGGTCATCTGACGGATACCACCCTGCTCTGCCAGCAACTGCAGGCTCAACGGATCGGGAACTCCATATTCTTGCGCCCGCAATGACTTCTTGTAGTTCTCATCCGGAGTCTCGCCCTGACAAGAAATGAACTGAAGGTGTGAGCCTGGAATCAACATCAACGGGCCATTCACCTCGTTGTTATCCGTGAGCAACACTGAACAGCTCAGGGCACGCATGTTCGGCATGCCATCTTCCACGTGCCAGGTTTCGAAATCCGAATGCCAATAGAATTCCTTACCCTTGAAGCCCGGCTTCAGATTAGCTCGCGACTGATGAATATAGACTTCCGACCCTAAGATTTGCCGGGCCACATGAATCAAGCGGGGGTCGCGCGCCAACGATGCGATTCGATCGCTGAGTTGGTGAACACGGAATATCGACCGGACAGCGTCGCTGCCCGGCTCGCGTATCGCCTCGTCCATGGCGCCAATCTTCTCGTCCAGACTCATTCGCTTGACCTCGTCAAGCAAGACCTCGACTTCCGCGTCGTCAAAGACATTGTCGAGCATGATGAAACCATCACGGTTATAGCTCTCGATCTGCTCTGCATTGAGCCCGTCCGCATAGGTGCCACCTTCGTACACCACCGGGTCCTGCCTGGCAATAATGGCAGCGCCCCGATCAGTTCGCGAAACGTATAAATCACCCATTGTCATAACTAGCTCCTTCCTGTGTTCGGGCAGGCCTTGGAGCCTCACGGCGCCAAGGCACAGCCGCCCACAGCTTTTACTGATGTTCAGGCCGCGTCAGTGACCGCGGCCGGATAAACTCCGTCTTCGTCGTGAACCTCAAAGCCCGTCAGAGGTGGATTGAAAACGCAGATCACCCGCAAAGGCTCCTTCCCGCCGCGCAGCCAGTGCTCGTCGTGCTGATCGAGCGCATAGACGACTCCAGGACCCAGTCCGTATTTCTTGCCATCCGCAACAGTTTCAATCTCGCCATCACCTTCGATTACCCAAACGGCTTCAAGGTGATTCTGGTAGTGGATGTGAGTTTCAGTTCCGGGAAAAATAATGGTTTCGTGAAACGAGAAACCCATTCCGTCCTTCTGCAACAGCACTCGGCGGCTGAGCCAAGTGTCTGTTTTCACCTCGTGTTCTGTGCCAATCACGTCCTTCACGTTCTTGACTATCATCGACGCTTACCTCCAAATTTCAAAACATGGGCGCTCGAACTTACGCCCTTTTCGTGCAATACCTGTGCCACGCTACGTTCGATAATTTCCAACCCCTTCTTGAGTTGATGCTCGGCAATGGTCAGCGCCGGCAATACCTTCAGCACCTCATCGTTGGCACCCGAGGTTTCGATAACCAGGCCATGTTCGAAAGCCTTGCGTGAAAACTGGTTCGCCATGTCGTCGCCGGCCGGCGTAACCAGGCCCTGAATAAGGCCACGCCCCCGAACGCTCAGATCAGCCATGGGATAGCTATGAACCAGATTCTCGAGCCAGTCGCGTACCATTGCAGACTTGCGCTGAACCTCTTCGCCGAAGCTTTCATCGGTCCAATAGCTATCCAATGCCTGGGTAGCCGTTACAAAGGCCATGTTGTTGCCACGGAACGTACCGCTATGTGCCCCTGGCTTCCAAATGTCGAGCTCGGGCTTGAACAACACCAGCGACATCGGAAGACCAAAGCCTGACAGGGACTTGGACAGGGTGATGATGTCCGGACTGATGCCGGCAGCCTCGAAACTGAAGAACGTGCCAGTACGTCCGCAACCCACTTGGATATCGTCAACGATGAGCAGCATGTCATGCTGTCGGCACAACCGTTCAAGGTCCTTTAGCCAACGTACCGTTGCAACATTGACGCCACCCTCGCCCTGCACCGTTTCCACGATGACGGCAGCAGGCTTGTCCATGCCACTGCTCGGGTCCTCAAGCATACGCTCGAGATAGCTGATCGTGTTGACGTCTGGGCCGAGATAGCCGTCGTAGGGCACAAACGTCGTATTCGCCAATGAAACACCTGCAGCGTCGCGAAATTTCGCGTTGGCAGTAACCGCGAGCGAACCTCCACTCACTCCATGAAAGCCATGCGTGAATGAAATTACGTTCGGACGCCCTTTAACCAGGCGCGCCAGTTTCAACGCCGCTTCAACGGCATTCGTGCCCGTCGGTCCCGTGAATTGAAGCTTGTAGTTCATGTTGCGCGGCTTCAACAGCACTTTCTCGAATGTTGCAAGAAAGTCCTTCTTTGCTGTGGTTGCCATATCGAGGCCGTGAATCACTCCGTCGGACTTCAGGTATTCAATAACCTTTTCCTTGAGCACCGGGTTGTTGTGCCCGTAGTTCAAACTACCGGCGCCGCTGAAGAAATCGATGTATTCCTTGCCCGCTTCGTCGACCAGCACCGAACCGCGTGCCTGATTAAAAATGACCGGGAACGACCGGACGTAGCCTCGTACTTCCGACTCCATCCGGTCAAAAATATTCAAGTCCATGATTTATCTTCCTCTCTATTATTTGGGTTTCATGTCACTGACAAGCGGCACAAAGCCGCCGTGAACCGACCCACCTCCTAGAAACCAGCGGTGGCAGCCCGGAAAAAGCGATAACTAAATATCGGGGGGTGGCAGGCGCAAAGGCCCGATGCGTATGAGTCGCTCGTCATCGTGGCCCGCGTCACCAAACAGATGACTGCCAAACAACTCGCTCTCGGAGACTTCCGCTTGCAATTTCCGGGCCAGGCCCATGAACATGCCGCGTGAAGCTGCATTATCCGGCCCGACTGTCGTCTCGATAAAACGAATATTTGCCAGAGACGGCCGGGATAGAAGATGCATTAGCATCTGCCGCCCAAGGCTTCGACCGCGCGCACGTTCGTGTACGGCGACCTGCCAGATGAAGATCACGTCAGGCTTGCCTGGAGGGATGTAAGCGGAAAGATATCCGTCAGGACCCTGCTCGCCTTGTGCCAAGACGCAAGTATGTGAAAAGTGCTCGCTGAGCAGCAGGTATGTATAGATGGAATTCAGATCCAGCGGCGGGCACTGCTTTATCAGCGAGTGTATGGCGAAGGCATCTGTTTTTTGGGGATGGCGCAGTACGATTCCGTGGCCGGTTTGTACTTCGCTGCTACCGTTCACGGTTTCGGACTGCGCGGATAGATAAGAGTCTGTGTCGTCAATCAAACTACCAAACCCGATTCGGGCGGAATTCGCCCGTCGGGAACCTCTAGTATTGGGGAAGCAAGCTCGGTGGACACTTCAGCTGGTGTCACACCGCCGGACTCCATGAGGTCGACGATGCGCTCCAGTGAGAGCGTAATCGTGGCCTGCTCCAGTTCAGGTAACTCGTTAAGCGCATCAGCCAATTTCTTTTGAAGAGGCGAAGGCGTTTCACGAGCGAGAGTAATTCCGGCATGCGTTGCCGAAATAAAAACAATGCGACGGTCCTCTCGACCGCGTTCGCGACGAATCAATTCCTTTTCCTCGAGTCGGTCGAGAATTCCTACAACCGTGCTCGCGCTGACGTGCATTTCGCGACTTATCGCCGTAGCCGTCAGCGGACCCTTTTCGACAACCGCGCGCAAGCAAATGAGCTGCGGAGCGGTAATGTTGCTGCCCGCAGCTAGCTGACGCGAGTGCAGCGCAATGGATCGCGTGATACGGCGCAAAGCCCGCAAAATACGCAAGTCGTACGCTTGGTTTTCATCAAACTTGGTCATGATAGAAAAGGATTCAGTCAAATTGATTTCTACTCTAATGATATTAGCCTGAATGATTCGAGTCAACCCAATTAGCCGCCGCAGGCTCAAGGCCACACGGTAGCAGTTATCTACAACCCGTTGATAATTATGGAGTAGTTGCGACATTCCGGAAGATTTCCCGGATACAAACAGTAACCAGACTACTCGGAATTCATGCGAGGGAGAATAATCAGCACCAGAAGTAATTCTCAGCAGGCTCTCCGATCTGTAGAGTGGATGCAGCCGGGACAGGGTTCCTCTCTACAGACTTTCTTCAAGCGCAAGAGAGATTGCCCGTGCCACAGGCACGGTCGATTGCTCCAGGCTCCCCAGCCACGGCTCGCTTCTTGGCAGTAGCGGAGGTTGCGCCAGGAATCGCGGCTCAGAGCCTCGGTGCATCTGAGCGGAGTGCACCAGAAACGGATGGCACAAATACACAGTGCCTGCACTGCCGGTGGCAATTACCTCGGGTCTGACAGAAGTGTCGGCGATGTGAGGGATAAGTTCACGCAGACTCAGTCCGGCTTCTCCAGCCGGAACCAGGGCACGGGCTATATCTTTATGTGACCCGGCCCGGAGACGAGTAGGCGCATCTTCCTCGCCTACATCTGAAAACAGGAACAGCATCAGCAGCGCGCGGCCGCGAGAACGAATATTGACGCGCCAATCCATGAAATCGGACTTTTCATAATCAAAGCTGGCGTCGACATGCCAACCCGTATCCCCCGGATCATCGGGAGAGGGAAAGCGCACAGGGAGGGTTCCCACACTCCTGCATGGCCGCCAGCATCCCGGCCCGACGAGCTGGTCGAAGGTCGCACGAAGTGCCCGCGTGTTGGCCGCAGCGACAACTGGCTTCTGGTCGTACATACCCAGACGGATTACAGGATATGTCCATGTATCAGGATCGTCCGGGACGCAACCGTAAGCACGCAGGTCTTTCCAGAAGACGGCCCGCGCCTCGTTCGCGAGTTCACGCGAGAACGCATGTTCGACTTTCACGAAGCCATCGCTGATGAACTGTTGAACTTGGGTTTGAGTCAGTACCTGCGCCAACTTTGGATTGGCGGTCTTTCCGGAAACAGTCATGGCGTGAACCGTGTGAGTTTGGCAATGGTCCCGTCTTGAGATAATATCAGTACCCTGATATTAATGTAAGCTCCCTGATATGTCCACTCGCCACTCAGAGATTCCCGTCGCACGCCGATTTGGTGGAGCGCTCAAGCTGGCTCAGCACGCCCTGCGTACTCGCCTGGATGAGGCATTGAGGCCCATTGGATTGACGACGCCACAATGCGCGGTGCTCTCCGCGTTGGAGAGAGAACCCGGCCAGTCCAACGCCGCATTGGCACGGGCGGCATTTGTCACGCCTCAAACCATGCAAAGCATCCTTGCCAACATGGAAAGAAATGGGCTCGTGACCAGAGAAGCAGACCCCGACCACGGCAGAATTCTTCGTAGCTTCATCACTGCACAAGGAAGAAAGACCCTGATGCAGGCGCACGCCGCAATTCTCGATGTAGAGGCAGCGGTGATGGCTGCGGTGGGCGAGCGTGAAGCCGAACGGTTGACGTCGGTACTCACCCGCTGCGCTGAGCTTCTATCGAAGTAGCCCGGCTGTACATGAGCTGGTGCCGGTCTGGCGTATCAAGAAGGCGGCCACCGCCAGGAACAGAAACCAAAGAAAAAAGCGAAGTGTTTGGAAAAGAGTCCTAGGCCGACCCTGCCATCACTTTTGCACTGAGCACGAGGACTCAACAAGCGCCTCAGCCTGTCCCACCCACAGTAAGACCATCCATCCGAATCGTTGGCATTCCCACCCCTACGGGCACGCTCTGGCCATCTTTACCGCAGGTACCGACCCCGGAGTCAAGCTCAAGATCGTTGCCAATCATGCTTACCTGGTTCATGGCTTCCGGGCCGCTTCCAATCAACGTCGCGCCTTTCACCGGATACGAAATCTTTCCATCTTCGATCATGTACGCTTCCGAGGCGGAGAAAACAAACTTGCCGTTCGTGATATCTACTTGCCCGCCGCCGAAGTTCACCGCATAGAGTCCCTTTTTGACCGAGGCGATAATTTCCTGGGGATCATCCTTTCCGGCCAGCATGTAAGTATTCGTCATGCGAGGCATCGGAAGATGGGCAAACGACTCTCTACGACCATTGCCCGTAACAGCCGTTTTCATCAATCGGGCATTAAGCGAATCCTGCAGGTAACCTTTAAGGATTCCGTCTTCAATTAGTACATTGCGCTGCGTGGCGTTGCCTTCATCGTCCATGTTGAGCGAACCACGCCTGTCTGGCAAAGTGCCGTCATCAACGACCGTGACCCCTTTGGAGGCTACTCGCTCACCGATCCGACCGGCAAAAACACTGGAGCCCTTGCGATTGAAATCGCCCTCCAGACCATGACCAACGGCTTCATGAAGCAGAATACCCGGCCAGCCTGACCCCAATACCACTGTCATTTCGCCCGCCGGCGCAGGTCGCGCCTCAAGATTGGTCATCGCCTCATGCGTCGCACGGCGGACGTATGAACGCAAGACGTCGTCAGTAAAGTACCCGAGGCCGCTTCGTCCGCCACCGCCGCCATGACCCATTTCACGGCGACCATCTCGTTCTGCAATCACAGTAAGTGAAAGGCGTACCAACGGGCGCACGTCGGCAGCCAGGCGACCGTCACTGCCGGCCACCAACACCACATCGTACTCCGCCCCCAGGCTCGCCATCACCTGAATGATATGAGGATCAGAGGCGCGCGCCATTGCCTCGACGCGCTCAAGAAGTGCAACCTTATCTGGGGCCGACATGGTACCCAAAGGGTCTAACGCGGGGTAGAGATCGTGGCGCGCACCCACCTCTGAAACGACCTTCTGTCGCCCTGCGCCATGGCGTGCGATGCTACGGACGGCCCGGGCAGACGACAACAACGCATCGGGAGAGAGTGTGTCTGAATACGCAAAAGCTGTTTTTTCGCCGCTAATAGCGCGCACGCCCACACCCTGACCGATCGAAAAGCTTCCGGTCTTGACGATACCTTCTTCGAGACTCCAGCCTTCGCTTCGTGTGTACTGAAAATACAGATCGGCGTAATCGACCTTGTGCGTAAATATCTCGCCCAAAGCGCGGGCCATATCGGCTTCACCAAGACCCCAAGGGTCGAGCAACACCGACTTAGCGGTGGCCAGGGCGCTGATGGCGGGATCGACTATCTTCATAAATTTCGTGTTCGCAATATAAATTAGAACCTGCGGTGCTTTAACGCCGGCAAAGCTTGTCTGACGTCGGCCAGGCGCGACTGACTGATATTACCTATGGCCAGGCCAGGACCCTCGGGAAGACAATCAAGTATTTCACCCCACGGGTCAATAAGCATTGAATGCCCCCACGTTCGACGGCCATTCTCATGTTTACCGCCCTGAGCCGCTGCCAGTACATAGCACTGATTTTCGATCGCACGCGCCCGCAGAAGGATTTCCCAATGCGCAGACCCTGTCGTGTAGGTGAACGCAGCCGGGACAACGATAAGGCTTACCTCGGAAAAAGCCCGATAAAGCTCTGGGAAACGCAAATCGTAGCAGATGGACAACCCCACCCTGCCAAATGGCGCCTCGAAAACCTGAGGCGTAACATCACCTGGTCTGATGGTTACCGATTCATCATAGGCTTCGGCATCTCGTCGAAATCCGAACAAGTGAATTTTGTCGTACCGCGCGACTTGATGCCCTTGGGGGTCGTACACCATCGTCGTGTTATAGATGCGGTGATTGTCCGGACTTTCAAGAGGCAGAGTGCCCCCAATCAACCATAATTCGTTTTCGCGAGCCGCCTCAGAAAGGAATTCTTGAATACGTCCCCTGCCCGGGCGTTCACCCAAAGCCACTTTATCTTCATCTTTCGCACCCATCAGGCAGAAATACTCGGGTAACACCACCAGCTGTGCCCCTTGATCGGCCGCCTGCTCAATAAGCTGTTTTGCTTGCGAAAGGTTATCTTCAAGACTGGTCGAAGATACTGTCTGAATCGCTGCGACACGGAAGTCGTCAAGTTTGTTAGCAGTTTCCATTATCAGATTCAACATTCAGGTGTTCAGAAGCGTGCACATTACAGCATTGCAAGCTTTCTTGCTCGGTGCTCAGATGGTCGAGATTTCGCAAATCGATAGCGATTAATGTGATTAATCTTAGTGGTAGAAACCCAATAAGGCGCCATCAAAACCTAGATTGATCTCACGTGAATAATATATTCGTGCCTGAAATTTGATCAGAGGTTTAATTCATTGAGCATTTGAATTAAAATACGCCCGGCAGTAACACTGTTGATTCCACATCAACATTTTGATACTACTAACCCCATTCACAATGGATCAGGCAAGGAATCATAATGACGCGCGACACGTACGCCGCACTTCAGTTAAAAATTCAGAAAGAAATTGCCCGCCTTCAAAAACAAGCTCAGGCCTTACAAGCCAAGCAACGCACTCCAGTAATAGCCTCGATTATTCGCTCGATGCGCGAATATGACATTACTCCCGAAGAAATAACCACCGCATACAATAAGAAAGCTGCAAGTCGGGCCAGTTCATCAACTGCGGTCAAGCGTACCGTACCTCCCAAATACAGGCATCCGCAAACCGGTGACACGTGGACAGGCCGAGGCAAAGCCCCCCGCTGGATTACCGAAGCGGAAGCCGAAGGAAAAAGCCGCGAGCAATTCTTGATTAAGCCAGCGGTCGCCAAAAAAGCTTAACACCTTCAGTTAGCCAATACGGTCTTATTGTTTTAGGTCGTATGTGATGTTTCTGACCTCGCCATTATTGCCGGGAAAACCATCGAATACCGCCCGCGCAAGGTATGGCATTACTTCGACCAAATTACCCGACGCACTGACAGCCGTCGATTTATATACTTGAGCGCCATTGCGCTGATTATCGTTAATTGTGACAGTAAGGGTATTTCTGTCGACTCGCACTGGCACATTAACTACGCTAGGCGTGTAGTAAATGCCGCCGCCCCAACCGCGATAACCGCCATAATATCCGCCCATACCCCAAGGCCAGAATCCATCAAAATAAGGGTCGTGATATCGCTGCTCCCATTCCTGGGAACTGGTCACACCATATTCGAAGTGAACATCGAATCGCGCGGCTTGCTGACCTTGAGCCTCAACCAAGCCGGTTCGTCCGATAGCAGCGCGAATCATGTCCGCAAAAGCTTGTGTTTCAAGGTCGTTACCAGCTGGCGGTATAACCTTGTAAGTGGCTCCCTGCGCATCGGCAGGCCATTGTTGAAATGTGGTCACCTTCGCTGACAAAGTCGAGGCACACCCTGCCAGCACCATCATCAAGGCCATGCCGATAATCAATCGAAGCCCAATGGCTGTATCTTTGACTGCTAAATCAGAGGGCGCCATGTTTTACTCCCAGTTTTCAAAAAGGTCAGCCAGATGCGGCCGATAAAAAATAAGACTTCAAAGAGGATAAAAGGTTGCACGCAAGCGCAAAGGGGCAATTTAGCGGAAGTACACAAGGATGGGGCAACCACTACAATACATTGTGTTAACGAGACCGACCTCACAAATCAGCCATGCGAACCGACTCTGCCCTGACTATTTCACGCCACGATTACACTCCGTTTCCGTACCGCTTGCCTCGTGTCAGCCTCGTGTTCGACCTCGCCGCCGAAACCACCACCGTGCGCTCCACGTTGACCTTTGAGCGTGCCGGCAACGATTTTCCGCCCTTGTGTTTACATGGGCAAGATCTGGACCTGATTTCGATCTCCATGGACGGCGAGCTGCTTGATTCGACATCGTATCGTCTCGACGCCGACTGGCTCACGCTTTTTCCTGATTCTCAAGTGTTTACGGTCGAGATTGAAAGTCGCTGCCACCCTGTCGCCAATTCAGCGCTGATGGGCCTGTATGTATCAGGTGATAGCCTGTTCACTCAGTGCGAAGCGGAAGGGTTTCGGCGCATCACGTGGTTTCCCGACCGACCAGACGTCATGTCTCAATACACGGTGACACTTCGCGCAAGCAAACAGCACTACCCCCTGCTTTTATCCAACGGGAATCTGGTGGGCCAGCGAGACCTGCCAGATGGTCGACATGAAGCTGTGTGGGAAGACCCCCATCCCAAGCCAAGTTATCTGTTCGCTTTGGTAGCTGGAAATTTCGATTGTCTGGAGCGTCGAGTACGCGTCGGCGACAGCCGAGAAGCACTATTACAGATATTCAGTGACCCGGGTTCACGGGAGAAGACGCACTGGGCGCTTGACTGCCTGCAACGCTCCGTGGAATGGGATGAACAACGATTTGGCCTTCAGCTGGATCTTGACCGCTTTATGGTCGTGGCAGCGCGGGATTTCAATATGGGGGCCATGGAGAACAAGGGGCTGAACATCTTCAACTCCTCGTACGTGCTGGCAGACCCCCAGACGGCAACGGATGCCAGCTACCACGCTATCGAAAGCGTGATTGGGCACGAGTATTTCCATAATTGGACAGGTAACCGGGTCACGTGCCGCGACTGGTTTCAGCTTTCCCTTAAAGAGGGCCTGACGGTTTTCCGCGATCAGGAGTTCTCCGCCGACATGATGGCCCGCGGGCTGAGCGACGACGCTGCGCGAAGCGCGCGTGCCGTCAAACGGATTGACGACGTCACCGCCTTGCGGGTGGCCCAGTTTCCCGAAGACGCAGGGCCCATGGCTCATCCAATCAGACCCGAAAGCTACCAGGAAATCGCCAACTTCTATACAGCGACCATTTACGAAAAAGGCGCCGAAGTCATTCGCATGCAACACACCCTTCTGGGCGAAGACGGGTTTCAGGCCGGTATGCGCGAATATTTCCGTCGACACGACGGACAGGCGGTTACCTGCGATGACTTTATCGACGCCATGGACAGTGTGTATCGCCAGCGGAATCCGGGGAAATCACTTGATGTGTTTCGCCGCTGGTATTCCCAGGCGGGGACGCCTCGTGTCCGGGTCACACTGACACACGATGCGCAAGCACAAACTTGCACGATAACGCTCCAGCAACAATGCCCACCCGTGGGGATTGAAAAGCTCCAGTCTCCCCCGGCCGAGAAGCCACCCCTGCATATTCCATTTGCAATCGGATTGCTTGACCCGCAGGGTACGCCGCTGCCTCTGCACATCGATGGTAAAACTCAAGGCACCGTGGTGCTGGACCTCTGTGAAGCAAGCCAGTCCTGGACCTTCCAAGATATTCGTGAGCGACCGGTGGCGTCTCTCCTGCGCGGTTTCTCGGCTCCGGTCATTGTTGAGTATGAGCGCGGGGATGACGAACTGGCTTTACTGGCGCGGTTCGACACGGATCCCTTTGCCCGTTGGGAAGCGGGGCAGGAGCTTGCGAGCCGCCAGGTACTGGCCATCGCGCAAAACGACGCAAACGCAGCGACTGAATCCCTGTTACTCGACACCTGGCGTGCGATTCTGCAAGACGAGAGCTTGAGTGATGCCTATCGCTCGCGTGTTCTGTCTTTGCCCGCAAGCAAGGTCTTGCTTGAGCAAACCGACCCAATGAACCCACTTGCCGTCGCTCAGGCTCGCGAAAGTTTCAAGGCAACTCTCGGACAGGAACTTGCGGATCTGTGGCTGCAAGCGTATCGGTATTGCGCCGACTCCGAACCGTCGGAATATAGTCCCGATGCGCTGTCGTCGGGTCGCCGCGCCCTCAAGAACCTTGCATTGTCTTACCTGGCAGCGGCAAACCACGAGCAAGCCGAGTCGCTGGCGATCGCGCAGTATGAACACGCTCATAACATGACGGATCGCATGAGCGGGCTTTCGGCGCTAATCAGTCTGGACGACGTTACCGCCTCGACCAAAGCTCTGGAGCATTTCTACGAGCAATGGCAGCACGACCCGCTAGTCATCGATCGCTGGTTTGCGTTGCAGGCCACTGCCCCGACTACGCGCACCGAAACTGTCCGAGCGTTGATGCTGCATCCCGCTTTCACTTTGCGCAACCCTAACCGTGCGCGCTCGCTTATCTTCCAGTTCTGCCTTAACAATATGCTGGGCGCCCATCGTCCGGAGGGCTATGAGTTCTGGGCTGATCAGGTCTTGGCCCTTGACGCGCTGAATCCCGAGATCGCGGCTCGCCTTGCACGTGCTTTCGATAACTGGGCGCGTTATATTCCTCAGAATCGAGATGCCGCGCGTCAGGCGCTGGAACGAATCCAACAACATGAGTCGCTCTCACGTAATGTCTCCGAGATCGTCTCCAAAGCTTTGAATATTTGACAGGAGTCCTCCTTGAATCGCAAAACATTGACCCAGTATCTGGTCGAACAGCAACGCACGCACCAAACTGTTCCCACCGAACTGCGGCTTCTGATTGAAACTGTGGCGCGCGCCTGCAAGGCAATCGGTCACGCAGTAAGCAAAGGGGCTTTAGGTGGAGTCCTGGGCAGCCTCGAAAGCGAAAACGTGCAAGGCGAAGTGCAGAAGAAGCTCGACGTACTGTCAAACGAAATTTTGCTGGAGGCCAACGAATGGGGCGGACATTTGGCAGCCATGGCGTCCGAAGAAATGGAAACCCTGCATCGCATACCCAACCGCTACCCCAAAGGCGAATACCTGTTGCTATTTGATCCTTTGGATGGCTCATCCAATATCGATGTAAACGTATCTATTGGCACTATCTTTTCCGTCTTGCGCGCCCCTCAGGATGCAACAGGGCGGGATATCGAAGAGGCCGATTTCCTGCAGCCAGGCAATCAACAAGTTGCTGCCGGCTACGCCATTTATGGTCCTCAAAGCGTGCTGGTACTTACCTTGGGCAACGGGGTCGCTACGTTCACCCTTGACCGAGAAATGGGCAGTTGGCTGCTGACGGACGAGAATCTGTCCATCCCCGAAGATACTGCCGAGTTCGCAATCAACATGTCGAACATGCGCCACTGGGAACCACCGGTCAAGCGCTACATCGACGATTGCCTGGCCGGATCGACCGGCCCCCTGGGCAAAGACTTCAACATGCGCTGGATTGCCTCGATGGTGGCAGATGTGCATCGCCTGATGACCCGCGGTGGAATTTTCATGTATCCGCGAGACGAGCGACCTTCAGGAAAAAAGGGGAAACTGCGCCTGATGTACGAAGCCAACCCCATGGCATTTCTTGTCGAGCAGGCGGGTGGAACGGCTCTGGACGGAGAGCAACGCATTCTTGACGTGAAACCCGAAGCGCTCCACCAGCGCATCGGTGTCGTTCTGGGTTCAAAGAACGAAGTCGAGCGCGTCAAGCGTTACCATCAAGAAGATTGACGCCACCGTAATCCGTGTTGATCGGGCTCGCCTGGTGCGGCTCGATCAACCACATCTCGAGAGCGCGCGGCCCCGCCTCCTACATCCCGAGAGAGCGCGGTCCGACCGAGCGCGGCCCGCTCTACTTCAACTTGCTGTCGGCGTTCCTATTCCCATTCTGGCAGCAGCACCGTTGCGCCGGTTGTACGGCGAGATGCCAGGGCTTCGTGTGCACTGGCAGCGTCCCGCAGCGAAAACCGCTGGTCGATCGAAATTTTCAAATCGCCCTTGGCGACCAGGTCGAACAGATCTTTGGCAGCGGCAGCAATTTTCCGCTGTGTGCCGACGTAATCCGCCAAAGTGGGACGGGTAAGATACAGCGAGCCTTTTGTCGCCAGAATACCCAGATTGACGCCGTCTACCGGGCCCGAGGCATTGCCATAACTGACCATGAGTCCGCGTGGCTGTAGGCACTCCAACGACGCTTCCCAGGTGCTTTTCCCTACCCCGTCGTAAACCACGGGCACCTTCTGACCGGAGGTCAGCTCCATGACGCGCTTGGGGACGTCTTCGCGCGAATAGTCGATAACCTCCCAGGCACCATGCCGAAGTGCCAGCTCCGCTTTCTCGGGACTGGAAACCGTTCCGATCATCTTGACGCCGAGCGCCTTCGCCCATTGGCACGCGATAAGCCCTACGCCTCCCGCAGCGGCATGAAAAAGAATGGTTTCTCCCCCTTGCAAGCGATAAGTCTGCCGGAAAAGGTATTGCACTGTCAGGCCCTTGAGCATCATGGCGGCCGCGGACTCGTAATCGACATCACGCGGTAATTTCACCACCTGCCAGGCTGGAACGGTGCGGGTCCCGGCGTATGCACCTAGCGGACTCATGGCATACGCTACGCGATCACCCACCTTCAAATGCTTGACTCCAGGTCCTACCGCAGTCACTTTTCCTGCGGCTTCGAAACCCAGCCCATGTGGTAGTGGGTGCTTGTAGAGCCCGCTACGGAAATAGGTGTCGATGAAGTTAAGGCCGATGGCCTTCTGCTCGATGGTCACTTCACCCTCGCCCGCGTCGGGCACGTCCTGACTCACCAGTTCCATGACCCCCGGGTCACCGTGGCGCTTGATGATTATGGCTTCAGTTTTCATTTTTTCTCCGGAACAGATTTCTGCAAGGCTTGGCGGCGCGAAACGAGCGATCCCAGCACGCCCCGCACGAGCTTATTGGCTGCCTGCCGCATCATACTCTTGGCCACAGATTGGACGGCGCCTTCGCGACGTCCGCCGCGCGGGCCCGTAGAACCAAACAGAAAGTCCTGAACAACACCCACAAGACCGTTGTTGTCGTCCTGACTCTTGGTTGTGGCTCGTGCCCCGCCCGCTTCCTTTGGAGCCGAACTATCGTTCTGCTGGTTTGAGGACTCGGCGCGTTTCTTTAATAACTCGTAGGCGGATTCCCGGTCGACCGACCGCTCGTACTTGCCTGCCAGCAAAGAAGCCTGGCGAACAGCCTGGCGTTCCGAATCGGTCGCAGGCCCAATTCGGCTGCCCGGCGCCACCATCCACGCCCGTTGTGTCACCCCCGGACTGCCCTTTTCATCCAGGACCGATATCAAAGCCTCACCGACACCCAGCTCCGTGATGGCGGCAGTCACGTCCAGATCGGGGTTGGGACGCATTGTCTCTGCGGCCACCTTCACGGCTTTCTGGTCTCGCGGTGTAAAGGCGCGCAACGCATGCTGGACACGATTACCCAGCTGGCCGAGCACAGTGTCGGGGATGTCCGCAGGGTTTTGCGTCACGAAATACACCCCTACCCCCTTGGAACGCACCAGGCGTACGATCTGCTCGATCTTTTGGAGTAAAGCCTTGGGCGCATCAGCAAAGACCAGGTGAGCCTCATCGAAGAAAAACACCAGCTTGGGATGATCGAGGTCGCCCACCTCAGGTAGCGTCTCGTAGATCTCGGCAAGCATCCACAGCAAGAACACCCCATACAGCCGTGGCGCCTGCATCAGCCTGTCGGCAGCCAGGATGTTTATCATGCCTTGACCTCGAGCATCGACACGTAGCAGATCGTGCACATCAAGCATGGGCTCACCAAAGAATAGCTCGGCACCTTGGGCTTCCAAACGCAACAGACTTCTTTGAATGGCGCCCACCGACGCCGCCGAAACATTTCCGTATCGGGCGCGCAGCTCGGATGCGCGCTCCGATACGTGCTGCAGCATGGCGCGTAAATCCTTCAGGTCGAGCAATAGCAAACCTTCTTCGTCCGCCACGCTGAACACGATGTTGAGGACACCTTCTTGCGTATCATTCAGCTCCAGCATGCGAGCCAGCAAAAGCGGCCCCATATCCGAGATCGTGGCACGAACCGGGTGCCCTGATTCTCCAAACACATCCCAGAAAGTGACGGGACACGCTCCCCAAAGAGGTTCGGGCAAGCCAAGTTTAGCGAGTCGTTCCTGAAGTTTGGGGTTGCTCTGCGCCGCTTGCGACATACCGCTGAGGTCCCCTTTGACGTCGGCCATGAAGACGGGAGTGCCCAAACGCGAAAACGCTTCCGCGAGCACCTGTAGGGTTACGGTCTTGCCTGTGCCCGTAGCCCCGGTAATGCAACCATGACGGTTCGCGAGCCTTGGCAACAGGGTTACGGGGCCTTGGGCACCGCCAGCTATGACGATTGGATCAGCCATTTTTTTACCTTTTTCGGATGCTCGAGACAGCAGCGGTAGTGTAATTCCGGCATCATAACGATGCACGCGTTAAAATCTCCTTTTGTCTTCTGTATTTATATATCTTTATTGAGTCGTTGAAACTATGGCTGGTCACAGTAAATGGGCGAACATTCAGCATCGAAAGGGTCGCCAAGACGCGAAACGAGGCAAGCTCTGGACGAAAATCATTCGCGAAATCACGGTCGCAGCTCGCGAAGCCGGCCCTGATCCAGACAGCAATCCACGCCTGCGCCTTGCCTGGGACAAGGCCACAGCGGCCAACATGCCGAAAGACAACATCCAGCGCGCCATTACCCGAGGGGCCGGCGGGGCAGATGGCGACAATTACGAAGAAATCCGTTACGAAGGCTACGGCGTCGGCGGCGCAGCGGTCATGGTCGACTGCATGACAGACAACCGCATGCGCACCGTGGCCGAAGTCCGGCACGCATTTTCGAAACATGGTGGCAATCTGGGTCAGGAAGGTTCGGTTGCTTTCATGTTCAAGCATTGCGGGCAATTCATCTTTGCACCCGGCACCTCCGAAGAACAAGTCATGGAAATCGGACTCGAAGCCGGCGCCGAAGACATCGTCACTGATGACGAAGGAGTCATCGAGGTAATCTGCCCGCCGTCTGAGTACGCGGCGGTCAAGGCGGCGTTTGAAGCCGCCGAACTAGTGCCAGAGGTTCAGGCCATCACCATGAAAGCGCTGAATGAAACCGAGCTCTCAGGTGACGATGCCACCAAAATGCAGAAGATGCTCGAAGTCCTCGAGGGACTGGACGATGTGCAAGAGGTCTACACCACCGCCGTTTTCGACGAGTCCGCTTAACTTCTGCACTACTTGCAGACGTCATACAGGAAAACGCTATGACGTCGGTCGAGTATTTTGCATTACGCTTTTCATTTATCCGCTGGCTACGCGCGTGTCGGCTCCGTCACGACGCACAGCACTACTTTTGAGCTCCATCACATGAAACTCCTCGTTATTGGCGGCGGTGGCCGCGAACACGCGCTGGCCTGGCGACTTGCACAGTCCCCTCGCGTTCAAAAGGTGTTCGTTGCCCCGGGGAACGGCGGCACGGCTCAAGCAGAGCATCTCGAAAACGTGTCTTTGACCGCGACCGATGATCTCGTCGCCTTTGCTCGTAGCGAAAACGTTGCATTCACTGTGGTTGGTCCGGAGGCACCTCTGGCTGCCGGCGTCGTGGACGCGTTTCAGGCTGCAGGTCTGAAAATCTTCGGGCCCACCAAAGCCGCGGCGCAGTTGGAAAGCTCAAAGGATTACGCGAAGGCATTCATGGTCCGCCACAATATTCCAACGGCCGCCTACAAAACCTTCACCGATGCCGATGAAGCCAAGCGCTATGTCCGCGAGCAGGGAGCTCCCATTGTGGTCAAGGCTGATGGTCTGGCCGCCGGCAAAGGCGTGGTCGTGGCTACGTCTGAAGAAGAGGCCGTAGCAGCAATCGACAATATGCTGTGTGATGCCAGTTTGGGGGCTGCGGGCGCGCGCGTGGTCATTGAAGAGTGCCTGCAGGGCGAAGAAGCCAGCTTCATCGTGATGTGCGATCGGCGTCAGGTGCTGGTCCTTGCCACCAGTCAGGACCACAAGCGCCTGCTGGACAATGACGAGGGTCCCAATACTGGCGGTATGGGTGCCTATTCGCCTGCCCCAATTATTACGCCCGCCTTGCACAATCGCATCATGCGCGAAGTGATCCATCCCACCTTGCAAGGCATGGCCAAGGACGGGCACCCCTACACGGGCTTTCTGTATGCCGGCTTGATGATTGGCGACGGACCTGACGCCACCCGTCCACTTAAGGTGCTGGAATTTAACTGCCGGATGGGCGACCCTGAAACGCAGCCCATCCTGATGCGAGCCAAAGGAGATCTGGCCACTGTTTTCGAACACGCTGTGAACGGTACGCTCGAAGAGGCAGAACTGGACTGGGACCGCCGTACCGCCCTGGGCGTAGTCATGGCGTCTGCGGGATACCCCCAGTCCCCCAGGACCGGCGACGTCATCACCTCCTTACCTGCCAATACCGAAGACTGCGTTCTGTTCCACGCAGGTACAACGCTGCACGAGGATGGATCGCTCAGAACGTCCGGCGGACGAGTACTTTGCGTCACGGCGTTGGGGGATTCGGTCAAACGCGCACAGGAAACCGCGTACAGCGCCGTCCAGCAGATCCGCTTTGAGGGTGCCCAGTATCGTCGCGATATCGGTTGGCGCGCTCTCCCGCACTCACACTGACAAGCGTTAAAGGAAGCCAGTATGTCCGTGCCCATATCTCTTGCCTACGACTACTTCACCAGCCTGCAAGCGCGAATTGTCAAGGCGCTTGAAGAAGCAGACGGTTCGACATTCCGCTCTGACAGCTGGACGCGTGAAGAAGGCGGTGGCGGGCTCTCCCGCCTACTCGAAGGTGGTGAACTGTTCGAGCGTGCCGGCGTCCTATTCAGTCACGTCAAAGGCCGTGCTCTCCCCCCTTCGGCCTCAGCTCACCGACCAGATCTGGCGGGTCGACATTGGGAAGCAATGGGTGTTTCGATGGTCCTGCACCCGCGCAATCCATTTGTGCCAACCACTCACATGAATGTAAGGCTTTTTGTCGCACGCCCGCCCGAAGATCGCGAAGGTGAAGACGTATTCTGGTTTGGCGGTGGTCTTGATCTGACCCCCTACTACCCCTTCGAAGAAGACGTTCGTCATTTTCATCAGGTATGCCGGGACGCGGTAGCACCTTTCGGTGAAGATAAATATCCTGCTTTCAAAAAATGGTGCGATCAGTATTTCTTCTTGAAGCATCGCAATGAGACTCGCGGCGTTGGCGGCCTTTTCTACGATGACCTCAATCAGGAAGGCTTCGATGAAAGCTTCGACCTTACCAGGTCGGTCGGGGATTGCTTCCTGCCAGCTTATATGCCCATTGTCGAAAAAAGACGACACACTCCGTACGGCGAGCGCGAGCGCGATTTTCAAGCGTATCGACGCGGTCGTTATGTCGAGTTCAATCTGGTGCTTGACCGCGGAACCTTGTTTGGTCTCCAGTCGGGCGGCCGGACTGAATCCATTCTTTTGTCCATGCCACCTCACGCGGCTTGGCGCTACGATTGGCATCCTGAACCGGGCACACCGGAAGCAGAGATTTACGAGTATCTGCAACCTCGCGAATGGCTGTGAAAGTGATCGGCCTGTTGGGGGGAAGCTTTGACCCGGTTCATCTGGCCCACGTCTCACTGGCCAAGGCAGCGTTGACCGAGCTCTGTCTGGATGAAGTTCAGCTGATACCCGCCGCAAACCCGTGGCAACGCGGCGCCCTCAAAGCGTCGGCAGAGCATCGGATGGCCATGTTGGAAATTGCGATCCGCGACGAGCCGGCCATTTGTGTCAACGCGATAGAAATAAACCGGGGCGGCAAAACTTATACTGTTGACACCGTGCGCAGTTTGCCCAAGGATTCGGAATACGTATGGATTCTCGGCGCAGACCAGCTCGAGAACTTCCCTACCTGGCATGAATGGCGAGATATCGCCAGCCTGGTTCGAATCGCCGTCGCTCAACGGCCTGGGGCGGCTGTTCAAGCACCGCAAGAACTTCAAGTCCACCTGCAAAATCAAGGTCGTTCCCTGCTTCACATACCGTTCTCGCCCATGCCAGTATCAGCTTCTGAAATTCGGCAGCGTTTGGCCCAGGAACTTTCAACTTACGGCATGCTCGACCCTGCCGTGGCACAGTACATCAAGCAACACGGCCTGTACCAGCAAGTCGTTTCCTAATTCCCCGCTTATCAAGTTATAGTCATTCCATGGATATACAGAAACTGCAACGGCTGGTCATCGACGCACTCGAAGACGTCAAGGCTCAGGACATCAAGGTGTTCAACACCACACATATCACGAGCCTTTTCGATCGGGTAGTGATCGCCAGTGGCGCATCAAACCGGCAGACGCGTGCCCTGGCCGAAAGTGTGGCCGAAAGCGCCAAGCGCAGCAAAGTACCCATCGTCGCGTACGAAGGCCAAGATACCGGCGAGTGGGTCCTGCTCGACCTCGGCGACATCGTGGTGCACTGCATGCAGCCCAGCATCCGGCAGTACTACAACCTCGAAGAAGTCTGGGGCGACAAGCCTGTACGCGTAAAGCTGCTCCCACAATCAACGCAGCCCACCCTGTCGCAATCCTTCGACGAGCCCTTCGACCCCATCGATTGACCTCGCACTAGCGCGGGCACGAGATCGCACATGAAGCTAATGGTTATTGCCGTCGGCAACCGCATGCCAGGTTGGGTCGAGCAAGCCTGGGACGACTATGCGCGTCGGCTGCCTGGGGACTGTGCACTTGAACTGCGCGAGATCAAACCCGAGCCCCGAAGCGGGGGAAAAACGCCGCAACAAATGATGGCCGCAGAAGCCCGACGGATCGAGTCGGCGATTCCAGCCGGCGCTTTGCGTATCGCCCTTGACGAGCGAGGCCGAGACCTGACCACTCAGAAGTTATCTTCAGAACTGGAACAGTGGCGAAGCCTGGGATGCGACGTCGTATTTTTGATTGGCGGCCCAGACGGCCTGGACATTGAACTCAAAAAAAGCTGCAACAGCATGTTGCGGCTATCGTCTCTGACCCTTCCCCACCCCATGGTGCGCGTGGTGCTGGCCGAGCAGTTATATCGAGCTTGGGCCATTATGGTCAACCACCCCTACCATCGCGCTTGACCCTCGTGGAGACCAACCTTTCGAACTTGTCACGCCGTTCGCACCGTGCTTATAAGACGGGTTCGGCTGACTCTCTGACTGACCTATGATCTATCTTGCGTCCGCCAGCCCACGCCGGCATGAATTGCTATGTCAAGCGGGCATCCGACATCAGGTTCTTGAGGTGCCCGCGCCTCCGGGAGAAGACGAACCTCGATTTGCCGGCGAAACGCCTCAAACGTATGTATTGAGAACGGCCCGCGAAAAAGCGCTCCGAACGCTGCATTGGTTGGGGCAACGCGTAGAATCGGCCGGAGCTAATTGGCCTCGGTCAGATAGCCCAGCGCCTCTGCGTCCAATATTGACAGCGGACACCACCGTCATCCTGGGAGACGACGTTCTCGGGAAACCGCGCGACACTGAAGACGCGGCGGCAATGCTTCGGCGGCTTTCTGGTTGCGTGCATCACGTGCAGACGGCCGTCGTCCTGACAGTGCCGACAGAAGATTCCTCGTTTCGACTCTATGAAGACGTGTCAGACACCGAAGTTGTCTTCAAGACGCTGACCGAGGAAGAAATAAACTGGTATTGCGCTAGCGGAGAGCCGATGGGCAAGGCCGGCGCCTATGGCATCCAGGGTCGCGCCGCCACCTTCGTGGCTACGATCACTGGGAGCTATACAGGCGTGGTCGGACTGCCCTTGTTCGAAACCGCGAGACTCCTGCATAAAGGCGGCGTAAGCACGCTCTGACGCCTAGCAGTTCGGCAGTACCAAACCACCCTTACTCAAAAGCGTATTTCGACTGAAGGCGCGCTTCGCTGTGCGGGCCCGTGATACACCGCTTCAATATTATTGCCATCTGGATCCAGCACAAAGGCACCGTAATAGTCGGGATGATAGGGGCGATAACCCGGCTCGCCATTACTGGTTCCGCCGTTTTCCAGGGCGACCTTGTAAAACGCGTCGACCATCGCTTTATCGCGTGCTTGGAATGCCACATGGCATCGACCCGTCAGCTTCCCAATCGCCGCATCGCTTTCCACGGAACTCACCACGAGCTCGTCCGCCCAGAAAAAGTCGTCCGCTTCTCCGCTGATGGGCACCTCAAGTGCCTCGAGTACAGCAGAATAAAAGCGCTTACTGGCAGGCAGGCTTCGAACCACTAACTGAATATGATCGATAAGCCGACCGCGCTGTAGCGACTGTGTCTCCATACTTGCTCCTGACCTGGGGTTATCGGAGCATTGATAATATCCGGGAGCGAGCCCCAGTCCAAGATGTTTTTGTCATGTCCTCAGATCGAAGCGTGCCGGCGCGTGGGCTAGCGCCGGCCTGGGAAGGTACGTACGTGGGGTGCAGATCCATCGGGCATTTCAAC
>Ga0182737_1000201_pt1 | contig 105680 bp, 95 predicted proteins | sample eDN5th30CBELigOP_FD_128878 | JGI IMG/M metagenome (GOLD analysis project Ga0182737, IMG submission 128878) | Enriched Organic Plus compost microbial communities from Emeryville, California, USA - eDNA 5th pass 30_C BE-Lig OP (version 2) (version 2) ... | reverse complement strand
GCCTGCTGGATCTGCTGAAGAAACGCGGCGGCCATCTGGGCGGTGATGCGGCGGGACGGTTCCTGCGCGGCATCGGCAAGCCCGCCTTCATCCTGACGCCGGACGTGGTCGCGGCCCTGGTCCGCGAAGGCGTCGTGACCAAGGCACCGGGCGGCAAGCGCGACCTTGCCCTGGTCCAGGCGGCATTCAACCGCTGGGCCGTGGAATCCGGCCGCGACCTGACCGCGATCAGCCGCACGCTGGCGCTCAGCGTCGGCGCCTGACCGGCTACGCAGGCAGCGCCTGCTGGTCTAGCCTGCCTCCATTCAAAGGGAGGTTCCATGCGGCTCAAGGACAAGATCGCCGTCGTCACCGGTGCTGCGGGCGGCTTCGGCGAGGGCATCGCCCGGCTCTATGCCGAACAGGGTGCGCGCGTGGTCATCGCCGACCTCAACGGCGCGGGGGCCGAGAAGCTCGCGGCCGAGATCGGGGCGAACGCGGTGGCGATCCAGGCCGATGTCAGCCGCGAGGCGGACGTGAACGCGATCGTCGCCAAGGCCGTGGACAGCTGGGGCGGGCTCGACATCGTGGTCAACAACGCGGGCACCACGCACAAGAACCAGCCGATCCTGGAGACCGACGAGAAGACCTTCGACCGCGTCTATGCGGTCAACGTGAAGTCGATCTTCTGGATGACGCGCGCCGCCGTGCCGGTGCTGCGGCGGCAGGGGCGCGGCGGGTCGATCATCATGATCGGATCGACGGCGGGCATCAGGCCGCGGCCGGGGCTGACCTGGTACAACGGCACCAAGGGTGCGGTGAACACGATGACGCTCGCCATGGCGCAGGAGCTGGCGGCGGACAACATCCGGGTGAACTCGGTCTGCCCGGTGATCGGCGCCACGGGGCTGCTGTCCGAGTTCATGGGTGCACCCGACACGCCGGAGAACCGCGCGCGGTTCCTGGCCACGATCCCGCTCAAGCGCATGTCCACGCCGACCGACATCGCCAATGCGTGCCTGTGGCTGGCGGAGGATGCGTCGTCCTTCATCACCGGCGTGCTGCTGCCGGTGGATGGCGGGCGGACGGCCTGAGCCTGCCTCCCTCTCCCGCCACGCGGGAGAGGGAACCTCGCGGCGATGGGACGCCCGTGCGCCGAAGGTGCCTGTCGCGACGCGCCGGCCGCGCCTAGTCTGCTTCCGGCATGAACATCCTCTCCATCCAGTCCTGGGTCGCCTACGGCCATGTGGGCAACGCCGCCGCCATGTTCCCGCTCCAGCGCCTGGGCGCGGAGGTCTGGGCGATCAATACCGTCCAGTTCTCCAACCACACCGGCTACGGCACCTGGAAAGGCCAGGTCTTCGGTGCCGCGCAGGTGCGCGAGGTGCTGGACGGGATCGAGGCGCGCGGCGCGCTGCCGCGCTGCGACGCGGTGCTGTCCGGCTACATGGGCGATGCGGCGATCGGGGAGACGATCCTGGACGCCGTCGCCCGCGTGCGCGCGGCCAACCCCAAGGCCGTCTATTGCTGCGACCCGGTGATCGGCGATTTCGGCCGCGACATCTATGTCCGCCCCGGCATCCCGGAATTCATGCGCGACCGCGCCCTGCCCGCCAGCGACATCGCGACACCCAACCAGTTCGAGCTGGAATGGCTGACCGGCGTGCCCGTCACCAGCATCGACGCGGCCAGGCATGCGGTCGCGAAGCTGCACGGGATCGGGCCGCGCACCGTGCTGGTGACCAGCCTGCAGGCCGAGGACACGCCCGGCGACGCGCTCGACCTGATGGTCAGCGAAGGGGGCGCCTGCCACCGCGTGCGTACGCCACGGCTCGCGATCAACGTGAACGGTGCGGGCGACGCGATCGCGGCGCTGTTCCTGTTCCACCGGCAGACGACCGGTTCGGCGGTGGAGGCGCTGGCGCTGGCCGCCTCCTCCATCCACGGCCTGCTCCGCCGCACGGCCGAGGCGGGATCGCGCGAGATCCTCCTGGTGGCCGCGCAGGACGAGTTCGTCAGCCCCAGCCAGCGGTTCGATCCGGTGCCCTGCTGAGGCGCACGGTCGTCAAGTTGCAACCAATTCAGTTGCAACCCATCTCAGCGCCATGCCCCTCGACGCCCCCACCCGCGACGCTCCCCTGCTCGACGCATACTCGGCCGCCGTGGTTGCCGCCGTCACGCGCGTCGGTCCGGCCGTGGTCAACATCGCCGTCCAGGCCGACCGGCACGGCGGCGCGGGGTCGGGCGTGGCGGTCTCGCCCGACGGGCTGGTGCTCACCAACAGCCATGTCGCACGCGGTGCGAAACGCATCCTGATCGCCACCCAGGACGGCCGCCGCGCGGACGCCGCGCTGCTGGGCGACGATCCGGACACCGACCTCGCCCTGCTGCGCGCCCATGGCGACGGGTTCGCCGCCGCCACGCTCGGCCGCTCCGCCGATCTGCGCGTCGGCCAGCTCGCGGTCGCGATCGGCAATCCGCTCGGCTTCCAGAGCACCGTCACCGCCGGCATCGTGAGCGCCACCGGCCGTACGCTGGGCGGCCGCGAGGGCCGGGCCATCGAGGACCTGATCCAGACCGACGCAGCATTGAACCCCGGCAATTCCGGCGGCGCGCTGGTGGACAGCCGGGGCGAGGTGATCGGCATCAACACCGCCGTGGTGGCAGGCGCGCAGGGCCTGTGCTTCGCGGTCGCGTCGGACACCGCGCGGCTGGTGCTGGGCGAGCTGGTGCGCTTCGGCCGGGTGCGGCGCGGCCGCATCGGCATCGCCGGGCAGACCGTGCGCCTGCCGCGGCGCATCGCCGACCGGCTCGGCCGCGACCAGCCCACCGCCGTGCTCGCGGCCGAGGTGCAGGCGGACAGCCCGGCGCATCGCGCGGGGCTGCGCAGCGGCGACCTGCTGCTGGAAGCGGACGGCGAGAGGCTGACCGGCCTCTACCGCCTGCTCGCACGGCTGACAGGCGACGGGGCGGAAGCGCCGGTCACGCTGACCTATGCGCGGGACGGCGCGACTGCGGCGGCGGCGGCGACGGTGCTGCCGGCGCCGCGCTGATCAGGACGAAGCAGCAGCCGGGCGGCGCCAGTGCGCGGCGCTCGGAATGCTCTTCTGCGCCGCCAGCACCGTGCTCTCTCGGATACGCCGCTCCTGGATGGCGGCAACCTGGGCCAGGTAATCCTCGGGGAAATCCGCGCCGGGCTTTCGGTTCGTCGCCTGCCAGTGCCGGCAGGCCTCCGGCGTCACATAGACCTGGTTCGGCTCCCGCGCCGGCCATTCCGGAACGTGGAGCCACAGGCGCAGCAGGTGGCGGCGCTGCGGCACAAGCTCCGCGTCCTCGTAATCCGTCCGCCCGTGCATGATGGCGCGGTTGTTGAGGAACTGCATGTCGCCTTCCTCGAAATTCATGTCGAGGTAGAATTCCGGCGAACGCGCTAGGCGCTGCCATTCCTCCAGCGCCTCGAATTCGCGCGGGGAAAGATCCACGCCGCCATACTCCACGGCGTAGCGGATGCATCCGGACGCGGAGCACGTAATGCGCCCGTCGCGCTGCGACAGATACGGCAGCCGGTGCGCAGTCTGCAGCGGCATCATCGGCGAATGCAGCGCATCCATCTCATGGTTGCGGTGGTAGAAGCCGCGATACAGCGCCTCCAGCAGGTCGGGCCGCGTCTCCAGCATCGCGTTGTGCACGGCGGCGACGCTGACGATCCGGCTGGCGCCACCGGACTTCGCCCGCCGCAGACAGGTCAGCGCGACGATGTCGCAGGCGGTGCCGTCGATGTGGAAGCCCATCTCGCCGCCATGGTTGTATCCGCGCGTCTTCTCGATCACGTCGCTGATGTCGATGACGCTGCCGAGCAGCTGCCCCTGCCAGGATTGCGCGATCGGCTGGCCGAGATGGGCGCCGATGCCGACATAGATGCGGGCCATGTCGTTGACCGAGTAGCGCTCCCGCGGGAAGCCGCGCAGCAGCAGCACGCCGCGCCCGTCGAGGATGCCGTCGCGCAGCCGGGTCAGCTTCGGACCGAAGCCGGGCAGCACGAATGTCTCGCGCGTGATGTCGGGAACATCGGCGTCGCCGCATGCCTTCAGCGCGGCATCGACTTCCGCCACCTCCGCTTCGGTGAAGAGGTGCATCATCTCTTTCGTGTAGTCGATCTCCGGCCCTTTCCAGGCCATCGGCGAATCGATCCTCTGGCGGCTCATGGCTGATGGCTCCTTATTCGGCGGCGCCCGACACCGGCGCGGCCACAAAGCAGGTAGACCCGGATCAGCCGCGCAGTCTGAGGCGCGCGGATCACGCCCGTCAAACCCGGACGGGATGGCCGGCGCCCCGTCGCAGACATGGAGCAATGGCAAATCCGGCAGACCAGACCGGCATGGCGGGCGTGGGTCGGGCCCCCGCCCCTGTCTTGCCATCCCGCTGCCGCGGTTCTACATCGCAATCGTAAGCATGCTTATGACAAGCATGAACAATAGTTCATCTGCCCAACCGCCATGCCGGATTCACAGCCCACGCTTGGCTTTCTTCTGAACGATGTCGCGCGCCTGCTGCGCAAGCGCTTCGAGCAGCGCGCGCGCGGACTGGGGCTGACGCGCGCGCAGTGGCAGGTGCTGGCCTATCTCGCCAACAACGAAGGGATCCACCAGGGCGGCCTGGCCGAATTGCTGGAGGTCGAGCCGATCACGCTGGTCCGCATCCTGGACCGCCTGGAAGGCCATGCGCTGATCGAACGGCGGCGCCATCCCACCGACCGGCGCATCTGGCTGCTGTACCTGACCGCGGCGGCCCACCCGATCCTGGCGCAGATGCGCGGGCTGGGCGAGCTGACACGCGGCGAGGCGCTGGAGGGGCTGAGCGATGCGCAGCGCGCGCAATTGCTCCGCATGCTCGCGACCATGAAGACGAACCTGATCGAAGCCTGCAACCGGCCGGTCGAGGAGGTGCGGCATGGCTAGCCGCCACGTCCGCGGACCGGCCACGAGGATTCCGCGATGACCACGCTGAAGACGATCGCGGACGGCGATCGGGCCGGCGGCGACGTGCCGGCCGCCCTGCGCGATGCGGCGGACCAGGCCGCCGCACCTGCGTCCCCGTCCCGCGCCGAAGCCCCGCCCCCCCGGCGCCGCTTCCGCCTCAGGCTGCGCCCGCTGCTGTTCCTGCTGCTGCCACTCGCGCTGCTGGTCGCCTGCTATTTCTATGTAGCCGGTGGCCGGATCATGACGACGGAGAACGCCTATGTGCGTGCCGACATCGTCGGCGTCTCCACCGACATCGCCGGCATCGTCAAATCCGTCGCGGTGAAGGAGAACCAATCCGTCGCGACCGGCGACGTGCTGTTCCGCCTGGACGACGCGCCGTTCCGCCTCGCGCTCGCGCGCGCCGAGGCGCAGATCGGCATTGTCCGGGACGACATCAACGCGCTCAAGGCCAGCTACCACGACATGCAGGCCCAGATCGCCCAGGCCCAGGTGGATGTGGACTACTACGTCCGCGATGTGGAACGGCAGCGCCAGCTTTCCGCGCGCAACGTCGCCTCCGAGGTGACGTATGAGCAGGCGCAGCGCAACCTTGCCGCCGCACGGCAGAAGGTCGCCGCGTTGACGCACCAGCTTGCCGGCATCGCCGCCAATCTCGCCGGCAACCCCGACATCATCGTCGAACAGCACCCGCGCTACCAGGAAGCCGTGGCCCAGCGCGACGAGGCCGCACGCCAGCTTGCCCACACCGTGGTCACCGCTCCCTTCGCGGGCATCGCGACCAACGTGCCGTCGCTGCAGCCGGGCCAGTACCTCGATGCCGGCACCGCCGCCTTCAGCCTGGTCGCCACGGACCATCTGTGGATCGACGCCAACCCGAAGGAGACCGAGCTGACCAATGTCCGCCCCGGCCAGCCCGTCACCGTCACGGTGGACACCTATCCGGGCGAGGAATGGCAGGGGGCGGTGGACAGCATCAGCCCGGCCTCGGCCGCCAGCTTCTCCCTGCTGCCGGCGCAGAACACGAGCGGCAACTGGGTGAAGGTGGTGCAGCGCATCCCCATGCGCGTGCGCATCGACACCCCTGAAGGCAAGCCGACGCTTCGTGCGGGCATGAGCGTGGTCGTATCCGTGGACACCGGCCGGTCGCGCGGGATGCCGCTGTTCCTGCAAAGTCTGCTCGGCACCGGCACCCCGCGCCGCGATGGCTAAGATCGCCAATCGCGGCGCGATCACCGCCTGCGTCATCCTCTCGGTGATCATGCAGGCGCTGGACACGACCATCGCCAATGTCGCCCTGCCCTATATCCAGGGCAGCGTCGCGGCGAGCGCCGACCAGATCAACTGGGTGCTGACCTCCTACATCGTGGCGGCGGCGATCATGACGCCGCCTTCGGGCTGGCTGTCGCAACGGTTCGGGCGCAAGCGCATCCTGCTGGCCTCCATCGCGGGCTTCGTCATCGCCTCGGTGCTGTGCGGGCTGGCGCAATCGCTTGTGCAGATCGTCGGCTTCCGCCTGCTGCAGGGCTTCTTCGGCGCCGCGCTGGTACCGCTGTCGCAGGCCATCATGCTCGACATCTACACGCCGGAGGAGCGCGGCGCCGCCATGGCGCTGTTCGGCGTATCGGTGATGGTGGGGCCGGTTCTGGGGCCGGTGATCGGCGGCTGGCTGACCGAGAACATGAGCTGGCGCTGGGTGTTCTACATCAACGTCCCGCTTGGCGCGATCGCCTTCGCGGGCGTGACCGCCTTCGTCAAGGAAACGGACTTCAACCGCTACGCCAAGCTCGACTGGCTCGGCTTCGGTGCGCTCAGCGTCGCGATCGGCGCGCTGCAGATGATGCTCGACCGCGGCGAGCAGCTTGACTGGTTCTCCTCGGGCGAGATCGTGCTGGAAGCCATCGTGGCGGCGGGGGCCTTCTACATCTTCCTCGTGCACACCTTCACGACGAAGAAATCCTTCGTCGATCCGACCCTGTTCCTCGACCGGAACTTCTCCGTCGGCATGCTGTTCATGTTCATCGTGGGCCTGTGCTACCTCGCCTCGCTCGCGCTGATGACGCCGTATCTGCAGACGCTGATGGGCTATCCGGTGGTGACGGCGGGCATCGTCATGGGCCCGCGCGGGCTGGGCACGATGGTCTGCATGTTCGTGGTCGGCCGCCTGATCGGCAAGGTGGACACGCGGCTGCTGCTGGCCTTCGGCCTCGGGCTCACGGCCTGGGCTATGTATGACATGACCGGGTGGACCCCCGATGTGTCGCAGGAGACGGTCATCGTCACCGGCTTCATCCAGGGTGCGGGCCTCGGCTTCCTGTTCGTGCCGATGACCACTGTCACCTTCTCCACCCTGCCGGCGCGGCAGCGGCCGGAGGGCACGGGCCTGTACAACCTGTCGCGCAACATCGGCTCCGCGGTCGGCATCTCCCTGATGGTGGCGCTGATCAGCCAGAACGTGCAGGCCAACCACGAGGAGATCGGCGCCTACGTCACGCCGTACAATCGCAACCTCCAGCATCCGTCGGTGGCGAAGACGCTGGATCCCACCACGCTTCCGGGCCGCGCCGCCCTGGACGATCTCGTCACCGAGCAGGCGACGATCATCGCCTACATGAACGACTTCAAGCTGATGATGATCCTGTGCATCGCGGTGATGCCGCTGCTGCTGCTGCTGCGCACCCCGCCGCGAGCGGACGGTCCCGCGCCAGACCACGCCGTCGCCATCGAATAGCCGCCGTCAGCCGGCGATCGTCAGCCAGGGCCAGCGTGCGCGATAGGCTTCCGCCTTGCAGCGGAACAGGTCCGGCCGGGGATTGCGCGGATTGATCCGCAGGATGCCGTCCCACATCTCCTGCAGCCCGTTCGGCGCGTGAAGCGCGCCCGTGGCGATGTCGATCCCGATGCAGGTGCAGCGGATCAGATAGCGGTCGATCCCGTCGCGGGCCGAGCGCAGCTTCGGATACGCCCCACCGAACCGCTGCCCGTACCACAGATGCACGCGCGCCTGGTTCCTGATTTCCACCGGCACACCCAGATCGGCGAACAGCACGCCGGCCGCACGGATGACCGCGTCCTCCGCTTCCCAGGACAGGTCGCTGTCGTCGAAATAGAAGACGTCGTAGTCCCTGATGGACGCCTGCGCCGCCTGTCCGGAACGCCCGTTCCAGACCGTCTGGAACACGCAGCCCGCGGTCAGGAAGCATTGCGGCAGCCGCAGTTCGGGCAGGCGCCGGACGATCTCGCGATTGCAGGGATTGGCCATCGCCAAATCCACGAAGCGTTGCGGCGATAGCGGGGCCATGCCTCAGCCGGCCCCTTCTCCCCACGACCTTGCCGCAAGATCGCGCAGCATGGCGGGGTCGCCCTGCACAAGGATGGTCTTTTCACGTGCGGACGCCCCGGCCAGCAGCGTCAGACGCGAAGGCGCCACGCCCAGCACGTCCGCCACCGCCTCGATCACCGCACGGTTGGCACGCCCGTCCTCCGGCGGGGCGGTCACGGCCACGCGCAGCCGCTTCCCGTCCGCCGAGTCCACAAGCCCGGTCACGCCGGGCTTGCGCGCCTTGGGCTGCGCGCGCACGCGCAGCTCGATCCCGCCGGCGACTTCACGCCACGGCAGGACACTCACTCGATCTTCGTGCCGGCACGCTTCACCACGTCGGCCCACTTCCTGATCTCGGCATCTATGAACGTCTGGAAGCTCTCCGCGGTGCCGCCGACCGGCGCGCCGCCCTGCTGGCGGATCTTCTCCGCGGTTTCCGGCATGTGCGCAACCTTGTCGGACGCTTCCGCGATCTTCGCGATGATCTCGGGCGGGGTGCGCGCGGGCGCCTGGATGCCGAACCAGGCCGTCGCCTCGACCTGGGGCAGCCCGGCCTCCGCCGTGGTCGGCACGTCCGGCAGGGTGGGAGCGCGCTTCGTCTCCGTCACCGCCAGCGCACGCACACGTCCGTCCTTGATGTGGCCGAGCGCGGAGGGAAGGTTGTCCACCGCCGCGTCCACACGGCCCGCGATCAGCTCGGTCAGCATCGGCCCGGCGCCGCGGAAGGGAACATGGATCATGTCGATGCCGGTGACGAGCTTGAGCAGTTCACCCGTCATGTGCAGCGACGTACCGTTGCCCGACGAGCCGATGGTAAGCTCGCCCGGCTTGGATTTCGCCAGCGCCACCAGTTCGCCCAGCGTCTTCACCGGAAGGGCATTGGCGGACATGATCACGTTGGGCACGGTGGTGATCAGGCTGACCGCGGTCAGGTCGGAAGGTTTCCATGGCAATTGCGGATAGAGCGCATAGTTGATGGCGCCCGTGCCGATCGTGGTCATCAGCAGCGTGTAGCCGTCTGGATCCGCCTTCGCGACGAGGTCGGCGCCGAGATTGCCCGCCGCACCGCCGCGATTCTCGATCACGACCGTCTGGCCCAGGGCCTGGCCGAGGGGCTCTGCCACGATACGGGCGATGATGTCCGTGGTGCCGGCGGGCGGGAACGGCACGACCAGCCGGATCGTGCGTGCCGGCCAGGACTGGGCACGCGCGATGAGCGGCATCGCGAGCGCCCCTGCGGCGATGGAACGGCGGGACAGCTTCATGGACGGATTCCTCTCCTTCGTTGTCACCTTCCTGCCCTGCGGAAAGCGTGGCGGCAAGAGATCGTATGCTGGCGCAACGAAGGATATGCGTGACCCCGACGCCCGCCCGTCAGGTTCTGTCCTTCGGAACGTGGTCAAGCGCCGCGACCGGCAGGACAAACGGCAGATCGCCGCGCGATCGCCCCACCTCGGCCTGCACGCGATAGACATCAGCGAGAATGGTCTCGTTGAGGACGCATCCCGGCGCGCCGTCCGCCACCAGCCGGCCGTTGCACAGCACCAGCATCCGGTCCGCGAAGCGGGCGGCGGCGTTGAGATCGTGCAGCACCACGACCACCAGCAACCCGGCCTCCCGCGCCAGCGTCCGCAACAACGCGAGCAGGGAGAGCTGGTTGCGCATGTCGAGCGCGCTGGTGGGTTCATCCAGAAGCAGGATGGCCGGATCGGCGGCGAGCATCTGCGCCAGGAAGACGAGTTGCCGCTGCCCCCCGGACAGCTCGGGCACCAGCCGCGCGGCGAGATCCGCGATGCCGAGCCGGTCCAGCGCACCGGTCGCGCGGGCCAGCTCCTCGGCCGGGACCCGCAGGCCGAGCGCGCGCACGCGACCCAGCAGAACGGTCTCCGTCACCGTCAATGCCGCGCGGGCGCCGTTGTCCTGCGGCAGGAAGCCGATCCGCCCTTCGCAGGTGACCGATCCGCCGCAGCGGACCAGCCCCGCCACGGCACGCAGCAGAGAGGACTTGCCGGATCCGTTCGGCCCGACCAGCGCCAGCACCTCCCCACCCCGCGCGGCGAAGGAAACGTCGGTGACGACCTGGTTCCCGCCATAGCGCACCGACACGTCGCGCAACGTCATCCGCCCTGTCATGACGGCACCGGATACGGTTGCACGTCCATCAACCGGAGCGGCGCGCGGTGATGATCAGCCAGGTCAGGAACGGCACGCCGATCAGCGCGGTGACGATACCGACGGGAAAGAGCGAGCCGGGCGAGATGGTCTTGCTCGCCACCGAGGCGAGCGACAGCAGCACCGCGCCGGCGATGGCCGCACCGGGCAGCATCAGGCGCTGATCCTCCCCGATCAGCATGCGCGCGACATGCGGCGCGACCAGGCCGATGAAGCCGATGGTGCCGACGAAGGCGACGGCGACACCGGTCGCGACCGAGACGAAGACGAAGCCGCGGAAGCGAACCGCCCGCACGGGGATGCCGAGCGCGGCTGCCCGTTCGTCACCGAAGCGCAGCGCGGTCAGCGACCAGGCGTTGCGCATCAACAGCGGCGCCGCCACCGCCAGCACCCCCGCGACGATCGCCAGCTTGGGCCAGGTGGCGCGCTGCAGGCTGCCGAACAGCCAGAAGACGACCTGCTGCAAGGCTTCGGGCGCGGCCATGAACTGCAGCAGCGCGAGCAGCGCCTGGAACAGGAACATCAGCGCAATGCCCGCGAGCACGAGCATCTCCGGCGTCGCGCCCCGCAGGCCGCCGAGCAGCCACACCCCCGCGCAGGCAAGCCCCGCGAAGGCGAAGGCGGCGAGCGGCACGGCTTGCGACTCTGCCACTGGCAGCGTGGTGCCGAGCACGATGACCAGCGCCGCCCCGAACCCCGCCCCCGCCGACACGCCGAGCGTGTAGCTCGACGCCAGCGGGTTGTTCAGGATGGTCTGCATGACCGCGCCGGTCAGGCCGAGTGCGGCACCGACCAGCACGGCCATCAGCGCGACGGGCAGGCGGATGGACCAGACGATGGTGCGGATCATCGGGTCGTCCCCCAGCCCCAGCACCGCGGCCGCCACAGGACCGGGCGGCAACATGGCCGGCCCGGTCGCGGCATCGGCGACGACGGAGAGCGCGAGCAGCGCCAGGCCGCCCGCCAGCATCGCCGTCCGCCGCGCGGCGAGCCGATGCCAGCTTTCCCGCGCGGCGGCCTCGGCCGCGCTCAGCTCCGCCACGGCAGCATCCACGTGCCGGAGAAGGACACGGGCAGGAAGCGCGCGTGATAGTCGGCGAGCGACGCCACCGGATCGTCCTTCTCGAAGGCGCCGGGATAGAAGCGCTTGGCCATGTAGAGCAGCGCCGTGTCGTCGAAGAGCGTGCGGGCAAGGCCATGTTCGATGGCATGCAGCTCTCCGTCGCGGATGGCGCTGAGCCCCGCCCAGCCCAGGCGCTGCGCATAGGGCGCGAGGCCCGCGCGCGTGGTTTCGGGCGCGACGTCGTAGCCGGTGCGCACGGCCTTAGGCCGGTTCACCCAGGAGGATGCGCCGATGAAGATGAACTGCGGATCGGCGGCAAGCACCGCCTCGGCCGGGATCGGCCCGTAGCCGCCCTCGATGCGTCCGGCCGCGGCGTTCTGCGCGCCGAGATGTTCGAAGAAGCGCCCCCAGAGGTTGTTGGGCGGATAGGAGTTGCCGATCACCTCCGCGCCGCCCTGGCCGAGTTCGACATAGGCGCGCGGCTTGGCGGGACCGGCGGCACGGGCGGCGCGATCGCGTATGTCCTCGAAGTTGCGCCGGTAGCGTTCGATCAACGCATCGGTACGGTCCAGCGTGCCCATCGCCAATCCGATGGCGCGTGTCGAGGCGATGTGGCGCTCCAGCGTCTGGGCATTGTAGTCGAAGACCAGGATGGGGATGCCGGCGGCGATGATCTGCTCGCGCGCCGTCTCCGCCGCCCGCCACAGCCAGGCCGGCACCATCAGCAGGTCCGGGCGGAGGCTGATGACCTTCTCGGCGGAGAAGGTGCCCTCATCCGTGTTGCCGACATCGGGCAGCGTCGCGAGGTTCGGGATCAGCGGCAGGTACCGGTTGAAGATAGCCGGCCGCCAGCCTTCCCAGACGACGCGGTTCATGCCGACGAGGCGCTGCCAGCCATCGAGCCCGGCGATGGCGGTGAACTCCTCGTAGTTGAAGGTCATGATGGGACGGCGCGCGGGGGCGGCGAGAGGCACCTCGCGGCCGAGCGCGTCGGTGATCCGCGGTGATTGCGCGAATGCGGGCAGCGGCAGCGCGGCGAGCGAACCGGCCAGCAGGCGGCGCCGGGTCGGGGACGCGATCATGGCCGGCCTCCGCGAACATGATGCAGCCGGTCTGCGGAAAGGCGCAGCGGATCAGGGTGCGCAGCGGCAGTGCCTGCTGCGACCTGCATGAACAGGGTCGTCATTGATACTTGCTCCTGATGGGAAACGGATGCCGGGTCGCGGCACCGGGTCACGCGTCAGGAGTAGAGGGGGGGCGCACGCGGTTGCTGCGGCGGGGCACGCGGTGTGGCGATCCATGTCCGCACCGGCGTTGCGATCGACGGCTCCGCCCAGTAGCGCACCGGCCCGGACAGGTTCGGGGAAGGCGGCACCACCGCGGTCGCAAGGCCGTGGCAGATCGGGCAGGCATTCGCCGAACTCCGCTGGCCCTGGATCGGCTTGCCGTCCTTGTCCAGGCTGACGGTGTGCAGGCCGTCCGGGGTGCATATCTCGATCGATATGCCGGTCCCGCCATTGACGCTGAGGCACAGGGTAAGCGACGCCGACCACTGCATCAGCAGGGCAGCGCACAGCATCAGGGATCGGAACGAGCAGCCCCGCGTCATCTCCCGATCAGCGTAGCGACGCACCCCCGGGGTGTCGAGCGAACAAGCCGCCCGCCCCCGGCCATCAACGGGTCACGCCGGGTACGTGATGCGGGACGCTGTTCAGGCCTCCTCGCCGCCATCCAGGAAGCGGCCGACGATGCCGGCCAGCACCGCGCCAACCAGCGGCGCGACCCAGAACAGCCAGAGCTGCTCCAGCGCCCAGCCGCCGACGAACAGCGCCGGCCCGGTGCTGCGCGCGGGATTCACCGAGGTATTGGTGACAGGGATGCTGATCAGGTGGATCAGGGTCAGCGTCAGGCCGATGGCGAGCCCGGCGAAACCCGCCGGCGCGCGGGCGGAGGTCGCGCCCAGGATCACCACCAGGAAGAAGAAGGTCATCACGACCTCGGACACGAAGCCGGCAGCAAGCGAATACTGGCCCGGGGAATGCGCCCCGTAGCCATTGGCCGCGAAGCCGGAGGCGACCAGATCGAAGCCCGGCTTGCCGGTGGCGATCGCCGCCAGGATCGCGGCCCCCGCGATGCCGCCCAGCACCTGGGCGATGATGTAGGGCACGGCATCCGAGGCCGGGAAGCGGCCGCCCGCGACCAGCCCGACCGTCACCGCCGGGTTCAGGTGGCAGCCGGACACGGGGCCGACCGCATAGGCCATCGTCACCACGGTCAGGCCGAAGGCAAGCGCTACGCCGAGCAGGCCGATTCCGAGATCCGGGAAGGCCGCAGCCAGCACGGCGCTGCCGCATCCCCCCAGCACCAACCACAATGTTCCAAGAAACTCGGCGGTCAGCTTGCGGGACACGCGGTCCTCCCTGGCAGATTGCAGCGGCCCGAACGGGGCCTTCAGTCGCGCTTATGCCCGGACCGCCCGCCGCGCCGCATGCCCTTACGCGTCGGGTCAGCAACGTTCCGGATGCATGACGCGCCTTGATTTTGCCGCGATGCTGGCATCGTGGCGCCATCCTGCCCCTTGCGCTTGCGGCGACGCGCGGCGCCTGCAACTGATGCGGCCCCATTGCGGGAAATGCGATGCGGTTCCTGAAGGTCTATGGCCGCGTGCTTGGCCTGTTGCGGCCGGAGCGCGGCGTCGCCGTCATGCTGGCTGTCGCGAATGCGGCCCTGGCCGGACTCATATTCATCGAGCCCCTGCTGTTCGGCCGGTTGATCGACCTGCTGACGCGGGCCGCCGACCTGCCGGCCGCGACCGTATGGAGCGAGGCGGGCGGGCTGCTGATGGTCTGGGCCGGGGTGGGGCTGGGCGGCATCTGCGCCAATATCGCCGTCGCACTCCAGGCCGACCGGCTCGCCCACCGCAATCGCCTCGCGGCCATGAGCCGGTATTTCCAGCACGCCCTCTCCCTGCCGCTGTCCTTTCACGGCGACATCCATTCCGGCCGGCTGCTGAAGGTGATGCTGACCGGGGCGGACAACCTGTTCGGCCTGTGGCTCGCCTTCTTCCGCAACCACCTGTCCACCTTCGTCATCGCGCTGGTGCTGCTGCCGTTCACGCTGCTGCTGAACTGGCGCATGGCCATCACGCTGATCGCCCTGGTGGTGCTGTTCTGCGCGCTGGCCCTGTTCGTGATCCGCCGCACCGAGTCCGCGCAGCGCGCGGTGGAGGAGGAACATTCCTCCCTCGCCGGCACCGCGCAGGACGCGCTCGCCAACATCATGGTGGTGCAGTCCTTCACCCGGCTGAATGCCGAGGCGAAGATCTTCGGTGACATCATCAAGCGCGTCCTGGACCATCAGTTCCCGGTGCTGAACTGGTGGGCGCTGATGACGGTGATGACGCGCGGAGCTGCCACGATCGCCACGCTGGTCATCTTCGTGGTCGGCACCACGCTGCTGCTCCGGGGCCAGACCAGCGTCGGCGAGATCGTCACCTTCATGGGTTTCGCCACGCTGCTGATCGGCAACCTGGAGCAGGCGATGGGCTTCGTGTCGCGGACGTTCTTCCAGTTGCCCAGCCTGGAGGATTATTTCCGCGTTCTGGATGCCCGCTCCACCGTGCCGGAACGGCCGGACGCGGCCGCGCTCGACCGCGTCCGCGGCGAGGTCACGTTCGAGGACGTGACTTTCGCCTATCCGGGCGGGCCGGAGATCCTGAAATCCGTGTCCTTCACCGCCAAGCCCGGCACCTCGGTCGCGCTGGTCGGCCAGACCGGCGCGGGCAAGTCCACCACGATGGCGCTCCTGCAGCGGCTGTGGGATCCGGCATCGGGGCGGATCATGATCGACGGCACGGATATCCGCGACGTCACGCTGGAAAGCCTGCGCCGCAACATCGGCGTGGTGTTCCAGGAAAGCCTGCTGTTCAACCGTACCATCGGCGACAACCTTGCCATCGGCCGCGCCGGCGTGACGGCGGAGGAGATCGAACGCGCCGCCAAACTGGCCGAGGCGCATGATTTCATCATGCGCCAGCAATGGGGCTACAACACCATGGTCGGCGAACGCGGCGCCACGCTGTCGGGCGGGCAGCGCCAGCGGCTGGCCATCGCCCGCGCGCTGGTGAAGGACCCGCCGATCCTGATCCTGGACGAAGCGACCAGTGCGCTCGACGCGGCGACCGAGGCGCGGGTGCAGGTGGCGCTGAAGAACCTGATGGCCGGGCGCACGACCTTCATCATCGCGCACCGCCTGTCCACGGTGCGCGATGCGGACGAGATCCTTGTCTTCGACCAGGGCCGCATCACCGAACGCGGCACGTTCGATGCGCTGATCGCCAAGGGCGGGCTGTTCGCCGAGTTGGTGCGAACCCAACTCACGCCTAAGAATGCCGCCGAGACGGCGGAGTGAATCAATGAGAGTGACGATTCTGGGCGGCGGCGGATTCCTCGGCCGCAAGCTGGCGGCGCGGATCGCGCGGGACGGCATGATCGGCGGCAAGCCGGTCACGGCGCTGACCCTGTTCGACATTGCCGCCCCGCCGCTGCCCTCCGCGCCCTTCCCGGTGCACACGCTGGCCGGGGACATCGCGGATCCCGCCTCGCTCGCGCCCGCGCTTCCGTCCGGCACGGATGTCGTGTTCCACCTCGCCGCCGTGGTCAGCGCGGCGGCGGAGGCGGACTGGACGCTCGGCCTGCGCGTCAACCTCGCCGGCACGCTCGCGGTGATCGAGGCGTGCCGGGGGATGCCCGACGCGCCGCGCGTAATCTTCACCTCCTCCGTCGCGAGCTTCGGCGGCGGCCAGGATGCGCTGGTCCAGGACGATGCCCGGCAGCTGCCGTCCAATTCCTACGGCGCGCAGAAGGCGGCCGCCGAGCTGCTGCTGCAGGATGCTAGCCGCAAGGGCTTCCTGGATGCGGTAAGCCTCCGCCTGCCCACCATCGTCGTGCGGCCCGGCCGCCCCAACAAGGCGGCGTCGTCCTTCGTGTCCGCGATCGTGCGCGAACCGTTGCTGGGCCTTGCGACCGAATTGCCGGTGGCGGACGATTTCGCGCTGTTCGTCGCCTCGCCGCGCCGGGCGGTGGATTGGCTGCTGCACGCATCCGCGATGGACACCGCACCGCTCGGCCTCGATCGCGGCGTCAACCTGCCGGGACTGACCGTGACGGTGGGCGAGATGCTGGCGGCGCTGGAGGCGGAACGACCGGGGGCTTCGGCGCTGGTCGAACGCAAGCCCGATCCGGTGATCGCGGGCATCGTCTCCCCCTGGCCCGCGCGGTTCACGGCAGAGCGTGCCCGCAGGCTGGGCTTCGCCACGCACGAGCCGATGGGCGACATCGTGCGCGATTTCGTCGTTGAGGATCTGGAGCCCACGCGGCGCGAACGCGCGCTGTAGCCGGCAAGCGGCCGGCCCCATTCACCGACCTCTCCGCGCGCCCTCTCCCGCCAGCGGGAGAGGGAGTTCGGGGGCATCCTTATGAGTCGGGCGGCGACGCCGCCGGTATTACTTCTGCCCGACGATCGCCACGCGCAGCGCGTTCGTCGTCCCCGGCGTGGCGAAGGGCACGCCGGCCGTGACCACCACCTCGTCGCCCGCCTTGGCGAAACCCTCATGCACCGCCGCGCGCGTGCCGCGCGAGACCGCCTCGCTCATCGAATGCAGCTCGTGCGTGATCAGCGGATGCACGCCCCAGACCACCGCCATGCGCCGCGCCGTCCGCTCCTCCGGCGTCAGGCCCAGGATGGGACAGTCGGGCCGCTCGCGCGCCACGCGCAGCGTGGTCGATCCGGTGGCAGTGAAGGCCGCGATCGCCTCAGCCTTGATCGTGTGCGCGATCTGACGGGCCGCGGCGGCGATGGCGCCGGCGCTGGTCGCCTCGGGCTCCGGCCTTGCGTGGTCGGTCAGCATGCGCCAGCCGGAGTCCTGCTCTACGCGCGCCACGATGCGGTCCATCATGTTCACCGCCTCGTACGGATACTGGCCGGCAGCAGACTCGGCGGACAGCATCACCGCGTCCGCCCCGTCGAACACCGCGGTCGCCACATCGGATGCCTCCGCGCGCGTGGGGGCCGGGGCGGTGATCATGCTCTCCAGCATCTGCGTGGCCACGACCACCGGCTTGCCCGCCTGCCGTGCGGCGCGGACGATGCGCTTCTGGATCAGCGGCACTTCCTCGGGCGGCAGTTCCACGCCCAGGTCGCCGCGCGCGACCATCACGCAATCGGTCAGCGCCATGATGGCGTCCAGGTTCTCGACCGCCTGGGGTTTCTCCATCTTGACCATGATCCAGGCGCGCCCGTCCGCAATCGCCTTGGCCTCGGCCACATCCTCGGGCCGCTGCACGAAGGACAGGCCGACATATTCGATGCCCTGGTCCAGCACGAAGGCGAGGTCCTCTCGGTCCTTCGCGGTCAGCGCCGGGATGGGCAGCACCACGTCCGGCACGTTCACGCCCTTGCGGTCCGACAGCGGGCCGCCGACCACGACCTCGGTCTCCAGGTGGTCGGGGCGGACCTTGTCCACGCGCAGCCGCAGCTTGCCGTCGTCCAGCAGCAGGGACGTGCCGATCTGTGCCGCGCCGATGATCTCCGGGTGCGGCAGGTTCACCCGCCGCGCGTCGCCCGGCGTGGGGTTGAGGTCGAGGGTGAATTTCTGGCCGGTCTGCAGATGCACCCGCCCGCCGCCGAACCGTCCGACGCGCAGCTTCGGTCCCTGCACATCGGCCAGGATGCCGATGGGCCGGCCGGTCCTGCGTTCCAGATCGCGGATGATGGCGATGCGCGCCGCGTGATCCTCGTGGCTGCCATGGCTGAAATTCAGCCGGAACACATCGGCGCCCGCATGGAACAGCCGGCCGATCACCTCGGGCGTCGAGGAGGCGGGGCCGAGCGTGGCGATGATCTTGGTGCGCCGGTGACGGCGCAGGGGGATGCGTGGGGCCATCAGGTGATCAGGATGGCACGGAAATCGTTGACGTTCGTCAAGGTCGGTCCGGTGACAATCAGGTCATCCAGATCGTCGAACATCCCGGCCGAGTCATGCGCGGCCAGCGCCTGGTCCACCGGCAGGCCGACCTTCCGGGCCCGCGCCAGCGTGTCCGGCGTGACGATGGCGCCCGCCGCGTCATCCGCGCCGTCGATTCCGTCCGTGTCCCCGGCGATGGCCCAGATGCCCGGCGCACCTGCCAGACCGCGGGCCAGCCCCGCGAGGAATTCCGTGTTGCGTCCGCCGCGTCCCGGCTTCGGCGCACGGATCGTCACTGTGGTCTCCCCGCCCGAAAGCAGCACCGCCGGCGGCACGGCGGGGTGGCCATGCATCCGGACCGATTGCGCGATCCCGGCCATCGCGATCCCGACCTCGCGCGCCTCGCCTTCGATCGCATCGCCCAGGATCAGCGGCGTAAGGCCGAACCCGCGCGCTGCCTCGGCCGCCGCGTCCAGCGCCATGGCGGGCGTGGCGATCAGGGAGAAGCTGTTGCCGGCCAGACGCGGATCGCCGGGCTTCGGCGTCTCGTTGGCCGGATCCGACAGCGCCGCCGCCACGGCGGGCGCGGGCTTGATGCCGTATCGGGCCAGGATCGCGCGTGCATCCGCAAGCGTGGACGGGTCCGGCACCGTGGGGCCGGAGGCGATCACCTCCGGCGCGTCGCCCGGCACGTCGCTGATCGCAAGCGTGACCAGCCGCGCAGGCGCCGCCGCGAGTGCGAGCCGCCCGCCCTTGAAGGCGGACAGATGCCGCCGGACAATGTTCATCTCACCGATCGTGGCTCCGGAGGCGAGCAGCGCGCGATTGACCGCCTGCTTGTCCGCAAGCGTCAGGCCGGGCGCCGGCTTGACCGCGAGCGCCGACCCGCCGCCCGAGGCGAGCGCAATCACCAGGTCGTCCGCGGTGGCTTCGGCCGCCACGCCGAGAAGCACGTCGGCTGCGGCCTCGCTGCGTTCGTCCGGGACCGGGTGGGAGGCTTCCAGCACGCGGATGCAGCCCGTGGGGACGGCATGTTCGTCGCGGGTGACGACCGCGCCTTTCAGCGGGCCGCCCCAGTGCGCGTCCAGCACCTGCGCCATCAGCGCCGCGGACTTGCCGTAGCCCACCACGAAAGTGCGCCCGCGCGGCCGTTCGGGCAGGTGGCGCGGCAGCATGACCCTGGGATCAGCCGCGGCGACCGCCGCATCGAACAGCGCCCGCAGCGCCCTCCGCGCAGCGGTGTCATCCCAGGCCATGCGGTTCCCCTCCCTCTTGGAGAGGCGCACTATGGCCGTGCTACGCGCGCGTCGCCACATGCGACGGGAAGGAGAATGGACATGGCCGCACCCGAATTCGACGATGCCACGCGCACCGCGCTGGAAGCCGCCGCCTTCCGCCGCCTGGTCGCACATCTGCGCGAACGGACGGACGTGCAGAACATCGACCTGATGAACCTGGCCGGATTCTGCCGCAACTGCCTGAGCCGCTGGTACCGCGAGGCGGCCGAGGCAAAGGGCGTCGCCCTTGCCGACCCGGACGCGCGCGAGATCATCTACGGTATGCCGTACAAGGAATGGCAGGCCAGGTACCAGACCGAGGCGACGCCGGCGCAGAAGGCGGCCTTCGCGGACGCGCACAAGGGCCATTGACGGTGCCGCCCCGGGCGGGGAGAACGCGCGCCCCCGGCACCGCCGGCCCCGCCAGGGGCCGGGCCCGCGCGCTTGAACGGAAGGATGCGATGTCAGCCAGCGTGACCGAAGACAAGCCCGAAACCGGCGGCATCGCGGCCGACCGGCTGCGATCCATCATCGAACGGATCGAGCGGCTGGAGGAGGAGCGCAAGGCGCTCGCCTCCGACATCAAGGACATCTATGCCGAGGCGAAGAGCGCGGGCTTCGACGTGAAGGTGCTCCGCCAGCTCATCCGCATCCGCAAGCAGGAACCGAACGAGGTCGAGGAGCAGGAAACCCTGCTCGACGTCTACCGCCACGCACTGGGAATGTAGAAGCGCCCGTTGCGGATGCGGATTTGCCGCCGAATCCGCACTGCCGCACCGAACCCGGCGCACGATACCCCGTTGACCCGACGTGGCCGCGAGGTGCGGCCACGGGCGGAATCCCGCCACGGGCCGGCCACGGCGTGGCCCGTCAACGACAACGGGAGATCACCATGAAACCAATCGCCACCACGGCGATCGCCGGGGCGCTGGTCCTGGCCGCATCCTGGCCGGGACTGGCGCAGGTCGATCCGGCCGCGCCCACCAGCGCCAGCGGCGGGCTGCTGGCGCAGACCCAGGGCCAGCCTTCTCCCACCGCACCGCGCTTCTCCCCTGACCAGGTCGTCCAGGGCCTGACCGCGATGGGCTACTCGGACGTCTCGATCGTCTCGCAGGATGGCGGCACGTATCTGGCCAGGGGGAAGAAGAACGGCCGCGATGTAACCTTGCTGGTCGATCCGGCAGGCCAGGTGCAGGAACGCGCGGGCGGCTGATGCCGGCGGGGAGGCGCATCGCGAGCGCTTCCCCGCATCCCCCGAGGTTTCTTCATATTATTAATCTCTGTGGGTAGACGAACCGGCATGCCAACGTGTTGGTACCCGTCCCATGAGACGGTACCGCGATGCTTGACGTGCAGGTTTCGGCCACGCCAACGATGCGCGAGCTGCGCTTCGTCGGTGAAGATCTTCCGCCCGTTACCTACCAGATCATCGGCCAGGAGGTGGCCGTCCCGGCCAACAGCGATTTCGCCGCGATCGCCACGGTGTTCCTCGCGATGCGGCTGGGACGGGATCTGCACATCCGCGGCGCGCTGACCACCACGCTCCTGCGTAACCTGGAGGAATTCCAGGAGGCCTGGGCCGTCTGGCGCAGCGCCAGCTACCGCCCCATCCGGATCACCTGCGACCACGAACTCGACGCCTCTCCCCCCAGGACAACCAGCGGGGTCTTCGCATTCTCCGGCGGGGTCGATGGCACGTTCGCCATGATGCGCCACGCCACCGGCCATGCCGGCCTCAGGACCGTCAGGCCCCGGATGGCCATGCTGGTGCATGGGTTCGACATCCCCCTGGAGAACGAAGCGGCCTTCGACGTTGCCAGGGATGGTGCGCGCGAGATGCTGGCCGTGGCCGGCATCCCGCTCGTGATCGTCCGCACGAACTGGAAATCCGCGATCTGCCGCGATTGGGAGGCCGAGTTCGGGGCCGGGCTCGCGTCCTGCCTCAACCAGTTCTCCGGCGTCGCCACGCATGGCGTGCTGGGCGCGGACGAGGATTACGCCAACCTCTCGCTGCCATGGGGGTCCAACCCCGTCACCAACCACTTCCTCTCGGGCGGGGCCTTCACGCTGTGGACGGAAGGTGGCGGGTTCACGCGCACCAGGCGCGTTGCCTTCCTCGCCCGCTATCCCGAACTCGCCAGGCGCCTCCGCGTCTGCTGGGAAGGGCCCATCACCGGCGGCAATTGCGGCAAATGCGAGAAATGCATTCGCACGAAGCTCAACTTCATGGTCTCCGGCCACGATCCCCTGTGCTTCGACGGCCCGCCGACCGAGGCGGATCTGCACGCGCTGCGGCCGCGAAACGCGGTGCAATGCGCCTATCTGCGGGAGATCCTGGTGGAGGCGGACAGCCGGAAACTCTCCGCCCCCTGGGTCCGGCAGGTCGCACGGGTGGTGAAGGCCTACGACGCCGGCGCGGCGAAGGCGGAGCGCAAGCGCTCCCTCGCCCGCCGCGCGGCTGGCAAGGTGCTCCGCACCCTCCAACTGCGGTAGCAGGCCATTTCTTGGCGGTGACAGCGCCCGCCGCCGTGCCAATATCGTGGGCATGAGCGCGACCACGGCGGACACATCCCATCTGTTGGCCCGGATCGGGCGCATCGCCCGCCGGGCGGGGGGCGAGGTGGTGTATCGCGCCCTGCTGCTCGCCTTCGTGGTGCGGCGGCCGGACGTGCCGTGGAAGGTCAAGGCGCCGATCCTGGGCGCGCTCGCCTACCTGCCGCTGCCCATGGACGCGGTGCCGGACTTCCTGCCCGCGCTCGGCTTCAGCGATGACCTGACCGTGATCGCGGGCGCGCTCGCCATGGCGTCCATGTTCGTGGACGACGACGTGCGGGCCCGCGCGCGGGCGCAGTACCGCGCGTGGTTCGGGACCGAGCCTCCCTCGGTCGCGGAGACGGTGCGCACCGCCTCCTGATGCGGCGCCTGGCGCTGCGGGCCGCGGCGGTCGCGGTCCTGGTCCCGTTGGGGCTGGTGCTGCTGTTCCGCTTCGTGCCGGTGCCCCTCACGCCGCTGATGCTGATCCGTGCCGTGGAAGGCCATGGCCTCCGCAAGGACTGGGTGCCCTACGCACGGATCGCCCCCGCCCTCGCGCATGCGGTGATCGCGGCCGAGGACAACCTCTTCTGCACCGAGATGTTCGGTTTCGACACCAGGGCGCTCCGCGCGCAGGTGGAGCGGTGGTGGAACGGGGACCGGCCACGCGGGGCCAGCACGATCACGATGCAGACGGCGAAGAACCTGTTCCTGTGGCCGGGCCGAGATCCCGTGCGCAAGGTTGCGGAGGCGTGGCTGACGCCGCAGGTCGCGCTGGCCTGGCCGAAATCGCGTGTGCTGGAGGTCTATCTGAACATCGTGGAGTTCGGCCCCGGCATCTACGGGGCCGAGGCGGCCGCGCGCGCCTATTTCCGCAAACCGGCCGCACGGCTGACCCGCACCGAAGCGGCGCGGCTGGCGGCGGTGCTGCCGGCACCGCTGGACCGTTCGCCCGCGCCGCCGGATGCCGAGACGCGATGGCGTGCGGAGATGATCGAACGGCGTATGGGGCAGTTGGGACCGCTGCTCGATTGCGCGGGGTGACGGCCTCCGCCTGCAGTGCCCCCTCGCCGTAAGGTCCCCTCCCCCGCCAGCGGGAGAGGGAACCTGCCCTACCCCTGCCGATACATCGCCGCCACCGCCTCCACATGCTGTGCCAGGATCGCCGCGCGCCGCAGCTTCTGCGTGCTGGTCAGCCCGCCATTCTCCACCGTGAATGGTTCGACCAGCCGCCAGCGCCGGACCCGCTCCGTCACGCTCAGCATCTTGTTGGCACGATCCACGCCGAGCGTGACCGCGGTTTCGTCCATGTCCGGCTGCGCGACGACCAGCGCCACCAGATGCGCGCGCCCGTCACCGGCGACCACGGCCTGCGCGATCTCCGGCTGCTGCATCAGCACGCCCTCCACCCGCGCGGGACTGACCATGTCGCCCCCCGAGGTCTTGATGAAATCCTTCTTGCGATCGGTGATGCGCAGGTAACCGTCCGCGTCCAGCACACCCACGTCGCCGGTGTGCAGCCAGCCGTCGCGGATCGCCGCTTCGGTCGCGTCCGGGTTGTTCCAGTAGCCATGCATCACCAGCCCGCCGCGCACGCAGATCTCGCCGTCCTCGGCGATGCGCACCTCCACGCCGTCCAGCGGCAGGCCGACCGTGTCGATGCGGATACCGAAGGGCGGGTTGGCGCTGATCACCGGCCCGGCCTCGGTCTGGCCGTAGCCCTGCATGATCGGCAGGCCGAGGGCGAGGAAGAACCGCCCCACATCGGGGTCGAGCCGCCCGCCGCCGGACATGATGCCCTTCAGCCGCCCGCCGAAACGTGCGCGCACGTCCCGGCGCACCAGACGCTCCAGCACCGGGTCGATGGCCATGTCCACCGGCCCGCGCCGCGCGCCGCGCACACGCTTCAGCCCGATCGCCAGCGCGCGGTGGAACAGTGCCTGCTTCCACGCGGGCTGCCGGCCCACACCGGCCAGGATACGCGTACGGATCACCTCGAAGATGCGCGGCACCGCCGTCATCACCGTGGGCCGTACCGCCAGCATGTCGGCGGCCAGATGCTCCGTGCCGCGGGCGAACACCACTTCCGTGCCGATGGACGGCAGGAAGTACAGCCCGACCAGATGCTCGTAGGAATGCGACAGCGGCAGGAAGGAGAGATAGGTCTCCCCCTCCCCCAGCAGCGGCGCCAGCAGCTTCCGCGCGCCGCGGCAATTGGTCAGCAGCGCCCGGTGCGGCAGCATCACCCCCTTGGGCGCCCCGCCGGTGCCGGAGGTGTAGATCAGGCAGGCCAGCGCCTCGGGCGGGATGATGGCCGCTTCCGCCATCAGCAGGGGCAGGTCCGCCTCCGCCGCGACCGCCTCGGCCCAGGACAGGCCGGCCCCGTCCGATGCCTCCATCGTGATCAGCAGCTCGGGCGGCCCCGCTTCCCGCAGCTTCGCCGCCAGCGCCGGCGTGGAGACGATCGCCACCCGCGCGCCCGAGTCGCGCAGGATATGGGCGTGATCCGCGACGGTGTTGGTTGTGTAGGTGGGCACCGGAATCGCCTGGATCGCCATCACCGCCAGCTCGGCCACGGCGAATTCCGGCCGGTTCTCGCTGACGATCAGCACCCGGTCGCCAGGGGAAATGCCCCGCGCGCGCAGCGTGGCGGCCAGCCCGGCCGCCTGCCGCGCCACCTCGCCCCAGGTCAGGCTCCGCCACGCCCCGTCGCGGAACGCGCGGAAAAGCGTGCGGTCGCGCCAGATCCGGGCGCGGTCGAACAGCATGGTCGGCAGGTTGGGCCAGTCCGGATAGTCGATCGCCACGTTCCCCCCTTGCCCTGGGGCGGGCACATCGGCATGTCCCTTGGACCCCCAGGCCTTCTCAACCATATGGGCAGCACATGCAGAACCGCGCCGCAACGACCCCGAACCGCAGCCCGGACGCATCCGCCGCCGCGATGACGCAGGATCTGCCGGTCTGGGACCTCGCGGACCTCTATCCCTCGCCCGACAGCAAGCTGCTGACCGGCGATCTCGCCAAGGCCGAGGCGGACGCGATCGCTTTCCGCGAGCGCATCGCCGGCAGGATCGCGGAGATGGACGGGGCCGCCCTGGCGGATGCCATCGCCGACTACGAGAAGATCGAGGAAATCCTCGGCCGCGTCATGTCCTACGCGCAGCTGATGTTCAGCGCGGACAGTTCCGATGCGGCGGTCGGCAAGTTCTACCAGACCATGCAGGAGCGGGTGACGGCGATCAGCTCCGAGCTGCTGTTCTTCACGCTGGAGCTGAACCGGCTGGAGGATGCGGCGCTGGACGCCAAGCTGCGCGACCCGGCGCTGGCCCGCTGGCAGCCCTGGCTGCGCGACCTGCGCGTGTTCCGCCCGCACCAGCTTTCCGACGAGCTTGAGAAGCTGCTGCACGAGAAGGAGGTCACCGGCCGCTCCGCCTGGTCGCGCCTGTTCGACGAGACGATCGCCAACATGCGCATCCCGCTGGGCGGCGAGAAGCTGACCGTCTCCGCCACGCTGAACAAGCTTTCCGATCGCGACCGGGCCTCACGGCAGGCTGCGGCCGAGGCGATCGGCGCGACGTTCAGCGAGAACATCCGCCTGTTCGCGCTGGTGACCAACACGCTCGCCAAGGACAAGGCGATCGTGGACGAATGGCGCCACTATCCGCGGCCGGGCAGCTACCGCAACCGCGCCAACATGGTCGAGGACGAGGTGGTGGATGCGCTGGTGTCCGCCGTGGTCGCGAGCTATCCGCGCCTGTCGCACCGCTACTACAAGCTGAAGGCGAAGTGGCTGGGCCTGCCCAAGCTGCAGCACTGGGACCGCAACGCACCGCTGCCGGACGATGCCGACCGGGAAATCCCGTGGCAGGAGGCGGTGGAGCGCGTGCTGGACAGCTACGGCCGGTTCAGCCCGGAACTGGGGGCCATCGGCGGCCGCTTCTTCACCGCGCCCTGGATCGACGCGGCACTTCGGCCGGGCAAGGCATCCGGCGCCTTCGCGCATCCCACCGTGCCGTCGGCGCACCCGTATCTGCTGCTGAACTACCACGGCAAGACGCGCGACGTGATGACGCTGGCGCACGAGCTGGGTCATGGCGTGCATCAGGTGCTGGCCGGTGCGCAGGGCTACCTGCAATCCTCCACCCCGCTGACACTGGCCGAGACCGCGTCCGTGTTCGGGGAGATGCTGACCTTCCGCGCATTGCTGGATGCCGAGACCGATCCGGTGCGCAAGCGCGCGATGCTCGCCGCCAAGGTCGAGGACATGCTGAACACGGTGGTGCGGCAGATCGCCTTCTACCGGTTCGAGACGCTGCTGCACGACGAGCGCAAGCAGGGTGAGATCGTGGCCGACCGGATCGGCGAGATCTGGATGCAGGTGCAGACCGAAAGCCTCGGTCCGGCCTTCGAGTTCACGCCCGACTACAAGGTCTACTGGGCCTACATCCCGCATTTCATCCACACGCCGTTCTACGTCTATGCCTACGCTTTCGGGGATTGCCTGGTGAACGCGCTGTACGGCGTGTTCCAGGGCGGGCATCCGGGCTTCCAGGCCAAGTACCTGGAGATGCTGAAGGCGGGCGGCACCAAGCGGCACAAGGAACTGCTCGCCCCCTTCGGCCTGGATGCCTCCGACCCCGCGTTCTGGACGCGGGGACTGGATGTCATCTCGGGCTTCATCGACGAGATCGAAGCGAGCCTTGAAGGGAAATAGACGTGGCCGATCCTGACCGCGCCACGCTGTTCGGGGAGCTGCGCCGCATGGCGCAGACCTCGGGCGCCGTGGCGGGGATCGGCGCACGCGTCGCGGGTGCGCGGCTGTTCGGCATCAAGGGCGACCGGTCGCAGCACGCGGAGGACCTCAAGACCATCCTGGGCGGGCTGAAGGGCCCGATCATGAAGGTCGCACAGTTCCTCAGCACGATCCCGGATGCGCTGCCCGCCGAATACGCGCAGGAACTGGCGCAGCTCCAATCCAACGCACCACCGATGGGATGGCCTTTCGTGCGGCGGCGCATGGCGAGCGAGCTGGGCCCGGACTGGCAATCGCGCTTCCGCGCCTTCGGCCAGACCGCGGCCGCGGCGGCATCCCTGGGACAGGTGCATCGCGCCACGCTGCCGGATGGCCGGGAAGTGGCGTGCAAGCTGCAATATCCGGACATGCCGAGCGTGGTCGAAGCCGATCTGCGGCAGGTGAAGCTCGCCATCGCGGTGCTGCGGCGGATGGACAACGCCATCCACCACGAGGAAATCTACAAGGAGCTGTCGGCCCGGCTGCGCGAGGAGCTGGACTACGAGCGCGAGGCCGCGCAGATGCGGCTGTACCGCATCATGCTGCGCGACACACCCATCGTGCATGTGCCCGAGCCGGTCGAGGGCTATTGCACGCGGCGGCTGCTGACCATGACCTGGCTCGACGGCCGTCCGCTGGCCGCGCGGCTGGAGGAGGATCCGCCGCAGGAGGAACGCAACGCCATCGCCGAGGCGCTGTTCCGCGCCTGGTACGTGCCCTTCTACCGCTACGGCGTGATCCACGGCGACCCGCACATGGGCAACTACCAGGTGCGGCCGGACGGGACAGTGAACCTGCTCGACTACGGCACGATCCGCGTCTTCGCGCCCCGCTTCGTGCGCGGCGTGATCGACCTGTTCGAGGCCGTGCGCGACAGTGACGACGCCAAGGCGCGGCATGCGTACGCGACCTGGGGATTCGCGGACATCAGCGACGTGCAGCTCGCCGTGCTGAACAAATGGGCGCGGTTCCTGTACGAGCCGCTGCTGGAAGACCGCGTGCGTCCGATCCAGTTGTCCGACGATCCGCAATACGGCCGCGCGGTGGTGGAGGAAGTGCACAAGGGCTTGCAGGAAACGGGCGGCGTGCGCCCGCCGCGCGAGTTCGTGCTGATGGACCGCAGCGCGATCGGCCTGGGTTCAGTGTTCCTGCGGCTGCGGGCGGAGCTGAACTGGTGCCGGCTGTTCCGGGAGCTGGTCGCGGATTTCGACGCGGAGACGCTGGCGCGACGGCAGGCGGCGGCACTTGCCGAAGCCGGAGTGCCGCAGGCGGCGTGATTAATTGCCGCTTTCCGCGCATCATGGCGCGATGATCGTCGACTCGCAGGTGCATGTCTGGGCCCCCGACCGGCCCGATCGGCCATGGCCACGTGATTCAGGCGCCCATGTGCAGCGCGCGACGCCCCTGTCCGGCGACGAATTGCTCGTGGAGATGGACGCGGCGGGCGTGGATGCGGCCATCCTCGTGCCACCGGCCTGGGAAGGACAGCGCAACGACGTCGCGCTCGCCGCCGCGGCACGCCACCCATCCCGCTTCGCCGTGATGGGGCGGCTACCGTCCGATACGCCGGACTGCCGCGACCGGCTGCGGGAAGCGAAGTTCCTGCGTGGCCTGCTGGGGCTTCGGGTGAACCTGCGCCCCGCCGCGATGCGCGCGCGGCTGGAGGATGGGACGCTGGACTGGTTGTGGGAACAGGCTGAAGCCGACGGGCTGAAGCTGATGGTCTATACCGCGCGCGATCTGCCGCGCCTCGGCGATATCGCGGCACGGCATCCGGGGCTGCGGATCGCCGTCGATCACATGGGAATCGCGGCGGAGGATCGCGGGATGGCGGCCTTGCAGCATCTGCCCGACCTCATCGCCCTGGCGCGGCACGGCAACATCGCGGTCAAGGCCTCCGCCCTGCCATGCGTCGCGGAGGATTCCTATCCGTACCGCTCGCTGCACGACCCGGTCCACCGCGTGTTCGATGCGTTCGGACCGGCACGGCTGTTCTGGGGCACGGACCTGACGCGGCTGCCGTGCAGCTACCGTCAGGCCGTCACCCTGTTCACCGAGGAACTGCCCTGGCTCTCGGGCACGGACCGCGACCTGGTCATGGGGGATGCCATCTGCCGCTGGCTCGACTGGCATCCCGCCAAGACGACGCGCTGACCGGTCTACTGCTTCTCCAGCCCGATCTTCGCGGCGACCTCCGACCACTTGGCGACTTCCGACTTCATGAAGGCCTGCGCGGTGGCGACGTCGCTGCCGACGATCTCGGCACCGAGCGCGGCCATCTTCTCCTTGACCGAGGGTTCCTGGAGTGCTGCCACCATGTCCGTGTTGATCTGTTGCAGCACCGGCTCCGGGATGCCGGACGGACCGAAGAACACGCCCCAGCTCGTCGCCTCGTAGCCGGGCAGTCCGGCCTCGGAGATGGTCGGCAGGTCGGGCAGCACCGGCGTGCGCTTGGCCGATCCCGTGCCGAGCGCCTTCAGCTTGCCGTCGCGGATATAGCCGAGCACGGCGGGCAGCGTATCGAACATGATGTCCACGCGGCCGCTCATCAGGTCCGGATGCGCGGCGGTGCTGCCGCGATAGGGCACATGCGTCAGCTTCGCGCCGGCCTGGAGTCCGAACATCTCACCAGCCAGATGCACCGCCCCGCCGGTTCCGGCGAAAGTGACACGCTCCGGCTCCGACTTGGCCAGCGCAATCAGCTCGCCGACGTTGTTCGGGCCGAAATCCGGCGCGGCCACGAGGATCAGCGGCACCGTATAGGCAAGGGTGATCGTGACCAGATCGCGCAGCGGATCGAAGGGCAGCTTGTAGAGCGCGACATTGATCGCATGCGTCACGGCGGAGACGCCAAGCGTATGGCCGTCCGCCGCCGCACGCGCCACTGCCTCGGTCCCGATGATGTTGTTCGCACCCGGCCTGTTCTCGATCACCACGGGCTGCTTCCACTTGGGCGACAGGCGTTCGCCCAGAAGGCGTGCGGTGATGTCGATCGCTCCTCCGGGCGTGACGGGCACAACGATGCGCACGGGATGATCGGGGAACGCGGATTGCGCCCGTGCCCGGCCGAGGGGGGCGAGAAGCGCCGCCGCAAGCGCGGGACGGCGGGCTATGGGCATGGCGGCAGTCAGGTTCATGGTCACTTCCTCGTTGGCGGCATACACGCGATGCCTTGTCGCGCCGGATGGATGATGCGGCGGATCATTTCAGATCATCGTCATCATGACATTCGCAGGTCGCGCGAGGAAGATCAGGAGAGAACGGTTGCTATGCCGTGAACTGCTCCCCGATGATCCGCTCCGACAACGCCTGATCCGGATCGAACAGCACGGTCAGCGACTGCGAGCGGTCTTCCTTCACCGTCACCGACATCACGTCCCGCACCTCCCGCGAATCCGCCACGGCGGCCACGGGGCGCTTGTCGCTTTCCAGGATGTCGAACCGCACCTCCGCCGTCGCGGGCAGCAGTGCGCCGCGCCAGCGCCGCGGGCGAAAGGCGCTGATCGGCGTCAGCGGCAGCAGGTTCGCGGACAAGGGCACGATCGGCCCGTGCGCCGAAAGATTGTAGGCGGTCGAGCCCGCGGGCGTGGACACCAGCACGCCGTCGCAGCTCAGCTCCGGCAGCCGCACCGTGCCGTCCACGGTGATGCGGATCTTCGCGGTCTGGCGCAGCTGGCGCAGCAGGCTGACCTCATTGATCGCCAGCGCTTCCTCCGTCCGCCCGTCCGCGGTCTCGGCGCGCATGCGCAGCGGATACAGGATCGTGGGCTGGGCGTTCGCCACGCGCTCGGGCAGATCCTCCTCGCGGTAGGCGTTCATCAGGAACCCGACGGACCCGCAATTCATGCCGTAGACCGGCAGCCCGCGTCCCATCAGCCGGTGCAGCGTCTCCAGCATCAACCCGTCGCCGCCCAGGGCCACGACGACATCGGCCCGATCCTCGGACACGCAGCCGTAGCGTGCGACCAGCCGCTCCCGCGACTGCGTGGCCAGTGGCGTGGCGGCGGCGACGAAGGCGAGACGCGGGGTCACGCGGACGGGCGCTACACGTCGAAGCGCGGCTCCACGCGGGCGGCCCGCGTGGGATGCACCGGGGCTGGCGGGATCGGCGGGCGGGTCGGCAGCGCCTCGGGCGGCGGCGCCGCACGGGATGGCATGCGGTGGAAATCGGGCTCATCCACCACGGTCGCGGCGCGCGCCTCCGGCAGCCGCAGCGCCAGCATGCGGATTTCCGCCTGGATATCGTCCAGCCGCGCCTCGATGGCCTCCAGCCTGCCCTTCACGCCGAACACGCTGAACGGCATCAGCAGGAAGGCCAGCACGAACAGCGCCAGCGGCAGGATGGCGACCAGCGGGCCCCACCAGGGCAGCCAGTCGGGCAGGTCGAACGGCAGCGTCACGCCCCTGTTGTAAGGGATTTCCGCGCCGCCGCCACCTTCCAGCGACGTCCGGTAGCCGGCTGCGCCGCCATCGGCTATGCGCGAGGCATCGCCAGGCCAACGCCGGAAGGCCCGAGATGCTGCCCGCCGCCTTCGCCCCGCTGCGTCATCCCGTGTTCCGTGCGCTGTGGCTCGCCAACGGCGCGGCCGGGCTGGGCAGCTGGATGCAGAGCACGGGCGCGGCCTGGATGATGGCCACGCTCGACCCCGATCCGCTGATGGTCAGTCTGGTCCAGGCAGCCACCCTGCTGCCGGTATTCCTGTTCGCCCTGCCCGCGGGCGCGCTGGCCGATATCGTGGACCGGCGGCTGTTCCTGATCGGCGCACAGCTCTTCATGCTGGTCTCGGCCGCGCTGCTTGCGGTGATGACCGCGCTTGGCTGGGTCGGGCCATGGCTGCTGCTGATGTTCACCTTCCTGGTCGGCGCCGGATCGGCCGCGGCCATGCCGGCCTGGGCGGCGACGGTGCCGGAAACCGTGCCGCGCGACGACCTGGTGCCGGCGCTGGCGCTGAACGCGATCGGTTTCAACCTGACCCGTGCCACCGGCCCCGCCCTTGCCGGGCTGCTGCTGGGCGTGACGAGCCCGGCGGTGGCGTTCGGGTTGAATGCCGTCTCTTTCCTGGGCGTGGTCACGGTGCTTGCCCTGTGGCGGCGGGAAACGCCCAAGGCGGGCCTGCCCAAGGAACACCTGCTGTCCGCCATCCGCGCCGGGCTGCGCTTCGTGTCCGCCACGCCGCCGATGCGCGCGGCGATCCTGCGGGCCATGGCCTTCTTCGCCTTCGCCGCCGCCCCCTGGGGCCTGCTGCCGCTGGTGGTGAAGGACAGGCTGCAGATGGGGCCGGAGGCGTTCGGCCTGTTCCTGGGGCTGATGGGCGCGGGCGCGGTGACCGGCGGCCTCGCCCTGCCCCGGCTGCGCGACAGGTTCGCCCGCGACCGGATCGTGTTCGGCGCCTCGCTGCTCTCCGCCCTGTCCGTGCTGGTGCTGGGGGTGGTGCCGCACGCGCTCGCGGTCGCGACGGCCATGTTCGCCTTCGGCATCTGCTGGCTGACCGCGGCGAGCACGCTGCAGGCCGCGGCCCAGCTCGCCGCGCCCGGCTGGGTGCGGGCGCGCGCGCTCGGCATCTATCAGCTCTGCTTCTTCGGGGCGCTCGCGCTGGGGTCCACGCTATGGGGCTGGGTCGCCACACTGTCCGGCGTGCAATGGTCGCTCGCCATCGCCGGGATCGGCGGCATCCTGACATCGCTCGCCGCCCGCGCGGTGCAGCTCGACCGAACCGCGGGCGCACGCGGCGTGGTCGTGGAGCCCGTCGCGCCGCCCGCCCCGGAACCGCCCGCGCCGGAACTGGCCACCGCGCTGCCGCATATGCGCGGCCGCGTGCTGGAGGTGGTGCGCTACGTGGTCCCGCAGCAGGACCGGGCGGCGTTCCTGGCCGCCATGGTCGAATGCGAACGGGTGCGCCGCCGGGCCGGTGCGGCGGCCTGGCAGCTCTGCGAGGATGTGGCCCATCCCGAACAATGGCTGGAGGCCTGGATCATGGATTCCTGGACCGACCACCTGCGCGAGCCGCTCCGCCTGACCGAGGAGGACCAGGCCGTGCTGGCCGCCGCCTACCGCTTCAACCGGGGCGACGCGCCCCCCTTCTCCGCGCGGTATCTCGCGATCGATCCCAAGGGCTGACACCGGCCCGGCCGTGCCCATATCCTGAACACCCCCTGGAGAGGTCCCATGCACAAGACGCTGAATGACGTTCCCGCCAACGCGAAGAAGGTCGCGATCGAACTGCTCAACGCGCGGCTGGCCGATATCCTCGACCTGAAGGCCGCGACCAAGCAGGCGCACTGGAACGTCAAGGGGCCGCATTTCATTGCCCTGCACGAATTGTTCGACAAGCTGGCCGCGGAACTGGACGACCACGCCGACACGATGGCGGAGCGCGTGACCGCGCTCGGCGGCACCGCGCTCGGCACCACGCAGATCGTGGGCAGCGCGACCAAGCTCGACGCCTATCCGACCGACATCTATGACGGCCCCGCGCATCTGAAGGCGCTGATCAAGCGCTACGGCGCCTTCGCCAACAGCGTCCGCGCCAATATCGACGAAGCGGCCGAGGCCGGCGAGGCCGACACCGCCGACGTGTTCACCGGCGTCTCGCGCGGCGTGGACAAGGCGCTGTGGTTCCTGGAGGCGCATATTCAGGAGAAGGCATAAGCCACGCCGGCTGGCGACAGCGCCGAAACGAAACGGGAGACTGGCGGCGACTCGACAATCGTCTAGCCTTGCCTGACGCAAGACCCGGCAAGGGAGACGACCAAGGATGCATCTGTCGGATCGAGTCACCGGCCTGTTCCTGGTTCTGCTCGGCGCACTGGCCTTCTGGGGCGGATCGCGGCTGCCCGCCGTTCCGGGGCAGGATATCGGCCCCGCGTCCTTTCCGATGATGATCGGCGCGGGCCTCGTTCTCTGCGGCGGGCTGATCGCCCTGGGCATCGGCCGCAGCTTCGAGGTCGAGGACCCGCCCGAGGCCACGGCGGTGCCGGGGCTGGCAGGCCGGCTTGGCCGCATGGGCTGGCTGGCCGCCTTCCTGCCGCCGGCGCTGCTGATCTTCTACGTCGTCGCAGCCGAATCACTCGGCTTCCTGCTGACGGCGGCTGTGGTGCTGCTGGTTTGCGCGCGCGCGCTCGGGGCATCCTGGCGCCTGACCATCGCCCTTACGCTGATCGGCCCGTTCGGCGTGCATCTCGCCTTCTCCGAACTGCTGCGCGTGCCATTGCCCGACGGCCTGCTGGCGGCGCCGTGGTGATCCGATGAGCGCGGTGTTCGACGCCTTCTCCATGGTGGCCAGTTTCGAGGTGCTGGTCGCCATCCTGATCTCCGCCGTCTACGGCATGGTGATCGGCGCGCTTCCCGGCCTGACCGCCACCATGGCGATCGCGCTGCTGGTGCCCGTGACCTTCTACCTTTCGCCCATCGCGGCGGTGGCCACGATCATCACCTCCTCCGCCATGGCGATCTTCTCGGGCGACATTCCCGGCTGCCTGATGCGCATTCCCGGCACGCCTGCCTCGGCCGCCTACACGGACGAATCATACGCGCTGACCCGCAAGGGACAGGCGGAGCTCGCGCTCGGCGCCTCGCTATGGTTCAGCGCGCTGGGCGGCATCGCGGGCACGGTGGCGCTGATGATCCTCGCCCCAGCATTGGCGGAGATGGCGCTGTCCTTCTCCACCTTCGAATATTTCTGGCTGTCCTTCCTCGGCCTAATGTGCGCCACGCTGGTCGCGCGCTCATCACCGATCAAGGCGATCGCGGCGGCGCTGCTGGGGCTGCTCGTCGCCTGCGTCGGCATCGAGAATCCGGGTGGGGTGCCGCGCTTCACCTTCGGCCTGACCGACCTGCTGGGCGGCATCGAGCCGCTGCCGGCGCTGGTGGGCGTCTTCGCGGTCAGCGAGATCATGCGCGCCATGATCAACGCGCCGCCGCCGCCCATTCCGGAGCGGAAGCTCGGCTCCATCCTCGGCGGGCAATGGGCGCTGACGCGGCGCTATCCCAAGCAGATGTGGCGCGGCAACATCATCGGCGTGCTGATCGGCGCGCTGCCCGGCGCCGGCGCGGACATGGCAGCCTGGGTCGCCTACGCCACCTCCAAGCGCTTCTCGAAGGAACCGGAGAAGTTCGGCACCGGCCATCCGGAAGGGCTGGTGGAATCGGGAGCGGCGAACAACTCGGCGCTGGCGGGCGGCTGGGTGCCGGCGCTGCTGTTCGGGATTCCCGGCGACACGATCACCGCGATCGCGATCGGCGTGCTCTACATGAAGGGCCTGAACCCGGGCCCGACGCTGTTCACCGAGAAGGCGAGCAGCATGTACGCGCTCTATATCGTCTTCCTGCTCGCGAACGTGCTGATGATCCCGCTCGGCATCCTCATGATCCGCGTCTCGAAGCAGGTGCTGCGGGCACCGCGTTCGGTGGCGATGCCGCTGATCCTGCTGCTGTGCGCGGTCGGCGCCTTCGCCATCGGCAACAACCCCTTCGCCATCGTGCTCGTCGCCGTCTTCGGCGTGATCGGCTTCATGATGGAACGCAACGGCTACCCGGTCGCGGCCCTCGTGCTCGGCATCGTCATGGGCACGATGGTGGAGCAGAATTTCGTCACCTCCCTGATCAAGTCGGATGGCGACCTGCTTCCCTTCTTCGAACGGCCGGTTTCATCGGTGCTCGCCACCATGACGATCGCCGCGCTTCTGTGGCCGGCGATTGTCTGGCTCCTGCGCCGCTTGCGGCCTGCCGAAGCCGCGCGATAGCGTTGCATTCACTGCTGTGAGGAAACGAATATGACCAAGATGACCCGGCGCGGCGCCCTGGCCGCCGGCGCCCTTGCAGGGATCGTCCCCCTCGCCCGTCCTGCCATCGCGCAGGCGCGATACCCGACGCGCCCGGTGCAGTTCCTCGTGCCCTGGGGCGCGGGCGGCGGCACGGATGCCACGGCGCGCATCGTCGCCTCCCTGCTGGAGCAGGAGCTCGGCCAGCCGTTCAACGTGGTGAACCGCACCGGCGGGTCAGGCGTGGTGGGCCATTCGGCGATCGCCTCGGCCGCACCGGATGGCTACACGATCGGCATAATCACGGTCGAGATCTGCATGATGCACTGGCAGGGTCTCACCGAGCTGACGCGCAGCTCCTTCACGCCGCTCGCGCTGATGAACGAGGACCCGCCGGGCGTGCAGGTGAGCTCCTCCTCCCCCCACAAGGACATCAAGTCGCTCGCCGAGGCGATCAAGGCCAGCCCGCCGGGCAAGTTCAAGGCTTCCGGCACCGGTCAGGGCGGGATCTGGCATCTGGGGCTCGCGGGCTGGCTCGGCGCGATGGGGCTGAAGGCCGACCATGTGCGCTGGGTGCCCTCCAACGGCGCCGCACCGGCGATGCAGGATCTCGCGGCCGGCGGGATCGACATGGTCACCTGCTCGGTGCCGGAGGCGCGCGCCATCATCGAGGCCGGGCGCGCGAAGTCGCTCGCCATCATGGCGCCGGAGCGTAACCCGCAATTCCCCGATGTCCCGACGCTGAAGGAAAGCATCGGCGTGGACTACAGCGTCGGCGCGTGGCGCGGCATCGGCGGCCCGCTGAAGATGCCGCAGGAGATCGCCAGCACGCTGACCGCCGCCCTGCAGAAAGTGTGGGACAGCAAGGAGTTCAAGGACTTCATGAACGCCCGCGGCTTCGGAATGGTCTGGGCCGATGCCGACGGCTACGCCAAGCACATGGAGGAGAGCGACGCCAAGCTCGGCGCCGCCATGAAGGCCGCGGGACTGACGAAGGCCTGACGCTGCAGGGGCGCAGGGTTCGCCCTGCGCCCGGTCTCCCTCTCCCGCTGGCGGGAGAGGGTTAGGATGAGGGCCGATCCGCCAGGAAACCTGCCGCGCGCAAGCCCGACCGCCTCCCCCTGTCCCTCTCGCAAGCGGACGTGGCGGAAAGGGCGGCGAAGGATGCCGGTGGCGCTCCTTACTCCGCCAGTTCCCGCATCACCCTGATCAGGTCGGACTTGCCCTCGAACCCGATGCCCGGAAGGTCGGGCATGGTGATGTGGCCATCCTCCACACGCACGCCATCGGGGAAGCCGCCATAGGGCTGGAACAGGTCGGGGTAGCTTTCGTTGCCGCCCAGCCCCAGCCCGGCCGCGATGTTCAGCGACATCTGATGTCCGCCATGCGGGATGCAGCGCAGCGGCGACCAGCCGTTCTGCTTCAGCATCTCCAGCGTGCGCAGGTATTCGACGAGGCCGTAGCTCAGCGCGCAGTCGAACTGCAGCCAGTCGCGATCCGGCCGCATGCCGCCATAGCGGATCAGGTTGCGGGCGTCCTGCATGGAGAACAGGTTCTCCCCGGTCGCCATCGGGTTGGGGTAGTGCTCCGCCAGCGCCGACTGGAGCGCGTAGTCGAGCGGATCGCCCGCCTCCTCGTACCAGAACAGGTCGTAGGGGGAGAGCGCCTTGGCATAGGCGATGGCGGTCGGCAGGTCGAAGCGGCCGTTCGCATCCACGGCCAGCCGGCATCCCTTGGGCAGCATGCCCAGCACGGCCTCGATGCGGCCCTGATCCTCGGCGAGCGATGCACCGCCGATCTTCATCTTCACGACCGTGTATCCGCGATCCAGATAGGACCGCATCTCGTCCTTGAGCTGGTCGTTGCCCTTGCCCGGATAATAGTAGCCACCCGCCGCATAGACAAAGACACGGGGATCGGGCTTGCCGTTCCCGTAGCGGCCGGCCAGCAGATGGAACAGCGGCCGGCCCTCGATCTTCGCCACGGCATCCCACACCGCCATGTCGATCGTGCCCATGGCGACGGATCGTTCGCCATGCCCGCCCGGCTTCTCGTTGCGGAACATCGTGGCCCAGATGCGGTGCGGGTCGAGGTTGGTTCCCGCCTCATCCAGCAGCGATGCCGGATCGGCTTCCAGGATGCGTGGAATGAAGCGTTCCCGCATCAGCGCACCCTGGCCATAGCGGCCATTGGAATTGAAGCCGTAGCCGACAACCCGCCGGCCGTCCCGCACCGCGTCCGTCACCACGGCGACCAGGCTCAGCGTCATCTTGCTGAAGTCGATATAGGCGTTGGCGATGGGGGAGGCGATCGGCTTGGTCGCCTCACGGATTTCGAGGATGCGGACGGACATGCGGGCTCCCCTGGTTGCTGCGCCAGGGGATCGCATGCGCGGGGCGTGTTGAACACCCCCGCGCGGCGCGGCCTAACGCTGCAGGGCGAAATCCATCGCCTGGGTCTGGTCGATCATCGGGGGGGTCATGGTGATCCCCTTGCGCACCGCCCAGACATTCACCTCGTGGTGCAGCGGCAGGATCGGGTGCTGGGCCATGCCCAGCCGCACCGCCTGCCGGTACAGATCCTCGCGCGCCGCCGGGTCGAGCGTGACGATCGCCTTGTCCAGCAGCGCGTCCAGCGCCGGATCGCGGTAATGCGATTCCCGCACCCGCGACCCGCGGCCGCGCGACGGATCGGGTGTGGCAAGCTGGAAGCCGATCACCAGATCCGCCTCGCCCGTGCTGCTCCACGTGCCGGTCATGGACGCGCTGAACTCGTCCTTCGCGAAGCGGGTGAAGAACATGCTGGCCGGCAGGCTGCCGACCTCCGTCTTCACGCCGATCCGGGTCCACATCTGCGCCACGGCCTGGATGATCGCGCCATCGTTCACGTAGCGGTCGTTGGTGCCGTGGAGCGTCAGGCCGAAGCCGTTCGGGTAGCCGGCCTCCGCCAGCAATGCCCGCGCGCGGGCCGGATCGTAGGGATCGGGCGGAAGGTCGGGATCGTAGCCCATGGCCCCTTTCGGCATCATCTGGCCGGTGGGCGCAGAGAACCCGTCCATCACCTGCCGCCGCATCCCCTCACGGTTGATCGCGAGCGACAGCGCCTGCCGCACGCGCGGATCGCGCAGCGGATTGGTGGCCAAAGGCTTGCCGTCGAGGTCGGTGGCGAACGGTGTCTGCGCGCGCCCGACATCCAGGTAGATGAAGGCGAGGCGCAGGCTCGCCGCGCTGAAGATCGCGAGCTTCGGATCAGCCTGCAATCCGGCCACGTCGCGTGTGGGCACCGCGTCGATCACGTCCACATCGCCCGCCTTCAGCGCGGCCACGCGGGCCGCGCCGCGCGCGATGATGCGGTAGGTGACCTCGTCCCACGACTGGCGCGGCCCCCACCAGGCGTCGTTGCGTGCGAATACCGCCCGGTCGCCGGCGGTGAAGGAGACCAGCCGGTAAGGCCCGGTGCCGATCGCCGCCTTGCCGCTGTTGAAATCGGCCGTGGTCGCACCTTCCGCCTGATGCCGCCCGACGATCCCGAAGGAGGAAAGCAGGATCGGCAATGTCGGCGCCGGATCGGCCGTGTGCAGCCGGATCGTGTGGGCGTCCACCACCTCCAGCCGCTTCACCGGCCGGATATACGGCGTGAAGCGCGCGGGGGCGTTCGGCACCTCCGGGATGCGGGCGAAGGTGAAGGCCACGTCATCGGCGGTGAAGGCCCCGCCATCGTGGAAGGTCACGCCTTCCCGCAGCTTGATCTCCCAGGTGCGATCGTCGATCGCGCGCCAGGAGACGGCAAGGCCGGGTGCGGGCCGGTAGTTCGCATCGACCGTGGTCAGCCCATCGAACACATGCCGTGTCAGCGCGACGTTCGTGGACATGTCATGGAAATGCGGGTCCATCGAGGTGAAGGCACCGCCGATGGCGATGCGCAGCTCCTCGGCCCTCGCACCGGTGGCGAGGCCCGCCCAGCAGGCGGCGGCCAGCAGCGCGCCGGCCAGGGTGCGGACGGCGCGCCGCCGCGGTTGCGGGATCATGTTCATGCGTTTCCGACCAGGAACGGGGTGCGCGCGAAGACGGCGAAGAATTCGGCGAGGGCCGCGACCGTTGGCTCGCGCAGGGAAGACCCCATGGCGGGCGTGGCCGCGGCCGGATCGCCGAAATAGCCGGGATTGCCGGCGGGGAAGAGGAAGGACCACACCGCACCGACCGGCTCCATCGGAGCGGGCGATCCGTCGGCGATGTAGGGCGGCACGGTGCGGGAGGGCAGGCCGGCCGCGCGGCTGCCGATGCGCTCTGCCTCCTCCGGCCGCAGCGCCATCTGCAGCGCGGTCTCGTAGGCGCAGGCATGGCCGACGCGTCGGAAGCTCTCCGGCAGGTGCGGTTTCCAGCCCGCCTGCCCGGGGACGATGTAGTTCACCAGCCCCACGCCCAGGCCACGTGCGCCCAGTTCGGTGCACACCGCGGTCAGCGGGCCGCGATTGCCGCCATGGCCGTTGACCAGCAGCAGCCGGTCGAAGCCCGCGCCGATCACGCATTCGGCGATGTCGGCAACCAGGGCCTGGAACGTGGCAGCGGACAGCGACACCGTGCCCGGCCAGTCGCGGTGGTGTGGCGAGAAGCCATAGGCCGGGGAGGGCAGGATCAGCACATGCGGGCTGGCACAGCGCGCGGCCGCTTCTTCCGTCACCTTCACGGCGAGGAAGGTGTCGGTATCGACGGGAAGATGATCGGCGTGCTGCTCGATCGAGCCCACCGGCAGCACCGCGAGCGCGCCGCCGTCGCGCGCGGCGGCGATCTCCGCGCGGGTCAGCCGTCCCCATTCATGGGTGCGGCGCCACGAATCAGCCATGCCGCACCGTCTCCGTCTCAGTTGCGCCTGGGCGCATCCGGCCTGTCATCATCATCCCCCTGGTTGCGGAAAAGCCGCGCGCGGGCCGCAGCCCGCGCGCGCGCGACGATCGCCCCGACCTCGGCCTCGGCCCGGTCGAGGGGTCCCCGATCGTCGTCGAACATCCCGGCGATCTCGGCATCGCCCGTGGACAGGATCTCCGATGTCAGGACATCGAGGATCTGCTCCAGCCCGCGATCGGAACGGCGCCCCTTCATGGCGCACCATCCCGCAGCGCCCAGCGCAACATGGCGCGGCGCAGCCGTTTGCGGGCGTTGTCGTAGTCCTGGACCGACAGGCCGTACACGTGCCGGATCTCCTCTGCGGTCAATTCATCGGCGAGGCCGGACAGCACCTTCAGGACGTCCGGATCGGTGGCGAACATGCGATGGATCAGGGACAGAGCCTGGATCGCGAGCGCAGTGCGCTCCGGATCCTTGGGCATCTCGTCAGCGGTGAAGCCGGACAGGTCCTCGGCGGCGGCAAGGATGTCGTCCTCGGTCCGCGCGCGGCGCCAGGCCTCGCTTGCGAGGCTGCGCATCACGCCGGCAAGGAAGGCCACGACCGGCACGTCCGGCGGCAGGCGGCGGGTGCCGGACAGGGCGCGGGCCACCGCCTCGTTCAGCAGGTCGGCCCAGCCGATGCCCCGGGGCAGCCCCTGGGCGCGCAGCCGGGCGATGGCCTTCAGGCGCGCGAGGTCAGCCGGCGACAATCCGCCGATCGCCGCCGCGATGTCGCCTCCGGGCGGCCGCGCCTGCTCCACCATGACCTGCATCCTCGCTTCTGATGCGCACGGGATGGGCCGGTGCGGACATCGGCCTGGAAATTTTTATGACACGCCCCGGGGCTCCGGCCGCCGGAGGGCGAAGGCCGCCATCGCGGGGCGGCTTCCAGCCGCCGCCCGGGACTATGCCTCGGGCAGGGCCTCCACGCTGACCGGCTTGCCGTAAAGCCAGCCCTGGCCGATGGCCTCCGGATGCAGGGCCTGGATGTAGTCGGCCTGCGCCTGAGTCTCGATCCCCTCGACGATGAGGATCAGGCCGAGTTCCCTCGCAATGGAACAGATGCTTTCGACAATGGTGGAGCTGACGGCGTCCTTGCCGATGGCCTCGGTGAACATCCGGTCGATCTTGATGCCGTTGATCGGCAGCCGCGCAAGGTAGGCCAGGTTCGAATAGCCGGTCCCGAAATCGTCTATGAACAGTTCGAAACCATCCCTGCGCAGATCCTGCAGGTGTTCGAGAAGACGTTCATGATCGGCCGTGGATCGTTCGGTGATTTCCAGGACAATCCGGTTCGGCGGGACCCCGACGCGGGCGATCTCCCGCCGCAGATATCCGATGAATGTCCGGTCCAGGATGTCCGACACGGAAATGTTGACGCCCAGGTGGAAATCGCCCCGCCCCCTGAGCCGGCCGGCCATGTCCGCCAGCGTCCTGTGGACGACGAAGTGGGTGACGTCGCCGATGACGCCGATCTCCTCCGCGACCTTGATGAAAATCTCGGTGGGGATGGGGTTGCCATCGTCGTCGTGCATCCTGGCCAGCGCCTCGGCGCCGACGAGTTGCCCGGTCCGGACAAGCCTCAGCGGCTGGTACACGACATCGAGCCGGCCCTCCGCGACCGCCCGGCGTATCTGCTGCGGCAAGGATGCGCGCCCGTTGCGGCGGAAGAGGACGGCGAGGCCGATGCTGCTCCCCGTCAGCGCCCCCAGCCCACCAACCGCCAGCAGAGCGGGTACGGGCTGCCGCAGGACGCTGATATCGGCCAACCCCGCCGTGACGCAGATATCGACCTCCCCGGAGCAGAGGGAGGTGACGCGCTGAGGGGCGAAATCGTGCCACGACGCGCGATCGATCCCTCGGCGGGACAGCGGCGCCGTGTCGCCGAAGGCGCGGTAGATGTATTTGCGGTCATGCGTCCAGACGAGCGCACTGAGCCCGTCTGCCGGCTTCTCGTGCCGCCGGAAGGCGGTGGGTGCGGTGACGACGATGGCCGTACCGCGGACGACCATGTCCACCTTGATCCGGTTCGGCCCGACATTCTCCGCATTCTCCCACAGCGCATCGCCGTCGGCCAGCACGAGGTGGGGCGGTTCGAGCAGCACCGGGGGTGTGAGAGTGCCCCACAGCGCGGTGCAGATGATCCGGCCGTCCCGGACACGGCCGACATCGCGGAGGTTTTCCGTCTCGAACGAGAGGAGACGCAGGGCGCGCAAATCGCCGGGTGTGCACGGCCGCTCATCGGAAGCGTTCACGACCGCCAGCGTATTGCGGCTTTCCTGCGCCACATCGACCGCGTGGCTGAGCAGGTCGCGGGCATAGTCCTGCAACGCGTCGTCCGAAAATCGGACCAGCGTTACCTGTCCGACCATCAGGCCGAGGAGGATGCCAGCCAACCCCGTCAGGACGACGAACAGCGTGTCTCCCTTGATCCTCATGGCCAGCGAGCCGTCCCAGCCCTGTCGCCGCCCCGAAGGCGGCCGCTCCGCCAAAACAGATCAAATATCCGTCCGGGCAGGGAGCGGCGCGGCGGCTTCCTTACCTTCATTCTGCCATTGCTTCGTAATCGGATTTGAGAACAAACGCCGAATGCGTCCGGGTATTATTTTGGAGCGCGAAGGCGGGCCCGTCCATGGGGGCATTACGGGGTGCCGGTCAGGCGCCGCAGCCCTGCAGCCGCCCCCGGTTGCGGGCGACTCCCGCCCCCCGCTAGAACGGCTGGGATCACCGGAACGCATCATGAACGATCTGTTCGGCCCCACGAAGGGCGCGCGGGCCGAGACCTACTCGGCCAAGGATATCGAGGTCCTGGAAGGGCTGGAACCGGTCCGCCGGCGGCCCGGCATGTATATCGGCGGCACGGACGAGGGGGCGCTGCACCACCTCGCCGCCGAAATCCTGGACAACGCCATGGACGAGGCGGTGGCCGGCCATGCCAGCTTCATCGAGATGAAGCTGGAGAAGGGCGACTGGCTGACCGTGCGCGACAATGGCCGCGGCATCCCGGTCGATCCGCATCCCAAGTTCAAGGACCGCTCGGCGCTGGAGGTGATCCTCACCACGCTGCATTCGGGCGGCAAGTTCGGCGGCAAGGCCTATGCCACCTCGGGCGGCCTGCACGGCGTGGGCAGCTCGGTCGTCAACGCGCTGGCCGAGCGGATGGAGGTGGAGGTCGGGCGCGACAAGCGGGTCTGGAAACAGGCCTATGCGCGCGGCAAGCCGGTGACGAAGCTGGAGGATGCCGGCCCGATCACCAACCGGCGCGGCACCGCGATCCGCTTCAAGCCGGACGCGACGATCTTCGGCGCCAGCCTGCACTTCAAGCCGGAACGGCTGTACCGGATGTGCCGGTCCAAGGCGTATCTGTTCCGGGGCGTGGAAATCCGCTGGTCCTGCGACCCCTCGCTGCTGTCCGGCGACGCGGTGCCGGCGGAAGCGGTGCTGCACTTCCCCGGCGGCCTCGCGGACAGCCTCGCCGCCGACACGGAAGGCATGACGCGCGCCGTGCCTGCGGTCTGGGCAGGTGAGGCGGACTTCCCCGATGCACAGGGCCGCGCCGAATGGGCCGTGACCTGGGTGGAGCGCGATGGCGGATTCCTGCACACCTACTGCAACACCGTGCCCACGCCGCAGGGGGGCACGCATGAATCCGGGTTCCGTGCCGCGCTGCTGAAGGGCCTGCGCGCCTATGGCGAGCTGAAGAAGGAACGCCGCGCGGCACAGGTGACGGGCGAGGATCTGCTGGGTCCGGCCGCGGCCAAGCTGTCCGTCTTCGTGCGCGACCCGCAATTCCAGGGCCAGACCAAGGAGAAGCTGACCAGCCCCGAGGCCGCGAAGCTGACCGAGGCCGCGCTGCGCGACCGGTTCGACCATTGGCTGGCGGGCGATCCCGCGACCGCGGACAACCTGCTCGCGTTTGCGATCGAGCGCGCGGAGGAGCGTATCCGCCGCAAGGAAGCCAAGGACACGCCACGCAAGTCGGCCACGCGCCGGCTGCGCCTGCCGGGCAAGCTGGCCGACTGCACGTCCGAGAACACCGCGGCCACCGAGATCTTCCTGGTGGAAGGCGATTCCGCGGGCGGGTCGGCCAAGCAGGCGCGTGACCGTGCGACGCAGGCGGTGCTGCCGCTGCGCGGCAAGATCCTCAACGTCGCCTCCGCCTCCGCCGACAAGCTGAAGCAGAACCAGGAGCTGAAGGACCTGATCGAGGCGCTGGGCTGCGGCGCGGGCGATCGCTTCTCGCTCGACAAGCTGCGCTACGGCCGCGTCATCATCATGACGGACGCGGACGTGGACGGGGCGCATATCGCCTCGCTGCTGATGACGTTCTTCTATCGCGAGACGCCGGAACTGGTGCGCGCCGGCCGCCTGCACCTCGCCTGCCCACCGCTCTACCGGCTGAGCCAGGGGGCCAAGACCGTCTACGCGATGGACGACGCCGACCGCGACCGCAAGCTGAAGTCGGCGTTCAAGGCCAACAGCAAGGTCGAGATCAGCCGCTTCAAGGGCCTCGGCGAGATGCCGCCCGCCTATCTGCGCGAGACCACGATGGATCCGGCGAAGCGCACGTTGCTGAAGGTGACGGCCCTGCCCGAGGCGCGGGCGCAGACCAACGAGATGGTCGAGAGCCTGATGGGAAAGAAGCCGGAACTGCGGTTCCGCTTCATCCAGGAGAACGCGAAGACGCTGGCCGAGGACGCGGTGGACGTCTGACCACCATCACCCTGCCCTCTCCGCTAGCGGGAGCACGCCCCTGTTCCTTCTTTTACTGAAGCTGAGGTGATGTTGATGAGGCAGGAGGTAGTTGTGGTGTCCTCCGGGTCGAGTTTGGCGCCTCCTGCCTTGAGCATGGCGATGAGGTTGCCGGTGAGTTCGATGTGCGGCGGGTCATCTGGCTGGTCGGACGGAGGCGGGGAGACGACGACGGTATCGATCAAGGCCCGGGCGGCTTCCAGCACCTCGGCGCCGTCCTTGGCGTCGAGGGCACGGCGCAAGCTGGCGACGCGATCCGCGTAGACCTGCGCGAGATTCGGGTGCAGCGCCGGGGGCGCTGGTGGTGCAGCCTGCAGCTGGGCTTGCAGCACGGCTCGTTGGGCCTCGAGCTCGTCGAGCTTCTGCTGGATGCCTGGGGCCTTCAGCCCGTCCGCAATGGCCTCGACGAGGTTGGCGAGCTTGCGCTCGACCACCCGCAACTCACGTGTGCACGCCGCGGCATTGGCGCCAGCGTCGGCAAGGCACCGGTTCCATTCCTCGATAAAGGCCGAGCAGAACGCGGCAACGAGTTCCGGGTGCATCAGCTGGGTGCCGAGCGCCTGGAGTACGTGGGCCTCCAGCTTCGAGCGCCGGATTCTCCGGGAATTGCGGCAGCCACCCGCGTTCTGCGCCGCCCGGCAACCGAGATAGTCCTGCCCGAGAGGAGAGAAGGCCCGTCCACAGCACCCGCAGACAACCTTGCCGCTGAGGAGATGCCGTGGCCGGCGGTGGTCCCAGAAAGGATGCGAGCCTGTCTTCGGCCGGGGCGCCGCCTCCGCGGCAAGACGCGCCTGAACGCTGTTCCAGAGCTCGTCCGGGATGATGCGTAGGTCGGGGACGGCGACCTCCACCACCTCTTCCTGAGGCTTCGATCTCCAGACCTGCACGCCGGTGCCGGGGTCGACCATTGAGGCGGAGCGGTTCCAAATCAGGCGCCCGACATAGAGAGGATTGCGGAGAATCCCATCGCTGCGCCCAGGACGGCCACGGAGGGTCTGGTTGTACCAAGGGCCGCCGCGGGGTCCGGGAATACCCGCGGTGTTAAGGCTGCGCGCGATGGCGAGCGGGCTTTGCCCCAAGGCGTAGTCGCGGAAGATGCGCCGCACGATGTCTGCCTGCTGCGGATCGATCTCCCGCAGCCCGCGCTCCGGCTCTCCATCTGATCCGAGCCGGCGGACGACACGGTAGCCGAAAGGTGGCGCTCCGATGCTGCGCCCCTGGCGGATGCGGCCCTCCAGCCCGCGATGGGTCTTGGCGGCGAGGTCGCGCAGGTACAGCGCGCCCATCGTCCCCTTGAAGCCGACCGTCATCTCGGAGATCTCGCCCTCGGCGAGGGTGACGAGACGCACCTGGGAGAACCGCGCCTGCTTGTGGAAGGCGGCAACGTGCTCAAGGTCGCGCGAGAATCGGTCGAGGCTCTCGGCCAGCACGATATCGACCTCCCCCGACCGCATGGCTGCGAGCAGAGACTGGTATCCGGGGCGCAGGATGGTTGCGCCGGAGACGGCCGCATCGGTGAAGGTCCCCACCACGGTCCAGCCCTCGCGCTCGGCGCGAGTGATGCACAGGCGGAGTTGATCCTCGATCGAAGCTTCGCGCTGGGCATCGCTGCTGTAGCGGGCATAGATGGCGGCGCGGTGCCTGGTCTCGCGAGTGTCGGGTGTTATCATGTTCGGGTGCTCTCCGTAGACCCAGGATGCTTCCGATAGGACCGTGCAGCGAGGCTGGCGGTGGCGCGGCGGAGGTCGTGCAGACGCCGTGCATGACGCTGGATAGCGCCGGTCTCGGTGGCGTCGGCATAGTGCCTGAGCGAGACCTGAGGCGAGTGACCCATGACCTCGGCGGCATCGAAGGCGGCCTCTGGGGAGCGGCGGGCCGCGGTAGTGCGAAGCCATTTGCGGGCGGTGTGAGGGCAAAGCGCCACGCCCAGCCATTCCCGGGTCCGTCGCATGAACATGGCCTGCAGCCCCGCCACAGCCAGTGGCATGGCCTGGTTGCCGAGCCAGAGATGGTCAGTCGCGGTGGCGCCGGAAAACAGGGGCCGACCCAGGCAGAGATAGTCGCGCACCATGGCGCTGCATTCGGGATCGAGCGGCCAGACGATCTCCCGCTTGGCCTTGGTATCGGCCGCGGGAAAGCGGCACAGGTAGGTCTGGTCCGCCTGCTCCTGGAGGTGTTCGCCAAGCCGCATGGAAGCGACGGTGGAGACGCGCGGTGCCCTTCGCAGGAACAGAGCCATCAGCGCGGCATCGCGCAGCGCCGTCCGGCGTGCGTGATCGGAGTTGGCCGCGAGGCCCCGACGATGCAGTGCACGGACGTGATGCATTACCTCCTCGGTGTCGTGGGGTGGAAAGGGTTTCGGGGGCGCGGGCAGGAGCACAGACAGCGGAACGCCGCGGGGCTTGAGGATGAAGCCGAGATCGGCGGCGGGCGCGATCAGGCGCAAAGTCGCGTGCAGAGAGCGCAGATATCCCGCAATCGTGCTGTTCCGACATCCGGCCTGCCGCATGTCCGCGATCCAGGCATCGAGGTTCCCGGGCGTGGTCCTGGCGGCGGGCGGCGCGTCGGGATCGAGCCGATTTTCCCCCGCCAGGAAGGCGAGCCAGATTCCGTAGCCGCGCCGGTAGTTCCGCCGCGTGTGCGGTCGAAGGCGCAGGCCCTCGCCGCCGTCACCGAACAGGCTGACCCGCGGCTGGAATAGCTTGTCCCAGGCCGTCCGGTCCGAGGCGGGCCATGCGGCCATAGGCAACGGTGTCAGCCGTTCCCGCGCGTGCGGCGCCATGCCGGCCTCCCTCCGAGCTGAGGCGAGCGAGCGCCGGCGAGCAGCCTGGTCGCGCGCCTGTGGCAGGCGAGCATGTCCGACAGCCGGCCCGCTGCCTCCTTCTGGCTGTTGCGACGGTAGTAGACCATCGCGGTGGCAAAGCTGCTGTGACCCAGCACGGCACGGACATCGTCGATCGCGTGAGGGTTGGCCTCCAGGATCAGAGCGCCGGCGAAGGCCCGGAAGGCGTGCGGGTTCACGCGGACGCCGACATGCTCGTGGATGGTCTGGCTGATCGCCGTCCCGAAGGAGGTCTTGTTGCGGGGGCGATCCCTGCCAGCCTGCCCGGGAAAGAGCCATTCCGTGTCCGCGTTCGGCAGCGCCGGCCGGAAGTCGTCGAGATAGTCTCGGATGAGCGCGATGCTGTCTGCCTCGAGAGGGAACTCGATCCGGCGCCGGTTCTTGACCGCCTCGCCGGCGATGCAGATGGTCCCGCGCCACTTGCCACGGCCGATCGCGGCGAGACGGAGTTCATGGCCGATGCGCAGGTGCAGAAGATTGTCCCGACGCATCGGGGCGTGGAGCAGCACCTCAATGACGACCGCGATGCCGGCAAGGTAGCCGGCTTCGGTGGGGCGCGGCATATGGGCGAGGCCCTTGCGGTCGGTCCAGCCATCGCGCAGCCGGGCGGCCTCCTGAATCAGCCGGGCCGGCAGATGCAGCAGCTTGGCTCGTGTCACTGGATCGCCCAACGCATCGAGCAACCTGGCATTGTGCTCGGTAATCTCCTCGCGCTGGGGAGGTTTCACGCGCGCCAGGATGTGTTTGATCTCGGCCCAGAGCGTGGGGTTCGTCTGCGGCAGGTTAAGGTACTGCGCGACGGAGGCGATCGTCGCTGCCATCTGCCCGAGATCCGAGGTCAGCTGGTTGCCGCTGCGGTGGTAGTGCCAATCCAGCGCCGCCCGGATGAATGCCGGGTCGACGACGCTCCGCAGTTCGGCGAGGCGGTCCATGGGGATGCCGTTCTGCACCGCGCCGTGGAGCAGGCGGCGCAGGCAGTAGTTCCGGGAGGTGACGGTGGAGGGCTTCACCGGGCGCCGCGCCGGCCCACTGAACAGCCCGGCCGCCTGCGTCTGGCCGATCGTATCCAGGTAGGCCGTGATCTCGCGCTGCAGGCTCTCGGGATAGGCGTCGAACGGAGGCGACCGGTTGAGGGCCTGCTCGCGCAGGCCGAGACGGGTCGGCGGCCAGCCCGGGCATTCCCGGATGGCCTGGTTCCACTGGTTGACGACCCGCCGCGCATGATCCTGCGACTTGGTGCCACCGCGTGTGGCGGCGCGCATCTCGGCATACCGGTCGAGAATGGCCTGCTGAACCTCCGTGGGGAGAATGCCTTCGGCCGAGCAGTAGGAGACGAAGGTGCGTAGCCTGTTGAAGCCCGGCCCGGAGGGCAGGGTCTGGAGCAGCGCGGTCCAGGCCGGGTCGCTGGCGGGCCGGGTACGTGGGCGCTGCGATGCCAGCAGGCCGAGCCGGCGCATCACGTAGCGCACCCCGGCCCGGTAGTTGGCGAAGGTGCTGGCGGCCACGCCTAGGGCGGCCGGGCTTGTTGCCTCCATCCGGGCGATCGCGGCCACCGGATCCAGCCGCACCGCTTCCGGCGGCTTGCCCTCCAGCCGTGCCAGGGTGTGGAGGCCGGTGACCAGGACACGACGCCGGCTATGCGGAAGCTCCTCCCAAGAGGCGACGGCGGTCAGCGCCTCGGCCACGGTGGGCGGGACGGGCGCAGGATCGGAGGGAATCGTATCGGCGATCATCGCTGGTTTCCGTGTATCACGAGCAGGGCGGAAGGGATGGGAAATTAATGATCATGGACGACTTTAGAATTACCAGTTCTAGCGTCACCCAATATCACTACTATTGGGCAAAACACTGATATCTCTAACCCCATGACTGTCGTGCCCGCCGCCCCATTGGCTCAGCGCCTCGATGTCGGTGATGGCGTAGTAGTTGCGGCCGCGGATACGAACCGGAGTAAGGATGCCGGCCCGCCGCCAGTTGCGCAGGGTCCGCAGCGTGACCCCGAACAGCTCGGCAACCCCGGCGGAGGGCATGAGACCCATCCCGGCCGTCACGGTGTCCGCACCCCGGTCGGGTTGGTCGCATCGGCTTCGAGCTCAGCCAGGCATTCGCGGGCCGCCGCACGACCCAGAGCCGCCGCCAATGCACGCAGCGAGACCATCGCCGCATCAACGGGATTGGCGACGCCTGCCATAGCGGCGCCCTCATGCCGCAACACGACCGGCGCCACATCGGGCCGGATACTGGTCTGCGCGCGGCGGGGAAGAGGAGGACCGCTCATTGCGACCCTCCTCCTATTCATCTGACGTTCAGCCCCGAAGCGAGTCCTGCTGGAGAAACCGGGCGATTTTCGACGCGGCAGGACCGATCGCTGCAGTCAAATGTGCACGGAGGATACTTGTTCCGCAGCGTGTCACGACGGCGGCGGCGCGGCTCCCACTGCCTCATCCGCCCGGAGGAGATCGATTACGGCACCTTGGACCGTGCCGCGGTCAAAACCTGCGGGCGGCACGGCAAACACATCCCAGGCAAAGGCAAGGAAGCCGCCCTGCTTTTCGCTCTGGTCAGGCGGATCATCCGGTCGATGGTGCCGCCATAGCCCAAGCAATCCCTCCAGCCCCATTTGCAAGGCATCGTGGCGCTGTGGACGACCACCTTCCGCAGAGACGGTCTCGCCGTCCGCCAGGGTAGCGAACCCGTCTGCGATGGCATCAAGCGCATCCACGAGCCGCAGGACTCCGGCGAATCTCGCTTGATAATCGGGCAGACCGATCACACGGCGGGCTGTGCCGCCTAATGGTTGCTCGCGCGCGACGGCCGGCTCCTGCGTCGTGATGCTCCCGGTCTGCTGCGCAGCTCCAATCTCGAACGCCTCCAGCCGCGTCCGAGGATCGATCTTGTCCAGAGCCGTACGCAACCGCATTGCTGCCTTGGCGACAGCATTGAGGTCGGCCTTGCGGGCGCTGCGGCGACCGGGTGCCGCGTTGTTCCGGCGATATTCCGTCACCATTCGGACGAGATCGCGCAGGCTGCGGCCCATGTCCTGGTTCTGCAGATACGCGGCGGCGAGGAGATCGTAGTCGGGCATGAGGGGTATCAGGGCCAAGTCGTGGATACTGAGATGCGCAGATGGGAGGCAACAATGTGCCATCTCCCATGATGGCAGATATCCTATTCATGGATTGAAAAAATTCATTTTATGATTTTTTAAAGAATTCAATAATATTTCGAATTATATTGCAGTTACACAACTAATTCCCATTTATATGGAGCAGACACGAACCGGTCTGCTCCCCATCCCCGCGATCTCCGTTGCGTCTGGCACAGCCGTGCCGACGACGGGAGCGTGCGTCCTGCCGTCTGCGGCCACGGTCCGGCCGTGGCCAGGGGATCGGGCAGACCCTGCTCATGGAAGCCCCATGAACAATTCCAGCCAGGACGACCCCAGCAGCCGCAACAGTGCTGCCGGACCGTCCCTCACATCAGGCATCCGGGCGGCAGCCGAACGCCATGCCAGGGCAGAACGCCGGCGCGCCGGGCTGCGGCGGATGCTGCAAACCCGGCAGCTGACCCCGGCCGAACTGGCCCGCATCATCGGTGCGCCCAACGCCAACGCGTTCTATAACTTCCTCAACGGAAGAAGTGACGCGCTGGCGCTCGACACCGTCGAGATGATCCTGGCGGCGTTCCCCGACCTCTCCTTCCCGGAGCTCGTCGGTTTGCCGCCTCCGGCCGGAACACTCATCGCCCCGGAGCGCGAGGTGATCGTCAGGATCCGGGCCATCGCCGGCCCGTGGTCCTGGGAGCCGGAATGGCCGGACGTCCTGCAGGACCGGGTGGTGATCCCTGCGGGCCTCATTGCCGGCCTGCCCGGCGTGTTTGCCGTGCAGATGAACGACGCCGGCGCCGGGCTGCTCTATCCGCCTGGCTCGCTGCTGGTCTGCCGGCCACTGCCGGCAACCTGGGAGGAGATCCCCTCCGGCAGCCGCGTGGTCGTCAGGTATCAGCGCAACCGGCGCTTCCGGACCGTGGTCCGGGAGATCACCCGGGACGGCGACCGCATCAGGCTGTGGCCGCGATCCTCCGATCCCAGGTATCGCCCTCCATACCATGGGCCGGTCGCGGTGCCGCTCCTTGAACCCTCCCAGGGACCGCACGGGACGACCGTCACCATCCTCGGCATCGTCGTCGCCTCTTGGCAGCCCGAAGAAGGGACTGACCACAGATGAACAAAGCCCCACCGGACATCTCCGGTGGGGCTTTGTTGTTGGACCGGTTCCAAGCTCCAATCGAAACACATCAAGGAAACTCCGGAGCATCATCATCCGACCTCTACCGCAAAGGGGCTTCTGCGACAGAGGCTGGATCTGATCCGAACTGCCAGTTGACGAGAGCGCCAGCAGATAGGCCGAAGGTCTCGTATATTGCGTTCCTAATCGGCGGCCGCATGACACGAATCAGCGCATAGATACCAATATCAATCCGGAAATACATCAACCGAATCCTTTATTTTCTCGCCGACGATCAGCATTCCCCTCCGCCGTCACCACCAAAATGAGCTACTTCGGCGATCTTCCGATCCATATTATTGTCGAGAAACTTTAACTACTCACAATAGTGCTATAAATTTGAGGATTAACATAGTCTTTATTATTTTTCCAATTTCTATGGTACTTTAGTGTACGTTAGTACAGAGTGATCTTCTTAGGAAATCCAAAACGATATGCGCAAGATACTCAAGAGTGACGGTCTCTAGATATCACTCCACATTATGTAGATGTCAGCGCAATTGAGTCACGGATGCACTCGTGCATATGCACGCTCCTGCTTCCTACAGCCCTCGATGCCCACCGACACCGCCGCAATGTTGTTACGAGAGGAGCGTTCCTCCAGCTGATCGTCGTAATGGGCAGGTGCTTGCCCACGACGTAGAGGCGGGTTGATTATGTAAGAGGACACCGCTTCAATAAAAGGTATGCTCACCGATTTTAGTCAATTTGGGAACGTGGAAGCCCAAAGGGCACCATCTATCTCCTGTTCTCAACGCCTGTGTCTCCAGCCCGAGTTGGCCGCGTGAGAACGATCAATTGATGACATCCTCGCCACTGCTCGGGCTTGCTCGGAAGACCGTTGCCGTCCGACACAAAAGGCTGCCTCCTCCATATCCGGCGATTGTGCTGTTTTTTTCTGTCAGCGATGGAGCCAGCCGGGCCCACGTCGTCCACGCTACGGGTGAATCGTTCGAATCGGCGTGGCAGAAAGGCCTGACCAAGTTGCGTGGCGCTCTGCCCAAGTGGGGAGTCAACGGCAGATGGTTGCGCGTAGATTGGCTCGAACGCGCTGAGAGAATAACATGGGGCATCCTACGCAACCGCCTTAAATTAACCAAGCGAAACTACTTCCGCCATGGCCTAGCTTTCGATGCAGATCTTAGAATTGCGTTCCTCGAGCAGGAACTCAATGCGAATGCGATGCTCTATGGAGGCAATAAGATAGAACATGCTGTCGTCAACGAAGCGAATTTTGCGGTCTACGCTAAGCGTAGATACGGGGCGGGGCTGAAGCTGGACTTTTCTGACAACCGCGAGGTCTTCGTATTGTCAAGCCGAGGCGTATTCTGCGATGAGACCGGCTCTATCCAGGAGCTGGGTGGGATAGGACCCGATGCAGGGCGGCGCCATATAGAGGCACTCTCAAATGAACAGGTTTTATCGCTCATCCACTCCAGTTCGAACTTTCTTGGGCGTCAGGTTAGGAACGACGGAACTTTTGAATATGGATATCATCCATGCTTCGATCGACGGATCAAGACCTACAACACATTGCGTCATGCTAGCACGATCTACGCGATGGCGGAGGCATGGGAAGTCACCAAGGACGATGAGCTCAAAGTAGCCATAGACCGTTCGCTCGATCATCTGGTGATGACACTTATTCGCGAGGTGCGATTGCCCGACGGCACCGAAGCCGCGTTCCTGGTGGATGTCGGGGACGAGATCAAGCTCGGCGGCAACGCAGTCGCGATCCTCGCGCTGACCAAGTACTGCACAGCCACGGGCACGACCGCCCTACTGCCGCTGGCGGAGAAGTTGGCACTTGGGATTCGGTACATGCAGGAACCGATCACCGGTGCGTTTGTACATATCCTCAATTACCCGAGTCTCTCGGTGAAGGAGCGATTCCGAATTATCTATTACGAGGGCGAGGCGGCGTTCGGCCTTATGCGCCTCTATGAGGTGACCCAGGATTCCCGCTGGCTGGAGGTCGTTGAAAAGGCCTTTGGACATTTTATCGCAGCCGGCCACTGGAAGCATCACGATCATTGGCTCGGATATTGCGTTAATGAACTGACCCGATACCGTCCAGAAGAACGCTACTTCCGCTTCGGCATCCAGAACGTGTCCGATCATCTGGACTTCGTGGCGTCCCGCATCACGACATTTCCAACGCTTCTCGAATTGATGATGGCCGCGCGGGAGATGCTCATGCGGATCGGCTGCCTGCCCCAGCTACAGCATCTGCTCGCCGATATCGACCTTCCGAAATTCAAGAAGGCGCTGGAGTTTCGGGCCCATTACCTGCTTAATGGGTATTTTTGGCCGGAAATTTCCATGTATTTCAAGAATCCGGAGCGGATCGTTGGCTCGTTCTTTATTCGTCATCACGCATTTCGCGTCCGGATAGATGATATTGAACACTATCTCTCGGGGTTCATTGCCTATCGGCGATATTTGTCCCAGCGTCCAGATTTCGAGCGGTTGGTCCTCCGACATGGTCAGCTGCTCTCCTAGAAGGCTGCTGAAGAACGTTCGCCTCGGTCTGTCTGACGTGATTCGATCACGTGGGCGTTGGAGTGGGGTGGATGCGCGGATCGGACGAGCATTCTCGATCGACGGCACGCTGATCCAGGCCTAGGACAACCGCAAGTCGTTTCAGCCCAGGCCGGACGCCGATGGCGACATGAACCGCTCCGGGTTTGCCGGAGGCTCCAACTGCTAGAAGGTGGAGCCATGACGGGCAAGACGACGAACAAGTTCTCCCCCGAGGTGCGCGAGCGGGCGGTGCGGCTGGTGCTGGATCACGCGCGTGAGTATCCGTCCCGCTGAGGCGAGGTGGCGGCGCGCCTTCTGCGCTATCGTGCTGGCCTAGCCCAGGGTCTACACCCTGCTCTCAAGCAAGCACTTCCCAGTGGACGGCACGCTCGCTGGAAGCCTGGACCAGCACCAAAAGCTGCCGGCCCAAGGATGGCTCCGGTCCGCCACCCGACGCAGGACGCAACGGTGAGCAGGACTTCCGCGGCCAGAAGCGCAGCAACGACACCCATGCCTCCACGACCGACCCGGACGCCAGGCTGTTCCGCAAGGGCCCGGGCAAGGAGGCCAAGCTCTGCTTCAGGGGTCACACGCTCATGGAGAACCGGAATGGCCTGATCGTCGGCGCCATCGCCACCCGTGCCTCGGGCCATGCCGAGCGGCTGGCCGCGCTGCACCTGATCGCACCGCACGCCGACCGGCTCAGCAAGATCACGCTCGGCACCGACAAGGGGTTCGACGCCCGCGACTTCGTCGCCGAGTTGCGCGAGGTCAACGTCACCGCGCACCTTGCGCAGAACACCAGTGGGCGACGCTCGGCGATCGACGGACGCACCACGCGTCATCCCAACTACGCCGTCAGCCAGCGCATCCGAAAGCGGATCGAGGAAGCCTTCGGCTAGGCCAAGACCGCCGCCGGGCTCCGCAAGGCCCGGCACCGCGGTCTGCCCAAAATCGACTGGTAGTTCACCCTCGCCATGGCCGCGTACAATCTAGTCCGCCTGCCGCGGTTGCTTGGCACAGCGGCGTGGTGCCCGATGACCGCCCGCACTACGCCCATCAAGGCCATGGCGCCGCGCACCCACCGCGCCGTCGCCGCCTCAGGCGCCCATCCCCATCGAAAAACAACCCGCTCCCACACAGTAGGCAGGCTTTTAGGTCCTGTGGACTCTAGGGATTCCCCGACCTTTTAGAGCGTGATTGAAGGCTGTCTTTCGGGAGGCTGCCTTGGGCGTATTGGACCGGCTGGTGTTGAGCGAAGCGGCGTGGGATCGGATGGCGCCGCTGATCATCGGCCGGCCTGACCAGAAGGGCTCAACAGGCCGCGACAACCGTCGAAGGCGTGCTGTGGATCGTGCGGAGGGGCTCGCCGTGGCGCGATCTTCCGGAGGTGTTCGGTGAATGGAACAGCGTGTTCTGTCGCTTCAGCTGCTGGAGCGACAAAGGCGTGTGGCGACGCATCTTCGAGGCAATGTCCGACGATCCCGACTTTGAGTACCTGATCGTCGACAGCACCATCGTCCGCGCCCATCAGCACGCCGCCGGCCCCCAAAGGGGGGTCTGAAGATCAAGCCTTTGGACGTTCCCGCGGTGGCCTGAGCATCAAGGTACACATGGCCGTGCGCGGTCTGGGTGCGCCCGTGCACTTCGCCCTGACCGGCGGTCAGCGTGGCGATTGTCCGCAGGCCTATGCCCTGATCGAGGGTCTGCCCGCTGAGGCCGTGATGGCCGACACGGCCTACGACGCCGACCCGTTGCGTCAGGCGATAGCCGAGAACGGCGCCGCCGCCGTCATCCCCAATAACCCGTCCCGCGCCCGCAAATACCCGCTCGACAAACACCTCTACGCCCAGCGCCACCTGATCGAGTGCCGCTTCTCCAAGCTCAAACAGTTCCGCCGTATCGCCACTCGATTCGAGAAGACCGCCCGAAACTACCCCGCCGTCGTCACCCTCGCCGCAACCGTCTTGTGGTTGAGGTAAGTGTCCACAGGAACTAGCGCGCCAGTGGCCTACGCCTCGTCACCGCTCGAGCGAACCCGCCATGGAAGGCTTCACTGCATCGTCTTCAGATCAAGCTCCATCAACATCCGCCTGATATTCTTCATATCCGCGCCGCGTGCGAGCATTGCGGCCACCAGCTTGCCCTGCCTGGCCAGTACATGTCGTCTCCTGTCCAGCGCCCGCGCATAGATGTGTTGCGGCTTGAACCCCGCGGCGCGCAACCGCCGGACATAGTGCAACTGACTGAAGAACGGGACGGTCTGGTCCTCGGGGTCCGAGATGACATAGATGCTGGGCGGGGGATCGGCGCGGATTCCGCCGATATCATCGATGGGATCATAGAACTCCCGCGCGTCGTAGAGCAGACGCGCCGGGATCTTCCATCGCCGGTCCCAGTAAGCCATTGCCCGCTTCACGGACACAAGGCCCGAGGAAATCACCATCGCCGCGATATCCTGCCGCCGATTGAGGAGCGACGCAGCGATATGCCCCCCGCCGGATTGTCCGGCGAGGATGAAGGAGGCAATACGGTAGCGGGCTTTGATCATGTCGAGCGCCCGATCAACCAGGGCGACCTCGCGCGGATAGCGGCGCAGGTTGTGATCTCCTGACGAGCCATAGGTCCCGGGGCGCGCCAGATAGATGGCCGGCCGGCCTGCTTGCTGCGACCATGCGGCCATCTCAGCGTGAAGGCGCGCTGGCGACTGCCGGAAATAGGACGACGCGATGAAGCGCACGCCCCATGACGTCCTCAGAATGACGTCACCGCCGAAATAGACGAGAACCTCCTGGTTCCCGCTCTCCTCCAGTCCTTCCGCATAGAACCGGATACACTCGCCCCTTCCCTCCACCTCAACCCAAAGAGCATCGGAGATCTGGGAACACTGGCCCGGCGAGCTGAAGGAACCATTCAACGCCTCGTAGGCGCTGAAATGTTCGTCCTCCTGCGGGATACCGAGTTCCCTCGGGTGGGGCTTCTCAAAGGGACCGAGGCGCGGGGCATCCGCGGGAGCGCTGTGAGACGCCCCCGGCAGCGACAGCCAGACGAGAAGCCATTTCAGCAGACGAAGGAACATGGAAGAGAATAACCTTCCGGACGTCAGCGTTCCCGCAACGCTTCGCGCGCCCGATTCAGCGGTTTGATAAGATACTCGAACACGGTCTTGCTGCCGGTATGGATATCGACGGTTGCGATCATGCCGGGAACGATTGGAAAGCTGCGCCCCGCCTTGTTCACCAACGCGTCCGATTCGGTGTGAATGAAAACGCGATAGTAATGGACATCCGGCTTGGTTTCGTCCTGAATGGTGTCAGCCGAGATGGATGTCACCTTGCCTTCCAGCCCGCCGTAGATCGCATAGTCATAGGCCGTGATCTTCACCGTGGCGCGCTGGCCGGGATGGATGAACGCTATATCGCGCGGCGAGATGCGGGCTTCGATGAGAAGCTGGTCGTCCAGCGGCACGATATCCATGAGCTTGCCATTCGGCGGGATGACGCCGTTGACGGTGGATACCTCGATATTCTTGACGATACCGCGCACCGGCGATCGCAGAGTCAGCCGCGAGAGCGAATCCGCCCTGCCCTTCACCACCGAGGACAAGGCCTCCACTTCCGCGTTTGCCTTGGCGAGCTCCTCCCGGGCCTGTACTATGTATTGCGACTTGATGTCGACCTGCTTGAGTTCCAGCTCCACGAGCTGACGCCGCAGTCGAAGCACTTCGACATTGCTGGCGGCGCCGATATTCGTGAGCGATTCGTTGATGGTCAGCTCCCTGCGCACCAATGTAATGGATTCGCGAATCCAGCGAAGCGATTCCTCCAAGCCGTGACGCCGCGCCTCGTAGAGCTCCGCCTCGGCCGCCTTCAACTCGGGGTAGCCGGCCAGTTCCGCCGGAAACGTCAGCGGCGCCTGATTGACCTCCGCCTGGAGCCGAGCGCTGCTGGCCAGTGCCGCACGGTATCTCGCAGCACCTTCCTCGACATTGGATTCCGTGCGCGTCGGGTCGAGCTGTGCCAGCACCTGCCCCGGTTGAACGACATCGTCCTGCCGGACGTAGAGCTTCGCGAGGATGCCGCCCTCAAGCGACTGGATCACCTGCTCGCGCATGGTCGGCACAACGCGGCCGCTGCCCACCGACACCTCGTCCAGCTTGGCGAAGAAGGCCCATGTCAGCGCCGTGGCAAAAAAAGCAACGAAGAACCAGACAATGCGCGTCGATCGGGTAAGCCGAACATCATCGACTTCTCCGAATACCCACGCTCCCTCGTCTTCAGCCCGCAGAACGGCCACTCTGCACCCTCACCTTCCGCCCCTCGATCCCGTCGCGCTCGTCCCGTCGCGACAGATGAAGGGGGTCCGAATTCTGGGAGGCGGCAATACGCTCCGCCGCCCCCACCGGCTTCACCTGCACAGGCCCTCGCAAGGCCAGCAGCGCACGCTCCTTGGTGTCATCGAGCGCGACACGCCCGTTCTCGATGACAAGTATCCGATCAACCGACTCGAGGACCCGCATCCGGTGGGTGGCGATCACGACCGTCCGGTCGCTGCTCCAGGACTGGAAATGCCGGATGAAGTGACGCTCCGTCGCCTCGTCCATCGACGCGGTCGGCTCATCGAGCAGGATCACGCTCGGCTGGCGGATCAGCAGCCTCGCCAGCAGGATCGCCTGCTTCTGCCCTCCCGACAGGCCGCCGCCGCTTTCAAGCACCACATGCTCCAGCCCCCGCGGCAGCTTGCGGATGAATTCATCGGCACCAACCATGGACAAGGCGGCCAGGATCTCCTCCTGGGATGCGTGTGGCGCACCCATCAGGATGTTGTCGCGCAGCGTGCCATGAAACAGCCGGGCATTCTGTGTCAGCAGGCCGACATCCCGCCGCACGTCCGCAGGATCGATCTGCTGCAATGACAGATCATCCAGAAGAACCTCACCCGCACTCGGTTCAAGCAGGCCCGACAACGCCTGCAGAAGCGTGGTCTTTCCAGCTCCATTCTTCCCCAGTACGGCGACCTTCTCTCCGGGTTTGATCTCGAGTTCGCGCACCGAGAGCGCTGGTGGTGAATTACCCTCTCCATATTGGAACACCGCCGACTTCAGGTTGAACTTGCCCAGGATACAGGGGCAATGGATGCGGCTCTCCTGCTCGGGGTGATCGACCGGCATCTGCATGATGCGATTCAGGCTGTGGGCACCGATCCTGGCCTGCTGCAGGCGGCTCATGACCTGGGTGATCTGCGCCATTGGCGCCATCATGCGCGATCCCAGCACGGAGGCCGCGACGAGTGCGCCGGTTGTCATATCGCCGTCGATGACCATCGGTGCGCCGAAGAACACCACGACCGCAAACACGCCGGTCTGAATATTCTGGGTCCAGACGACCAGGCTGTTGGTCAAGGCCCGTAGTTTGAGCTGTGCTTCGGCGGTCACCGCGGTGAAGTGGTTCCATTGCTGCTGGAACCGCTCCTCGGCCTGCAGGGTCTTGATGTCCTCAATGCCCTGTATGGCTTCGATCAGCATGCCATTGCGCAATGAGGATTCGCGCATCGCCTCCGTCGCGTAGGCGCGCAGTTTGCGCTGGGCCAGCAAGCCAGGGATCACAAGCAGCAGCAGTGCCCCCATGGGCACAAAGACCAATGTTCCGCCTATGTACCAGAAAAGGAGCAGGAACAGCAGGAAGAATGGGATGTCGGCCAGCGCGGCCACGGTGGTTGACGTCATCGCGTCGCGCACCTGCTCCAAATCCCGCAACTGCGCGACGAATGTGCCCGTCGATGCAGGCCTCGCGCGGTTCCGCACTCTCAAAGCATGGCCGAGTACACGATCGGATATGCGCAGATCGGCCCGCTTTCCGAGCAGGTCGATGACGCCCATGCGCAGCCGACGCATCGTGAAATCGAAGCAGATCGCCAGAAGAACGCCGCAGAACAGCACGTAGAGCGTGTGGAACGATTCCGACGGAACCACGCGGTCATAGACCTGCATGGAGAACATTATGCCGCAGAGCCCCAGGGAATTGGCGATCAGGGAAGCGAGCATCACATGGCCATAGGGCCGTAAGTCGCGCAGGATGATGCGCCGCAGCCAGTTCTCCTCGTATGGACCGATATAAGCGTCGATACGGGCATCCGGGATGGCCCGCGCGGGACGCGCGATCACCACGAGTTCCAGGTTTCGGAGCAGCGTCTCCGCCGGCATGGGGGTTTCAAGGCCCATCCCGCCGCAGAGGATCACGCCGGCCTCGCCGGATGCGCTAAGCGACTTGACGACGCCGACCTGTCCATCGCGCAGCTGCACGACGAGAGGAAGCTGCCAGTTCGTCAGTTCGCCCGTTTCCCATTTGATGAACTTGACGCGCAGGCCGATCCTGCGGGCGAGATCGCGGATCCTGTCCCTCTCGCCTCCCAATGCCGACCACCTGGCAGCCTGGCGGACGGCCTGCGTGGAAACCGGAAGGCGATAATGCTGTGCGACGGTACGCAGCGATTCGATCCAGGCTTCAGCCCGGACGCCCCGGCCCGCCGTGTCAGAATTATCGACCATCACATGTCCTCCACTGCTGCCCGCCCATCTCAGCGCGACAGCGTCGCTCCCCTGATGGTCATTCCTTCGAGTCCGAACAGCTCCCGTGACTTTCCGGAATTGAACACGCACTCCATCTCAAGCTTCCGGAGATCGTGCACCGTGTTCACGGTATCGAACCTGGATTGGTGCAGTTCCTGCTCGGCGTTCAGAAGGTCCAACAGCGTCCTTGTCCCGAGTTCGACGTATTGCCGGCGGTAGAGATCACGTGTTTCTTCCATCATACCGCCGCGCGTCGACAGCAATGCGAGCAGGCTGTTCAAGCTCTCGGTCTGGGAGGAAGCCTCCATCAGGCCGCGGCTGATCGTGACGCGCGCGTTCTTGATGGCCGCATCCGCCGCCCGCAACGCATGACGCGCCGCGTTCCGGCGCGCTTCGGTGAGGCCGCCATCATAAAGGTCCATCGATAGGTTCAGGCCTACCGTGAATTCCGATCGATCCAACGATCCGCCGGAATCCGATTCCGGCCGTTGGGTCAGGTAGTAACCTCCGCTTGCATCCAGAGACACCGTTGGGAAGCGCTGCGCACGGCTGAGATCCAGCTGGGCCAACGCCTCCCTTCGCCTCGCTTCCGCCTGCTGCATCGCAGGGACCTGCGACCATTGCGGCTCACGGACATCGCATGCGTTCGACAGCCAGTCCGGCACGGACGGAACCGGATGAACCGGCCCCGCCGCCCCGATGAAATTCGCAAGGATGCTTTCCCATCGGGCAAGCTGCGCGCCTATCTGCGATACCGTGGAGCGTGCCGCCTCGACGCGCGCATCCGCCTGCACCAGATCCGACCTGGTGCTCGCCCCCCTGCTGCTGCGCTGCCGGGCCAATGTCGCGATCGCCGCCACGCCGTCCACCTGGGCACGTGCGACACCGAGCAAGGCACGATAACGCTGCGCTTCTATCACCGCGTTCGCCGTGTCCCGGACGAGGGTATCCACGCCGAGCAGGAGCTGTGCATGACTGACATTCGCCCCCGCGGCTTCAGCATCCACCGAACTGGAGACCTTGCCGAAGTCGTAGATCATCTGAGACGCTGAGACGTTCAGCCGCGGGCGCCATCCACCGCCATAGGAACTCTCGTAGGGGGCGCCCACACCACCACGGATTCTGGGATAATATCCGGACCGGGCCGAATCGATCTCGGCGGTTTGCTGATTCAGTCTGCCCACGGCTTCATCGATCGATGGATGCCAAGACAGAGCCTGGCGAACCGCATTCTCCAGCGTGAGCGCGGAGCCGTTCTCCCTGGATGCGGCCGTTTGCCTGTCAAGAGATCTCTGGCGCAAGCTTCCGGTCCCGTTCATGGAGACCTCGCCCGCTGCTTGCGTGGCGACGGATTCGGGGGGAGCTGGCGTCGGTTGTACTGAATCCGCGGCGGCGCAGGAGGACAAAATCCCGCTCGCCGACAGCACGACGAGCAGGTAGCGGCCTCGCGCAGCGATACCGCGCATATACTTACTTTGTCTGTGCGGCATGTCTGACTTGCCGCGGCCAAAATCACCCAGCGATAGGCCGGACCCTTTTGGGGTCCGGCATTACGCGAAGTTGGCCGCTACATCAGTTAGATCACAGACTGCTGTGTCGCGAGCGTGTGCTCCGGATCGTCAACACTGCTGGTCGGTAGATACGCAAGTGTGTCATCGGCGGCCATATCAAGAGCAGGTGCGGAAGTTTCCTCCCCATCGCGCAAGCCACCGAACTCTCCATGCGCTACGTCGCCTGCGTCGGACAGCTCCGTAAGCGATGCGATCAACTCATCCAATCCACTCTCGACCGAATACTCCCCCGAGGTTCCGTCTGTAGCGGAGGTATCTGGAACGTCGGTGCCATGCTCTCCATCGAGGCTCTCAAGCGCGATCACATCGTCCGTCCCGGCATAAGCGCCGTCGTCAAGCGATGCGCCCTCGGCCAAGATCGAGGTCGTCGTAATCCCGGCACCGCCATCCTCCTCAATGCTGATCACCAGGTTGGCCGTGACCGTGTCGCCGTTCGGATGCTGCAGCTGATAGACGAACGTGTCGCTGCTACCGATCGAAGCAAGATCGGCGTATGGCGTGTAGGTATAGTCGCCGTTGGACATGATGGTGAGTTCACCATAGTCCCCCGAGACCGTCACGCCACCCGCGCCGGGCATGACGAACGCACCCAAATCATCTTCCACCGCCAGCGTCGTGTAGTCGGAGCCGAGCGTATCATCGGCGAAGACGTTGCCGGTGGCATTCGTAAGTGTGCCCGGGACATCTACTGTGAGATGCGTTGTCTCGTAGGTCAGGTCCACGGCCACACCGCCAGGCAGGCTGACTAGGCTGCCGTTGGAGACATCCAATCGGTAGCTTCCAGCCTCAAGGTTCTCGACAGTGATCTCAACGCTGTCGCCGAAGATGCCGATCAGGTCGAGCAGGCTGGCCTGATCCCTGTCCATGACCACCGTTTCGACTCCGCCTTCGATCCTGACGAGCTGGAAGTCGACGGAGTCGAGCAGCGAAGCGAGACTGCCGACGTTGATGTTGATGGTCAGGTCCGTGAGAGTATCCGCGGCCAGCGTGATCGACGTGCTGCCATCGGTGTCGCCGAGCACGATGCCGCCGACTCCCATCAGCCAGCTGTACTCGATAGCGTTATCCTCGGTGGCGGTGGTCACTTGGTTGACGACCTCGATACCCGCGCTTCCACTGTCGTCGTTGGCAACCACGGTGGTTGCGGGGGCCGACGGGTCGGCATCGTCCCAGACGAGAGTGGATTCGGGACTGCCGATCTGAACGTGCAGACTGGCATCTGCCTCACCGGCCGCCGGGTGAACCAGCTTGTATGCGAAGCTGTCTACCTTGCCGACGGCCCCGGCATCGTCATTCGCCTGATAGCTGTAGCTGCCATCTGCGTTGATGGTGAGCGTGCCGTACTGCCCCACCACCTCCATGCCATCGGTGACCGCAACGAAGTTGCCGCTTCCGTCGATATCAATCTCGAGAACCGCCAATCCGTCTTCGGGCAGGGAGTCAGGTACGCCCCCACTGCCGCTTCCGTCGAGCAGGCTTCCTTCCACAGCAGGTCCGGCCGTGCCTTCGAACTCGGTCAGACTGGTGTCGTCCAGCGTCGCCGTGAGATCGACCGTGGTGAGTGCACCAACCGCCGTGGTGGTGCCGTAGGTCAATCGATAGGAACCTGCTTCAAGATCCTGGATGTCGATCTGCGCGCTCTCGGATGAGAGGCCGACGAGATCCACCACGCCCCCTCCGGAAGAGTCTCCGAGCGATACCCAATCTCCATCAATGTTAACTTCAAGCTCCGCATAGGCACTGTCGAGCAGACCGATAAGGCTCGAGGACGTGACCAGGAACGAAGCGTCGGTCATGGTGCCTTCGGCAACCGAAAACTCGAACGTCTCCTCGAAACCCGTGATACTGACCAGCGCCGTATTGGAGTCACTATCCGCCCGCTGAGACATGACGGGCGAGAGCGTCACCTCAACGCTCGCGATATCATCGAACGCCTCTAGATCAGCATCCGCGTCGGCGTCAGCATCCGCATCGGCGTCAGCATCGGCATCGGCGTCGGCATCAGCATCGGCATCCGCGTCAGCGTCCGCGTCCGCGTCCGCATCAGCGTCGGCATCCGCGTCAGCATCAGCGTCCGCGTCAGCATCGGCATCGGCGTCAGCATCAGCGTCCGCGTCAGCATCTGCGTCGGCATCTGCGTCCGCATCAGCATCAGCATCAGCATCTGCGTCGGCATCGGCATCGGCATCCGCGTCAGCATCCGCGTCCGCGTCAGCATCCGCGTCAGCATCGGCATCGGCATCGGCGTCCGCATCTGCGTCGGCATCGGCATCTGCGTCAGCATCTGCGTCCGCGTCAGCATCCGCGTCAGCATCGGCATCGGCATCGGCATCTGCGTCCGCGTCAGCATCTGCGTCCGCGTCAGCATCCGCGTCAGCATCGGCATCGGCATCGGCATCGGCGTCCGCGTCCGCGTCAGCATCTGCGTCAGCATCCGCATCGGCGTCAGCATCGGCATCCGCGTCCGCGTCCGCGTCAGCATCCGCGTCGGCATCGGCGTCCGCATCTGCGTCGGCATCCGCGTCAGCATCGGCATCGGCATCCGCGTCAGCGTCAGCGTCCGCGTCCGCGTCCGCGTCCGCGTCAGCATCTGCGTCGGCATCCGCGTCAGCATCCGCGTCAGCGTCAGCGTCAGCGTCAGCATCCGCGTCCGCATCCGCGTCAGCATCTGCGTCGGCATCAGCATCAGCGTCCGCGTCCGCGTCAGCATCGGCATCCGCGTCAGCATCGGCATCCGCGTCGGCATCGGCATCCGCATCCGCATCCGCGTCAGCATCGGCATCGGCATCGGCATCGGCATCGGCATCCGCGTCAGCGTCAGCGTCAGCGTCAGCGTCAGCATCCGCGTCCGCATCTGCGTCCGCGTCAGCATCTGCGTCGGCATCCGCGTCAGCATCCGCGTCAGCGTCCGCGTCAGCATCGGCATCGGCATCGGCATCCGCGTCAGCGTCAGCGTCCGCGTCAGCATCTGCGTCAGCATCTGCGTCGGCATCCGCGTCAGCATCCGCGTCAGCGTCAGCGTCAGCATCCGCGTCCGCATCCGCGTCAGCATCTGCGTCGGCATCAGCATCAGCGTCCGCGTCCGCGTCAGCATCGGCATCCGCGTCGGCATCCGCATCCGCATCCGCGTCAGCATCCGCGTCAGCATCGGCATCGGCATCGGCATCGGCATCGGCATCCGCGTCAGCGTCAGCATCCGCGTCCGCATCTGCGTCCGCGTCAGCATCTGCGTCGGCATCCGCGTCAGCGTCCGCGTCAGCGTCAGCGTCAGCATCCGCGTCAGCGTCAGCATCCGCGTCCGCATCCGCGTCAGCATCTGCGTCGGCATCAGCATCTGCGTCGGCATCAGCATCAGCGTCCGCGTCCGCGTCAGCATCGGCATCCGCGTCGGCATCGGCATCCGCGTCAGCGTCAGCATCCGCGTCCGCATCTGCGTCCGCATCCGCGTCAGCATCCGCGTCCGCATCCGCGTCAGCGTCCGCGTCAGCGTCAGCATCCGCGTCAGCGTCAGCATCCGCGTCAGCATCTGCGTCGGCATCAGCATCAGCGTCCGCGTCCGCGTCAGCATCGGCATCCGCGTCGGCATCGGCATCCGCGTCAGCATCCGCGTCCGCATCCGCGTCAGCGTCCGCATCCGCGTCAGCATCTGCGTCGGCATCGGCGTCGGCATCCGTGTCGTCAGGCGAAGATGCCGGGGGATCGTCGCCGCCGCCGGACGAAGCTACCGCAGCGACCAGGCCACCGGCCGCTAAGGCGCCGAGGCCGGCAAGAAGAAATGGGACCGCGCCCTCTTTGTCATCTTCTTCTTCCGCCTCAGCTTCTGCCAATTCGACATCGGCGAACTGGAAGTCAGCCAGGCCGTCGCCATGCTGCCCCACCCAGAGGGTCCCATCACCCCCTTCGAGCGCCAGCTCGCTTTGGAGCCCGCCCTCCACGAATTTGAAAAAATTCTCAACACGGATGGTTTGGCCATTCTTCAGATGTATGACCAGATCCATACCGCTCCGCTCAGAGGAGGAAACCTCTCCTGGATTCAGAGGGATTTGGACGACACTCGGGGCATTCACTTCGATGTTGCCCGCCGGGGTCTCTCTCGACGTCCCGTCAAGTTTATTGACGATCGTAGCCAACATACCCATTCCTCCACCAAACTAAACACGAGCCATACGGCTCTATTTCGCCCCCGCCATCTCAGCTAAGCACCGACATCTGACCAAAACCGCTCATATTATAGTAATATCTATATTTTATTCAGATTCTAATTCATGATTTTGACTTTCTTTATGACTTCAATAATTTTTATGATGAACGAAATAAAAAACGGAGCCCGTGTTCTTCGAAGAATTCTTCGAAAACAGCTCCGCGTATCCAAGGAACACTTTTCCTATATTTGCCAATACGATCACTGGCGACGTGCGACAACCTACAGCTCTCAGCATCGTTCCCTCTGGGATCGACGGGTCGATGCAGTAGAGGAAACAACTATAGCGGGTGTCTTTTCCGTTCCCGGCTTTCTTGGGACAAAGCCGATATTCCTGATAATTTTTCTCGAAGGGCCGATGTCAAATCCGGCAGGGCGAGAGCTTCCTGTTATCGGCTTATTTTCTTATTTCTCTCCGATAAGCAGCTGGAGTGGTTCCGACTATCCGCCGAAAGACGCGGGTCAGATGGACCTGATCAGCGAATCCGCAATCATGCGCGATCTCGGCAATGGACGTCTTCGTGTCCGTGAGCAGATGCCGGGCACGATCGATCCGGCAACGAATGACGAACTGATAGAGTGTCAGCCCAGTCTTCTGCTTGAATAGCCGTCCGTAGTGATCGGCGCCCATGCCCGTATCGGCAGTAAGATCTGCAAGTGTCAGACGTTCGGCGAGTCGGCTTTCAACCAACTCCCGGATTCGGGTCAGCCGCCCGGAGTCGAGTCCGCCACTGGGGGCCGGGAAGGCGCCCTGGCGCCCAATATTTGAATGACTTCGGATCAAATGGGCCGAAATCGCATGCACTATATGGTCGACATAAAGCGCGGCAGTCGGTGTATCTTCCCCCAGCACGCTGCGGACGGCGTGGCAAAGTTGCTCAAGCACAGGGTCGAAGGTCGCCCCGCGCAAAATTAACTCTATAACTGCAGGGTCCCCCTTATAAAAACCTACCGCGATCTCATTCAGGACCGATCTTCGTACATAGAGATGCGTGCTGCTTATTCGTGATTTTAGATCAAATTCAAAACTAATTCCATCTGGTATAATAGATATACTTCCAGGACCACTTTGTAAGATGCAGGTATAGTTACTTGTCTTAATCCTTCCAAGAAGAGATCCTCTATTTACTAAAGAAAGAAGTATGTCGGATTTTGCTTCGAATTTTCTTGAATGGGGCTCCACCGTCTGAACAGACATATAGGCCGTCGACCAGCCCAAGCCTGAGCTTGTTCTGCTGACAGCGTAGCTGTCGAGTTCGACGAACCGATGTGTCTCCTTGGCGGAAAACTCCCCTGCACGGCGGCGATCCATCCCTCTACGACATCACCGAAGCAATGTTTTGATAACTGTTGGCGTAGACATCCCTCTTCAATGCCGCGCCAGAGGCAACGACGGAGAAACCTCGCCACTGCCACAATTTCCGGCCGGTCGTGCCGAGCATTTTGACAACGCCAGCCACTGCACCCTCCACATTGCGCGAACTCAACCACTATGGGTTGCAGAAGGATGTCGCGTTGTTCCGCCTCCGTCTTGGCGATTTCCGGCAATTTTTGATCAAAATCGATGATATTTTTGATCAAAATCTATGGTTGTAGTACACCATAGTTATCAACCGTTTGGGGTGGTGTGGAGATCTCGGACGAGAATGATCGATCTGGCTGGCGCGGGCGCGTCAGCCCGTGCGTCGGCGGCGCGTTTCGGAGTGAGGGTATCGACGGCGATCGTGGGGATCCGGCACGCGCGTCAGGACAGCGAACGCTCGACCCGCCGCCAAGGCAAGCCGCGCGGCACGTGCCTCGACCCGCACGAGGCCTTCATTATCGCCACGATCGGTGAGGCCAAAGACATCACGCTCAACGAGATGGCTGCCAAGCTGCGCGCGGAGCAAGGCCTTCAGATCGGCCGCAGCGCGCTCAGCGCCTGGCTGGGTGGGCGGCTGGACGTTCAAAAAAAGTCCGCAAGCAGGAACGCCCTGACATCCTGAAGCAACGCCGGGACTGGTTCGACGGGCAGCCCGATCTCGATCCTGAACGGCTCGTTTTCATCGATGAGACGAGCCTGTCCACCAAGATGGCCCGCCTGCGAGGCCGGGCGCGCCGGGGCGAACGCTGCCGCGCCGGGGCGCCGCACGGACATTGGAAGACCACGGCCTTCACCGGCGCACTGCGCCTGCCCAGCATCACCGCACCGTTCGGCATGGCGGAGCCATGAACGGCACGGGATTCCGGGTCTCGCTGGAGCAGATCCTAGCTCCATAGTGATGCCGAGCGATATCGTGATCATGGACCACCAGCCAGCCCAATAAGATGGCCGGTCCGCGAGATCAGCGAACGGACCGGACCGGAACGCCGCGCCAAGGTCAACGCGCTCCCGCGGGTCAGGGGCCGAGCCACCATCCAGGCTCTATGGGCATCCGCTGTCTGGGTTGATTCTTTCAACGCCCCCGCCGAATGTACCAACTACTTCACCGCGTCAGGATATGAGTCGGAATAAACTGGACACGTCATAGGATATAGCTCCTACTATGAAATATTCCTTTTTAGGTTATTATGAATTTGGCAATGCCATGCTGCTATCGAAAACGGACGATGGCGCTTATGTCACCTCTAGCGCGCTGGACTACAGGATGCACCACATGGTCTACCTTTGACACCGGGTCATTTCAAACAATGCCTTGATACAATCCGATGGTCTCCGGAGATTCTGGCGCGCGCATTAAGCTGCGACGTGTCGCTCGTATGTGCCTGGATGGAGGGCTGCGCTCCGATTCAGCCGGAAGTTGCAGCTTGGTTGGATGCTCTAGCGACAATCCACAAAGCTGTAGAGATACGAAAGCCAGATCTAAAGGGGCATATTTTCGATCCTAGGCTCAGGACCTATTAATTTAGGCTGCGATGTGATTCACGGTATCCGGGAGGATGTCGTGATGGGTAATTTGTTGGGGCTGTTCCCCGTCGTATCGGGCGCACCAAAGGCTGGCTGAACTCCAAGCTCCACGCCGTCAGCGAGAGTGAAGGCCGCCGATTATCCTGCTGCTCTCGGAAGGCCAGATGAGCGATTACAAGGGCGCAAGCCTCATCTTCGGCGCGCTCCCGCCAGCCAAGGCCCTCATCGCCGATCGCGGCTATGACAGCGCCTCATTCCGCCAGGCGCTCGCAGCCGAAGGCATCGAGCCCTGCATCCCCTCGAGCCGAAGCCGAAAAATCCCCTACGCTTATGACAAGGCGCTCCATCGCCAGCGCCACAAGGGCGAGAACCTCTTGGCCAAGCTCAAGGATTGGCGACGCATCGCAACTCGCTACGACCGATGCGATACGTCGCCAGTCCTTGAGGCGGCCGAACATGATCTCGATACGGTGCCGCTTGTGGTAGAGGATGGCCTCGTGGGGGATCGGCACTTTTCGGCTGCGGGAATGCAGGAGGTGGTACCGCGGTCGAGCAGGGAGCAGGGCGTTGTGAAAGCAGCGGCTGTCATAGCCACGGCCGGCGATGAGTTCGCGGGCCGGAGGAAGATGCGGGAGCAAGAGAGCCGCGCCACGGTGGTTGCTGGCCTGCCCCTCGGTCAGGAGCGTGGCGACGGGCCTACCTTGTCCATCGCAGACGGCGTGAAGCTTGGAATTCAGCCCACCTTTGGTACGGCCGATACAGCGGGAACAGCCCCGTTTTGAGCAGGCTGGCCGCGGTGCGGTGGGCCTTGAGGTGGGTACTGTCGATCATCAGCCGCTCGGGCGGGGCGGCCTCGGAGACGAGGGCCATGAAGAAGATACGATCGAACATGCCGAGCCGACTCCAGCTCACGAAGCGGTTGTAGAGCGTCTTGTGCGGGCTGTAGCCAGTGGGCGCGTCGCGCCACTGCAAGCCATGGCGAATGACGTAGATGATGCCGCTGATCACCCGCCGGCCGTCCATCCGCGCGATGCCATGCGAGAGCGGGAAGAACGGGTGGGGCCACCGCATCTGGGCAGCAGGCAGAAAGAATGGGACGGACGTCGCAACACCTCCATCCCTTTCAGAATCACATCCCACCGCCTCGCATCCAGGATTTAATGAGTTCCGGGCCTAGGTCCTGTGGACACTTACCTCAACCACAAGACGGCTGCGTCAGGCGATCGCCGAGAAGGGCGCCGTCGCCGTCATCCTCAATAACCCGTCCCGCGCCCGCAAATACCCGCTCGACAAACACCTCTACGCCCAGCGCCACCTAATCGAGTGCCGCTTCTCCAAGCTCAAACAGTTCCGCCGTGTCGCCACTCGATTCGAGAAGACCGCCCGAAACTACCTCGCCATCGTCACCCTCGCCGCAACCGTCTTGTGGTTGAGGTAAGTGTCCACAGGACCTAGGACAGACTCTGAAAACTGCGATGATCCGAACCCGCTGACAACGCAAAAGCTGTGAGGCGCAGTCGGAGGTAGGGTCAGGCTTCGTCGGTATTGTAATGGCATCGTTGGCTGCGGGGCCAGAAATTGAGTTTTGGTCCGCTGATTATCAACCAGAGTATCGTGCTTCACCTGCCATCAAGGGAAGTTCGATATAAGCGGATATATGCCAAAGCCCCCTCTCCCGCGTGCGGGAGAGGGGTGGGGTGCGGCGCCCTCGGCGTGTCAGACCACGATGTTGAGCCGCATCCGTGGCGGCGGCGCCTGAGGCGCCGGCGGCGTGATCTGGCCGCCGTTCAACTGCGCCAGCACATCCCTCGCCTCCGCAGCCAGCGACGCGGCCTTCGCTTCACCTCCCGCCAGACGCCGCAGCAGCGCGACGACACGGCTTGAGGCATCGGCCGCCGCCCCCGTCGCGTCCTCCGCCGTGCCGCGCCCCCGCGCGGCGGCGCCATCCTCCTCCCTTCCCTCCCCGCCCGTATCCGCGCCGGGCTGCGGAAAGCCCTTCGACGCTGAGTGGGCCAGACGGGAGAAAGCGGGGACGGCCTGCGCCGTGCGCGGGGAATAGGCAGTCGAAAGCGGCATCATGCCGGGCACACCCTGTTCTGGGGTTGATGCGACGGCATGATCCGCCCCGGAAGTTGCGGCAGGCTTAACGCGGCCTAGCCGTTGCGGAACGCGTAGCCGTAGCCGCTGAGCGCGGGCGCGCCGCCCAGGTGGGCGTAGAGCACCTTCGACCCTTCCGGGAAGTAGCCCTTCTGGACCAGGTCGATCAGGCCCTGCATCGACTTCCCCTCATAGACCGGGTCGGTGATCATGCCTTCCAGCCGCGCGCACAGACGGATCGCGTTTTTCGTCTCCTCGGACGGAACGCCATAGGCCGGGTAGGCATAGTCCTCGATCAGGACCAGGTCGTCCTCCGTGATGGGCCGGCCGAGTTCCACCAGTTCCGCCGTGCGCCGCGCAATCTCCAGCACCTGCGCGCGGGTCTGCGCGGGCGTGGCCGAACCGTCGATGCCGATCACCTTCTGCGCACGCCCGTCCTTGGCGAAGCCGACCAGCATGCCGGCATGGGTGGAGCCGGTGACGGTGCAGACGATGATGTAGTCAAAGGTGAAGCCGAGTTCCTTCTCCTGCGCGCGCACTTCCTCGGCGAAGCCGACATAGCCGAGACCGCCATACTTGTGGACGGAGGCGCCGGCCGGGATCGCGTAGGGCTTGCCGCCCTTCGCCTTCACGTCCCCGATCGCCTCCTCCCAGCTCTTGCGGATGCCGATGTCGAAGCCTTCATCGATCAGCCGCACATCCGCGCCGAGGATGCGGCTGAGCTGGATGTTGCCCACACGGTCATAGACGGCGTCCTCGTGCGGGACCCAGCTTTCCTGCACCAGCCGGCACTTGAAGCCGATCTTCGCCGCCACGGCCGCGACCATGCGCGTGTGATTGGACTGCACGCCGCCGATGGAGACCAGCGTGTCCGCGTTCGAAGCGATGGCGTCGGGGATGATGTACTCCAGCTTGCGCAGCTTGTTGCCGCCGAAGGCGAGACCGGAATTGCAGTCCTCGCGCTTGGCATAGATGTCCACCTTGCCGCCCAGATGCGCCGAGAGGCGTTCGAGCTTCTCGATATGGGTCGGTCCGAATGTCAGCGGATAACGCGCGAACTTGCTCAGCATGCCTGTCTCCCTGCGGCCATCGTTGCGGCCGCGCGCTATAGCAGAGGCGCCGCGGAGTGTGCTTCCGAAATTGGCGGATTTTCGGATATTCTTCCTCGTCGGATCGCCTATTCCCCTCTCATGCTTCCATTGAAGTGCGATTGAGCGGAATAGTCTTCCATGCCTGACCCGCTGGACAAGATCGACCTCAAGCTCCTCCGCCTGCTCCAGGCCGACGGGCGGCTGACCAATGCCGACCTCGCCCAGCGCGCCGGGATCAGCGCGGCAACCTGCCATCGCCGCACCAGGCGCCTGTTCGACCAGGGCTATGTCCGGCAGGTGCGCGCGATGATCGCGCCGCAGAAGGTGGAGCGCGGCGCGCTGGTCATCGTCGGTGTGGTGCTCGACCGCTCCACACCGGAAAGCTTCGGCGCCTTCGAGAAGGCCGTCGCGAAACTGCGCTTCGTGCTCGACTGCCATCTCGTGGCGGGCGACTTCGACTACATGCTGAAGATCCGGGTACGTGACATCGCCGACTTCAACCGCGTCCATGGCGAGCAGCTCATCGCCCTGCCGGGCGTGCGCCAGACCCGTACCTTCTTCGTGATGAAGGAGGTGGTGGACAGCGCGCCGCTGGAGTTCTGAGCCCGACCCATGCCGACCAGAGCCGCTCGTTCTACCCGCGGCACTCAGCGTGGGATCTCGACTCCAAGGCAAACGCCAAACCCCCAGCGCCCCCGACATAACCACAAGCGTGAGTGTGTGTACCGGCATCAGAAGCGGTGCGGCATACGCCTCTCATACTCGTGTATATCTTGCCAAAACAATACATTATCAATAAAAAGGCAAATGACGGACAAGCTGAGGGAGTTCTTGTGCATGACACAGGGCCTCGCGGGAACGTATTATACGGCTCGCTCTCGCGCGCGACGTCACCATCAGGCGCATCGATATCTTCTGTCTTTCCTCACAATGGCCAGCTTCCTGTCGGCTGGCTCTGCAATCTTTCGCCCGGCCACAACCTTCGCACAGTCGTGCACCCCGCTCCCGCCAGCCACGCCCGTCGATTGCGGATCGGGGACATACACGAGCAGGCTGGGAACCGTGAGTTCCAACAACCACGGAACGATAGACGGCATCGACGTATTCGTTACCCCAGGGCCTGGGCCCGCCCCTTCTTCGGATGCGAACGTTGTCGTGGGCGATTCCCACGCGATCGTATTTGGGAACGGTGCGGCGGGAAGATCGACGATCGAGATCGGCACTCATGGAAATACGGATGACGCCAGCCTGCCGACGGCGTTGGTGTCGAGCACCGTAACGACGAATTCGGGCGATCCGATCACGCGCGTGGACCTGAATCCCGGCCGCAACACAATCCAGTTCGACAGCAATTACACTCTGATCGTTTGGAAGAACGGGCAGGTGCTGCAACTTGGTACCGCCACGCGCGCGGAAGCCGTCCAGGCGCTGGGTACGAACAATGTAATCATCAACTACGGGCTTATCGAGAATGACAACGCCAACCAGAATGCCGTCGGGGCAGCAATCTGGTTTCAGGACCTGACCACCAGCCCGACTCTTCGCAACACCATCGACAACTATGGGACCATCCGCGTCAGCGCGGGCAGAAGCGTCATTGGCTCAAGCTCCCCGGATGTGAATTCGGGCTCGGTCACGTTCATCAACCACACCAATGCGCGTGTGGAGGGGAACATTTCATTTGCTTCAGGGAATGATATACTCCAATTCTTCCCGAACTCTGTGGTGACAGGGAACATCAATGGCGGCGGTGGCATCAACGATCTTGAGCTGAACGGCATCGCCGGCTCCTTCGACGCGCTGCCCGGCGCACTGACGAACTTCACCACCTTGACCAAGCTCGGTGACGGGCGATGGGATGTGACGGGGTCCCTGGTCGGCTTCACGACGGTCACGGTGAAGCAGGGCACGCTGGGGCTGACGGGGAATAACACCGATTACGAAGGTGTCGTGGTTGTCGATCCTGGCGCGGTGATCGAGTCCAGGGCCGAGAGTCTGCCGACCTCCTCTGACAATCTTGAAAACATCATCAATAACGGCACAGTCCGCTTCAATCGGACCACGGACACGATTGCTCCTTATACGGGTCAGATCGTCGGATCGGGCATCGTTGAAATCGTCGGCGCGGGCACGACGACGCTCGAACCACTGGCAGCCGACGGCAACACCTATTCGGGCGGCACATATATCTACGAAGGCGGCCTCGCGATCAGCAGGGACGCGGCGCTGGGCGCGCCGACCGGACCTCTGACAATCGACGGCAGCACCGCGTTCCTGCGGCTGAACGGCAATCTGGATTTGTCCCCGGATCGGGTCATCACCATCGGTGCAGGCAACGGTGCCATCGACACGCAGGGATTCACATCGACCATTTCGCAGGGCATGACAGGCCCCGGCCACTTCACGAAGCGCGGCTCGGGCCGGCTGATCCTTGCTGGTGAGAATACTTACCGTGGCGGCACCGCGATATCCGCCGGCATCCTGCAACTGGGCCGCGGCGATGGCGGCGGTCCGACGGGAAGCATTCTGGGCGATGTCGATATCGCCACCGGTGCGGAGCTCGCCTTCAACCGCTCCAACGAATACGCGTTCGCAGGCCTGATATCCGGCGCCGGCAATGTCCGCCAGATCGGCACCGGCACGACCATCCTGACAGGCGCCAGCACATATGCCGGAGCCACCAGCGTCGAGGCCGGTACGCTGGCCGCGGGCGCGGACAACGTGTTCAGCCCGCAATCGGCCTTCACCATCCTCGCCGACGGCACATTGGCGCTGCGTGGTTTCGATCAGACCGTCGCCTCGGTCATCAATGCCGGTACGATCCAGTTTCACGAACCAGTCGGCACCGTACTCACGACAAGGGGCGACTATACCGGCGCGGGTGGCCTGCTGATGATCGACACTGCTCTTGGCGATGACACGTCGCCAACCGATCGCATGCTCGTCGAGGGTGACAGCATGGGTTCGTCGCGGATCGCGGTGCGCAACGTCGGTGGTCAGGGCGCGCAAACCGTGGAAGGCATCAAGATCGTCGATGTCATGGGAACGTCGGATGGTGTGTTCACCCTGGTTGGCGACTACACGTTTCAGGGTGCGCCAGCAGTCATCGGCGGCGCCTATGCCTATCAGCTTCACCAGAACGGTATCAGCACACCGACCGACGGGGACTGGTATCTTCGCTCGACATTCACTCCAACGCCCCCGAGTCCCACACCACCGGGCCCGACACCGCCAGGTCCGACACCACCAGGTCCGACCCCACCCGGCCCGATGCCTCCAGGTCCGACACCATCAGGCCCGATACCGCCAGGCCCACCCCCGCGGCCGATCTATCAGCCCGGCGTGCCGCTATATGAGGCCCTGCCAAGGGCACTGCTGGCGCTGAATGACCTGCCCACCCTGCAGCAGCGGGTTGGCAACCGCTTCTGGAGCACGTCTGACGGAGGGCCGGCCACCGATGACGATGCCGCGACAAGGATCCGCCTTCTGAGCGGATATGGAGATGACGTGGCGATCGGTGCCGTCGGCGCCGCCACCTCTCCGGCACTGGAACACCGTCGCATGTGGGGGCGTATCGAAGGCTGGCATAGCCGCGCGAAGCCGGATGTCTCGACCAGCGGGACCGACACACGCTTCAATGTACTGCGGCTTCAGGCCGGCGTGGATCGAAGCGTGTACGACAACACCGCGGGCAGCCTCATTGCTGGCCTGACCGCCCACTACGGCACGTTCGACGGCGATGTGTCCTCCCTGTTCGGCCGCGGCGACATCGACATCCAGGCCTATGGCGTCGGCGGCACGTTGACCTGGTATGGCGCGAACGGCGCCTATCTGGATGGCCAGATGCAGCTGACCTGGTTCGACACGGATCTGAAGTCGAAGACGCTGCGGCGGACCATGGCAGACGGCAACGGCGGCTTCGGCTATGCGCTGGGTGTCGAGGCCGGAAAACGGCTGCCGCTTAACGAGGCCTGGACCCTGACGCCGCAGGCACAACTGGTCTATTCACAGGTGGATTTTGACCGCTTCACCGATCCGTTCGGGGCGCAGGTCTCATTGGATCGGGGCGACTCGCTGCGAAGCCGATTCGGCTTGTCCGCGGACTACGAACGCGCACGACTGGATGCAGCATCGGAAGTCGTGCGCACACACCTCTATGGGATCGCGAACCTGTACTACGAATTCCGCGACGAGACACGGGTGGAGGTCTCGGGCACCGACATCATCAATGAAGAGGACAGCTTGTGGGGCGGCGCGGGCATCGGCGGCTCTCACAGCTGGGCGGGCGGACGCTACGCGGTCTATGGTGAGGTGATCGCCAGGACCAGCCTCGCCCATTTCGCGGACAGCTACATCCTCAATGGGACCGCGGGGCTGCGCGTACGCTGGTAGGAGCTGGCTGTGACAGGGGCAAGGAAGCAGTCAGGCAACGACTAAGGCGCGTGCGTGTGGACGGTTCCCCCCTTGCCGAGAGGAACCGCCCGAACTTACGCCAGATGCGCCAAAGCTCACGCCGCTTCGGCGAGTGTGCCCTTGATCGCGAGCCCGTCCTCGCCGGCGGAGACGCGCACCGTCTCCCCGTCGCGGATCGCGCCTTCCAGCAGCAGGCCCGCCAGCGGGTTCTGCAGACTGCGCTGGATCACCCGCTTCAGCGGCCGCGCGCCATAGACAGGATCGTAGCCCTCATTGGCCAACCACGCCTGCGCCGAGGCGTCGAGTTCCAGCGTGATCTTCCGATCCGCCAGCAGCCCGCGCAGCCGGTCGAGCTGGATGTCCACGATCCGGTCCATGTCGGCCTTCTGCAAGCGACGGAACAGGATGATCTCATCCAGCCGGTTCAGGAACTCGGGCCGAAACCGGTCGCGCACCACGCGCATCACCTGGGCACGGGCGAACTCCACGTCCTCGCCATCCGGCTGGTTGGCCAGGATGTCGGACCCCAGATTCGAGGTCAGCACGATGATCGTGTTGCGGAAATCGACCGTGCGGCCCTGCCCGTCCGTCAGGCGGCCATCGTCCAGCACCTGGAGCAGGACGTTGAACACGTCCTCATGCGCCTTCTCGACCTCGTCGAACAGGATCACCTGGTACGGACGGCGCCGCACCGCCTCGGTCAGCGTGCCGCCTTCCTCGTAGCCGACATAGCCGGGAGGGGCGCCGATCAGGCGGGCCACGGCGTGCTTCTCCATGAACTCGCTCATGTCGATGCGCACCATCGCCCGCTCGTCGTCGAACAGGAACGCGGCCAGTGCCTTGGTCAGCTCGGTCTTGCCCACGCCGGTGGGGCCGAGGAACAGGAACGATCCGATCGGCCGGTTCGGATCTTGCAAGCCCGCCCGCGCGCGACGCACGGCGTCGGAGACGGCGCGCAGCGCGTCCTCCTGCCCGACCACGCGCTTGCGCAGTTCTTCTTCCATGCGCAGCAGCTTGGCGCGTTCGCCTTCCAGCATCCGGTCTACCGGGATGCCGGTCCAGCGGCTGACGACCTCGGCGATCTCCTCCTCGGTCACGGCCTGGTTGACGAGGCGGCCGTCGGTCGCCTCGGTCGCGATCTTGCGCTCCAGCTCGGGGATCACGCCGTAGCGAAGCTCGGACGCGCGGGCGAGGTCGCCGGAACGCTGTGCGATCTCGGCATCCGACCTTGCCTTGTCGAGCTTCTCCTTCAGCGACTGCGTTTCCTGCACGCGGGACTTCTCGGCGTTCCACTGCGCGGTCAACGCGTTGGATTTCTCCTCCAGCTCCGCGACTTCCTTCTCCAGCTTGCCGAGACGGTCCTTGGAAGCCGCGTCGTCCTCCTTGCGCAGTGCCTCGCGCTCGATCTTGAGCTGGATCAGCCGGCGGTCGAGTTCGTCCAGCTCCTCCGGCTTGGAATCCACCTGCATGCGCAGCCGGCTCGCAGCCTCGTCCATCAGGTCGATGGCCTTGTCCGGCAGGAAGCGGTCGGTGATGTAGCGGTTGGACAGGGTGGCGGCGGCGACCAGCGCATTGTCGGCGATGCGCACGCCGTGATGCAGCTCGTACTTCTCCTTGATGCCGCGCAGGATACTGACCGTATCCTCCACCGAAGGCTCGCCCACGAACACCGGCTGGAAGCGCCGGGCCAGGGCCGCGTCCTTCTCCACATGCTTGCGGTATTCGTCGAGCGTGGTGGCACCGATACAGTGCAGCGCGCCGCGCGCCAGTTCGGGCTTGAGCAGGTTGGAGGCGTCCATCGCGCCGTCCGCCTTGCCCGCGCCGACCAGCGTGTGCATCTCGTCGATGAACAGGATGATCTCACCCGAAGCGGTCTCGATCTCCTGCAGCACGGCCTTCAGCCGTTCCTCGAACTCGCCGCGGAATTTCGCACCCGCGACCAGCGCGCCCAGGTCAAGCGCCAGCAGCCGCTTGCCCTTCAGCGCCTCCGGCACGTCGCCATTGACGATGCGCAGCGCGAGGCCCTCGACGATCGCGGTCTTGCCCACGCCCGGCTCGCCGATCAGCACCGGGTTGTTCTTGGTGCGCCGCGCCAGCACCTGGATCGCGCGGCGGATCTCCTCGTCGCGGCCGATCACCGGGTCGAGCTTGCCGTCGCGGGCAAGCTGCGTGACGTCGCGCGCGTACTTCTTCAGCGCGTCGAAGCTCGCCTCGGCGTTCTGAGAGGTGACCTTGCGGCCCTTACGGATATCGGTGACCGCCTTGTCGAGCGCCTGGGCAGTCGCGCCCGCCTGCTTCAGCGCGCGGCCGGCCGGCGTGTCGGACGCCGCCAGCGCCACCAGCAGCCGGTCCTGCGCGACGAACTCGTCGCCTGCCTTGGTCGCGGCCTGCTGCGCGGCATCCAGCACGCGCACCAGCTCCGGCGTGATCTGCGGCTGGCCCGCCCCGCCGCCCGTGACCTTGGGCAGCTTCGCGATTTCCGTCGCCGCCGTCTGGGCCGCTGCCTGCGGGTCGCCGCCCGCCGCCCGGATCAGGCCCGCTGCCGCGCCCTCCTCGTCGTCGAGCAGCGCCTTGAGCAGATGCTCCGGCGTCAGCCGCTGGTGGTATTCGCGGATCGCGATGGTGGAAGCGGCCTGCAGGAAACCGCGGGCACGCTCGGTGAACTTCTCGATATCCAATGGTCCCTCCTCGTGAGGCGACTCGGTCCCACCCGCCCCTCAGGAGGCGACGGGCGGAATGCCGTTCGGGACAGACATGGTAAAAGCCCGGTTGGTGCTCAAGAGGATTCGATGCGGATCGAACGGATTTACCGCTACCCGGTGAAGGGCCTGTCCGCCGAGGCGCTGGAGGAGGTGGAGGTCGAGGCCGGCGGCTGCCTGCCCTGGGACCGCGCCTTCGCCCTGGCCCAGGGCGACGCGCCGTTCGATCCGGAAGACCCGCACTGGCTCCAGAAATCGCACTTCATGTGCCTGATGAAGAACGCGCGGATCGCCCGGCTGCATTCGGCCTTCGACCCGCGCACGGGCGTCCTGGCCATCCGCGGCCCGCATGGGGAGATCGCGGAGGACGCGCTGAGCCCGGAGGGGCGGGCGGCGCTCGGCCTCTGGCTCGCCGCCTATCTGGGCGAGGAAGCGCGCGGCACGCCCCGCTTCCACCACGTGCCCGGCCATTCCTTCTGCGACCAGCGGACCAAGGTGGTCAGCCTGATCAACCTCGCCAGCCTCGCCGCCTACGAGGCCGCCCAGGGGACGGCGCGGGAGCTGATGCGCTTCCGCGCCAACATCTACTTCAACGGCGCAGCACCCTGGTCGGAGTTCGACTGGGTGGACAAGGAAATCCTGGTCGGGGCCACCCGCATGCGCGTGGTCAAGCGCATCGTCCGCTGCCCCGCCACCGAGGTGAACCCCAGGACGGCCGAGCGCGACGCCAATCCGGTGAAGGAATTGCGCGCGCTATACGGCCACGCCGATCTGGGCGTGCACGCCGAGGTGCTGGAAGGCGGCAAGATCGCCGTGGGCGAGGCGATCGAACTGGTCGGCTGAACGGACGGACGCCCTCTCCCCCGCGTGGAGGGAGAGGGAGAATGTCAGGCCTCGGGCGCGGCCGCCGCGATCGGAATCTCACGCGATTCCGGCTGATCTCCGGTGCCGTTGACCGCCGGTTCCGGCGCTGGCGCGGCGGCTTCCTCCGCCGCTTCGCCGTCCCCGCCGCGCGGCCGGGGCTGCTGCGCCTGCTGCTGCTGGGCGGCGGCCTGGTTCATGGCATTGAGGATGCGGAAATAGTGCTCGGCGTGCTGGAAGTAGCTTTCCGCCGTCACGCGGTCACCGGACGAGGTCGCGTCGCGGCCAAGCTGCAGGTACTTCTCGAACAATTGCTGCGCCGTGCCGCGCAGCCGCATGTCCGGGCCGCTGCTGTCGAAGACGTGGTTGCGGTTGAGCGGAATCCCGCCTCCGCTGTGGTGCCGTATGGGCCCGCCGCCCCGATTGTGGCGACCGCGCATGCGTTTCATCAAATCATTCTCGTTCCGGTTCGTGGTTGTCCGGCCGCGCCCATCCCGCCCGGGCGCCCGCAAAGCGGGTCCCGTCATCTCCGGCGATCGTGGCGTCGTTGCGGCATCACCCCGGATTCGGCCGAACCATGGCCCGAACCCCCTCAGCCGGGTCGGGCGGACTCGCATCCGCCCTGCCGCGCGCGGACCCTAGACTGGGGACCAGCGCCTGCCAAGCATGGAATGGGCGCATCTCATGCGCGCACCGCAAGGGCCCGGGGGATGCCGGACAGATCGTCACGGACATCCGCCACCGCAAGCCCCGCGGCGCGGACCAGGGATGCGACCGCACCTGCCTGGTCCAGGCCCAGCTCCAGCACCGCGACGCCGCCCGGCCGCAGCAGTGCGGGCAGGCCGGCCGCCACCGCGCGATAGGCGTCGAGCCCATCCGAGCCGCCATCCAGCGCGCGTATCGGATCGTGTGCCGCGACCTCGGGCGCGAGGCCGGGGATGTCGGCGGAGGCGATGTAGGGCGGATTGCAGAAGATCAGGTCGAAGGCGCCCGCGAGCGCCGCGCCCCAATCCCCCACCAGGAAGGCGGCCGGCAGGCGGAGATGGGTGAGATTGGCCCGTGCCGTCGCGGCCGCCTCCGCCGAGGCATCGACGCCGATGCCGAAGGCGGCCGGATATTCCCGCAGCGCGGCGGCCAGCAGGCAGCCCGTGCCGGTGCCGAGGTCGAGCACGCGCCGCACATCGTGGCGATCGCGCCGCAACGAAAGCGCCGTCTCGACCAGCGTCTCGCTTTCCGGGCGCGGCACCAGCGTCGCGGGGGACAACGCGAAGGTCATGCCCCAGAACTCTCGCCGGCCTGCGATACGGGCGAACGGTTCGTGCGCGGCGCGGCGGGCGGTCAGCGCATCGTAGCGCGCCTGCTGCTCGGCCGTCAGGTCATCCACGCGCAGCACGCCGGCAAGATCGGTGTCCAGCGCCAGTGCGAGCAGCAGCCGTGCCTCGCGCCGCGGGTTCTCGATGCCGGCCGCCTCCAGGCGCCGGGAAGCCTCGGCGATCATGAGTCGGCCGCGAGCCTCGCCGCCTCGTCCTCGGCGACCAGCGCGTCGATGATCTCGTCCATCTCGCCAGCCATCACGCGGTCGATCTTGTAGAGCGTGAGGTTGATGCGGTGATCGGTCACGCGCCCCTGCGGGAAGTTGTAGGTGCGGATGCGCTCGCTGCGGTCGCCGGTGCCGACCTGCCCCTTGCGGTCGGCGGCGCGCGTCGCCTGGGCGCGCTGGCGTTCCGCATCGTACAGGCGGGAGCGCAGCACCTTCATCGCCTTGGCGCGGTTCTTGTGCTGGCTGCGCTCCTCCTGCATCGCGACCACCACGCCGGTCGGGATGTGGGTGATGCGCACGGCGCTGTCGGTCTTGTTCACATGCTGCCCGCCGGCGCCGGAGGCGCGGTAGGTGTCGATGCGCAGGTCCTTCTCGTCGATCGCGACATCCACGTCCTCGGCTTCCGGCAGCACCGCGACGGTGACGGTGGAGGTGTGGATGCGGCCCTGGCTCTCGGTCGCAGGCACGCGCTGCACGCGATGGACGCCGGATTCGAACTTCAGCCGGGCGAAGACGTTGCGGCCGGTGATCTCCGCGATGCCTTCCTTGAGGCTGCCGAGACCGGTCTCCTCGTAGTCCATCACCTCGAAGCGCCAGCCGCGCAGTTCGGCGTAGCGCTGGTACATGCGGAACAGCTCGGCCGCGAACAGCCCGGCCTCGTCGCCACCGGCGGCGGGGCGGATCTCCAGGATGGCGCTGCGGGCGTCGGCCTCGTCCTTGGGCAGCAGCATCAGCCGCACCTCGCGCTCCAGCGCGGGCAGGCGGTCCTTCAGGTCCTGATGCTCGGCCTCGGCCAGCTCGCGCATCTCCGGATCGGCGAGCAGAGATTCGGCCTCGGCATAGGCGCGTTCGGCGTTGCGGAGTTCCGCGACCTTCGCGACCACGGGCTCGATCTCGGCGAGTTCCTTCGACGCCTTGGCGAAGGCATCGCCGCCCAGCGTGCCGGACAGCATTGCCTTCAGCTCATCGGCGCGGCGGACGATGCGGTCGAGCTTGTCGTCGAGCTTCATCGGCACGCGCCCTCACCCTGTCCCTCTCCCGCCGGGCGGGAGAGGGGACGTTGAGGGGAGGATACGCCTTTACGCCCTCTCCCGCTTGCGGGAGAGGGTTGGGGTGAGGGGCGTTGCCGCGTCATCCCAGCTTCGACGGCAACGCGGCGAGCGGAACCTCGACCTGCTCCCCGCTCGCGAGGTCCTTCAGCTGCGCCACGCCGCGCGCGATCTCATCGCTGCCGAGGATGACCGTAGCCCGCGCGCCCGCCTTGTTGGCGCGCTCCATCCGCCGCTTGAGATTGCCGCGATAGGCCATCTCCGCGCGGATGCCGGCGCGCCGCAGGTCGAGCAGCACGGACAGCGCAGGCCCTTCCGCCTCCTCCCCCGCCGGCACCACCACGACCGGCGCGGGCACGGGCGGCGTCTCGGCCAGCATCATCTCGAACCGCTCCACGCCCGCCCCCCAGCCGACACAGGGCACGTGCGGGCCGCCCATCTCCTCGACCATGCCCTCGTAGCGGCCGCCGCCGAACAGCGTGCCCTGGGCGCCGAGCTTCGTGGTCACGAACTCGAAGGCGGTGTGGCTGTAGTAGTCGAGGCCACGCACGATGCGCGGATTCTCCACATACGGCACGCCGAACCGTTCCAGCGCCGCCTGCAACGCCGCGTAAAATGCGGCCGCGCTGTCGGTCAGATACGGCTTGATCGTCGGCGCGTCCGCGACGATGCGGCGGTCACCTTCATCCTTGCTGTCCAGGATACGCAGCGGGTTACGTGCCAGTCGCGCCTGGCTGTCCTCGCTCAGATGCGCCTGATGCGTGGTGAAATGGGCGACCAGCGCCTCGCGATACGCGGCCCGGCTGTCCGCGTCGCCGAGGGTGTTGATCTCCATCACCGCGCCGTCCGCGATGCCGAGCGCGCGGCAGATCTCGTAGCCGAGTGCGATCACCTCGGCATCCGCCAGCGGCTCCGCGCTGCCCATCACCTCGGCGTCGAGCTGGTGGAACTGCCGGTAGCGGCCCTTCTGCGGCCGCTCGTAGCGGAACATCGGCCCGGTCGCGAACACCTTCTGCGGCAGCGACTGGGTCAGCCCGTTGGTCACCAGCGCGCGGCACAGCCCGGCCGTGTATTCCGGCCGCAACGTCAGCGATTCACCACCGCGGTCGGTGAAGGAATACATCTCCTTCATCACCACGTCGGACGTGTCGCCCAGCGTGCGCGCGAACACCCGCGTGTCCTCGATGATCGGGGTGGTCCATTCCTCGAAGCCCCAGAGCGCGGCCACGCGCCGCGCCGTCTCCACCACGTGGCGGTGGCGGCGCATGTCGTCGCCGATCAGGTCCCGCGTGCCGCGGACCGGCTGCAACTTGTCCAATGATGTATCCCTACTCAGCCGCGAGGACCGGCTTGTCCTTCTCGGCGCGCAGCTTCGCCGCACGCTCTTCCACCAGGCGGACGATGTGGTCGATCATCGCCGCGCTGTCCACGGTCTGGTTGGTCTTGCGCCCGGCGCTGTAGACCATGTGCCGCCCCGCGCCGCCGCCGGTGACGCCCAGGTCGGTCATCAGCGCCTCACCCGGGCCGTTCACCACGCAGCCGATGATCGACAGCGTGATCGGCTCCTCGATATGCGAAAGCCGGTCCTCCAGCGCCTGCACGGTCTGGATGACATTGAAGCCCTGCCGCGCGCAGGACGGGCAGGAGACGATCTTCACCCCCCGCACGCGCAGGTTCAGACCCTTCAGCAGTTCCCAGCCGACGCGCACCTCCTCCTCCGGCTCATCGGAGAGAGAGACGCGCAGCGTGTCGCCGATGCCGGACCACAGCAGCATGCCCAGGCCCATGGAGGACTTCACCGTGCCGGTGCGTCGCCCGCCCGCTTCGGTGATGCCGATATGCAACGGCGCGTCGGTCGCTTCGGCGAGGCCCTGGTAGGCGGCCACGGCCAGGAACACGTCCGATGCCTTCACGCTGATCTTGAATTCGTGGAAATCGTTCTGGAGCAGGTGGTCCGCGTGCCACATCGCGCTTTCCACCAGCGCGTCCGGGTTCGGCTCCCCGTATTTCTCCAGCAGGTGCTTCTCCAGGCTGCCCGCGTTCACCCCGATGCGGATGGAACAGCCATGGTCACGCGCGGCCTTCACCACCTCCTTCACCCGTTCGGCGCTGCCGATATTCCCCGGGTTGAAGCGCAGGCAGGCGGCGCCCGCCTCGGCCGCCTCGATGGCGCGGCGGTAATGGAAATGGATGTCGGCCACGATCGGCACATCGACCTGGCGGACGATGTCGCGGAGTGCCGTAGTGCTTTCCTGGTCAGGGACCGAGACGCGGACGATGTCCGCGCCGGCCGCTGCCGCGCGCCTGATCTGCGCGACCGTGCCGGCCACGTCCGTGGTCGGCGTGTTGGTCATGGTCTGCACGCTGATCGGTGCGTCGCCGCCCACGGGGACGGAGCCGACCATGATCCGGCGCGATCGCCGGCGCAGGATGTCCTGGTAGGGGCGGTGGCTCGACATGCCGTGCCATCATGCGGCAGCGGCGCGTTTTTCGCTACTGCGGTTGCGGCGGGGCAGCCGGGCGCGCGGCGGGCGGGGGCATGTCACGCAACCGTTCCGGATCGAGCGAGATGTCGCGGCGCACGGCCCCCGACGCCCCCAGGGAGGCGACGGGTGTGCCGTCCACCAGGATTTCCGTCCCGCCGGCATTGCCCGTCGTCATCACCAGGGCGGCAAGATCGGCTTCCGGTGCCGTCCAGCTCTCCCCCGCCTTCAGCACGCGGTTGAGCAGCACCTGGCCCTGACGGTCGCGGATGTTGATCCAGGAATCGCCCTTGGCGCGGATCACCAGGCGATCGGCGGCAATCGGCGGCACGGCGGCGGCGGCCGAGGACGGGGGGATCGACGCCGGGGGCGGCGTAACGACGATGGGCGGCGGGGCGACCGCGAGACTCTGCGGCTGTCCGCCCGGAAGCGTGATCCGGGCCGGGCCGGGGACAGTGACCGGCGGCAGCGCGGCCGTCTGCTGCGGCGAGGAAGAAGGCAGCGGATCAGGGGCCGGAACGGACGCGATCCCGGTCCCGGGGGTGGAGGAGGCCGGAGGAGCCGCCGGGGACAAAGCCGGCGCCATGGCGGCCGGCGCTGGCGGGGCGGAGGGCGGCGAGACGGAGGGTGGCGAGACGGGGGGCGGCAGGGCGACCTCCGCCTCGATCCGGGCCGGAACGGGGGCCACCGTGTCCGCTGTCATGTCGGTGCGCGCGGACCAGCGGTGCCAGGCCACATAGCCGCCAATGCCCAGCACCAGCGCGATCAGCACGACCGCACCCGCGGGCACACCGCGTTCCGGCACCGGTTCGGGGAAGGCCAGATCCGTCTTGCGCGCGACCAGATTACCCGCCTCCGCGCGGAAGCGGCGCGCCATCTCCTCCTGGTCGAGCCCGAGCGCGGCCGCATAGGTGCGCACGAAGCCGATCGCATAGGCCGGGCCGGGCAGATCGCTCATCCGGCCGTCTTCGATCGCTTCCAGGAATGGCCGGCGGATGCGCAGCCCCGACGCGACGGCATCGAGGTCCCATCCCAGTTTTTCTCGCGCCGCCCTCAGATCGGCCCCGGTCAGAGGCGCATCGATCCGGGACATCAGCACGTCCCCGCTCGCGAGGCGGTCCTTGCGTTCATGCAGCACGCGGATTGTCCCGTGCAAGGCGTTGGTGTTGCGGCGCCGCGTTCGTGCCCGCGTGCGCTTGGATGGCATCTAAGCCAAGGCAAGCTGGAAAGCCAAGGACTTCCGGGCCGGAATTGCTCGAAAATGGAGAAAAAGCGAGACCAAACACAACCTAGAGAGGCAATCCGTGGTCCCGTGCCCAGGCGGCGAGCGCGTCGCGCAAACTGCTCCCATCAGGGGCCGAAGCACGCATCCCGGCCAGGGCCGGGCGCAATTCGCCAAGGTCGAGCCCCGCCAGCATCGCCTTGATCCCGGCTACGGACGGGCCGGACATCGACAGCCGCGTCACCCCAAGCCCGACCAGCGCCATCGCCTCGATCGGCCTTCCGGCATGTTCCCCGCAGACCGACAATGGAACGCCGGCCCGGCCCGCGCTGTCCACCATGGCCTCGATCAGGTCGAGCATCGGCGCGGACAGCAGGTCGTACCGGCCGGCCATGCGCGCGCTGCCCCGATCGGACGCGAACAGGAACTGCATCAGGTCGTTGGAGCCGATGCAGACGAAATCCGCCGCCGCGCACAGCGCATCGCGCTGCCACCACAGGGACGGCACCTCCAGCATCGCCCCGGCCGCGACCGTGCCCGCCGCCCCTGCCCGCTCCGCCTCGCGCAGCAGCAGCGCCTTCGCGGCCTGGAATTCGGCGACGGTGGCCACCATCGGGAACATGACCGAGAGCGGACGCCCCGCCGCCGCCTGCACCATCGCGCGAATTTGCGCACGCAGCGTCGCCGGGCGGTCCAGGGCGATGCGCAGCGCCCGCCAGCCCATGGCCGGATTCTCCTCATCCTCGTGCTCCGCCGCCTGGCGCGGCAGCATCTTGTCGCCGCCGAGGTCGAAGGTGCGGAACAGCACCGGCTTGCCGCCGCACGCGTCGAAGACGCGGGCGTACAGGTCCCGCTGCTCGACAAGACCGGGCAGCGCGCCGCGGGCCAGGGCCGCGATCTCGGTGCGGAACAGGCCGACCCCGTCGGCGCCGAGCGGGCCGAGCTGGGCGAGATCGAGCGGCAGCCCGGCATTGATCATCACCGTGACGCGGGTGCCATCCAGCGTCATGGCCGGGCGCTGCAGCAGCGATTCGCGTTCGGCCCGCCGCGCGCCACGCGCGGCCAGCGCACTTTCGTAGATCGCCCTGATATTGGCTTCGGGGCGCAGGATGACCCGCGCCTCCTCCCCGTCCACGACGATCCAGTCGCCTGCCTGCGCGGCGCCGAACACGCCGCGCACCCCGCCGAGCACCGGGATGCCCAGCGCGCGGGCGACGATCGCGGCATGGCCCGCGGCCGAACCTTCCTCCAGCACCAGCCCGCAGATGCCGCGGCCGTGGAAGTCGAGAAGCTCCGCGGGGCCCAGGCGGCGGGCAATCAGCACCGCGTGTTCCGGCAACGCCTGCACTTCCGCCTCACCGCAGAGTGCGCCGATCAGCCGCCCGGCCACGTCCTCCACATCCGCCAGCCGCTCCCGCAGATACGGGTCGGTGATGCGCTGCGCCCGGGCGCGCAGATCCTCCAGCACGCGATCGACCGCGGCCTCGGCGCTGAAACCGCCGCGCACGCCGTCACGCACGCGGGCAAGCCAGCCCCGTCCGTCCGCGATCAGCCGGTGTGCTTCCAGCACATCGCGGGATTCGCCGGGATCCGGCGCAGACACCGCGATCATCTCATCGAGCGCGCGGCGCATGCTTTCGACCGCCGCGTCCAGGCGCGCGAACTCCACGGCCGGATCATCGGCGAGCAGACGTTGCGGCGGGGCCCGCGACCCATGCAGCACCACCGTGCCCACCACGAGGCCCGGTACCAGGATCTGGCCGGGAAAGCGGCGCGACAGCGCGGCGTTGAAACCATCCGCAATCGCGGTCGCGGGCAGGAGGGAGGCGAGCAGCATCGCCACCGTCTCCAGCACCTCGACCTCGTCCTCGTCGTAGCGGCGGGGCGCGCGGTTCTGCACCGCGACCACCCCCACCGTCGCGCCACCGCGCCGGATCGGCATGGCGAGCAGCGAGGCGAACGGCTCCTCCCCGGTTTCCGGGCGGTAGGCGAAGGCGGGGTGGTTCTGCGCGTCGGGCAGGTTCAGCGCCGATCCCTGCGCGGCGACCGTGCCCACGATGCCCTCGCCCACGCGCAGCCGCGTATGGCCAACCGCGTCGGCATTGAGGCCGTGCGTGGCGATGAGTTCGAGGATCTCGCCCGGCCGCATCAGGTAGATGGAGCAGACCTCCGCCACCAGCTCCGAGGCGACCGTGCGGGCGAGTTCGGGCAGCACCGCCGGACCCGCCGCGCCGTGCGCGATCAGGTCGCGCAGACGGGAGAGCAGCCGGCGGCTGTTGCTCATCCCGGCCCGGCCCGGGTGCCGAAGCGGGCCGCGAGGGCGTTCACCGCCTGACCGACCAGCTCCGCGATGATCTCGGCCACGGGCTGTTCGGCGGTGACCATGCCGACGGACTGGCCCGCCATCAGCGAGCCGTTCTCCACATCGCCGTCGATCACCGCGCGGCGCAGCGCGCCGGCCCAGAAATGCTCGATCTCCAGCTGGGCCGCCTTCTGGTCCACCACGCCGTCCTGGAAGCGGCGGATGGTCTCGGCCTGATGCGCCATGAAGCGCTTCGTGCCCTCATTCACCAGGGCGCGGACCGGGATCACCGGGAAGCGGTCGTCAAGCTGCGTGGTGGGCACGGCATCGCGCGCGTTGGCGCGGATGAAGGCCTGCTTGAAGCGGGGATGGGCGATGCTCTCCGTCGCGCAGACGAAGCGCGTGCCGAGCTGCGCGCCAGCCGCCCCCATCTCCAGATAGGCGAGGATCGCATCGCCGCGGCCCAGGCCGCCGGCCACGAACACCGGCACGTCGCGCAGATGCGGCAGGATCTCCTGCGCCAGCACGTTCAGCGACACCGGGCCGATATGGCCGCCCGCCTCACTGCCCTCGATCACGATCGCGTCGGCACCCGACTTCACCAGCCGCCGGGCCAGCACCAGCGCCGGGGCGAAGCAGATCACTTTGGCGCCGCCGTCGCGGATGCGGCGGATCGCCCCTGAAGGCGGGATGCCGCCCGCCAGCACCACATGGCCGACATGCGCGGCCAGGCAGGCGTCAATCAGCCCGTCCAGCTCCGGGTGCATAGTGATCAGGTTCACGCCGAAGGGCTTGTCCGTCAGCGCCTGGGTGGCGGCGATCTCCTCCGCCAGCCGGTCGGGCATCATGGAACCGCACGCGATCACGCCGAAACCGCCGGCATTGGAGATCGCGGCGACCAGGTTCCGCTCGCTGACCCAGGACATGCCGCCGCCGAGCAGGGCGACCTCCGTGCCCAGGAAGGCGCGTCCCCGCGCCCAGAGCACATCGAGACGCTGGCGCGCCGCGATCAGGTCGGAACCGGTCGCCTCAGGCGGCATCGAGGCCATAGGCCGTATGCAGCGCGCGGACCGCAAGCTCCGTGTACTCCACGCCGACCAGGACGCTCACCTTGATCTCGCTCGTGGAGATGACCTGGATGTTGATACCGCGCTGGGCCAGCGTGCCGAACATCGTGTTGGCCACGCCCGCATGGCTCGTCATGCCGATGCCGACCACGCTGATCTTGGCCACGTCCGGATCGGCCAGGATCTCGCCGTAGCCGATCGCCTCCCTCGCACTGCCCAGCGTCTCCTTCGTGCGGGGAAGATCGGCCTTGCCGACGGTGAAGGTGATGTCCGTCAGCCCCTCGGCGGACACGTTCTGGACGATCATGTCCACGTTCACATTCGCCGCGGCCAGCGCCCCGAACACGGCGGCCGCGATGCCCGGGCGGTCCGGCACGTGGCGCACGGTGATCTTCGCCTCGTCGCGGCTGTAAGCGATGCCGGACACCACTGCCTTTTCCACGATCTCGTCCTCGTCCACCACCAGCGAACCGGGCAGGTCATCGCCCGAATGATCCTCAAACGACGATAGCACCTGCACACGCACGCGATGCTTCATCGCCACCTCGACGCTGCGCGTCTGCAGCACCTTGGCCCCGACCGAGGCCAGCTCCAGCATCTCCTCGTAGGAGATGCGCGGCAACTTGCGTGCCTTGGGCACGATGCGCGGATCGGTCGTGTAGATCCCGTCCACGTCGGTATAGATGTCGCAGCGATCGGCCTTGAGTGCCGCGGCCAGCGCGACCGCCGAGGTGTCGGACCCGCCGCGGCCCAGCGTGGTCACGCGCCCATCGGCGGCCAGCCCCTGGAAACCCGCGACGATCGGCACCTGGCCGGCCTGCATGCGGCGGATCAGCTCCTCGCCCGCGATCTCCTCGATCCGGGCCTTGCCGTGGGCGCCGTCGGTGCGGATCGGGATCTGCCAGCCCTGCCAGGACCGGGCATCGACGCCGATGGTCTGCAGCGCGATGGCCAGCAGGCCGATCGTCACCTGCTCCCCGGTCGCGACCACGGTGTCGTATTCGCGCGCGTCGTGCAGCGGCGACAGCTCCTGGCACCATTTGACGAGCTGATTGGTCGTGCCCGCCATGGCGGAGACGACCACCGCGACCTCATTGCCGCGCGTCGCCTCCGCCTTCACGCGGGCGGCGACGTTGCGGATGCGGTCGAGATCGGCGACGGAAGTGCCGCCGAACTTCATCACGATGCGGGCCATCTGCGACTGGGTCCGGAGTTGCGGGCGCGGGCGGGGCGCGTCACATACCGGTCGCAGGAAAGGCCCGCAACCCGATGAAAACGACCGTCAGCCGCGCGGAAACCGCCAAGTTCGATGCCCTGGCCGCGCGCTGGTGGGACCCGGACGGGCCGATGCGGCCGCTGCACCGGATGAATCCGGCCCGCGTGGCCTGGATCGTGGAGCGGGTCGCGCGCCGCTTCGGGCGGCTGGATGTCCCGTTGCTGGATGTGGGATGCGGCGCGGGGCTGGCCTCCGAGGCGCTGGCGCGGCGCGGCCTCCGGGTGACGGGCATCGACGCGGCAGGGGACGCGCTGGAAGCAGCGATGGCCCATGCGGAAGGACAGAACCTGCCGCTGGCCTACCGGCAGGCCGCCCCGGAGGATCTGGCCGCCGACGGGATGCGCTTCCCCGTGGTGATCGCGCTGGAAGTGATCGAGCACGTCCCCGACCGGGCGGCGTTCCTCGGCATGCTGGCGCAACTGGTGGAGCCGGGCGGGCTGGTGGTTCTGTCCACCATCAACCGCACCCGGCGGTCGCTGCTGCGGGCCAAGATCGGGGCGGAATACGTGCTGCGGCTGCTGCCGGCGGGCACGCATGACTGGCGCGCCTTCGTCACGCCGGAGGAGCTGGCGGAAGGGCTGCGCGCGGCGGGGCTGCGGCCGGCGGACATGGCGGGGCTGGTGCCGGGACTGCCGGGCAGCGGGGCATGGCGCGTGGGGCGGGACCTGTCGGTGAACTACATCGCGGCGGCGGAGGCGTAGGCGTAGGCCGGATTCAGGGGACGCGCTGCGGCGGCATCACACCCGGAACCTCACCGGCGCCTGGGTGCTGGCGCCCGACGCCGCGCCCAGCTCCCCGCAAGGCGCCTGATCCCCGACCATTGCTGCGCCAGCCATGACCCGCGGACCATCGCCGCGTCCGCAGTGGGATCGCCGGTGCGGGCGGCGAAGTCGCGGTCGAAATCGGCGGTGCCGAAGATGATGTCCCAGACCGGCAGGATGGCGCCGAAATTCACGCTGCGCCGCCCCGCCGCGCGGATGCCGTGATGCGCGCGATGGAAACGCGGCGACACGAGCAGCCGTTCGCCCACCAGCCCGAAATGCAGCCGCGCATTGGCGTGGCTGAGGCTTTCGATCAGCCGCAGCGCCAGCACCACCAGCGGGAACTGCATCGGCGGGATGCCGATCAGCAATGCCACCGCACCGAACCAGACGATGCTGATGAGGTCGTCCAGCACGTGGTTGCGGTCGTCGGTCCAGAACGTCATCTGCGCCTGCGAGTGATGGACGGAGTGCAGCGCCCACCACCAGCCGACCGCATGCTGCAGCCGGTGCCGCCAGTAATCGGTGAAGTCGAAGATGACGACGTAGAGCGCGAAGCTGACAAGCGGCGCGCCCGCCAGCCACGGCACCAGCATCTCCAGCGTCGGCGGCACGAAGCCGTGGTCGAGCAGGAAGCCTTCGAGCGTGGCCTGCACATCCCGGAACACGACAAAGGCGAGCAGCGGCAGCAGGCCCATGCGTGCGATCAGCGTGTAGAGCACGTCCGTCCAGACCACGCCGTGATCTTCCCACCGCTCCACCGGACGCAGCCGCTCCAGCGGCACGCAGATCGCGAGCATCGCCGCGACCTGGGCCGCGCCATACAGCGCGAGCAGGGCGAAGGTGTAGCCCGTGTCCTCCCATGCCATCAGGTCGAGCGCGTACAGCGCCGGGATCACCAGATGCTCGTGGACCAGCCCGGCCGCCCAGGAGAACGGATCGTTCATGACATGACCGGCGCGAAGCGGAAGCCGCGATCCAGCAGCCCCGCGAGCAGCGGATCGAGGATATCGGCGAAGGGCGTGCGCCGGCTGCGGATGCCCCAATGCATCAGCATCACATCCCCGTCGCGCAGCCGCGCCAGCGCGCGCGACAGCAGCGCGGCGTTGGGGTAGCGGTCGGCCGGAAGCTCGTCGCCCAGGAAGCCGGCATCGGACCAGCCGACATGGCGCAGCCCGGCCTGCCGCGCGAAGGCCAGCACGTTGGGCGTGGTGTGCCCGCCCGGGGCGCGCCACAGCGGCCGCGCCGCGATGCCGAGTTCCGCCAGCCGCGCGATCGGGTGCCGCAGTTCGGCCGCCACGCCCGCCGCATCCAGCATCTCCCGCCCCCTGCCGCCACGCTGGCGATAGAGGACACGCGCGCCCCGGTCGGGCCCGAAATACCAGTGCCGCCAGGTGTGGCTCCCGAACACGTGGCCTTCCGCCGCCCGGGCGCGCCAGAACGCGTCCCATTCGGGGCCGAGGCTGCGGTCACCGCGGAATGTCGCCTCATCGGCGCAGAACAGGGTGGCCCGGATCTCTCGCCGCCTCAGGATCGCGGCGATGCGCTCGGCCTGGTCCATCCAGCCCGTGTCGATGGTCAGATGCAGCGTGCCCGCGGGCACGGCCAGCGCGGGCGCCGCCAGCGCCGCGCCGAGCAGCGCGCGCCTACTCGCCGCCGCCATGGATGAAGATGCCATGTGGTGAGCGGCCGACCGCGGCCGTCTCATAGGCGCCGGTCGCCGGATCGATCACCGCGACGCGCTTCTGCCAGCGCAGCGTGGCCCAGATACGGCCATCCGGGGCGAAATCCAGGCAGTCCGGCCCGCCCGGGATCGCCCAGGTCGTCTCCACGTCCAGCGTATCGGGGTTCAGGACGGATATGCCGGAATCCACCCGCGCGGTCGCATACAGCGCCCGCCCGTCCGGGGCCGCGAAGATCGTGTGCGCGCCGCGGCCGATCACGATCCGCCGCGTCACCACGCCGGCCACGGGATCGACCACGGCGATGTTGTCCTCACCCATGTTGCCGACCAGCAACTGGCCCCGGTGCCACAGCACGCCGGCCGGCGCCCGGCCCACGCGCATGTCCCAGCGCACCGTGCCGGTCGCGATATCGAAGGAAAGCAGCCGGTTCGCGCCCTGGAGCGAGACAAAGGCGGTGCTGCTGTCCGGCGAGAAGGCCAGATGGCTCGGCATGTCGCCGACCTTCAGCCGGTGCCGCAGCGTCAGCGCCTGGGTCGCGCCGTCCCAGTCATACACATCCACCTGGTCGCGCCGGAGCGAGGTGACGACGAAGCGCGCCCCGTCCGGGGTGAACGCGAAGTGGTAGGGATTGCTGATGCGCTCCCGCCGCCGGATCTCGGCCGTGGCGGGATCGAGGAACAGCAGTTCATTGGCGCCGGAATCGCCCACGATCAGCGTCGAGCGGTCGGGCGTGAGGACGAGGTGGTGCGTTTCCCGCAGCACGGGCACGCGGCGCGTCTCGACCATGGTGGCGAGGTCCAGCACGCTGATCGACGCCTCGCCCGAATTCAGGACGACGACCTCGTTCGCCGTCGCCGGCAGCGCGAGGAGCAGGGACAGGACGATACCGGCACCGGCGCGCATGATGGAACGGGACCATACACAAGGCGGGATTGCGGAAAAATGGCGATGTCATGCCAGAACGGTCACGGTCCCCGCCGTTTCCAGCATGGCGGCGAGCCAGGCGGGCGGCGGCGCTTCCGTCACCAGATGGCCGAACGCGGCGGCAGGCGCGATGCGGACCAGCGCCTCGCGGCCGAACTTGGCGGAATCGGCCAGCAGCACGGCGCGTCGGGATGCCGCCAGCATCGCCTGCTTCACCGCCACCTTGTCCAGGTCGTAATCCATCGGCGCCCCGTCCGGGGCGAAGCCGGAACAGCCGATCAGCGCCACATCGCAGCGGAACCTGCCGATCCCGGCGCACGATGCCTCCCCCACCAGCGACCCGTCCGCGCCGCGCAGCGATCCGCCGGGGACGAAGACTTCCACCCCGTCACGCCCGGCGAGTGCTGCGGCGGCGTTCAGGCTGTTGGTGACCACGCGCAGCCGGGCGCGTTCCGCCAATGCGCGCGCGGCGGCTTCGACCGTGGTGCCGACATCCAGCAGCACCGTGCCGCCCACCGGCACGAGCTTCGCCGCGGCGAGGCCGATGCGGCTCTTGGCGTCGGCGGAAAGCCTGCGTTTCAGCGCATAGCCGGGGCGGACCCGATCCTCGGCGCGCGAGGCCGCGCCGCCGTGGAAGCGCTGCAGCAGCCGCGCCTTGTCCAGCCGGATCACCTCCCGCCGTGCCGTCTGGGTGGAGACGCCAAGCGCGTCGGCCAGCGCCTCGATCGTCGCGTATCCCTGGCTCTGCACGGCGGCGAGGATGCGGCGCTGGCGGTCGGAGAGCGTGTCGTCCCGAGGCATGCGCCCATCCTGACCCGGGCGCGCGTGGAAGAAAACTTCCAATATGTTTGTCACTGAACGATCATGATGGCTGGAAACGTCCAGGCAGTAGAGCTTCCCCGATGGCCGTCGCGCTGTATCTCATCTATCTGCTGGTCCCAATCGCGCTGCTCCTCGTAGGCAGCTTCGGCGCGCGCTGGACCAACACGCTGCTGCCCGAAGGCCTCACCTTCGACTGGTACGCCCAGGTCGCGACCGATCCGTCCTTCCGCCGCGCCTTCACCACCAGCCTGACCGTGGCCGCGGGCGTCGCGGCCACGGTGCTGGTCACGGCGACACCGCTCGCCTGGGCGCTGGCGACCGGGGGCGGAGCGGCCTCGCGGCTGGCGCTGCGGCTCATCGCGCTGCTGCCGATCGCCGTGCCCGAGCTGGTTCTCGCCTTCGGCTTCGTGGTGGTGTTCTCGACCGACCTGCTGCCCTTCCTCGGCACGACCTGGCTGCTGGTCGCGGGCATCGCGGTGATCACCCTGCCCTACATGGTGCAGACGCTCGCCGCCGATATCCGGCATCTGGGGCTGGCCACGCTGGAACAGGCGGCGGAGAGCCTCGGCGCCTCGGGCTTGCGGCGGTTCACGGATATCGTGCTGCCGTCGCTGCGGCACTCGCTGCTGTCGGGGCTGATGACGGTGACGGCGCTGACCATCGGCGAGTTCCAGCTCGCCAACCTCGTCTCGGGCTTCCTGTCGCGCCCCTATCCGGTGGTGCTGCTGCAGGCCTTCTATGGCGCGGCGGGCTTCGCCTGCGCGGCGACGGTGGTGCTGCTGGCATTGGCCCTGCTCGCGGCGAGCGGCGCGGCCCTGGCCGCGCGCGGGACGGCACGGGCATGAGCCTGTCCTTCTCGAACGTGACCTACCGCTACGGCGCCGCCGGCGGCGGGGTCAGTGACGTGACGCTGGAGGTCGCGCCCGGTGAGATGGTCGCGGTGATCGGCGCGTCCGGCTCCGGCAAGACCACGCTGCTGCGGCTGGCGGCGGGCTTCCTCGCACCGCAATCCGGGCGCGTGGCCGTGGCCGGGCGGGACATGGACGGCGTGCCGGTGAAGGAACGCAACCTCGGCATCGTGTTCCAGTCCTACGCGCTGTTCCCGCTGATGACGGCGGCGGAGAACGTCGCCTATCCGCTGCGCCTGCGCGGCGTGGCCCGCGCCGAACGGATGGCCCGGGCGCGGGCGATGCTGGAGCGCGTGGGCCTCGCCGCGCATGCGGACCGGCATCCGCCGCAACTGTCCGGCGGGCAGCAGCAGCGCGTGGCGCTGGCCCGCGCGCTGGCCTTCCGCCCCACCGCGCTGCTGCTGGACGAACCCTTGTCGGCGCTGGATGCGGCCGTGCGGGCGGAGCTGCGCGACCTGATCCGCGCCATGCAGCGCGAGAGCGGGGCCGCCACCCTGCACGTGACCCACGACCAGGAGGAGGCGCTGTCCATCGCCGACCGCGTGGCGGTGATGGCGCAGGGCAGGCTGTTGCAGGTGGCCGATCCGGTCACGCTGTACGACCGCCCGGCCTCCGTCGCGGTCGCTGCCTTCGTCGGCCACGCCAACCTGTTCGACGCGACCGTGATCGCACCGGGCACCATCGGCACGCCGCTCGGCGCGCTGCGCGCGGACACAGAAGGCTTCGCGCCCGGCCATCGGGCCGTGGCGCTGATCCGGCCCGAACGCGTGGCCCCGACCGATACGACGACGGGCGAGAACATCGTCACCGGCGCGCCGGAAGCCGACCGTTTCCTCGGCAGTCTCCGCCGCGTCGATCTGCGCGTGGGGCCCGCACTGCTGAGGATCGAGACCGCCTCCCGCGCGCCCATCGCATCGGCGCACATTCCGCCCGACGCCATCCTGCTGCTGCCATCCGGGGAGACCGCACCATGATCAACCGCCGCACACTGGCATTGGGGCTGGCCGCCGCCCCCCTCGCCGCCCGCGCCTTCGAAGGTGCCGAGCTGTATCCGGGCGAGCGCGCCCTGTTCGAGGCCGCCCTGAAGGAAGGCCTCGTCGTGTCCTTCGACACCGGGCCGACCTGGGCCAACTGGGCCGCGCAGTTCGCCGCCTTCAAGAAGCGCTACCCGGGGGTCGAGATCGTCTATAACGACCTCGGTTCGGCGGCGACCGTGGTCGCGCTCGACAAGGCGCGCAACCGACCGCAGGCGGACACCGCCTATTACTTCGCCGCCTCGGCCGTGGACGCGGTGGACAAGGGCGTGGTCGCGCCGTTCAAGCCGGTGAACTTCGACAAGCTGCCCGCGGTGCTGCGGCACGATGACGGGCAGTGGTTCACCATCCACCAGCTCGTCATCGCGCTTGTGGTGAACACCAAGCTCGCCAAGCGCATCCCCACCGGCTTCGCGGACCTGCTCAGCGCGGATTTCCGCAACGCCGTGTCCTATCTCGACCCGCGCTCGACCGGCGTGGGCCAGGTGGGCGTGTTCGCCGCCGCCTTCGGCAATGGCGGCGACATGGACAACATCGCGCCGGGTGCCGAGTGGTTCGGCAAGCTGCACAAGGCCGGCAACGTGCAGCGCGTGGAGGGCACAACGCCCTATGCCAAGTTCGTCAAGGGCGAGATCCCGGTCTGGATCAGCTATGAGAATGACGGGCTGAAGGCCAAATACGTGGACGGCATGGGCGACGACTGCGCCGTGGTGATCCCCAAGGAAGCCTCCGCCGCCGCGCCCTACGCGATCAGCATGGTGAAGAACGGGCCCAACCCGAACGCCGCGAAGCTGTGGCTGAACTGGACCATGAGCGACGAAGGCCAGCGCATCTTCGCCGAGGGCTTTGTCCGCCCCTCCGTTCCCGGCCTCGTCCTGCCGGACGCGGTGAAGGCGCGCATGCCCGACGCACCGCAGGTCAAGCCGCTGGATATCGTGAAGGCGAGCGCGAAGAAGGCGGAGGTCGATCGCCTCTGGGCCGCCGCCGCTCTCGCACGGTGAGAGCCGCACTGCGTCCCCCTCTCCCGCACGCGGGAGAGGGCCGGGGTGAGGGCATGCGGGCATGAAGGCCATCGCCGTCCTGCCCGCCGCCCTGCTGCTCGGCTTCTTCTTCGCCGTCCCCCTCGCCTCGGTCGGGCTTGAGTCCCTGGCCGACGGCGCCTCCGCCTTCGGCCGCGTGCTCGCGGACCCGCTGCTGGCACAGGCCACGCGCGGCAGCGCGCTGCTCGCGATCACGGCGGCGGTGCTGTCGGTGCCGGCGGGCCTCGCCGTCGCCTTCGGCCTCGCGCGGCTGCGGCCCGGCCTGCGCACGGGGCTGATGTTCCTCATCTCCCTGCCGCTGACCTTCTCCGGCCTCGTCATCGCCTACGGCTTCATCCTGGCCTACGGCCGTGCCGGCTTCGTCACGCTGCTGCTGGCCGAGTTCGGCTTCGATCCCGTCACCGTCTCCGGCGCTCTCTATTCGCCGGTGGGGCTGGCCTGCGCCTATGCCTATTTCCTTATCCCGCGCGTCGTGGCGATGCTGCTGCCCGTGGTGCTCAATCTCGACACGCGGCTCGCGGACGCCGCCGCCTCCCTCGGCGCATCGCGCTGGCGCACGCTGATCGACGTAACCCTGCCGGAACTGCTGCCCTCGCTCGGCGTGGCGGCGGCGCTGTGCGGGGCGATCGCGCTTGGCGCCTATGGCACGGCGCTGGCGCTGGTCGGCACGCAGTCGCCGATCCTGCCGCTGCTGCTGTATTCGCGCATCGCGGAGACCGGCAGCGACTTCCCGGCCGCCGCCGCCATGGCGCTGCTGCTGGCCGCGGGCTGCACGGTCGTGATGGCCCTGGGAGAGATCGCCGCCGTGCGGCGGGAGCGTCGGCGTGCCTAGGCCGCCCGTCGCGATCATCGGCCCGCGCGAACCCACGGCCGAACAGGCAGCCATGGCCGAGGAGATCGGCTTCCGCCTCGCCCAGCATGGACATGTCGTGCTGTGCGGCGGCAAGACCGGGGTGATGGAAGCGGCCTGCCGCGGCGTGGCACGCGCGGGCGGCATCAGCGTGGGCCTGCTGCCGGATGAGCACTGGTCCGGCGCCAATCCGCACGTGACCATCCCGCTCGCCACCGGGATCGGCCCGGCGCGCAACGCCATCATCGCCCGTGCGGCGGGCGCGCTGGTGGCGGTGGGCGGCGGGCTCGGCACGCTGAGCGAGATCGCGCTCGCCCTGCAATTCGGCCGGCCCGTCTTCATCGGCTGCGGCGCGCCGCATGTGGATGGTGCCCGTGCCTATGCCGGATGGGACGATCTGTGGCCCATGCTGAAGGAGACCGCGCCATGATCGCCGGCCCGCGCTTCCATCACTGCCGCCTGGGCGGGTTCGATGCGACCGTCGTCTCGGATGGCCCGCTCACCCTGGGGGCGCCAAGGGACGTGCTGCCGGACGCGCCCGCGGACGGGATGGACGCGGCGCTGCGCGCGACCGGCCAGGCGACCGACCTGCTGCGGGTCGGGCAGAACGCGCTGGTGATCGACGCGGACGGACGCCGCCTGCTGTTCGACACCGGCCTTGGCACCGCGCAACTGTTCGGGCCGGAAAGCGGGCAGTTGCCGGCAAGCCTCACCGCCGCCGGCAAGCCCGCCGCCACGATCACCGACGTGGTGCTGACGCATGGCCACAGCGACCACGCCTGGGGTGTCTCCACCGAGGACGGCGTGGCCAATTTCCCCAACGCACGCATTCATCTTGGCGAGACCGAGTATGCGTACTGGACCTCCGGCGCGCCGGAACTCGCCGGCAACCGCAGCGCGGCCGGTGTGGCGCGGCATCTGGTGCCGCTGCGCGACCGGATGGCCTTCTACCGCGACGGGGAGGCGATCGTCCCGGGTGTGACCGCCCTCGCCGCGCCGGGCCACACGCCCGGCCATACCTGTTTCCTGATCGGCCACGGCGACGACAGCGTGCTGCTGCTGGCCGATACGGCCTTCCACGTTCCCCTGTCGCTGGCCTACCCGCGGTCCCGCAGCCGCTATGACGGCAATCCCGCGCAGGGCATCGCCACGCGGGTCGCGTTCCTGGAACGCGTCGCGGATCAGGGCCAAAGGGTGATCGGCTATCACTACCCCTGGCCCGGCATCGGGCGCATCGTCCGCGACGGCGACGCCTTCCGTTTCGTTTCCGATTAAGGCACGCCGCGCGCAAGGCGGTCGCAAAAAAGTCCGAAGCCCCTGCGACAGGCTGCTCCGCGCCCGGCGTTGCCGCGCGCCGCCACCCGTATAGATTGTCGGCAATGGATGCAGCCCACGCCCCCGCGCGGCTTTCCACCATCGAGATGCTGGCGCGTCTCGTCGCCTTCGACACCACCAGCCGCAACCCGAACGGCGCGCTGATCGGCTTCGTGCGCCAATGGCTGGATACCCATGGCGTGCCCTATCGCCTCAGCGGGAACGAGGCGGCGGGCAAGACCAGCATCCACGCCGTGATCGGCCCGCCGGTGGCGGGCGGCATCGCGCTGTCCGGCCATGTGGACACGGTGCCGGTGGACGGGCAGGCCTGGAGCGGCGATCCTTTCACCCTGCGCCGGGAAGGCGGAAGGCTGATCGCGCGCGGCGCCTGCGACATGAAGGGCTTCGTCGCCGCCTGCCTCGCCGCCGTGCCGGACCTTGTCGCGCGCAGGCTCGCCCGGCCGGTGCACCTGTTCATCACCTACGACGAGGAGACCACCTGCGAGGGCGCGCAGCGCCTGATCGCGGCCCTGCCCGGCGGCCCGCCGCCGCCTGCCATGTGCATCGTGGGCGAGCCGAGTTCGATGCATCCCATCGTCGCGCATAAGGGCGTGACCGGGCTGCGCGTGATCGCCCACGGCAAACCCGCGCATTCCTCCCGCCCGCTGCGGGGGGTGAACGCGATCTATGCCGCCGCCCGCGCCATCGGCTGGGTCGAGGCCGAGGCCGCGCGCATCGCCCGCGAGGGGCCGTTCGAGGACGGATTCGATCCGCCCCACACCACCGCCCATGTCGGCACGGTCGCAGGCGGCACCGCGCTGAACATCGTGCCCGAGCGCGCCGAGTTCGTCATGGAATGGCGCACCCTGCCGGGTGACGATGGGGAGGTACGCGCGGCCGCGCTGAAGCGCTTCATCGCGGCCGAGATCGAACCCGCCATGCGCGCATCCGATCCCGCATGCGGCTTCAGCTATCAGCTCTACACCTCGCTGCCGGGCATGAAGCTGCCGGACGGCCACGAACTGGCCGATCTCATGCGCCAGCTCACCGGATCGAATGAGGTCGGCAAGGTCGCCTACGGCACCGAGGGCGGGCACTACCAGCGCGCCGGCATCCCCACCATCGTCTGCGGCCCGGGCGACATCGCCCAGGCGCACACCGCAGATGAGTGGATCGCCGAAAGCGAACTCGCGGCCGCGGACGCCTTCATCCGCCGCCTCGCCGACCGGCTCGGGACCTGACGCGCATGAAGGATGCGCCGAAGCTGCCGGCCTTCGACGTGCGGATCCCTCCCCCCGACCTCACGTGCTGGCGCGCAGGCAATACCGGGACCGAGGGCGTGTGGCGCTTCGCCGCCGCCGCACCCGGCCCGCATCTGGTCATGGTGTCGCTGATTCACGGCAACGAATATGCCGGCGCCATCGTCATCGCCGACCTGCTGCGCGCGGGGTTCCGGCCTTCGCGGGGCTGCGTGACCTTCGTGTTCGCGAACCTCGCCGCCTTCGACCGCTTCGATCCCGACATGCCCACCGCGTCCCGCTTCGTGGACGAGGACATGAACCGCGTCTGGGACGTGCATCTGCTGGAGGGCGGCCGCCGGACGGTGGAGGCCGAACGCGCGCGCGCGCTGCTGCCAGTGATCCTGGCGGCCGATGCGGTGCTCGACCTGCACACCATGCTCTGGCAGGACGAGCCGATGCTGCTGGCCGGCGCGAGCCGCAAGGGCTGCGCCTTCGCGCGCGCCTTGGGAGCGACGGAGCTGATCGTCACCGACCATGGGCATGCCAGCGGCCCCAGGCTCATAGACGCGGCCCCCTTCGTGGACGAGGCCGATCCCCGCGTGGCCGTCCTGCTGGAAGCGGGCCGTCACTGGGAGGCTTCCGCCGTCGAGACCGCGCGCGGCGTGGTCACGTGTGCACTGCGTCATCTGGGCCTGGCCGGGGCGGATCATCCGGCCCTGCCGGAGCCGCCGCCCGCCGTGACGCCGCGCGTAGCGCAGGTGACGCACGCGATCACGGCCGCGACGGATGCATTCGCCTTCGTGGATGCCTGGCAGGGCGTGGCTTCGGTCCCGCGACGCAACACGCTGATCGCGCTGGACGGGGAAGCGGAGATAAGGACGCCCTATGACGACTGCCTGCTGGTGATGCCGAGCCTGCGGCCGACACGTGGACATACGGCGGTGCGGCTGGCGCGGCTGACGACCTAGCTAGGTTCCTTCGCGCGGCTTCTGCCCGATGCGAAGCAGGCTGACGATCATGCCGCAGCCCGCGAAGCACGCGGCCATGAACAGTGCCAGCATGGCGCCATCCTCCGGCATCAGCCGCAGCAGCAGCGCGACCAGCGCCGCCCCGAGTGCCTGACCGAACAGGCGCGCCGTGCTCTGCATGCCGCTCGTCGCCCCGCTGCGTGATGGCGGCGCCGAGGTGACCAAGGCACGGTTGTTCGGGGTCTGGAACAGGCCGAACCCGATCCCGCACAGCGCCATCCGCCACATGATGTCGGCCATCGCCGGCTGGGCGGGCAGGCTGCCCAGCGCCACCATGCCGCAGGCCATCAGCATCAGCCCCGCACCACCGAGCAGGCCCGCGGGATAACGGTCGGACAGGCGTCCCGATACCGGCGCCATGATGCCGACCGCAAGCGGCCAGGGCACCATCAGCACGCCGATCAGCGCGGGCGGGAAGCCGAAATCATAGTGGAACCGGAAAGGCAGCGCGGTCAGCGTGATCATCTGCGACGCGAAGGACGCCACGGAGGTCGCGACGGACAGGCCGAAAAGCGGGATGCGCAGCAGATCGACGGGCAGGATCGGCGTGGGATGGTTCGCCTGCCGCCGCACCATCCCGGCACTGGCCAGCGCGGCCAGGACGGCGAGGGCCGCCACGACATGCCAGGCAAGCCCGTGGCCGACGGCGATCAGTGTCATCACCACCAGCCCGATACTCGCCGCGGTCAGCAGGGCCGCCACCCGGTCGTAGCGCCGCGCCTCCCCCGCCGTGACCGGCAGGTAGCGCGTGCCGGTAAGCAGCGACAGGATGCCGAGCGGCACGTTGAGCGCGAACAGCCACGGCCAGGAGGCAAGGCCGAGCACGAAGCCGGCATAGCTCGGCCCGACCGTCGAGGCGGTGGCCACGACCATGGCCGTCATGCCAATCGCCCGCCCCAGGCGGTCGCGGGGGACGATGTGGCGGACCAGGGCCAGGTTCACGCCCATGATGCCCGCGGACCCGAACCCCTGCGCCACGCGCGCGAGCGCAAGCGCGGTCAGCGAGTCCGCGAAGGTGCAGGCCAGCGACGCGAGCGTGTACAGCACCACGCCCGCCACGTAGATGCGCCGGTAGCCGTATATCTCCCCCAACGCGGCCAACGGCAGCAGCGAGACCACCTGCGCGAGCTGGAAGGCGTTGACGACCCAGATCGCGTGCGAGGGATTGGCCTGCAGCGTCGTTGCGATGGATGGCAGGGCAACATTCGTCGCGCTGGTGTCGAGCACCGCCATGCCGAGGGTCATCATCACCGTCGCCAGCGCCAGGGTGCGCTTCGGCTGCGGCAGCCCGTCCGGTGCCGTCATCCCAGGCGCTTGGCCATGAACACACGGCGGAACCCCGCCTGCTCCGCCCGGTGCGTCTCCACGAAGCCGAGCCGCGCGTATAGCGCGATATTCGCCGCCATGCGTTCGTGCGTGAACAGGCGCAACTCGCCATATCCGCGCGCCCGCGCCTCGGATTCCGCGAAGGCGATCATGGTGCGGCCCAGCCCCTCGCCCTGCCGTTCCGGGTCGACCGCCACATTGTCCAGCAGCAGGTGGTCCGGTGCGGCGACCAGCACGCAGAAGGCGGCGACCGCGCCCTCGCGTTCGGTCACGAACACCTCGCCGGCCGCCACG